>Ga0187893_10005991_pt1 | contig 21186 bp, 14 predicted proteins | sample MA1701074metaG_FD_139574 | JGI IMG/M metagenome (GOLD analysis project Ga0187893, IMG submission 139574) | White microbial mat communities from a basaltic lava cave in the Kipuka Kanohina Cave System on the Island of Hawaii, USA - MA170107-4 metaG ...
ACGCCGGAGGACCTGATCCCGCTCTTCCTCCTCTACGTGGAGGAGGTCCCGCCCGCGACGATCCGCCTCTTCGACCTCGTCGGCGAGACGGTCACCGTGCGCACGAGCGGCGAGTGTCTCGAGATCCTTGACGGCCGCTCCCTCCTCGTCGACCTCGACAAAAAACTCGCCGCGAAGATCGCCGGATGGAAGCCGGGCGACCGCGAGGCGACGGAGCTCTTCCGCCGCGTGCTCCGGCAGCACAAGCTGCCGGCGACCTTCGTCCAGACGGTGATGGCGCGCGCGGCGTCCGCCGGCCGCATCAAGGTCGTCATGCCGGGCATCGTGGGCTCGCTGCTCCGCGCCGCGCTCTGCTGCGGGATCACCGTCGCCGCGATGGGCGCGATCGTCTCCGACTCCCACCGGCCGTACCAGGAGGACCTCCGCTGGGTGCCGCTGCTCGGCCTCTTCGCGTTCGCCGACGTGCTCATCCTCGCCGTCTCATGGCGGCTGAGGAAGGCGGCCCCGGCGGGCATCGACCCCCGCGTGCGGATCATGCGGTTCCTCGACTACGTCGGGCTCGTCATCCTCACGACGGCTCCGTACTTCGCCATCACCCCCTACGTCTTCGAGCGGCACCCGGGGCTCTTCTTCGCGCTCCTCCTGGGCCGCCTGGCGTGGTGGTTCCTCGCCGTCTCGCTCATCGCCACCGCGGGCGTGCGTCTGCTGCAGGGGCGCAAGCCATGAAGCGGTTGCTCCCGCTCCTCGTCGTCTGCACGGTGCTGGGCACTCCCGCGCGCGCGCAGGAGAGCGTGCTGCTCGAAGCGCGGGATCTCGGCATCGGCTTCCTTCCCGCGGGCGAGCTCCCGAACCTGCGCGCCATGCCCGACCGGCCGGGCGAGAAGTTCGTCCTGCGCGACGGCTGGGCGACGTTCCAGGTCACGCTTGTCAACCGCGGCGAGGCCGTCGAGGGCGTCCTCAGCGTCACGCCCGACGACCCCGGCACGGCGAATCCCATCGCCTACCAGAAGCGCGTCTCGCTCCCGCGCGGCGCGTCCAAGCGCATCACGTTTCCCGTGCTCAAGAACACCGTCTACCCCTTCGAGGTCACCTTCGACGACGCCTCGCTCGGCCGCGTCCCGTTCTCCGTGGGCGAACGCGCGACCGCCCGCACGCTGACGATCGGCAACCCGCGCTCCGTCGTCCTCACGGCGGAGGTCTTCCTCGTCGCGACCGCCGAGCGATCGACGTTCGCGCACTTCCTGCACCGCGACTCGCAGGACCGCTTCACCGCCGATCGCGTCGTGATCCCCGTCGACCCGGCGACGCTCCCGACGACCGCCGTGGAGTACCAGTCCGCGGACGTGGTGGTGCTCGACGACGTTCCGTTCGACGGCCTCACGCCGGCGCAGCAGTCGGCGCTCGCGCAGTTCGTGTGCCGCGGCGGCGTCCTCGTCGCCTGCCTCGCGCGCCACGCCGACCGCGCGAAGGGCGTCCTCGAGGCGCTGCTGCCCGGGACGCCCGCCGCGCTCAAGAACGTGGACGGCATCTCCGCCCTCGAGACCGCGACCGGCGTGCCGTGCCGCTTCCCGAAGCCGCAGGCGGTCATGACGTTCGCCGCGCGGCCGGGCGCGCGCTCGTGGGGGCCCGACGAGGTCACCGTGCTCCACGCCCGCGCCGACCGCGGGACCGTCATCGCGTGCGGCTTCCCGTTCTCGATGAGGTACTTCGAGACGTGGGCCGGCTCGCGCGACTTCGCCGGCGCGTTCGCGACGGCGGCCCGCCCCGCGCGCGTCGGCGCTCCGGGGAGCGTGCTCTACCGGCAGCCGCTGCGGCAGGACCTCGCGCGCGTGCTCAAGGCGTCGATCGCCAAGTCGCTGCCGCCGTTCGCCACCGTCGTCGTCCTCATGGCGGCCTACGCGCTCGCGGTGATCGTCCTCCCGTACGGCGTCTTCCGGCCGCTGCGGCGGCTCGAGTGGGCGTGGGTCGCGGTCTTCGCGATTGCGCTCGCCGGGTCGGGCGTCGTCTGGGGCGTGGGCGCGAAGTATCTGCGCCTCCAGGGGGCGGCCCACCGCGTGACGCTCGTCGAGGGCGGCGCGCGGCCGGGCCCGCACCTGCGACACAACTTCTGGTGCGTGTTCTCGGCGACGGGCGAGCGCATGTCGATCGCGTTCGAGGACGCGCCGGTCGTCCCGCATCCGTTCGGCAACGAGCTCGCGCTGCGCGGCGCGGAGGACCGGGCGGAGACGATGCGCGCCGCCTACGACGAGGACGCGCAGATCCGCGGCATGCGGACGTTCGCGCAGGACACGGTCCTCTTCGAAACTACGGACGCGTGCACGCTGACCGGCGCCGTCCGCTTCGACGCGACGGTGGACGACGGCCGGCTCAAGGGACTCTTCGACGTCGACAGGGCGATGCCGCTGCACGCGGCGTGGATCGCGTACGGCGGGAAACTGCACGAGGTGCGGCCGGGACCGTTCGACGTGGCGGTCGCGTCGACGGCCGGGGCGGCTCTGCCGGAGGATGCGTCGCGGTTCTTCCGGGAGGCGTTCCGGGGCGTGTCGGCGGAGGCGCTGCGCGTGAGCGAGGACGCGGGCGCGCCGGTGCTGCTCTACCGCTACGAGGGGCAGCCGGGACTGGCGCGCCCCGCGCTGCGCGAGGAGTCGTTCCACTTCGGCCTCGTGGAGCCGGCGGGCGCGGAAGGCCCGGCCTCGCGCTCGCAGAACCTGCGCGCGTCGGTGCGCCGCGCGCTCGACTCCGAGGCGCCCGACAACGGCGTGGACTTCTCGCTGACGGCGGTCGGCGTGCCTCCGGGCCATTCCATCGCGAGCCTCACGGTCCGGTGCAAGCACGTGCCGCAGCTCGAGCTCCAGCTCATGGTCGCCGGTCACGGAAGCTGGGAGAGAGTCGCGCAGGGCGCGCGCCTGGAGGCGTCGCGCTACGTCTTCTACTCGCCGCTCGGCCACCCGCACGTGCGCGCGCGGGTCGTCGCGCCGGAGCGCCTGCACTACGTCCTGCCGCGCGTGGGCACGGAGCATGTCGAAGGCACCGTCGAAGTCAGCCGGAGGCCGTGATGATCAAGATCGAGAAGTTCCACAAGCGGTTCGGCGACTTCGTCGCCGTGCGCGACCTCACGATGGAGGTCCCGCGCGGCGAGATCTTCGGCTTCATCGGCCCCAACGGCGCCGGGAAGACCACGACGATCCGGTTCCTCGCGACGCTCCTCGACGCGAGCGCGGGGAAGGCGACCATCAACGGCTACAACGTCGCGCACCAGGTGAAGGAGGTCCGGCGTTCGATCGGATTCATGCCCGACTCGTTCGGCGTCTACAACGGCATGCGCGTCTGGGAGTTCCTCGACTTCTTCGCCGTCGCCTACGGCGTGGAGCGCAAGCACCGCCAGCGGCTCATCAACGACGTGCTCGCGCTCGTCGACCTCCACCAGAAGCGCAACGACCTGGTGAACGCGCTCTCGCGCGGCATGAAGCAGCGGCTCTGCCTGGCGAAAACGCTCGTGCACGATCCCCCGGTGCTCATCCTCGACGAGCCCGCCAGCGGCCTCGACCCTCGCGCGCGCATCGAGATGAAGGAGCTCCTCAAGGAACTGCGCGACATGGGCAAGACGATCCTCATCTCGTCGCACATCCTGTCGGAGCTCGCCGACTGCTGCAACAGCGTCGGCATCATGGAGCGCGGGGAGCTCCTGGCGTGCGGGCCGATCGACTCGATCCTGCGCGCGATGAGCGAGCACCGGGAGATCGAGCTGACGGTGCTCAACGACTCGGCGGGCGCGGAGCTGTTCCTCGGGCACCACCCCAAGATCGGCGGCGTGACGCGCGAGGGCGACACGATGAAGTTCGAGTTCAACGGGTCCGACCAGGACGTCGCGCGGCTGTCGGACGAGCTCTTGGAACGCAAGCACCGGGTGCTCTGGATCAAGGAGAACCTGCCGAGCCTGGAAGCGGTGTTCATGAAGGTCACGAAGGGGCGGGTCCAGTAGACGGAATGGGCAGCGCCGAGGGAACAATCGAAATCGACAATGCGCCGGTGGCGGGGCGCGAACGCATCCGCTATCGCAACCCGATCTTCGACCGCGAGCTCAAGACGCTCCTGCGGTCGCCCCGCGCGTTCGTGCTCCTGGCGGTCTACGTCGCGCTCACGCTGGCGATCATGCTGGCGAGCTACCCGCGCGGGGAGGCGGCGAGCCTGCTCTCCGGCCAGATCTCGCGCGAGCTCTTCTCGCTCTTCGCGCTCGCGCAGACCATCCTGCTCGGCCTGCTCGTGCCGGCCGCGATGGGCGGCGCGATGACGCGCGAGAAGGAGGTCGAGACGATCGACCTGCTGCTGACGACGCCGCTCTCGGCGGACCAGATCCTGCTCGGGAAGCTGCTGTCGGGGCTGACGTACTTCATGATCCTCGTGGCGACCTCCACGCCGCTGCTGATGCTCTGCTACCTGATCGGCGGCCTGCTGTGGCAGGACGTGGCGGGGCTCTATCTGTTCCTCGGCGTCGAGGCGGCGCTCTTCGGGCTGACGAGCCTCACGTGCTCCGTCTTCATGCACCGGACGCACTCGGCGATCATCGTGAGCTACCTGCTGGTCGGCGGCGAGGCGATCCTCCTGTCGGCGCTCTACGGCGACGGCGTCGCGTTCCTCGGGTCGGGGGGCATGGCGGCGACGCTCCTCCTCGCGGGACTGCTCGGCGCGGCGCTCTACGCGGTCGCGCGCGTGCGCGTCCGCCGCCCGTTCAACCCGGTGCGCAAGGCGATGGAGGAGGAGGACGTGTCGCGGCAGGTCGGTCTCATCATCCGCCGCGACCAGTTCCCCGACCGGCTCATCGCGCCGCCGCGGCGCACGCAGCCGATCGCCGACGGCGTGAACCCGGTGCTCGACAAGGAGCTGCAGGCGGAGATCTACGGGTCGGGGTCGCTCTTCGTCCGGCTCGTGATCCAGTTCGGGCTCATCGCCTCCTTCGGCGCGTTCCTCTGGGTGCTGTCGGGGGCGATGCGCGGATCGCGCCTGGACCACCCGGAGTACCCGTACTTCTGCTTCCTCATCATGTACGTGCTCATCGTGGGGCCGTCGCTGGCGACGACGACGTTCACGCAGGAGAAGGAGTTCCACACGATGGAGTCGCTGGCCCTGACGCTCGTGCCGCGGACGACGATCGTGCTGGGGAAGTTCATGGCGATCCTGCGGGTGGTCGGCGCGCTGGCGGTGCTCAACTCGACGTGCTTCCTGATCGCGGTGCTCCTGTCGAGCTACAACTTCGACCAGATCCTCGCGCTGGCGATCACGGTGGGCTCGGCGATGATCTTCTCGGTGTGCCTCGGCATGTTCCTGTCGCTGCACGCGCGGACGACGACGGCGTCGACGATCGGGACGTACTTCCTGGTGTTCACGCTGCTGCTCGGGCCCGCGCTGGCGAAGGTGTTCCTGACGCGGTTCATGCCGTCGCTGTCCGAGGCGTCGTTCGCGTGGCTGGACGTGCTGTCGCCGTTCCTGGCGTGTTACAAGTCGCGCGGCGCCGAGGAGCAGTTCATCACGCTCGGCGTGCACGCGCTGATCATGTTGGGCACCTCGGGCGTGCTCCTGTGGCTGATGACGCGCCAGTTCGAGCGCGTGGTGCGGTCGCACGCCGAGAAGTGCTGAGCGGCCACCCGAGTCACATCCCTACCCACGAATGGCCCGGTCATCTCGTCATCTCTGCATGGACGAGCTGTTGAGGCGGGTGCGCTCGGCGCGGCGGAGGCTGACGGCGGCTCGCGCCGGGCAGCTGGCGATCTACTACGCGCTGGCGGCCGCGCTGCTCGCGGCGGCCCTCGCGTGGGTCGCGCGCTGGACGGCGGTCCCGGTGTGGCCCGCATCGGCGGCGGCGCTCGGCACGGCCCTCCTCGCGGCGATGGTGCACGCCGTCGCCACGCGGCCGCCGATGCGCACGGCGGCGCTCGCGCTCGACCGCGCCACAGGACTCGAGGAACGCGTGACGACCGCGCTCTCGCTGTCCGAAGCGTCGTCCCCCGCCGCGGCGGCGGTCATCGCCGACGCCGTCCAGGCCGTGCGCGCGGCCGACGCGTCGCGCGTCGCGATGGACCGCCCGCGCCGCGCCGCCTGGCTGGCGGCCCCCGCCGTGCTCCTCCTCGCGGGGCTGCTCCTTCCGGACCTGGCCCGCACCGGCGGATCCACCTCGGCGGCCGCGGCGGCCGCGGAAACCGCCGTCGTCCCCGCGCCCGTTCGCAAGGAGCAGCGCGAGCGCCTCAACCTCCGCGCGTTCGAGCTGGAAAAGCGCGCGCGCGAACAGAAACTCCCCGAGCTCAGGGACCTCGCCGAGGCGATGCGCGACGCGTCCGAGGAACTGCGCAAGCCGGAGATCAAGCAGAGCGAGGCGCTGGCGAAACTCTCCCGGGTCGAGGAGAAGGCGAAGGAGCGCCGCGACGAGCTCGCGAAGGACCCGAAGTTCGCCGACAACGTGATGAAACGGATCGACGAGAAGGACGGGAGCGGCGTCGAGTCCGCCGAGGCCGCGAAGAAGGCGGCCGCGCTCGACAAGAAGCTCGAGGAGCTCCAGCAGAAGCTCGCGAAGGCGAAGCGCGCGATGGAGGACTCGTCGAAGCAGGGCGGCGACGCGAAGAAGCTGAAGGAGGCGCTCAAGGAGCTCGGCAAGGAGCTCGACGATCTCGAGGGCCGCTCGTTCGACGACCTCGGGAAGAAGCTCGACGACATGGCCGAGGGCGCGGAGGCGCCCGACGCGAAGGAGCTGGAGAAGCTGCTCGAGTCGCTCGACGGCGAGCTCCAGGACCTCGACGGACTCCTCGACGAGTTCGGGGCGCTGGGCGACGAGCTCGAGGCGCTCGGCGACATGAAGGGGAAGTTCGCCGGCAAGTGCCCCATGTGCGGCAAGCAGGGAGGCGGCTGACAGGGCGGCGACGACGCCGGCGGAGAGGGCTGAATGACTCTCGAAGGCGGCGGCAACGGGCCCGGTTCGGGCCCGGGCAACGGACCCGGTCGCGGCCCCGGGATGGGACCGAAGGGCGAGCACAACCCGCACACGCCGCTCGACCCGAGCAAGCCGAAGGCGCCGCTCTCCGCGGGCAAGATCATCAGCTCGATCCAGTTCAAGACGCTTCCGTCGAAGGGCGAGCTCCACTCGTCGTATGTCGAGGCCCACCGCGCGGCGACGGCCGAGGCTTCGGAGGCGCTCCAGCAGCAGGAGATCCCGCCGGCCTATCGCGCGCACGTGCGCGACTACTTCGACGCGATCAGGCCGGACAGGAAATAGTGGATCACGGAGCACGGAGGAAGGATGTCATTCGAAGACGAGGCCAGACAGTTCCGAAAGAGCTTCATCACGCTCGCCGACGAGGTCGGCAAGGTCATCGTCGGTCAGCGCGGCGTGGTCGAGGGCGTGCTCACGTGCCTCTTCGCGGGCGGCAACTGCCTGCTCGAGGGCGTGCCCGGCCTCGGCAAGACGCTCCTCGTCAAGACGCTCGCGCAGGCGCTCGACCTCAAGTTCTCGCGCATCCAGTTCACGCCCGACCTCATGCCCGCCGACATCATCGGCACCGAGATCATCAACATCGACGACGCGGGCCAGAAGACGATGCGTTTCCAGTCCGGCCCGATCTTCGCGCAGGTCATCCTCGCGGACGAGATCAACCGGGCCACGCCGAAGACGCAGTCGGCGCTGCTCGAGGCCATGCAGGAGCACCGCGTGACGGTCGCGGGGAAGACGTACCCGCTCGAGGAGCCGTTCCTCGTGATGGCGACGCAGAACCCGCTCGAGATGGAGGGAACGTACCTCCTGCCCGAGGCGCAGCTCGACCGCTTCCTGATGAAGCTCGACGTCCCCTTCACGTCGCGCGAGGAGCTCAACGCGATCCTCGACCGCACGACCGGCGGGGACGAGGCGGGGTGCAGCCGGATCATGAACCGCGACGTCATCCTCAACGCGCGCCGCACCGTGCGGCAGGTGATCGCGGCGCCCGAGGTGAAGGACTACTGCTCGCGCATCGTGCTCGCCACGCACCCGGAGGTCGCCGGCGCGAGCGCCGTCGCGAAGAAGTACGTGCGCTGGGGCGCCTCCCCCCGCGGCGCGCAGGCGCTCCTGCTGGCCGGCAAGGTGCAGGCGATGCTCGCCGAGCGCTTCAACGTGTCGTTCCATGACGTCCAGCGCGTGGCGCTGCCGGCGCTCCGGCACCGCGTGGCGCTGACGTTCGAGGCGCAGGCGGACGGGCTCGGCGAGGACGACGTCGTGAAGCGGCTGATGGAGAGCGTCGAGACCCCGAAGGCGGCCCTTGTCGGATGAGTCCGGAAGTCCCGAGTCCCCACGTCCCCAGGCTCCAGTCGGAGGTTCAATGACCAGATCGCTGATTGCAGCAGCGCTTGCGCTGGTCCTGCAACAGGATCCGAGCGCGAACATCGCGAGGGCCACGGCCGCGAAGCTCGCGGCGTGCGTCGCGCTGTATGAGGACTTCACGGGCGCGCGGGCGCGGTCGCTCGACGAGCTCGTGAGTCCGCCGAAGGACGCAGCGTTCTGGCCCGACGGCGGCTTCCATCTGGGACCGCTGCCGAAGGAGTTCCGCATCGATGGACGGCGCGTGGCGGGTCCCAACGGTGCCGGCGCGGGGCTGCCGCCATCGGCGCGCGCGCGCATCGTGCCGCCGAACGAGCGGCTGAAGAAGCTCTTCACGGCGCGCGTGCACGTCGAGCTGCTCCGCATCGAAGGCGAGGCGCACCAGCGCCGAACCGGCGCGCCGCCCGCGCGCCGCGAGGATTTCGGCGCGGTCCCGAAGGACCCGTGGGGCAGAGACTACGAGATCACCTTCGGCCGGGGATACGCGATGGTCCGCGTCGCCGACGAGGCGAACCGCGAGATGTCCATTTCGAGCGCGGAGTCGGCCGAGCTCGACCAGGCGTCGCCCGTCGAGGCGTCGGCCGCCGAGCGCAAGGCGATCGTGAATCTCATCGAGCGCGCCGTGGACGACGACCTTGAGGCGCGGGAGGACGCCGCGCGCGAACTCGAAGGGTCGGGACCGCTCGCGCGGCCGATCGTGGAAGCGCGGCTGGCGCAGGAGAAGGACCCGGACGCGAAGCGCTGGCTGCGGAACCTGACGCATCGCCTGCCCGAAGCGCAACCCGCGTGGCCCCGGCACCGCGGGGCGCTGTGCGCCGTGATCCAGGACGCCGGCACGCGCGGCAGGCTCACCGAGTGCTCGAACAATCTCTCGCAGCTCTGGAAAATGCAGTGGAACTACATGGCGCAGTTCGGCGGGCGCGCGAAGCTGATGCCGCCGGACACGGGGGGCGCGTTCTGGCTCGCGCTGTCGAAAACGACGCCCCCGCTGATCGACGAGTCGCTCCACGACATCTACCGGTGCCCGGCGAGCGCCAAGCCGGCCGCCGCGGGTGCGACGGACTATCGCGGCCCGGCGGGCGACGTCAACACGTTCGGCGACGGCGATCCCGTCGGCGCCTGCGAGGACCCGGGGCACGGTCCGTTCGTCGTCGTCCTGCGAAAGTCGGGCGACGTGATGTCCGTATCGCGCGACGACGCGCTCTGGAAGGCCGCGCTGGAGAAGACCAAGAAATGAGCCTGATGCTCGCGCTGTCGCTGCTGCTCCAGGACGACCAGGCCGCGGAGGACCTGCTGAAGAAGGTCGCCGGGCGCGCGTCCACGGCCAGGACGCTCCACATCAAGGCGACGTTCGGCGAAGGCCGGCGCACGCACCTCGAGGTCGAGCTGAGGACGAAAGGGGCCGCGTGCGCCGCGACGTTCACGGAGGGCCCCCGGGGGGCCGTCGAGCTGAAGTGCGACGGCCGCCGCCTGGCGGCGAAAGGGGCGCGTGTCGAGAAGCCGGAGCTGCCGCCCGAGGAGATCGCCGGACTGCTCCGCCGCGCGGCGAGCGAGAGCATCCTTTCGCCGTTCTTCGCGCTCGAGATGAGCGCGCGCGAAAAGGGCGACTGGCGCGACCGCCTTCCGGTCCAGGACCAGGTGAAGTGGGTGGGCACGGAGAAGGTCGCGGGCGTCGACGCGTCGGTCATCGGCTACCGCATCCTGTTCCGGCAGGGCGGACGGGACCTCGCGATCGAGGCGAAGGCGTGGATCGACCCCTCGAAACTCACCGTGCTCAAGCGCGAGCTGACGGCCCACGGCCAGACGATGAACGAGGAGTTCGCGACGTTCGCGTACGACGTCGACATTCCCGACGACGAGTTCACGTTCCAGTCGCCCCGCTCGCTGGCCGAGGGGCGCGCGGCCCAGCTGCGCCGGTCGGTCGAGCTGTTCATGCGCTACACCGGGCACGTGCCCGCGAAGCTGGAGGACCTCGTCACGCGCCCGGAGTGGCTGTCGAAGGACGTATTCTGGCCGGACGGCGGCTTCTGGCTCGGCGCGAAGCTGCCCGACGTGAAGTACGCGGTGTCCGGACAGACGGCGAAGCTCGGCGACATCGCGGTCGGTCCGGCGGACCGGCGCGCGGTGACGGCTCCGACGGAGCGGCTGTCGAAGCACTACGCCGCGCGCGTCAGACTCGCGCTGCTCGCGGCGGCGGTGGACGCGTTCCGTGTGACGTACTCGGATCTGCCGCGGCGGAAGGCGGACCTCTGGGAGAAGCCGGCCTGGGCGACCGTCTGGCCGGACGGCGGCTTCAGCACGCCCGCGCCCGTCGACCCGTGGGGCGCGCCGTTCAGGATCATCACCGACGTCGGCACGGTGAAGATCGTGGTGCGCGACTTCCGCGACCGGCCGCTCAAGCCGGCGGACCTCACGGCGGACGAGCGCCGGGCGCTCGAGGCGGGCGCCGTCGCGCGCCTCACGGCGGACGAGACGAAGAAGATCGAGGCGCTCGTCCAGCAGCTGCGCGAGGAGGACCTCGATGCCCGCGCGAGCGCGTCGCTCAAGATCCTCGAGTGGGGCGCCGTCGCGGCGGACATCCTCGACCGCGGCATCAGGACGGAGACAGACCCGGAGGCGGTCGCGCAGTTCAAGACGCTGCGCTCGAGGATCCGCCTGGCCGTCCCGGCGTGGAGCGCCGAGCTGAGACCGCTTGCGACGACGGTCGTCGTGACGGAGGACGGGCCGCAGATGGCCTCGAACGAGCGCAACGCGTCCGCGTCGCTCAAGACGTGCACGACAGCCCAGGCCGACTTCCGCGCGAACGACCGCGACGGCGACATGACCAGCAACTTCTGGGTCAAGGACGTCGCAGGGCTGTACGGCATCGAGTCGGGCGACGGGGGGCCGATCCGGCTGATCGAACCGTCGATCGCCTACGCGGACGCGTCGCCCGGCCGCCAGCAGTACAAGTCGCTGTCCGACCACGATGAGCCGGTGCCGAAGGCGGGGTACTTCTTCGCGATGCTCGAGAGCGAGGACGACGGCACCGGAGCGAAGCCGTACGACGAGGGCGGAGGGCGCGGCCGCGCGCGGTTCGGCATCATCGCGTATCCCGCCGAGTACGGCGTGTCGGGCGTGAAGTCGTTCATCGTGAACTCGGACAACACGCTCTGGTGGAAGGACCTGGGCGGCGAGACGGTCACCGTGTTTCCCGCGGACCCCGCGGCGGACGGCTGGAGGAAGCTGGATTGATGCCGACGTCGCGGATCGAACCGTCGCTCATGCGCAAACTCGACCCTCCTTCGCCGAGGACCGTTCGCGGGATCGCTTGCGGGCTTCGGAGGGCAGGCGAGCTGGAGGTTCGGTCGTGCCGCTGATCCCGCCAGACCTGATGCGAAAGCTGGACGAGCTCGAGCTCCAGACGCGCCGCTCGTTCGCCGGACGCATCCGCGGCGAGCAGCGGTCGGTCAAGAAGGGGCACTCGCTCGAGTTCGCCGACTACCGCAGCTACATCCAGGGCGACGACATCCGGCACATCGACTGGAAGATCTTCGCGCGGCTCGACCGGCTCTTCCTCAAGCTCTTCATGGAGGAGGAGGATCTCTTCGTCCACGTCCTCCTCGACACGAGCCACTCGATGGGGATGGGCGAGCCGCCGAAGCTGCCGTACGCGAAGAAGATCGCCGCGGCGCTCTCGTACGTCGCGCTCTCGTGCACGCACCGGATCGCGATCCAGCCGTTCGCAGCCGACGTCGGGCCCGCACTCCCGCCCACGCGCGGCAAGGGACAGTGGCCGGCGGTCGCCACGTTCCTCGACGGGCTGGAGGCGGAGGGCGCGACCGATGCGCGCGCGGGCATCACGCACTTCCGCCAGCGCGTGCGCGGCAGCGGCGTGGTGTTTCTCATCAGCGACCTGCTCGACCGCAACGGGACCGTCGACGCGCTCAAGCAGCTCCTCGCGGGCCGCTTCGAGGTGGTCGTCCTCCACCTCCTCGCGCCCGACGAGGAGGAGCCGGCGTGGGACGGCGACTGGCGGCTCGTGGACGTCGAGGACGGCGGCACCGTGCAGGTCTCGATGAGCGCGCGGCTGCGCGAGGCCTACGGTCGCGCCGTGCGGCAGTTCCGGGGCGAGCAGAGGGACCTCTGCGGGCGTTACGACTTCCAGTACCTGCCGATCCGGAGCGACCTGAGCCTGGAGTCGCTCCTCTTCCATAGCCTGAGAGGGCGCGGAGTCCTCAGATGAGCCTCCTCGCTCCGCTGGGTCTCTGTTTTCTCGGATTCATCCCCGCCGTCGTCGTCCTCTATTTCCTCCGCCTCAAGCGCGACATCAAGGTCGTCTCCTCGACCTACCTCTGGAAGAAGGCCGTCGACGAGTTCCGCGTGAACCGGCCGTTCCAGCGGTTCCAGAACCACCTGCTCCTCTGGCTGCAGCTCCTGGCGATCGCCGCGCTCTCGCTCGCGGCGTCGCGCCCGTACGTCGAGGCGCGCCAGGCGGTGAGCGACGTGCACCTCGTGCTCGTCGACCACTCCGCGAGCATGTCCACGCGCGAGGACGGGGGTCGCACGCGGCTGGACCTCGCGAAGGAGGCGGCCCGCGAGATGGTGCGCGGGATGCGCTCGGCCGACCGCATGATGATCGTCGGATTCTCCGATCGCGCGAACGTCGTCGCCCCGCTCACGGGCGATCGCGACGTGCTGCTCCGCGCCATCGACGAGCTGCACCCGACGAACCGGCCCACGCGCATCGACGAGGCGTGGCTGACCGCGCTCTCGGTCGGCCGCCAGTACGACCTGTCGGACGTCTACCTCTTCTCCGACGGCGGCTTCCGCACGCTCCCGCCGCTCACCGAGGCGCACGCGAACGTCCACTACGCGCCCGTCGGCCGCTCGACGGACAACGCGGGCGTCGTGCATGTCGAGACGCGCGCGAGCGAGGAGTCGAAGAAGCGCGTCGAGGTGTTCGCGCGGGTCTTCAACCGCCGCACGCGCGACGCGGACACGCTCGTCGAGCTCCACCTGAACGACCGGCTCGTCGACGCGCAGAAGGTGACCGTGCCCGCGGGCGCCGAGCGCGGCGTCATCTTCCAGCGGCCGTCGACGGACGCCGGCGTCGTCGAGGTCCGGCTGCCGCAGGCCGACGACTTCGACGCGGACAACCGCGCGTGGATCCCGCTGGGCGCGCAGGAGACCGTGCGCGTGGTTCTCGTCGGCGAGGAGAACGTCTTCCTCAAGCAGGCGATCGCCATGGATCCGCGCGTCGAGCTGACGATCGTCGCGCCCCCCGACTACGAGAAGCTGAAGGAGAAGCTCGCGGAGTTCGACCTGCTGATCTTCGACGGCGTGGACCCGGGCGCGCTCGGCCGCGGCAACGCGCTCATCTTCGGCCGCGTGCCGGCGATGGACGGGTTCGCCGCGAAGGGCGAGGTCGAGCAGCCCGCGCTCCTCAAGTGGGACTCCGAGCACCCGCTCACGCAGTACATCAACTTCTCGTCGGTGCACGTCGCGAAGGCCGTCGACACGACGCAGCCCGCGTGGATGAAGACGCTGCTCTCGAGCGACAAGGCGCCGATCATCGCGGCGGGCGAGCGCGGCGGACTCCGGCTCGCGGTCGTCGCCTTCCGCGTGCTCGACAGCGACTGGCCGCTGCGCGTGTCATTCCCGCTCTTTTTCGCGAACGCGGCGCGCTGGGCGCGCGAGGAGGATCTCGCGGCGGCTTCCGCGGTGAAGCCGGGGGAGCCGCTCCCCGTGCGCGTGCCCCGCGACGCGCGTCGCGCGACGCTCACGCCGCCGGCGGGCGAACCGCGCGAGCTGGCGCCGGGAGAGTCGGACCGCCTGCTCGTCGCCGACACGGAGACGCCGGGCGTCTACCGCGTGCGGTGGGAGGGGCGGAAGGCGGACGCGACCTACGCCGTCAGTCTCTCCGATCCCGGCGAGAGCGACATCGCGGTGCCGGATCGGATCGCGATGGGCGAGACGGAGCTGAAGGGGCGGGTCGGAAGCGCGCTCGTGCGGAAGGAGTTCACGTCGTGGCTGGTGATCGCCGCGGTGGCGCTGCTGGTCATCGAGTGGCTGGTCTACCAGTTCTACAGGAAATGAGATGTTGACGATCCTCCGGCCTGAATTCCTCTGGGCCCTGCTGCTCGTGCCCGCGATCCTCATCCTCCGCGGGCGGACCCGCCGCGAGGGCGGCGCGCGCGGGGGGTTCATCACGTTCGTGCGCTGCGCGCTCATCGCGCTCCTCGCGCTCGTCCTCGCGCAGCCCGCCGTGAAGCGCCGCAGCGACTTCGTCGCGACGTACTTCGTCCTCGACCGCTCGGCGAGCGTCACCGACGAGGCGAAGGCGCGCTCGCTCGAAACCGCGAGGGGCGCGATCGAATCGAAGAGGCGGAAGGAGGACCGCGCCGGTCTCATCGTCTTCGGCGACCGCGCGCAGGTCGAGGAGATGCCGCGCGACGACGTTCGCGTCGGCGAGATCTTCTCGGTCGTCGACCCGCAGAACACGGACATCGCCGCCGCCGTGCGGCTCGCGCTCTCGACCTTCCCGGACGACGCCCAGAAGCGGATCGTGCTCTTCACGGACGGCAACGAGACGAAGGGCTCGCTCCTGGAAACGGCCCGCCGCGCCGCCGCCGCGCGCGTGCCCATCGACGTCGTCCCGCTCAAGTACCGCTACGAGAACGAGATGCTCCTCGACGAGCTCACGCTGCCGCGCAAGGTGGAGAAGGACGAGCCGTTCCAGATGCGCATCAACGTGGCGTCGCTCTCCGCGTCGCAGGGGACGCTGCGCCTCTTCTGCGACGGCAAGCTGATCGGCTCGAGGGACGTGCCGCTCGCGAAAGGCGACAACGTCTTCGTCTTCTCGCACACGCTCAAGGACGCGGGCTTCCACCTCTTCGAGGCGCAGATCGACGGCCCGAGGGACGGGATCGTCCAGAACAACCGCGCGCAGGCCTACACGATCATCGAACAGGACGCGATGGTGCTCATCGCGGGCGGCACGCCGGACGACGTGAACTACGTGGCGGCCGCCATGCGCGACAGCGGCATCCTCTACCGCACGGCCGTCGCCGGCTCCCTCCCGCGCGACCTCGGCGAGTGGCAGAGCTACGACGCGATCATCTTCGCGAACCTCGCCGCCGAGCACCTGTCGCCGCAGCAGATGTCGATGATCGAGTCGCTCGTGCGCGACCTCGGCGCGGGCTTCATCATGATCGGCGGCGAGAACAGCTTCGGCGCGGGCGGGTACCTGAACACGCCCATCGCGCGGCTCCTGCCGGTCGACCTCGACGTGAACCAGAACATGGTGATGCCGAACGGCGGCGTCGTATTCCTGCTCGACCACATCCACTGCATCGGGAACGGATGGTCGAAGGACATCGCGTGCGGCACGCTGCGCGCGATGCACCGGATGGACGAGTTCGGGCTCATGGCGGGCGGGCAGGGCTGGATCGTGCCGCTCGAGTCGATCAACGACAGGCCGTCGATCATCCAGCGCGTGAACGCGTGCTACCCGGGCGACATCAACGACGTGAACGCCTACATCGATCGCGCGATCGAGGCGTTTTCCGCGCGGCGGATCGGCTTCCGTCACGTCGTGCTCATCACGGACGGGGGCGGGAACATCGTGCCGAGCGACGCGTCGATCGCCCGCCTGCGCGAGGCGCGGATCACGCTCTCGATCCCGGTGATCGAGCCCCGCGGCGGGAACATCGGCGCGCTGCGCGACGCGGCGCGCGCCGGCGGCGGCAACTTCTACGTCGTGCAGCCCAGCGAGCGCGAGATGGTGCCGCAGATCATCCTGCGGGAGTCGACGCGCGTGAAGAAGGGGCTCTTCTTCGAGGACCGGTTCACGCCGTCGGTCGTGGGGGCGTCGGAGATCCTGGAGGGGATCGCGCCGTCGGAGATCCCGGCGCTCAACGGGTACAACGTGACGAGCCGCAAGAGCCCGACCGAGGTGCCGATGATCTCGTCGCCGCACAAGGACGCCGTGCTGGCGCACTGGAACTGCGGGCTCGGGAAGGCGGTCGCGTTCACGTCGGACGCGAGCGGGCGGTGGGGCGCGGACTGGGTGCGCTGGCCGCGCTTCAACCAGTTCTGGTCGCAGGCGGTGCGGTGGTGCCAGCGGCGCATCCCCGCGAGCCCGTACCAGCTGACGATCCAGCGCGGGAAGCAGGAGGGGACGGCGGAGGCGATCATCGACGCGGTGGACCCGCAGGGGCGCTTCGTGAACTTCCTCGCGCCGGGCGGGACGCTCGTGAAGCCGGGACTCGAGACGGAACCGATGACGTTCCAGCAGATCGGGCCCGGGCGCTACCGCGCGGCGTTCGCGACGGGCGCGCCGGGCGGCTACGTGGTGAACGTGCGCTACCAGGAGGGCGGGAAGACGTACCTGCTGCGCGGCGGCTTCGTGCCGCCGTACAACCCGGAGTACCGGCGGTTCCAGGACAACGAGCCGCTGCTGGCGACCGTCGCCGAGCAGACGGGCGGAAGGCTGGTGACGCCGGGGATGGACTGGTTCGCGCCGACGGGCCAGCTCGCGTACACGTTGAAGCCGCTCTGGCCGCTGCTGCTGGCGATCGCCGTCTGTCTGCTGCCGTTCGACATCTTCGTGCGGCGCGTGATCGTCGGGATCCGCGACGTGGTGTCGGCGGTGCGGGCGATCGTGCCGAGGTGGCGCGTGAAGCGCGACCCGGTGGCGGAGGCGCTGGCGGCGACTCGCGGGGCGATGCGGGTGGGCGAACTGGCGACGTTCACGCCGGGCGCGGGGACGGGCGAGGTGGGCGCGGAGGCGGAGGCGGAGGGCGCGGGCGCGGCGCCGGCGGAGGGCGCGGCGGAGGAGGGCGGGCCGGAGCTCACGAACCGGCTGGCGGAGGCGAAGAAGAGGGCGCGGAAGAAGTACGAGAAATGAGGATGCGGACGTCGGAAGCCCGAAGACCCATGGTGGTGACGGCGGCTCTCGTGGCCTGCGTCGGTGCCGGCCTCGCGATGGGCACGTCCACGGCGGACGACAAGCCGGCGGACGTGTCCGGGCGGTGGCTCATGCGGGAGACGTATCCGGACTACCACGGGCAGCTGCGGCTGACGTGGCTGGAGATCGCGCAGGACGGGCGGCACGTGACGATCCGCGCGTGGGAGGACCACGACGCGTGGACGTGCACGGGGAAGGGGCGCGTGGAGGGGAGCCGCCTCGAGATGCGGTGGTGGGGGAAGGACAAGTACTGGCGCGGCACGGCGTCGCTGGAGCTGGCGGGGGGCGAGCTTCGCGGGACGTTCCGTCGCGAGGACGTGGAGGGCGCGGCGACGCAGTACTGCGTGGGGACGCGGCGGTAGGGGACCGGGGCGGCTTCGCGGCGCGGAAAGTGGGCGGGCGAATCCAGTTCGATCGCGCCGCGGCGGCGTACATCGAGGATCTCGCGACCCGGGGCTACTCGCCGGCGACCGTCCGAAGCCGCCGCCACACCATCGCGGCGTTCGTGCGCCTCGCCGGGATCCGGAGGAAGGCGCCGCTTGCAGATGTCACGCGCACGGTGGCCGAGCGCGCGATGCGGCGACTGGTGGCGCGCTACGACGCCGGCACGGCGTGGAAGTACGCGCAGGACTTCATGCAGTTCTTCCGCGTCTTCGCGGCGACGGGGCTCGTCCTGGAGAATCCGCTCGCGTGGCTCCCCCGGCCGAGAAAGCCGAAGAAGCTCGTGGACCCGATCCTGACGCGCGAGGAGATGGCGCGGCTCCTGGCGGCGGTTCCCGTCGGGCGGCCAAGCGGCGTCCGCGACCGGGCGATCCTGGAGGTCTTCTACTCGACGGCGGTGCGGCTCGCGGAGTGCGCGCGGCTCGAAGTGCGCGACCTGGATCTCCGGGACCAGAATCCGTGCCAGAACGCGTCTTCCGCTTGCGCATGGAGGCCGGTGTAGAAGCGGACCTTCACAAGGGTCCGCCCTGCCTCCATGTGCACGAGCTTCGTCGCGAGCTTGAGGACGTCGTAGTTGGGGTGCGTGTGGCCGAAGTGGTTGCGCGCCGCGTAGAAGAGGTTCTGCCCGTCCACGAAGGCACGCACGCGGACGGTTGCGGGTCGCGGTGGAGGAGGGGGCATGTAATAACGAACCCCGCTAGGACCCTTGCGGGCACGTCCCGGCGGGCGCGATTGTTCGCCGGGATCGACGTACAAATTTAGGAGTCGAATGAACACCGCGGCGGCTCGACGGTTCAGCGGCGCCGGGCGCAACGCGCGTCGCCAGCCAGTCATTCTCCACCCGCTCCCGGCCCAGCGCGAGCGGGACGAGGAGTCGTCGCTCTCGCAACGCCCATTCGTGATCCGCTTGAAGGCGTCCGTCGCCAGCGCCAGCGCAAGCGCCGCGATGCAGATGAGGACGGTCCCTGCCGCGATGCCATCGAGCGCTCGGCCACGGCCGGATCACCGGAAGGCCGGCACGCGCTGGCGGCGCCGCCCTCCGCAGCCTTTCCAGCCGCTCCGTTGAGAATTGACGACGAAGGAGGGCTACAATGCCCGCCGCCGTCGTGAGCGGTGGTTCGACGCGGCCTCCGGCGAGGCCTTGCTCACCGCAGGGAGGGTGCCGTGGCGTGGGAAGACAACGTTCTCGCACAGGTCGCCATCTTGGCGCGGCAGCGCGGGATGCTGACCGACACCGACTTTGTGGCCCTGGCCGAAGAGGTCCACAGCCAGCGCATCAAGAGCGGCGCCACGATCGCCTCCGCCATGCCCCCCGATCGGGTCGCCGCGACCCGCACGATGCCGGAGGACGTGCGCGCCGCCGCCGAGAACCCGCAGCTGCGCTTCGGTAAGTACGTCATGGTCAAGGAGCTCGGCCGGGGGGGATTCGGCACCGTCGCCAAGGCGTGGCAGACCGACCTGGGCCGCTACGTCGCCGTCAAGCTCCTTCGATCCGAGGACCCCGAGGAACTCCCGCGGTTCCTGCGCGAGGCACAGGTGGCGGCGGGGCTCTCGCACCCGAACATCGTCCCGATCCACGAGATCGGCGAGCACGGCGGGAAACACTACATCGCGATGGAGCACATCGCCGGCGACACTCTGGCGCGCGTGCGGCTCACGGCGCGCGAGGCGGCGGCGAAGCTGCGCGACGCGGCGCTGGCGGTGGACTACGCGCACGGAAAGGGCGTCATCCACCGCGACCTCAAGCCCGCGAATCTGATGCTGGACGAAAACGGGCGCGCGTGGGTGATGGACTTCGGCCTGGCGCGCCGCGTCGAGCACGGCACGACGATGACGGCCTCCGGCATGGCGATCGGGACGCCCGCCTACATGAGTCCAGAACAGGCGCGCGGCGACATACGCGCCGTGAACGCGCAGAGCGACGTCTATTCGCTCGGCGCGACGCTCTACGAGCTTCTCGCCGGCCGTCCGCCCTTTGAAGGGGGCGGGGCGCTCGAAGTGCTGATGAAGGTGGCCACTGAAGATGCACCGCCCCTGCGGAGCGTCCCTGTCGAGCTCGCGGCGATCGCCGCGAAGGCGATGGAGAAGGATCCGGCGAAACGCTACGCGAGCATGAAGACGTTCGCCGAGGAGCTGCGGCGGTTCCTCGACGGCGAGCCGGTCCTGGCGAAGCCGGCGGGCGTGGTGACGAAGGGGCTCAAGTGGGCGAAGCGGCATCGGGCCGTGTCGGCGGTGAGCGCGGTGGTGCTGGCGGGCCTCGTGACGCTCGCGGTCGTCCTGGCGGTGAACGCCGCGCGGTTCCGGGGGAAGATCCGCGACCTGGAGGCGCGGGCGAAGACCGCTGCGGAAGGCGGTCGCTTCGCCGAAGCGGCGGGGCTCTGGCGCGAGGTCCGGACGCTCCTGCCCGTCCACGCCACGGCAGAGGAGCGTGAGGTCGCCGCGCGCGCCGCCGAGAAGCGGGAGGCGGCCCGGCGGTTCATCGACGAAGGCCGGAAAGCCCGGGAGGAGTACGAGGCGCTCAAGCGCCGGCGCGACGAGAAGCGCCAGGAGGCGAAGCGGCTGGAGGAGGAGATCCCGAAGCACGTGGCGGAGAAGCCGGCGCTCTGGGGGGCAGAGAAGGAGGCGGACAAGCTCGAAGAGGAGACGGCGCTGCGGTACACGGACACGCTGGTGTCGTTCACGCGCGCACAGGCGATCGATCCGGAGAACGGCGAGGCAAAGGCCGCGCTGGCGAAGTTCTACTACGACGAGTACGAGGAGGCGGAGAAGGACGGCAAGCGGCTGGACATGAAGAAGGCGGAGAAGCTGGCCTTGCTCTTCGACGACGGGACCTACAAGCCCAGACTCGCGCGGGAGGGGATGATCGCGATCGACTCGAATCCGGGCGGGGCGGAGGTGGAGCTGCTCAAGTACGAGGAAGGACCGGATCGGCGGCTCGTGGCAAAGCGCGTCTGCGACCTGGGAGCCTGTCCGATCACGACGACGCGGCTCGAAGGAGGGAGCTATCTGCTCATCCTGAGAAAGCCCGGCTATCGCGACGTGCGGTACCCCGTCTTGATCGAACGGGGGACGCGGCACATCGGGAAGGTCAATCTCTACGCCGACGAGGAGATCGGAAAGGACTTCGTCTACGTGCCCGGCGGGAAGTTCGTGATGGGCGGCGACCCGGAGGCGTACCTGGCGGGGCCGCGGCGCGAGGTGGCGGTGGAGGATTTCTTCATCGCGAAGCACGAGACGACGATGGAGGAGTACTTCGAGTTCCTGAACGATCGCGCGTACCACACGGCGGATCAGGCGTGGGCGAGAACGCCCCGGGAGTCCAGGGGTTCGGGCCAATTCGCCGGGCGCTCGGGCCCGCGGATCGTGGCCCGGCCGGGCTGGGAGATGTGGGGCGTGATGGGAATCTCGTGGGACGACGCGAAAGAGTATTGCGCCTGGCTGACCCAGCGGGCGAAGGCGC
>Ga0187893_10005993_pt1 | contig 21183 bp, 15 predicted proteins | sample MA1701074metaG_FD_139574 | JGI IMG/M metagenome (GOLD analysis project Ga0187893, IMG submission 139574) | White microbial mat communities from a basaltic lava cave in the Kipuka Kanohina Cave System on the Island of Hawaii, USA - MA170107-4 metaG ...
GGCGGGTTATACAGGAAGTTCTGGGTGAAGCTGGTGTTTTGTGGGTCGGGATACCAAGCAGCCGCTGCCTTTGCAACCGGATCGATTCGTTGTTCCGGAATCCTGTTGTTGGGAAACGCCGTTCGGTTCCTAGTGCCCGGATCGAACGTCAGTGGGTCGTAGATCGTCGTGCTTAGCGCTGAAAAATCCCCCTCTCTCATCGCCGGCGTGGGTATGGTGTTGGTTACGGTGCGTGATTCCCTAATCCGTGTGCCTTCATAGTCTCCAAAGAAGAACGTTCTGTTTTCTGATGATTGGGCCGCCGAGAGCACCGCCGAACTGGCTTCTTTTGAAGGGTGGTTTCGGCTGCCTTGGCCGGTCGAAAAAGTTCCTTGCATCCAGAGCTTGGTTTCGGAGAAAGCCAAAAGCGGCACCGTGAAATTCGTTAGTGCCCGATTTCAGAACAACGTTGACCACGGCCCCAGCTGCTCGGCCGTACTCGGCCGAAAAGGAATTCGTCAGTATCTTGAATTCTTGAACCGCGTCCACCGAAGGCTTCAGCGCCTCGGCCTGCCCGCTCTGGGAGGCGTTCTGGTAGTTGTTGTTGTCGATTCCGTCAAGCAGGTAATTGTTCTGGGTCGTGCGCTGCCCCCCAGCCGTGAATCCGCCGAATCGCCCGCCAAGGGGCTGGGCCGTCCCGGAGGACAGCAGGGCCAACTGAATATAGTCTCGACCGTTGAGCGGCATGTCAACGATACGCTTGTTCTCAATAACCTGACCCTGCGTAGCCTCCGTGGTACTCAACAGCGGGGCCTCTGCCGTGACAACAAGACGCTCGGTGACATCGCCCACCTCCAGGTTGAAGTCGACGACGGCAGTTTGCTGTACTTGCAGGGTGAGACCGGTGCGCGCCGCGTGCTTGAACCCTGGCCTTTCCGCTTCCACACGGTAGCCTCCCAGTGGGAGCGCTACCGACAGGTAATTCCCCGTCCCGTCCGTGTGGATCACGAACTGCCGATTTGTCGTTAAATGGGTGATCATAATCTCGGTGTTGGGCAGAACAGCACCCGTGTTGTCGCGAACGGTCCCAGTGATACGTGCAGTTTCCACCTGCCCAAAACTGAGACTGGCTGTAAAGAAGAAACAGACCCCAAAAGCTAAGCACTTTCGTAGCAGCATTCGACCCTCCTATAGGGCGTAGCGGTTACCGTTCATTTGCGATAGGCTCCAAATTGCCGCTCTCTTCAGCGGCTGTTCGCCTCGATGCTGACTGACGCGGGATAAGTGGCCGTTGAAAATACGATATCGTTTGCCTCTGCCCTCGTTACCTTCACGGCGTAAGAACCGGGATTCGTGGTTTCCGCCACATTCAGTACGAGATGCGCTACCACTCCGTTGAGCGCCGGTGCGGGCGAAATCACGAACTGTTCGGCCGAAACCACCTGTACACCCGGCGACGCCGTTCGCGTGGTGAAGTTCCACCAGGCAGGTCCAGGTATGGCTGGCCCCCGGGCGACCCGCGGCTGGAGGAAAGCGTTGTGATCAAACTCCACTGTTAGCGAAAGCGATGTAAGGGTGCTTCCCTCGGTGCCTGAGATCATGATCGGCAGGGAAACGGCATCACCGGGACGACCCACTGTATCTCCCACACTGACGCGGAGGGACTGGAGACTCGAAGTAGCGCTCTGGATCACGGCCGTGCCCGGCGCCAAAGCTTTTTCAGGGGGAGCCGTCGTCGGCAGTCCAGTCGGCACCAACAGCTGAACAGCCGCCGTGTCGCGCAATCCTGCTCCGTTTGTCACGGTCAGTCTGGCCGTATAGCTGCCCGGCTGGATGTAGGTATGGCCCACACTCGAACCCCAATGGCGCACCGTTCCGTCGCCGAGGTCGTACTCCCAGCCCACCAAATCGGTCGAATCAGAACTAGCCTCACCGGACAAGATGACTGCGCCACCCCGTTGCGATACCAGCCTCAGGTCAGCCTTGGGCGACCGATGGTTACGGCCAGGATAGTGTCCTGCAAGCCACGCCTGCGCCGGGAGCCACGATTCAGGCCCACCGTGGGCGCCACTTGGGCTGACGTGCAGTACTTTCTCGTTTGAGCTGTCGAGCCGACGCCAAGCGGCTTCGACGTCGCTCGACGGCACAGCCGGGTCGTTCTCGCCCGCGTAAAGCCATACAGCCGTATCCTTAAGCTTCCAGTTCCGATCCTTCGCTACCAGGTGCGCATTGTTCAACGCGGGGTACGCTCCTGTGTAGCTCCACGCACGCGTGGCTCGAGCCATCGCCAGAACCGGATCGGGCTGCGAGTCCGCCCAGCGCCTCCAGGGGGAGTTCTTCCAATAGCTCATCCAGCGATCCGGGTCGGGCGAAGTCGCCGCGGGAGCAGAAGCGACAAGTACCGTGTACCGCTTGTTGAAAACGCCGGCCATGAGCGCTGCATAACCGCCGCCGCTGTGACCGATGACGGCCAGAGCATTCGGGTCACTCACTTCAGACTGTGCTGCTAGGAATTCGCCGGCCTGATACATGTCCACGGGGAAGCCGGCCCAGACGTTGTCAAAGGGCTCCTTGCCATCATCCACTAGGTTGGCGCAGTAAAAGCCGTCCATGCGGCCCTGGGGACTATCAACATTGACCTTTGCCATCCGGCTGCCCCCCCAACCACGCATGAAGAAGGCGAGCGCTACATACTTGCGTCCCGCGAAAAATATCGCCATTTCCTCAATATTGTCTGGCGCGGGGTTGGGTGCACCCACGCTGTGCGTCACCACCAAACCGGGAAACTTCCGTCCGGCCTCGTTGGGCACACCGAGAACGCCGGCGAGGCGTACAGGCCGATTCGTGTCGGGGTCGCGATAGGAGTCGAAGTGCACGTCCCACAGCGTCACGGCGCCTACGGTACGTGGGTTCTTGCGCTCGGCATTCAGCGGTGGAACCCCGTACGGTTTCGGGCCCTTAAACACGCGGCCCCAAAACTCAGCTACTTCAAGTTCTGTTGCGGTCGTAGCCTTGGGATTAGTAGCGGCAAAGCAATACGGTGTCGTCGCCCACGCGAGTAATACGTGGACAAACATGGAAACCAGAAAGACAATCTTCTTCAAGCTCATCACAGAGATCTCTCTACGGCGAGGAGGAGCTAAGTTCCACCGATCACAAAGCAGGCGCCCCAACCGGCCACCCCATTCAGTCGCCAAGCTGATCATCGTAGATGATCTTAACACCCGAGGATAAGAAGGTCAAAGAAAAAAGTGGAAAAATATCGGATTCAACTGGAGGCCCTTCGATCGGTCTGTGCAAAGCCGTCTCTGGGGAGAGGTACGAGATTATCCCAGCCGGCCTGATCCTGGAGGGAGTTTATGACAGGAGAGGGAAGTCGCGATCAACAAGTTGGTTGCCGTCCGAGCCGGGCCGGTAATCGAGATTCACGGGGCCGACGAAGGAGGGGTTTCGGCGGCGATACTCGCCCCTTCGTTCTGAAGGCGGCCGCCGAGCACTTCAAGTGGTATGTGGCGACGCTGCGGAAGGCAGACGAGCAGAGTTTTATCCGGGAGAATTTCGAAGCGATCGGGGAATCGGGCGTAGCGAACTACTTGCTACAGGGTGTGGCTAGCTGAAGCACGCCCTGGACCGAAACCGGGACGGCGACAAACGTGCAGCCCCCCAGAGTCATCAAGATGTGAGCAGATCAGCAGGGCGAACGCAGCCACATAGGGTGAGCCACAGCCTGTGCGGGAGAGCACGACCTTCCTAAAGAGCTGGATAGGGATCGGCCCTTGACGCAGAGCGAACACGGGCTAGGATGAGACCATGCCCAAGTGTATCTACTGTCTGGAGGAGAGGAGGCTGACCGAGTTCAACCGCGAGCACGTCCTCGCCGAGGCGTTTGGGACGTTCACAAACAACCTGAAGGATCTCCGCTGTGTATGCCGCGCAAGCAACCAGTGGTTCGGAGACAGCCTTGAGCTGCGTCCCCTCCGCAGGGTCGGGCGAGCGGCGGGGAGTTCTACTGCGTCCTGAGCCGGAAGACTCCGGGCCGGTAGGCGATCTCATCCCCAGATGGCTTTCAAGGATAGGGCCACGGGTGTTTGGAGGCACTTCACAGGAGCAGATCTGGAGGAGAGACCCCTCGACGCCTCAACGCTCGACTTGCGCAACGTAATATTTTTCGCTCCGGACAGCGAGACGGAGTCGCGCCTATTCAAGAAGCGTGAGCGATAGGTCCTGTCAGCTGCTCACAAAGCAAGCTGATATCGAAGTAGCCCGTAGGCTTTCGTCTCGGAGTGTTGCGCTTACGGTGGGAGGACATTCATGCCAAGCATGTACCGGATCGGTTGGACCTCCATCGCTAGAGAGAACCAAGAGTAGAAGGAGAGCCATGGACAACGTAATCTTTCAGGTAGGCATCACTCGAGACTGGCAGAACTGGACAGGCGAAGGCTTTGAAGGGATCTTGGCTGACTCGCTGGGCCGGCTGCCGAATCTGCAGTTTGAGGTCATGCCGGAGACTGGCGGGCCTACTCCTCCGGGGATCCTCGATCGTTACGATGCCGTCATTGCGTTTGCCCACCGCTTTCCGAAGGAGAGTTTTGCAGGAGTCAATCGCTTGTTGTGTATCTCACGTTGGGGCGTTGGCTACGACTATGTGGATATCGATGCGTGCAGCGAAGCGGGCGTACTCGTTGCACTGACTCCTGAGGCAGTTCGCCGTCCGATGGCGGAAGGGATTCTAGCCATGATATTCAGCCTCGGTAAGAACTTACATCAGCTTGATCAGCGCGTTCGGGGACGACGCTGGCGGGAGGGTCTCACTCAACCCGGCGTTTGCGTCCAAGGAAAGGCACTAGGGTCGGTGGGCGTGGGCAACATCGCCATTGAACTCTTTCGCATGGCGCGCGGCCTTGGTTTTGGGCGGCTCCTCGGATTCGATCCTTTTGTGAAGCCGGATCAGATCAGCGGACGGGAAATAGAACTCGTCGACCTGGACACTCTTCTTCGTGAAAGCGATTTCGTGACGATTAATGTACCTCTTAACAGCCATACCAAGGGGCTGATCGGCGCGAGGGAACTAGCGCTCATGAAACCTACCGCGTACGTGATCAACACGGCCCGTGGTTCGATCGTTGACGAAAAGGCGCTGCTCGAGGCTTTGAGAGAAGGGCGTATTGCGGGCGCAGGCTTGGATGTCTTCGAGCAAGAGCCGCCGCCTGCCGATCATCCTCTTCTCGATCTGGACAACACGGTTTTCGCCCCGCATTCGGTGGGCTGGACCCATGAATTGATTCGTGATCTGAATTCGCAATCCTGCCACCATGTGGAGATGGTCTACAGGGGCGAAGTCCCTCCTTGGCTTGCAAATCCTCAGGTGGTTGAGCATGCAACGTTGCAGGCGAAACTGGCTGCCAGGAAAAAGCCATGAAGCTGTGTTGGACGCGATCGGCTTTCCCGAAAAGGAGGGCTGACGCGATCCAGGTACTTTCGCCGGCCGGCAACTTAGGATACCTGGCCACCTATATGTCGTCCAGCGCTCTGCCTTAGGGTCGCGAGCGGGACGTCGTAGTAAGGCTCCGCACCCATTTCTTGACACGGAACGAGAGACGTATACTATGATAACGGTGAGGCAATGATCATCAGTAATGATCTGGTCGTCGGATGGGGCAAAATTTGCCTGGCGAAGCGGAGCGTCGCGGCAGTGCAAGATCGCAAGACTACGAGTCCTATGTTTGCCAAGGTGAGTGCCATTGTGGTCTTGGTTCTGATTGCGACGGTTTCCGCAGTAGCGCGCCCGGCGGACAGCGAAGAGGCTTTCGAGTCTCGCGTACGTCCGGTTTTGGCCACCAACTGCAACGCCTGCCACGGGGAGTCTGCCCTGGGAGGTCTGCGCCTGGACTCGCGCGCAGGCTTGCTCAAGGGTGGTAAATCCGGACAGGTTGTGGTGCCGGGGAACCCTGACGCAAGCCTGCTCATTCGCGCCGTCAAACAGTTGGACCCCCAGCTCAAGATGCCGATGGGAGGCCGTCTGAAAGACGGCGAAATTGAGATTTTGATCGAGTGGGTGAAGGCGGGGGCGCCCTGGCCCGAGGATAAGCAGGTAGTTCCTGCTACGACAAGCGCTGGTAAATTCATCGATCCTGCCCGGCGGAAATTCTGGGCATTTCAGCCGATTCAGAAGCCGGCTCTACCGCGGGTAGGCAACACGTCTTGGCCAAAGAGATCAATCGACTACTTTGTACTCGCCGGACTTGAGAACCATGGCTTGAAGCCGGTTGCAGCGGCTGACAAGCGAACGCTCCTCCGGCGCGCGACCTTTGATTTGATCGGGCTGCCTCCCACGCCGAAAGAGGTCGCAGCCTTCCTCGCGGATGACTCGCCGCAAGCCTTCGAGAAGGTTGTGGACCGTCTCCTGGCCTCACCGCAATACGGCGTGCGGTGGGCTCGTTATTGGTTGGATGTGGCTCGCTACGGAGAGGATGATGTCCGCGGCAGTGTCGAACCTCCCAAGCCGGTCTATCCAAATGCCTGGCGTTACCGCGATTGGGTCATCGAAGCCTTCAACGCCGATATGCCGTACGATCTTTTCGTGAAGGCGCAAATTGCGGGCGATCTGCTGCCAGGCGACCACAAGAAATATCTCGCCGGCCTCGGGTTCTTCGGCCTGGGTCCATGGTATTACGACACGGCGGCGCCACCGGAAGGTCGAGCCAACGAGCGCAACGATAAAGTCGACGCCCTGACGAGGGGTTTTCTAGGGCTTACCGTCGCCTGTGCCCGTTGTCACAATCACAAATACGATCCGATCACGATCGAGGACTACTACGGTTTGGCGGGTGTTTTTGCGAGCACGGAATATAACGAAATTCCACTAGCGCCGGAAGAGGTTGTCGCCGAGTACAAGCAGCATCAGGCGAAGATCAAAGACGCGGAACACGAGCTGAAGGAATTTGTAGAGTCGCAGAGCAAGCAACTCGGGGCGATCCTGGCTGCTCAGACTTCTGTGTACGTGCGGGCGGCATGGGAGGTTTTGCATCCTCCAAAAGCGAATCCGGAGCAGGTTGCGAGTGCGCAGGGTCTGGATTTGGAAACTTTGCAAAGGTGGGTGTGGTACTTATCCAATCCGCAGCAGGATCACCCTTATCTAGCGGACTGGAACACTTTACTTGCACGGGGCGGCACTTCGGAGGACGTCGCCAGGGTCGCCGACCAACTGCAAAACACGATCTTATCGCTCCTGGCTGAAAGCAAAGAAATCGAGGAAGACAACCGTGTCTTAATGGCACAGGCCAACCCGCAGAAAAGGAAATTTGGCGTTGAGGATGAGTCGCGGCTGCTGCCAAATCGTTTCTCAAGCCAAGCCGATTACTGCGTCGGCTGTGACGTAGCCGTTAGGTCGATGTCCAGGGACCGTTTCGTCTTCTGGAGGGACTTGTTCTCCCCGCCAACCCGCTTGGGTGATGACACTTGGGCGAGCGATAGGGTTTTCTATTATGGCGATGGAGCAATCGACCGCTTTCTGGATGGGCAGTGGAAGAAGCACTTGGATGCGTTGCGCGCGAAGGTGGACGCCCTCAAGAAGGCAGCCCCACCGCTCTATCCCTATTTGCACGCCATCGCGGACCTCAGCAGCCCCAAGAATTTAAAAGTTCATCTGCGCGGCAGCCCTTACAATTTTGGCGACGAGGTGCCCCGGCGGTTTCCTGAAGTTCTGAGCCCGCCGGACGGAAAGCCGCTCCTCGATGGCAGCGGCAGGCTCGCTCTCGCGGAAACGATTGCGGATCATCCGCTAGCGGCCCGTGTAATCGTGAATCGAATCTGGCAGTATCACTTTGGGACTGGCATCGTACGGACACCCAGTAATTTTGGACAGGTCGGTGACCGCCCATCGCACCCCGAGCTGCTGGAATATCTGGCGGCGCGGTTCCTGGAGAGCAACCGGTCGCTGAAGGCGCTGCACCGCGAGATGATGTTGTCGGCCACCTACCAGCTCAGTGCGGACCCGTCGCCCGAAAGCTCCGCTCTGGATGCCGAGAACCGTTACTACTGGCAAGCGAATCGGCGCCGCCTGGATTTCGAGGCCATCCGGGACTCGCTTCTGTTTTTAGCGGGGAACCTGGACGCAACGATCGGCGGCCCCTCCGCCGAACTTACCGAGGACAACCACCGCCGGACCGTTTTCGGTAAGGTTAGCCGCGTGAGAGTCAACAACATGCTAGCGTTGTTTGATTTTCCCGATCCGAGCAGCAGCGCTGAGCGCCGGAATGTAACGAATGTGCCGTTGCAGCGTCTGTTTTTCATGAACAGCGACTTTGTGGCAACGCAGGCCGGGTCTGTCGCCGAGCGGATTCGCAAAGAATGGGGCGATAACAACCGGCGCCGTATTCAAGCGGCCTACAACCTGCTTTACAGCCGGGAGGCCACCGAGTCGGAAATTGATCTTGGGCTCGAGTTCCTGAAGGATAGGGAACCAGAAGCGGGATGGCGAGAGTATGCTCAGGTGTTGCTGAGCTCCAATGAATTGATATTCATCAACTAACAATTGAGGCAAATGGCCCTGAGATGATTACGCAAGCGAGCATTCTACCTACTGTAACGCGCCGTCAGGCGCTGCGAACAATGGGCGGAGGGTTTGGCATGGTCGGGCTAGCCGGGCTGCTGGGATCAGCCGGTGCCGCTCAGGCTCGGGAAGCTGCCAGTTCTCTTTCCATAAAAGCTCCGCACTTTCCAGCGCGTGCCAAACACGTCATCTTTCTCTTTCTCAACGGCGGCCTCTCGCAGGTGGACTCTTTCGATCCGAAGCCGGAACTTGATAGGCTTGACGGACAACCTTTGCCAGGCGCGACCGTGAGGACGGAACGCAAGACCGGTAATCTCATGCGTTCCCCGTTTCCGTTCAAGAAGTATGGACAGAGCGGGATCGAAGTGAGCGAGATCTTTTCCAAGGTCGGCGAAATGGCCGACGATCTTTGCGTCGTCCGCTCGATGCACACAGAAGTGCCGAACCACGAGCCTTCCCTGTACATGATGACCTGCGGCAGCAACCAGCCTGGGCGTCCGTCCTTTGGCTCATGGGTCACTTACGGGTTGGGTACCGAGAATCAGAACATGCCGGGCTTCGTCGTGCTGTGCCCGGGCACGCCTGTTGTGGGTCCTCCGTTATGGAACTCCACGTTTCTGCCGGCGGTATACCAGGGCACCTATATCTCGAACCGCGAGACGGACCCGGAAAAGTTGATTAACTACATCCGGAATGGCCGGGTCAGCCTTGTGGATCAACGGGCGCAGTTGGATCTGCTAGCGAAGTTGAACCAAACGCACCTTGAGCGGCAACGGGAATCGGACCAGCAACTCGAGGCCAGCATCCAGTCCAGCGAAATCGCCTTCCGCATGCAGGCCGAGGCTCCTGATGTTTTTGATATCACTAAGGAAAGCGAAGCGACGAGACAGCGGTATGGCGAGGGAGAGTTTGCTCGCGCATGCTTAATGGCTCTGCGGCTTGTCGAGCGGGGCGTGCGTGTCGTGCAGATCTACTTCGGGAATCAGCAGCCCTGGGACACCCACACGGATATCCAGGTTCAAGGGAAGCTAGCGCGACAAGCGGACGCACCGATCGCCGCTCTCTTGCAGGACCTTAAGAGCCGAGGTCTGCTTGAGAACACATTGGTGATTTGCGGCAGCGAGTTCGGGCGCACGCCGGTGGTGGAAACGGGTGCGAAGTTTGGAATACAGAATGGTCGCGACCATAATCACTTTGGCTTTACGATGTGGTTGGCCGGCGGGGGCGTGAAGGGCGGAATGACTTACGGAGCCACGGACGATTTCGGATTCAAAGTTGCTGAAGACCCCGTCCACGTCCACGATTTGCACGCGACCATCCTCCATCTTATGGGCCTGGATCACGAAAAGTTGACCTACCGTTATAGCGGCCGTGATTTCCGCTTGACGGATGTAGAGGGACGAGTGATTTCCAACATCCTTACGTGAGGAATCCGGGGAAGGGCCTCAATCTCCCATGAATGGAGTGGGATCGCCTGAAGCTGTCAGTGGCCGGTTTAACCCCTGGCAATGCTTGTTCGGCTTATGTAGCCTACTTTTGCAAGTGTTCGCCGAGCCAGCGGATCATCTCGCCGATAAAGTCTACTTGCTCCGTGGCGCCGGGAAACGTTGGGCCATGTTGCCCGCCGGGAATCCTGATAATCCTGGCGGCGACACCCACCCCCTGCAAAGCCGCTCGCATCGTCTCAGCCTCTACAAAGGGCACGCTCGTGTCGGCATCTCCATGAATCATCAGAAAGGAAGGGTCGTCGGAGGAGACATGGTTGATGGGCGAGGCTTCCCAGTAGGTCTTGACTCCGTCGACGTCTTCGAGGCCGTGCTCGCGAGCCTGATGCCCAAAAACGACGCAATCGCGGCTCTGTCCCTGGGATGCGACGTCAGCGCTTTTGTGCTATGTTGTAGGAAAGATGTAGATCATCACGTACGATCAGCCTGGCTGCTTGCGCTGGGAGGTTCTTCTATGACTCTCCGAAAGTTACTGGCAGTTTTGCTCCTCAGTGGCTGGGGGGCAACCCTCTTCGGGCAAGAGCTTGCCCCTTCCCGTGTAGAATTCTTCGAAGCGCGTATCCGTCCGGTTTTGGCGAAAAATTGTTTTGCTTGCCATACGGAAACGCATCTGGGAGGGCTGCGGGTAGATTCTCGCGAAGGCTTGCTGAGGGGCGGAAATTCCGGTCCTGCCATCGAACCCGGTAACGTAGCCGGCAGTCTGTTGATCCGTGCCGTCAGCCACACCATGGAACGTTTGAAGATGCCTCTGGGGGGCAGTCTGACAGCCCGGGAGATCGCAGACCTCAAAACCTGGGTGCAAGAGGGAGCCTTTTGGCCGGAAACCGTGGTTTCGCCAGCGAGCGTTAGTGCGACGGGAAAATACGTGATCCGGCCTGAACAAAAAGAATTCTGGTCTTTCCAGCCGATCGCCAAACCGCCGATTCCCGCTGTGAAGGAAGGGCGCTGGATCAAGACGCCGATCGATTCCTTTATCGGCGCGAAGTTGGAAGAGCAAGGACTGAAGCCCGCGGGGCCGGCCGACAAGCGAACGTTGATACGGCGAGCAACCTTCGACCTGCTCGGGTTACCTCCAACGCCTGCCGAGGTAGAAGCTTTTTTAGCCGACGATTCTCCCCAAGCGTTTGCTCGCGTGATCGACCGCCTGCTGGCCTCCCCGCACTATGGTGAGCGATGGGGCCGCTATTGGTTGGACCTTGCACGCTATGCCGACGATCCAGAGTCGAGAGAGGACCTCATTCTCCTCGATGCCAACGCGTTTCGCTACCGCGACTGGGTCATCAAGGCCTTCAATGACGATCTTCCTTATGACACCTTCGTCAAGGCTCAACTCGCGGCCGACCTGATGCCTGAATCGGAGAGGCCGAAACTCCTGCCGGCGCTGGGATTTCATGCGCTGGGACGGAAAGAAGAGGATGACCGCGTCGATGTCACAACGCAGACGTTCTTGGCACTTACTGTGGCCTGCGCCAAGTGCCACGACCACAAGTTCGATCCTGTTCCCACCGCCGACTTCTATTCTTTGCAGGGTGTTTTCAAGAGCAGCGAACTACAGGAGTATCCTCTCGTGAGCGACGAGGAGGTCCATGCTTACAAAGAGATCACTCGTCAAATGAAGGAGAAGGAGGAAGAGATTTACAAGTTCGTCCAGGTACAAAAAGCCGTATTGGCCGACATCTTGCTCGCTCAGACGTCCCAATACATGATGGCGGCCTGGGACGTAATGAAAGGTCACAACACCAGTGAGCTGGCGGCGAGCGGCGCGGGACTGGACCTGAGGACGCTCAATCGATGGATCAAGTACCTACGCAAGAACGAGCGAGACCATACGTACCTGAGGGCTTGGGATTCGATGATGGCCCGCAATGGGACGCGCCAAGAAGCGCAGTTACTGGCGGACGGGTTCCAGCGGGCAGTTCTGGCCGTCGTGCTGGAAAATAAACAGATCGAAGAGCGCAACTACATCAAGCTCGGTGGGAGTGAAGGAGCGAAAGACAGGAAGGTCAAAGATACGACCAATATCGAGTTTCTCGAAATTGAAAAACGGTACTTGTGGCGTGACATGGTCGATGACCCCTGCAAGACGAACGGATGCCAATGCGGCCTTCTGTTCGAAGGCGGCATCGTCTTCTACGGGGACAAAGGTGACGAACACCATGGCTTCTTTCAGCTCGCCGAGGAAGACAAGATCGACCGCTTTCTGCAAGGGGAGTGGAAGAGACATCTTGCTCGTTTGCGCGCTGAGTTGGCAGGGCTGAAAAAGGCGCTTCCCCCGCGGTATCCGTTGCTGCACGGCTATCGAGACTCCGACCATCCGCAAGACGTGCACATCGCTATTCGTGGTGACGAGAACAGTCCCGGTGAAATAGCTCCGCGGCAATTCTTGCAGATCTTAAGTCAAGGAGCGCCGAAACCACTTACGAAGGGCAGCGGCCGGCTGGAGCTTGCGGAAGCTATTGCCAGTCCCGAGAATCCTTTGACGGCCCGGGTGATGGTGAACCGGATCTGGCAGCATCACTTTGGCCAAGGCATCGTGCGGACGCCCAGCAATTTCGGCCAACTCGGTGAGAGGCCCACGCATCCTCTGTTGCTGGATTACCTGGCACGGCAATTCATCGAAAACGGCTGGTCGCTCAAAGCGATCCATCGAGAGATCATGCTTTCAGCGACTTACCAGTGGAGTACGAGCTACATTGCGGATAACTACGAGCGTGACCCGGACAACCGTTTGCTCTGGCGGGCGAACTTCACGCACCGCCTCGATGCGGAAGCACTCCGCGATGCAATCTTATCCGTCGCTGGAAGCCTGGACCCGACGGTAGGAGGGCCGGCGAGGCAACTCACAGAAGGTCACCGGCGGCGTACGCTCTACAGCGTGATTAGCCGGGGCGACCTGGATCGGACACTCGTGCTGTTTGACTTCCCGGACCCCAACGGGGTGAGCGCTCAGCGAACCGTTACAGCTGGACCCTTGCAGCAGCTTTATTTTCTCAACGGTGAATTTGTTATGACGCAAGCCAAAGTTTTGGCCGAGCGGCTTCAGAGCGAAAGCGGGAATGACGACCTTGCGAAGATCGGGCGAGTCTACCAGCTGCTCTATGCACGTCCGCCCGCACAGGCGGAGATCGAGATCGGCCTTGCGTTTTTGGCAAAGAGCCATTCTGGTTGGCCGCAGTACCTGCAAGCACTGCTGGCCTCGGGTGAATTTGGCTCAGTGAATTAAGTCAACGCGAAAGGAAGAATCCCTCGCGACTATGCCGTAGGCGCCCGGAGGAGTAGATTCCGATGACCCGAAGAACGATGCTTCAAACGATGGGCGGCGGATTTGGAATGCTCGGTTTGGCGGGCGCTCTACAGGCCGCCCCCGAGAACGGTTCCATGGCGCCGGTCTCACCCCACTTCCCGGCCCGCGCCAAGCACGTCATTTTCTTATTTCTCAACGGCGGTCTTTCGCAAGTCGACAGCTTTGATCCGAAGCCGGAGTTGCGAAGGCGGGACGGCCAACCGCTGCCCGGTGAGAGAGTCAATATCCAAACTCGGGTGCAGGGCAACTTGATGGATACGCCGTACAGTTTTAAGAAATACGGCCAGAGCGGCCTGGAGGTGAGCGAGATTTTTCCAAAGGTGGGTCAGGCGATCGATAACTTTTGCGTGATCCGATCTATGTATACGGACAATCCCATCCATGAATCGTCCGTCTGGTTCATGAATTCGGGTCATCGTCTGCCTGGCCGCCCGTCCCTCGGATCGTGGGTCACGTATGGGCTTGGGACAGAGAATCAAAACCTGCCAGGTTTTGTTGTACTCTGCCCGGGTTATCCCATTGGGGGGCCGCAGGCTTGGTCTTCGGCTTTTCTGCCGAATTCGTACCAAGGCGTGCAGGTTCCCGATAACGAACCTGACACGGAGAAACTGATTCAGCATATTCGCAACACGCATCTCAGCCGGAACGAGCAGGAGAGCCAGCTGGAGTTGCTTGCCGAGCTGAATCGTTCGTTCCTGGAGCGGGTCGGGCACCAGCCGCAAATGGAAGGAACCATTAAGTCCATGGAGGTTGCCTTCCGGATGCAGACGGAAGTGCCCGGCGTTTTCGACGTTACAAAGGAAAACGAACAGACACGCGCGCGCTATGGCGATGGCGACTTCGGACGCGGCTGCCTGATGGCCCTCCGCCTCGTTGAGCAAGGGGTTCGCGTCGTGCAGGTCTATTTCGGAAAGAGGCAACCCTGGGACAGCCACGATGACATTCGAATTCAGGGCGGTCTTGCCAAGCAAGCTGACGCGCCTATTGCAGCGCTTGTCGAGGACCTGAAGTCACGGGGACTTCTGGACGAGACCCTGGTGATAATCGGAAGCGAGTTTGGCCGAGCTCCGATGGTCCAAAACACGGGTGTCACAGTCGCCGGCGCCGGTCGCGACCACGATCATCTTGGATTCACCACTCTTCTGGCCGGGGGAGGAGTCAAAAGCGGGATCGCGTACGGTGCCACCGATGAATTCGGCTTCAAGGCCGTTGAGAAACCCGTCCATGTTCACGATTTGCATGCCACCGTTTTACATCTGCTCGGTTTGGATCACACCAAATTGACTTATCGCTACAGCGGGCGTGATTTCCGCCTCACCGATGTTGCCGGTGAAGTGGTCAAAGGGATCCTGGCGTGATTGTTTGGGAACTTAGCGCGAGTTTTTGCTGGAAATTTGCCTTTTACGACGTTCTCCCTGAAGAATGACTGGGATGGCTGATTTCATTGGGCGAGAGCGCAAATTCTGTTAGGAGAAACAACAAGAAAAGGGTAGAATGTTTGCGTATTTCTGGCAAACATGAAACCACGAAAACCTTCTTCCGAGGACCCGCAAGGGCATCTCTACCGCATTGAACTCAGCCAGTTGATTGATCTCGAGCATCCGCTGGCGAAGCTGGCGGCGGTGGTCGATTGGTCCCGTTTCGACGAGGCCTTCGCGCCGCTGTATGATCCCGGCCAAGGACGGCGGCTATCCCGACGCGGCTGCTGGTGGGGCTGCATTCCCTCAAGCACATCTTTCGGCTCAGCGACGAAGAAGTAGTGGCGCGCTGGGTGGAGAATCCCTACTGGCAGCACTTGTGCGGCAGCAAGTATTTCGAGCACGAGCTGCCGATCCATCCGACGTCAATGACAAAGTGGCGGGACAAGATCACGGCGGCCGGGGCCGAACCCATGCTGGCGGCGACGATCGCCGCGAGTTTGCAGTTGAAGATCGTGCAGCCACAAAGCCTGCAGCGGGTGGTGGTGGACACGACGGTGCAGCCGCGAGCGGTGGCCTATCCGACGGATGCGAAGTTGTACGACGATATGCGCCGGAAACTGGTGCGCCAGGCGCGGCGGCAAGGATTACCCCTGCGGCAAAGTTATGTGCGCTGCGGCAAACGGCTGCTGGCGGCGGTGGGACGCAGTGCGCGGGGGCGGCACAAGGCGGGGATTCGGAAACACACCAAGAAGCTGAAGACCTATCTAGGACGGGTGCTCCGCGACATCGATCGCAAGCTGCCGCAGGAAAACCGCACGCCCGCCTGGCAGCAGCTGCTTGCGGCTGGCGTTGCAACTTTACCGGCAGCAGCGCGGCGAGGCCAACAAGATCTACAGTGTGCACGCGCCCGAGACGCAATGCATCGCCAAGGGCAAGCTGCGCAAGCCGTTTGAGTTTGGACACAAGGTGAGCTTGGTGACCACGGCGCGGGAACAACTTGTGATCGGCGCCCAAGCCCTGGAGCAACGACCGTTTGATGGTCACACGCTGGCGGGGACGTCGCCCACGTCGAGGGCATGATGGGGCAGAAGATCCGCGGCGAGATCTATGTCGACAAAGGCTACCGTGGCCACGACTACACCGGGCCGGCGAAGGTGTTGCTCGCCAAGCCGCGCCGCAAGCAAGAGAAAAAACGGCGCCGCTGGTACAACCAGCGCAACGGCATTGAGGCCATCATCAGCCACATGAAGAATGACGGCTGGCTGGGACGCAATTATCTGAAGGGAACTCGGGGCAGCCGCTTCAATGCCTTGCTGGCGGCCTGTGGACAGAACCTGCGCAAGATCCTGCGCTGGCTTGCCGTTCACCCGGCGCGGCCTTTTTGCGCCTTTCTCCGCCTCCTGCTGCTCGCCGCCTTCTCCCTCGATCGCCCTCTCACCCCTGCTCGCTTCCGCTAACAGCCTTTTTCAGGGCGAACTACGACGCCTTCAAGCTTGGGCGGTGCCACCAGGGAAAGAGAGGCGACGTCGTTACTGACCCGTGGTCAGCTTTCCCGCTCCAGTTAACTAGAGCGGCCGCGCCCAGAATTCCAACAGGTGGCCGTCCGGGTCTTCGAAGTCAATGTGCAACTGCCCGTCCGGCGGGTTGTATCGCGGCCCCCAAAACCTCACGTTGTTTCTCTTGAGTGTGTCCAGCGCGGCCTGCTCGCCAGCGCGATCGATGTACATGTTGAAGTGGGTCTTGCCACCCAGGTCCGCACCGACGTCTCCGGGCAAATGGGGATTGACCTCTTTCCATTTGCCGGGCAACCAGAGGCCGATTAGGCCCGTGCCGATGCTATATGTGACTCCGCGGTCTGGTGTGATACTTGGAAGACGGTATTCCTCCAGTCCAAGTACCTCACCGTAGAACTTGCGGGAGCGCTCAAGGTCTTGAACGACCATGGCCACTTCGTTAATTCGCAGGATGCGAGGCGGCCCGGACTTCGTGAGTTCGCTGACGTCGCGCAACTGCGGTTTACCAACGTACTCCAGCAGGTGGCCATTCGGGTCTTCAAAATCGATATGGGTGCTCCCATTGTCAAACCTCCGAGGACCCCAAAGCCTTACCTTGTGCTTCTCCAGATTTGCCAAGGCGGTGTCGGTCTCGGCAGAGTCGATGAACAGGTTGAAATGTTTCTTGCCGCCGAGGTCGCGGCCTACGGGCTCCGGCAGGTGCGGATTCACTTCCTTCCACTTGCCGGGTAACCACAGACCGATATGCCCTGTGTCAATATCGAACGTGACACCAAGGTCGGGGGTGATCTTGGCGGACTGGTACGTTTTCAGTCCCAGAACCTCGCCGTAAAAGTGGCGCGATCGTTCGACGTCGCTTACAGTCAGGGCGATTTCGCCAATCTGCTTGATCTTTGGTGGCTTCAACGTTACTTCTTGAGTCGTTGCCGGCTCCTGGGGAGCGGCACATCGCGACAGCGTCGCCGCGACCAAAGCCGATGCAAACACCCTGCGATTCATAAGCACCTCGTGCAAGACATTCTTTAAAGAGTAATCAATTCCACCCACTTGTCGGACGGCACGCTGTCTACAGGCCTTCTGCAAATTGGTGAACTGGGCGGGCGTTCCCCTGTGCCCCCTAGACTGCAACTCGATTAAAAGCAGCCGTTGCTCTGAACGTCCCGCACATCTTCAGCCGCGCTGCAGGGAACTTGCCCGGACCAGAACATTAGCCCCCAATGGGGCCCCCACACTTTCAAGGCCAGGCTCGGGGCGCCAGTGCCATCCGCTGCGGCGGCTTCCTCTCGGCCGGACGCCGGAGCCGGAAGTCGCCGCGGGTTGTAGAAACGGGGTTCGCGCACCTCTAGAAAATGTACTTCAGGGCAAACTGCATCTCTCTCATCGGAACGCGTATGCCCCGAATCACTCCAAAGTTGGTATCCATCACCTGAAAACCTGGCCTTTCGAAGTTCGCGTTGTTCGTAAAGTTGAAAGCTTCAAAGCGGAATTCCAAGTGATGACCTTCAACGATGGGAAAGCTCTTCTGGACCGAGAAATCCCACTGCGCTAATCCAGGAGTGATGCCCACGTTCCGGCCGGCGTTGCCAAATTGCCCGAAAGGCTGTACAAAAAATGCAGAGGTGTTGAACCAACGGTCGGTGTTCCTCTGGCCGCTGTCGAGCACAACAGGTTGCCCGTTGACATTCGTCCGGTCATTGAAATTCCCGGTGTTCGAAACACTACAGCCACACCGGAGGTTCATTGGATTGCCACTCATGAAAGTCACAATGGAACCAACCTGCCAGCCCCCGAGCAACACGTTGCTTACTCCACCCTGGTTGAGATACTTTCTCCCCTTGCCCCAGGGAAGTTCGTACAAGGTAGAAAGAACAAAACGATGCTTGGCGTGGAAGGAAGACAGCCCCTTATCGGCAAATGCATCGTAGGGATTCTGGGGAAACGTGACATCGTTGCCGTTAGACCGAAGGCCGCTGGTCGTGTCAATGGAACGGGAGAAGGTATAGGAGGCCAAGTAGGTTAATCCCTGGCTAAACCGTCGCTGTAGTTTCAGGGAGGCCCCGTGGTAACTTCCCATGCCGAAATTCTCCACGAACTGAATCGCCCCGAGTTCCGGATAGGGCCGCCGGGCCTGCACAGCGCCTGTGGCTTCAGGCGGCGCATAGTTGTATCCATTCAAGAATTCAAATTTCCGGCTCGCGGAACCGACGTACCCAAGTTCCAGCAATGTGCCCTCTTGCAGTTCCCGCTGGATGTTGAACATCCACTGCAGCGTGTAGGGCGTGCGGCGGCCAGGAGCACCCGCAAAGGTGAATGGGGTATTGATCTGGACCGTACTCGTCGGGTTCTCGGAAATCTTATCCCAGCTCAAGTTCGGAAAATCCGGACTGCCGGTTTCATCCCGTCTGCCCGCGAGGTTACGTCCCATGTCCCACCTGGCGTTTCCTTGGTCCTGCGAATAAAAGACGCCAAATCCCGAGCGCAACGTCCATTTTTGTGTCGGGCTCCACGCAAAGCCGATTCGTGGCGCAAGGTCGTTGTTGTCTCGAGCCACCAGCCGGTCGCCCAGGCGCCCGTCTCGAGCGGTGCGAATAGCCGGATTAAATCGCAACAGGAGACCCTCGTAAAAATCTCCAGATCCAATCCGGACAAGGACAGGATGGCAGTTGGGATCTGCGATGGCCGACTGGGTTTGAATGCCGCACGGCAGGTTGACGCTGATCGAATTCCCCAGTTGGTCCTTGTACGGGGGAGTGTTCTCGTAGCGCAACCCCACATTGATCGTTAGCCTCGGGGTTATCTTCCAGGTGTCGTCGAAGAAATAGTACTGGCTTACGGCGCGGAAGTTTACCTGTCCCAAGGCAAGAACACTGCTGCTGCTATTCATGACCCCCAACATGAAATCACCAAAGCCGTATCCGGTGCCCGGCCGGGAAATGGGGTTCTGGGTAGCGTTCCCGCTGAAGCCAAAGGCGCCCCGGGTGAATGCGTTCCCCATCACGTTGAACTGATCGGCGAGAACCTCAACGCCCATCCTGAAGGAATGACTTCCCCGTATCCAAGATACGTTGTCGATGAACTGGTTCCGGGTGTTGTCAGCAACGTCTGGCCCGTTTGTGCCGTTTCCTCTGTCCCCAAAGCCCGTGATATTAAGAGTCGGAACACCCCATGAGCTCGGCCCGAAGTTGGGCAAACCCGGGATGGCTAACTCCGCGAGGACATCTCGTTCGAACGATAGTTCAGATCCGTTGCTGTTAAAGAAACTGTTGTATCCGTAACGGAAATCGTTGATCAAGGTTGGAGAGAACACTCTGGTGTTGGAAACGACAATTTGCTTGAGATTCGATGTGAGTTTCGATCCGTCCTTGAGGGGCCCGGGGGCGACCTCCTCTTCATCGCTATAACTGTAGCGGCCGAACCAGTTCGACTTCGAACTCTCGACCCAATCGATTCTCTGAGTGAATTGATCCCGGTCGATTCTGCGGCTGACAGTCGATTGGAAATTCGAAACCAAGTTTCCCGTGTTCACATTTGGCTGTCCAATAAACTCCAGCAGCTGCTTGGAGGTACGGTGAAGCTGGTTTGACGGAATGATGTTGTTGGGAAAGGGAGTAGCCGTAACGGAGCCGGGCGCGCCAACTCGGCTCTTGGGATCGTAAATGACGCTCGAAATCTCCGAGAAGTTCCCACTCTGCATCGCTACGGAAGGCACGTCGCGAAGCGCCCGCTGCGCTTTGCGATCCCGCAGCCCTTCGTAGTTTGAGAGGAAGAAAATCCGGTTTCTCCAAATGGGCCCGCCCACGGTGGCTCCGTACTGGTTGAAGCGGAAAGGAGACTTCTCAGGACGATTGGCGGTAAAGGCGAATTCTTTCGCGTCGAACTTGTCGTTCCTAAGAAATTCGAACAGGGCGCCGTGGAACTGATTGGAGCCTGACTTCGTCGAGACGATGATCTGGCCGAGCTGCCGTCCGAACTCGGCCGGTGCGATGCCGGACTGCACCTTGAACTCCTGCAGGGCATCGATCGATGGCAGAAAGATGTAAGTGCCAAAGTTGACGTCGGTGTTTTCGACTCCATCCAAGGTAAAGCGGTTCAGAGAACTGCGTTGTCCTGCGATGGAAATATTCTGCCGGGTGCGCTGTCCGCCCTGGCGGCCTTCCGCCGTACCGGAGGTGGGAAAGCCAAAGCTTACGTTTGGCGTAAGAGCAACGAGTTGGAGATAGTTCCGGCCATTCAAGGGCAGGTCAACGATTCGTCTGTTTTCGATGACGGTCCCGACCGTTGCGCTGTCTGTGTCCAGAATGGCGGCATTTGCCGCTACCTCGATGACTTGCGTCACGTCACCGACCTGCAAAGTGAAATCAGCCCGGCGAACCTGTTGGACCTGCAACTCGATGCCTGAACTTGTCGCAGTCGAAAAGCCAGACATCTCTACCTTGATGTCGTAGATCGCCGGAAGCAAGTTCGGGAATACATAGTTTCCCGCTTGGTTTGTCCTCGTCGATCTGGTCGCATTCGTGGCAGTGCCTGTGACCGTTACCTCAGCGCCTGTCACGACGGCACCGGTAGGATCCAGAACTGTCCCAGTGATCTCTCCGAATGTCTGAGCCGGTAGCAGCGAGCTACTGGCAAGGAACGCACATAGCACGAAAGTCCGTCGCAAGAAATTTCTCATAAGCCCCCCTGAAAGTCTAAGTTCCGGGCATCATAGCCCAGATATTGGATCATCATCTATGATGAACAACGGTATCACCAGGCCTCAAGAGTGTCAAGTCGGCCCGCCAACAGCTGTCGCTAGTATGTGATCTGTCCGGTGCTATTCACACATGATCTGTCCGCTGGAGGGAAGCGGCGGGCCAAGCTGGAGGGGTGAAAACCCCCCAGCAGTACCCGGCCGCGGAAGTGGAGCGGA
>Ga0187893_10005994_pt1 | contig 21181 bp, 14 predicted proteins | sample MA1701074metaG_FD_139574 | JGI IMG/M metagenome (GOLD analysis project Ga0187893, IMG submission 139574) | White microbial mat communities from a basaltic lava cave in the Kipuka Kanohina Cave System on the Island of Hawaii, USA - MA170107-4 metaG ...
GCGCTCAACGGGTTTGTAGGGCGCGAATGCCCCGCTGCGGGGTTTCGCGCCGCCGTCTGCCATCGGGGCCCCGTCAAGGGAAAAGGACACGGCGCGAAACCCAGCCCTCCGCAGACTGCGGGCTGGGCATTCGCGCCCTACAACCACGTGGTATCGCTCTGCATGGCTCCAGTATCAAGATGCGCCCGGAATGTCTGCATGGCCGCCTTCGTGATTGACTCAGTTTGCGCGGTGTTCTTAGAGTAGCGCAGATGGGTTCTGGAACTGTCAAATCCTCGAACGTCAAACGCGCCGTTTCCAATTCAAGGACGGCGCCGCGCGTTGCTGGGCGGAATGGAGAGGTTGACCCGCCAAATCTTCTGCACATCATTCGCCCCATCGCCGCGCATCTGACGGAAGTGGAGCGCGCGCTGACACGCCAGGTGGACGGCTTCGACGTGAGCGTGCAGGAATACATTCGATACGAGTTGGAAGGGCACGGCAAACGGTTGCGCCCCGTGCTGGCGTTGTTGTCGGGCGGCGCGTGCGGGGGAATCGAGCGCGGCCACATTGATTTGAGCGTCATGGTCGAGATGATTCACCTGGCGACGCTGGTGCATGATGACGTGATTGACGAGGCGCAGGTGCGCCACAGCAAGCCGACGGCAAACGCGCGCTGGGGCAACGCAATCGCCGTGCTGGTCGGCGATTGCCTGTTCGCGCACTCGCTGAAACTCGCGGCGTCCTCTACGACGGAGACGGTGGGCCTCAAGATTTCCGAGGCGATGAACACCGTCTGCGCGGGGGAGATTTTGCAGACGCGCGAGCGGTTCAATTTCGACATGACCCTCGACGAATATCTGCGCGTGGTTGAGATGAAGACGGCGGCGCTGTTCGCGGTGTCGTGCGAACTGGGCGCATACCTGAGCGGGGCGGGCGAGAAACAACTCGCGGCATTGCGCGATTACGGGCTGGCGCTGGGGACGGCGTATCAGATTTACGACGATTGCGTGGACATCTTTGGCGACGAACCGCAAGCGGGGAAATCGCTGGGGACTGACGCGGATTCGGGCAAACTGACGTTGCCGCTGCTGCTGTTCCTGCGCGAGGCTGGGGAAGGGGATCGCGACCGACTGCGCGGGCTTTTGCTGGAAAACGCGCTCGCGCACCGTCAGCAGATTGCCAGCGCGGCGGCGAAAAACGGCGCGTTGACGGGGACGCTGGATTTGATTTCTGAATATGCGGATCGGGCGGTGAAATCGTTGCAACCGCTGCCGCAGTCGGAGTTCTCAGATTCATTGCGGCAATTGACGGGGTTTCTGCTCCAACGCAGCCGCGAAGTCCTGCCTGCTCGGAAAACCGCGTAAAAGACGCTCCCTCTTTCGGAAGTTTGGTAACGAGAAGCGGTCTCATCAAGAGGCGGTCACGGCGGGCAACCCTTCGGGCATGCCCGCCCTGCAAGCGTTGCAGGGCGCGAATGCCCCGATCCCGCAAAGCGGGACAGGGGTTCGCGCCGAGCGGCATTGATGAGATGACTTCGAGTGAGAATTCATCCTTCTAGTTTGAACTGGTGGAACAGGCGTCTCGCCTGTTCTCGAATTAAGAGTGCCTGTCAAAACCGACGGAATCGTGACCGATTCCGCTCCCATCCGCGTCGGAGCGGAACGCGTGAGCGTTCCGTTCGAAGCTTTGTTGGCGGCTCTAAATGCACAGGCGTGCCGCCTGTGCCAGCATGATTTGTTTTTCAGGCTGACCGATTGCCGAACATTTTCACACATTGCAAACCTCGCGGCAGTCGCTATACTCCCCATGTCGGGGAACTCCTCGATGCAACGCCGATGACTCCAGCCGCCAAAACTGCATCCGTGCCTCTCGCGGGCAGCGCCGTTTCCAGCGCGCCGTCCCTTGCCGCGCCGACGGACGAGGGACTGGTGCGGCTGGCGCGCGACGGCGACGCGGAGGCATACGACGTGTTGTTCGAGCGCTACAAGGAACGGGTCTATCGCGCGGTTTATCACCTGACCGCCAACCGTGAGGACGCCAACGATCTGGTGCAGGAGTCGTTCATCAAGGCATACCGCTCGCTGCGCGGGTTCAAGGGCAATTGCAGTTTTTACACGTGGGTCTATCGCATCGCGGTCAACACGGCGCTCAATTTCACCAAGCACCGCGCGCATTACCCGAAATTCAGCCTCGACCTGATGGACGACGAGGCGCAGGACTCGGAAATCTTCAAACGGTTCAAGCAGCAGCGCACCGCGCCCGAGGAAATCAGCCTCAACGAATTGCAGGAAAAATTGAACAAAGCGCTGTTGAAATTGTCTGAATCCCATAGAGCCGTGGTGGTGCTGCACGACATCGAGGGGCTTTCTCACGACGAGATCGCCAAAATCATGAAGTGCTCCGAGGGGACCGTGCGCTCGCGTCTTTTTTACGCGCATCAGGAGTTGCAGGGATTGCTCAGCGAGTTTGTGGGGGGACCAACGCCATGAAATGCCAAAACGCACAAAAACAGTTGTCCGAGTGGCTGGACAACGCCTTGAAACCCGCTGAAATGAAATCGGTGGGACAGCACCTTGCCTCGTGCGCCGCATGCGCGGAGGAACGCCGCCGTTTGGAGGCGTTGCGTTCGCTGCTCGCGCTCAAGCGCCACGAGGGTCCCGACCCGATTTATCTCAAGGGGATGCGCGCCGAATTTCACCGCCGTCTCAACGCGCAACGCAGCGCCCGTCGCGCGGCGCGCTGGGTCTTTTTCGACACCGTGGGCATCCAGCATTGGTGGGAACGCACCCGCCGCGTTTTCAGGAGCCACCCGCTGCTCGCGCTGCGCTACGGGCTGGCATCCGCCGCCGTGGTCGCGTTGCTCGTCAACGCGCTCATCTTCGCCGTGATCAGCGGACGCACCCACACGTCGCCATCGGGCGCCGACGATCCGCTGGCAATTTCCCCGACCTACATGCTGGAACGCATGCCGTCGGCGACGTCGGGCGACTCGATTCCGTTCTGAGCCGTGACATGGCACACAACTGGTCAACACTGGCGTGGGGAGTTTTGTTTCTGACGCCGTTGCTCTGTTCCGCGCAAGCCCCCGACGGCGGTGCGCTTGCGCAAATCGAGGCGCAGGCGACGCGGATTTTCAACCAGACTGTCCACACCGTTGTCCGCGTTCACGCCTACGCGCAAGCCGACGCCAAATCAGAAATGCCCACCTACCGCGTCAGCACGGGCTTCATCCTTGATTCCAAGGGATGGGTCGCGACCACCGCCAGCAACGTGGCGGGCGCCGACAGGATCGTCATCGAATGGCGCGACAAAAAATACGCAGCCGTCAAGCTCGGCTCCGACGCGAACGTCAACTACGCCCTGTTGCGGTTCGATATGGACGCGCCCAGAGGGTTTCAGCCGCTTGCGCTCGGCAATTCGGGCGCGCAGAAAACGGGGACGTTCGTGATGGCAATCGGGTTCCCCTACGACAAACCCGCCGCCTCGCGCTGGGGAAACCTCGACGGCATCCACACGCGGCGCGGCAACCTGTTTTTCCCCGTCGCGCATTTCAGTTCCAACGTCAAAGTCAGCCCTGGGCAAAGCGGCAGCCCGCTGCTCAATTCCAAGGGCGAAGTCATCGGCATGGTCGTCGCCTCGCCGCGCGAGGACGAGTCCTACGCGCTTCCTTCCAGTGCCATTAGGAAACTCAATGAGGACTTCGCCGCGGTCGGTCGCGCGCGTCACGGCTGGTCGGGTCTCAACGCCAAAAACCAGCCGTCCCTGCGGAACGCGCCGCAACCGCCCGTCGTCACCGAAATTACGCCCCACTCGCCCGCCGCCGAAGCCGACGTTCAGAAAGGCGACGTGTTGTTGCAGCTTGACGGCGTGGAGATCGGCGACATCTCCGACATCGCGAACCTGATGTTTTACAAAAGCGTTGGTGAATCTGTGCGTCTCACCCTCCAGCGCGGGCTTGAAACGAAAACCATCACCCTCAAACTCGCCGAGCGCCCGTCCAGCCTGCCCCGCTACGAGCCGAGGAAGCCGAAACCCGCCGCGCCGCCCGAAGCCGAGCCGCCGCCGCGCGCCACCGTTCCCGCGTCCAACAAGGAGCCGTGACGATCAGGTTCAAACCCTTCTTGACGCTCCCGTTTCATCCGCTACTCTCACCGCGCACCGTTTTCGCCAACCCTCCAAAAGGAACCCATGAAAACCATCCTTGCCGCGTTCGTTTCACTGCTCGCCTTCCAATCGGCGTTCGCCGCCGAAACCGCCGCGCCTGATTTCAAAGACCCCAAGATTCGCAGGAGCTACGCCGTCGGCGTGGACATCGCCGAATCGCTCCAGCAGCAGGGACTCGGGTTGGACGGCGACGCGCTTGCCGCGGCGATTCGCGACGTGCTCGGCGGCAAGGAACCGCAGATGAAGAAAGAGGAAGTGACGCAGGCGCTCAAGGAACTGCGCGAGGAGATGGTCAAGAAAATGCAGGCGGAAATGGAAGCCGAGCAGAAAAAAATGGCGGGACTCGCCGCCAAGAACAAAAAGGAAGCCGACGAATTTCTCGCCGAGAACAAGAAGAGGGAAGGCATCGTCACCACTGAATCGGGCTTGCAATACAAGGTTCTCACGAAAGGCGAAGGCAAAACCCCGAAGGCGACCGACACCGTCAAAGTCCACTACAAAGGCGCGCTCCTCGGCGGCAAGGAATTCGACAGTTCCCACAAACACGGCGAGCCAGCGAAATTTCCCGTCGGCCGCGTCATCAAGGGCTGGGTTGAAGTTCTCCAACTGATGCCCGTCGGCTCCAAATGGCAGGTCTTCATCCCGCCCGCGCTTGCCTACGGCGAAGAGGGCTTCGGCGATGTCATCGAACCCAACTCCGTCCTCATCTTCGAGGTCGAGTTGCTTGGTATTGAAGAATCGAAGCCTTGATGCCTAGAATCCGCCGTGTCCATCACGGCGTCACTCCATCCGTTGCTGCACCAGCATTTCGCCTTTCGCGAATTTCTCGAAGGTCAGGAGCGCGTGATCCAAGCCATCGTGGAAGGACACGACGCGCTGGTGATCATGCCGACGGGCGGCGGCAAATCGCTCTGTTACCAACTGCCCGCGCTCGCTCTCGAAGGCATCACCGTCGTCGTCTCGCCGCTCATCGCGTTGATGAAGGATCAGGTGGACGGGCTTGAGGAAAGGAAAATTCCCGCCACGTTCATCAATTCCTCGCTCGCGCCCGACGAAATGGACGACCGCATCCGACGGATGGCGCGCGGGGAATTTCGGCTGGTGTATGTCGCGCCCGAGCGGTTCAAGAGCGAGCGGTTCACGCGCACGCTCGCGCCGCTGTCCATCGCGCTGTTCGCCGTGGACGAAGCGCATTGCATCTCGCAATGGGGCCACGATTTCCGTCCCGATTACCTTCGCCTGAAATATGCGCTCAAGGAGTTGGGCACCCCCCAGGTCGTCGCGCTCACCGCCACCGCCACGCCCGAAGTGCGCGACGACATCATCAAACAACTTTCGCTCGGCGAATACGGACGCAAACCGCCGCAGATTTTTGTCACGGGATTCGCTCGGCGCAACCTCACGCTCTCCGTCCTCCAAACGGGCGGCAAGCAGGAAAAACTCGCGCATATCCGCGACGCCGCGCTTTCGCTGAAAACGGGCATCGTGTATTGCGCCACGCGGAAAAATGTCGAGTCGGTCGCCACGGGTCTCGCCGAGCGCAAAATCAAATGCGTCCCCTACCACGCGGGGATGACGGAAGAGCAGCGCAAACGGGCGCAGGACAAATTCATGGACGGCAGCGTCGGCGTTGCCGTCGCCACCAATGCGTTCGGGATGGGGATTGACCGCGCGGATTTGCGGTTTGTCATCCACTACGACATCCCTGGCAGCGTCGAGGCGTATTATCAGGAAGCGGGACGCGCGGGGCGCGACGGCGAACCTGCGCGGTGCGAGTTGCTGTTCAATTACGCCGACGTGCGCACACAGGAATTTTTCATCGAAGGCGCGAACCCAACGCGCGAAGTCATCCGCGGTCTGTATCTGGTCTTGCGCAACCTCTGCAAACAAGGCGCGATTGAAATGCCGATTTCGGAGATTGCCGAGCGCGTCCGCGAATCCAGGAATGACATGGCGATCGGCAGCGCGTTGTTCCAACTCGAACGCGCAGGTTTCATCGCCCGCGATTACCGTCAGGGAAGCCGCATCTACACCACGCGGCTCGTCGAACCCGTCTGGAAATTCGAGGAACTCCAGATTGATTTCGACCGACTCGACGCCAAGCGGACGCGCGACACGGCAAAACTTCGTCGGATGATTGATTACGCCGACCAACGCGTCTGTCGTCACGCGTATATCCTCCGCTATTTCGGTGACGCCGATGCCGCGCCGCATTGCAACGCTTGCGATAACTGCCTCGCTTCAGGTCGGGCGACCCCCAGAAGGCAGGCGGTCAAACCAGCCATCGCGCCGATGTCCGAGAAACCGCGGCGCAGACGCGGGGCAAACTCTTCGCCACACCGTTCCGCCGCCGCAACCGCCGCTCAACCCGACGACCAAAAGGTTCTCCTGCAAAAGGCGCTGAGCTGCGTGGCGCGCATGAACGGACGATTCGGCATCGGTCGCGTCGCATTGGTGCTGGCTGGCTCCAAATCGAAGGATGTGTTCGATTGGAAACTTGACCAACTTTCCACTTACGGATTGCTCGCGGAATACGGGCAGGATTTCATTCTGGAACTGTTGCGCCGACTCGTCAGCGCCGAATGCATCCAGCAAACGGGCGACGAATATCCGAAGGCGACGTTGACGGACCTCGGCAGACAAGTGATGCGCGGGGAAATCCTGCTCGACCTCGACTTGCCTCCCACGGAGTTGCTCAAGTCCGCCAAAAGCCAGCGCGCAGCCGCAGCCCGCGCCGTTCCTGAAGAACCGTACGACGAGGAAGTGTTCGACAAGTTGCGCCAATGGCGACGCGAAAAATCCGACAAACTCGGCATCCCCGCGTATCTGATTTATCCCGACGCCACACTCAAGGAACTTGCGCGTCGCCAGCCGAAAACCGAGGCGGAGTTACTCTCCATCCGCGGCATCGGTTCCGCCAAAGCGCGCCAGTTCGGCAGAGAAACCCTGTCCGCCCTCAACTCGTAGAAGCGACATTTCCTGTCGCGACGATGTTGGGCTGATCATGGAACGGCGTTCAGCCGCGGTTCGATGCCAACTTTGTCGCGGTGTGGATGCTGCTCCCACGAGTTTTGTAATCTCCGCTTCGCACAAGCGCAGCTATACCTTCAGCGCCTTCTCCAACTTCGCCAGCGCTTCGTCCGCGTCCGCCTTTGCGATGATCAGCGGCGGAACGAGACGGAACGTGTGCGTGCCCGCGGCGACGACCAGCAAACCTTCGGCGGCGCAACGCGCGGTGAAATCTTTCACCTCCACGTTCAACTCCACGCCGAGCATCAAACCGTAGCCACGCACTTCCTTGATGACGGGGAACTTTTTCTGCAACGCCTTCAGTCCGCGCACCAGTTGTTTGCCGCGCCGCTCGACATTTACCGCAATGTTTTTCTTTTCCAACGTATCGAGCACCGCCAACCCGACCGCGCAGGCGAGCGGTGTGCCGCCGAACGTGGAAGCGTGTGTGCCAGCGCTGAGGATGTCGCAGAGAGGCAAGGTAGGGCGAGCTTCCAGCTTGCCCATGTCCGAATTGGACAAGCTGGAAGCTTGTCCTACTCTCCGCGTCCCCGTCGCCCAAATCGCGCCAATCGGCACGCCGCCGCCGAGACCTTTCGCCATCGAAAGCGCGTCGGGCGGCGCGTCGGGCGCGATGGTTTGGAACCCGAAGAATTTTCCCGTGCGCCCGTTGCCGCATTGCACTTCGTCATACATCAACAGCAGATTGCGCGCATCGCACAGCGCGCGGAGTCCGCGCAAAAATTCAGGAGTCGCGGGGCGGACGCCGTTCTCGCCCTGAATCGGTTCGACGAGAATCGCGGCGGTCTTGGGTGAAATGGCGGCTTCGACTGCTTTCAAATCATTGAGCGGCACGTGACGAAACCCGTCCACCATCGGCTCGAACCCCTTTTTGATTTTGTCCTGACCCGTCGCGGAAATTCCCGCGAGCGTGCGCCCGTGGAACGAGCCAATCATCGTGAGAATTTCTGGACTTAAAGAGTGGGGCGAGCTTCCAGCTTGCCCTCCCTCAAGACTCGCAAGCTGGAAGCTTGCGCCACCCTCTGCGCCACCATTTCTGGTCAGGTTGAAAAATCTCCGCGCGAGTTTGTAGAGCGCCTCGTTCGCCTCCGCGCCGCTGTTGCAGAAGAAACATTTTCCTGAGATGCCGACGAGTTCGACGATGCGTTTGGCGAGCAACCCCTGCGGTTCGTTGTAGTAAAGGTTCGAGCAATGGATGAGTTTGCGCGACTGGTCTTTGAGCGCCTGCGAAATCGCCTTCACCATCGCAGGGTGCGTGTGACCGAGGATGTTGACCGCCACGCCCGCGCCGAAATCGAGATATTCCTTGCCGTCGGCGTCCCAGCAGCGCACGCCGTCCCCGCGCACCAGCGCAATGGAACGCGCGTAAGTGGGCATCACGTATTGGTCAAAGAGTGATTTGATTTGGTCGGACTGGTTCATGCGGTGGTTTTAGCAAGTGTGGCGCGAATTGCACGAATTGATTTGAGATTTGGTTGTGGGAGCGATTTTCAATCGCGACATTCTTCAGCCAATCGCGATTGAAAATCGCTCCCACAGGGACGGAAAGTCGCGTTGTGTGGATGTCGGTTTCTATCTATAGTCCCGCCGTGAAAGAAACGGCGATCCAACTCGTGAAAAGACTGCGCGAGGCGGGGCACACTGCGTATTTTGCGGGCGGTTGTGTGCGCGACATGCTGCGCGGGGTGGAGCCGAAGGACGTGGACGTGGCGACAAGCGCGAAGCCTGAGGAAGTGGTGAAGTTGTTCCCGCGCACGGTGGAGGTCGGCGCGCAATTCGGCGTAGTGCTGGTCATCGAGGGCGCGCACAAGTTTGAAGTGGCGACGTTCCGTTCCGACGAGGCTTATGTGGACGGTCGGCGTCCGAGCGGCGTGGTGTTTTCGTCGCCCGAACAGGACGCGCAACGGCGGGATTTCACCATCAACGGGATGTTCTACGACCCGATTGAAGAGCGGGTGATTGATTTTGTCGGGGGACAGGAAGACCTGAAACGCAAGCTCGTGCGCGCGATAGGCGATGCGCGGGCGCGGTTCACCGAGGACAAGCTGCGGCTGCTGCGGTGTGTGCGGATTGCGAGCGCGCTGGATTTTGAGATTGAGCCGACGACGTTTGAAGCGGTGCAGGCGATGGCGTCGCAAATCACGGTGGTCAGCGCGGAACGGATTCGCGATGAGTTGAATAAGATGTTTGCAAGTCCGCGCGCGGGCGAGGCGTTGCGGTTGTTGGACAGAAGCGGATTGTTGCAGCACATCCTGCCTGAAGTTGCGGCGATGAAAGGCGTGGAGCAGCCGCCGCAGTTTCATCCAGAAGGCGATGTGTGGACGCATGTGTGCCTAATGATGGGCGCCGTTGGAAAACTGTTCGAGGAGCGAATGGCATATCCAAAATCCGAAATCCGAAATCCGAAATCCGAAGGAAATCGGAAAGGGGAAATTCGGAAAGGGGCAAACGCTCAACGTCCAACGTTCAACGCCCAACTTTCAACGAACGATGCTCCACGCCCTGACGTTGAGGACGAGGAGGCGGTGGAGGCGGATGAGATGAATGAACAGCGGTTCTTCGAGGAACTGGCGTGGGCGGTGTTGTTGCACGACGTGGGCAAGCCTGTGACGTTTCAGGTGTCGAAGGAACCCGATGGCAGCGAGCGGATTCGGTTCAACGGTCACGATGCGGCAGGCGTGGAGATTGGCGAGCGGATTTTACGTCGGTTGAAATTTCCGAACGACGTGATGTTCCGCGTATTGGATTGCGTGGACAACCACATGCGGATCAAGGACGCACAGGAGATGCGGGTAGGAAAGTTGAAGAATTTGCTGGCGCGCCCGACGTTTCCCGTGGAGTTGGAACTGCACCGCATTGATTGCGAGTCGAGCAACCGCATGATGGACAATTATCTGTTTCTCAAACAAAAGTTTGAAGAAACGCCTCCCGAAGTCGTGAAGCCGACGCCGCTACTGACGGGGCGCGATTTGCTGGAGATGGGTTTTGAGCAGGGGCGGAAGCTCGGGGAGATTTTGAGCGAGGCGCGAGAACTGCAATTGGAGGAGAAATTGCGGACGCGAGAAGAGGCGCTCGCTTGGGTGAGGCAGACGCATCCTCCTGATGCGAAGCAGTCGGGATGAACGACCGACAACTTCGTCAGGGCTGCGCGACGGGCAATTCCTGCCAGCTCGTGGCGCGATACCCGACCGAAGGTCCTGACTGTTTCAACGCCTCGTCGTAGTGCACCCAGACTTTTCCAGCCGCCCCGCCATTAGCGTTGTAACTTTTGACCACAACGGATCCGTAAATCACCCCGCTGTTGCCGCCGCCCTTGAGGGTTAGGTCTGCCGTTGGCGCGTAAATGGCACCTGAGAAGGCACCGTTGCCGTGAAGGTTGATGGATTTCGAAGTCGCCATTCCATAGAGTTGGAGCGTAGTGGGGTTTCCTGGATTGACAAAACCATTTCCGCCGATGTCCATGTCGCCGTCCACATAGATTTCGACTTTGGAACCAGGGGTCACTTTGATTTCCTTGTTTCCCGACACGCCGATGTTTCCCTTAACGTGGATTCGAACGTTGCCTTCGAACACCACGCCACCGCCAAGGCTCGTCGCCGTGTAATCGCCACTGGAAACAGTTCCGCTGTTGAGGTTGCCATAACTGACTGACGGACTGAAGTTGCTTGGGAGCGAGGGAGGAGGAATATCAACGCGAGTATCGTCTCTGAAATATCCAGTGGCGACTGTGTTGTTGGGCGTTCCGAATGGTCCGACAATTCCTCCCGAAACTGTGCCACCTGGTCCGACTGAAGCGGTCCCATAAATGGCAATGCCGACATCAATCGTGTCGGTCACAGTGGAATTAGTTCCCACGTCGCCGCGATCGCGTTTTTTGTCTGGGTCGTATTGACCATCCGTCGAGTATAACGGGTTGGACGAGTCGTAGCTGTCCGCGTTGACACCATCAATCTGTCCATCTGAGAAAACCGCATAAGAAAATAGGGCGCGCTCGTAACCGATGACTTTTGCCATGCGAGAAACTGGTTTGCCGTAAGGATGGTTAGTGACTGTGGCTTTGGCGACGAAGACGGGATTTTCCGAACTGGGATTGATCACTTGAATGGTATAATCGCCGACAACAGCACCGCTCGTGTCGGTGAATCCTGTGACTGTCTTGGAAAAGCCCGTATCACCACCGCCAAACGAGATGAGCGGCGCGACAGCGCCTCCGATGGGTTGCCAGCCGTCGCCTGAGGCAAAGCCCGCACCCTTGAGATATTTGAAATTGATTTCCTGAATGCCGTCTTCAATTCCCGATTCACACAGGTGCAGCGCCTGCGTCCAATGCAGCGAACGGTAGTTCAGGTAGTATTCGTGGTTCAGATACGTCAGATAGCCGCCTGCCGCGATAGAGAGGATGGCGGAAACCACCATGACGGCGACGAGGACGCTGCCGCGTTTGGGTTTGGCGTGATGTCTGGATGGGCGGGGCGTTTTCAGTTTCATGGCGATACCTCCTAAGGTTTGTTGCGCAGCGTCAGCCGCGCACTGAGGAAATCTTCTGTCTGCGCAGTGCTGGCAACAGTCTTGCGCAGTTTAATGTCCATCTGACAGCCCTTGGAACTTGAGGTCAGCGTGGTGAGTTGACCGAGGCGGTTGTACATCTTGAACGTGACGGTAGAGACGTTCGAGCAAAGCGTCGAGTTCGCGCCTGTGCTGACCACTTGTCGGAAAAAATTCGTGCCGCTCTGATAGAAGCGGACGTTCATCGTTCCCGTCGGTTCACCTTGCGCGTCGAACCCCGTGGGGACGAGCAGTGTGATGGAATTGGTGGTGGCGTTCGTGATGGCGGTGGCGGAGCGGAATTCCTTGGCAAAAATGTCCACCGCCCACCTGCCTTCGCGATGAATTTGACCGTAATTGGCGGCGGCTTTGAAATTTCTCGTCGTGATCGAAAACGTCGTCATGATCGCCCCCGCCAGCACGATTCCTATCGCGGAACCGATGAGCAGTTCCGTGAGGGTAAATGCGATTCGCCGCGCGTTGGTTGTCGTCAATGGCTTCATCTGTCTAAAAAATGTAATCGTTCAATCCCGTGCTCGAAAAAACCGAGGTCATGGTCTGATTCCGTTGTTTGCCGTCGCGACCCATCCATGTGACCGACAGCGTGACTTTGATGGAAACCGCCGTTCCCGAAAGACTGGTGCGGTAAGTTGTCTTGGTAATGGTTCCCGCGAATTTGTTTTGGGTGTCGTTCGGTCGGTGAATGTCGAGGGAAGCGACTGGATGTCGGAAAACCGCAACAGCCGAATGTCCTCCATCTTTTGCTGCAAAATCTGGTTGGCGCGCGAAAAATCCCGCGTCTGCTGCATCATCACAAAACTATGCGACGTGATGGTGAGAATCCCCACGACTACCAGCGCAAGGATGGCGGCGGCAATCGCGTTTTCCAGAATGGCAAAAGCACGGCGTCCTTTTTGCGGCTCTGGTCGAAAACCCCTTCGCCAGCGCGGGGGCGGGAAAATGGTGTTTAGTTTGAGTGCCGTTGGAAAATTCATGGGGGATTCGACTTCTTCGTCGTGGACATGCACATCCATGTCCTCCATAAACGATGTTAGACGATTGATCCGCTCAGGTCAAACCTGTAATTTGACCGCTTGGAATGTTTCAACCCATTGAATTTTAACTGGATAGGCGAGAAAATCTCATGAACAACCAGATGCCGAACGCCTCGCCCAGCACGCTGGGCGTCCACAAAATCAACACGGGGTGAAATTCAGGTCTGCCCTTGAGGGATTGCGCGGCGATGATGAGCGCATAGTAAATGATGGTCACGCCCAGCCCCACGAGGACGCCGATGGACGTCTCGCGCCGATGCGTCTTGATGCCGAGTGGCACGCCGACCATCACGAAGACGATGCACGCGAACGCGAACGTGACGCGGGTGTGCATTTCCATCGTGATTTCGCTGCGCGCGCGCGCGCTTTCCTGACCGTCGCGCAACGCCGCCAGTTCCCACAAGGTCTTGTCGGTCCACTTCGCGCTCTTCCCGCTGCGACCGAGATACTGGTCAAGCTCGAAATCGAGTTCCACTTCCTCCGCGCGGATTCCAGGACGGAAACGCGGAGCGATTTCGTCCCCGCTCAAATTGCGCAACGTCACAACAATTTTCCGTTGCTCGCGTAGAACCTTTACCGACGCCGACTCGACTGAGTAACGGTAACGGATGTTGCCGTTTTCCATCACCAGCAGCCTGATGTCCTTGAGCAGTCCCGCTTCCCTGTCCTTGTCCCCCACGCGCAGGATGATGTCGGGAAACTCCTTGATGTCCCTGTCGGTCTCGAACAACACCGTCGGGTCGCGCTCCAGCTTGTCGAGCAACGCGTCGCGCACCAGCCGTTGCGCCGCTGCCAGCCCGCGCGGCGCCAGTTCCGCGTTGCTGTAAAGCGCCAGGCATCCCGCCAGGCATCCCCACAACACCACAGGGGACGCGAACCGCCACACGCTCACGCCGCTGGCTTGTGACGCGAGCACTTCGTTTTCCGCCGACAACTTGCTGAACGTCATCACCGACGCCGTCATCACCGCCAACGGCAGGCAATACATCAACAGATACGGCGCCGCGCACGCCACGAACCCGAACAACACGCCCGCCCCCAAATGCCGCGCGATCATCACCGTCAGCAGTTCCTTGAACACTTTCCCCGCCAGAAGGACGAACAACGACACGCACAACGCCAGCGCCAGGTTCACCAGAAATTCCTTGAGCACGTATCGCGAAAGTATTTTCATCAGCCGCGCAACAATATCCTTCCCGCCCGCGCCCGCAAAGCCCAATATCCGTCGCGCGCCGCCGCGTTTGCCCCATGCCGCCTTCCCCGCATCCATCTCACCGACTGTTCACGGGAAGTTTTCATCCCGACCTCGAAACCGCGCTCCGTGATTGCATCTCCGCGTTCCGCAGACAAAATCCGCCGCTCTCGCCGCTCCCGATTCTTGTCCCGTCCAACCTTCTGAAAGTCCATCTCCGCCGCCGACTCGTCGAACTCGGTCTGCCGCATATCGCGCTGGAATTTCTCACGCTCCAGCAACTGGTCGCCCGCCGCGCCGCCGCGCCGCCGCCGCGCCTCGCCGCGCTCCCGCCGTTTGCCGACGAACTCATCGCCGACGCCATCATCGAGAAAAACGTCAGCCGCGAATCCTACTTCGAGCGCATCCGCCACGCTGCGGGATTTCGCGCCAGCCTCATCGAATCGTTCAATGACATCAAGGAAGCGGGGATTACCCCCGAACGGTTCGCGCAACTCGCGCGCCGCTCCCCCAAACTCGCTCCCGAAAAATTTCGCGAACTCGCCGCGCTTTACCACGCCTACACCGACGCGCTTGCCGCCGCCAACGTCGAGGACGACGCCGACAAACTCACCCGCGCCGCCGCGTCGGACGCCGACCCGTTCCCCGAGCGCAGCGATGTGTTCATTTACGGCTTCTACGATTTCAATTTCCTCCAGCGCCAGTTGATCGCGCGCATCGCCGCGCGTCACCCGCTCACGGTTTTTTTCCCGTATCACCCCACCGAATCCGCTGACGAAATCCACGTCGGCGGCGCTTACATTTACGCCGAGCCGACCCTGCGCTGGTTCGAGACGCTGCTCTCGACGGAGGCGGAGCCGTTTTTTGCTGACGAAAACCCGCTGCCCGAAACGCTCGCCGAATTTCGCGCGCGCCTTTTCAACCAATCGCGCACGCCGATCCCCAACGCCTCCACCGACAACCTTCTCGTCCTTTCCGTCCCGCACGAGCCTGCCGAAGCCCGCGAAATCCTCCGCGAAACCCTCGCCGTTTGCGCCGCGCGCAACGACGCTCCACGCTCCGCGCTCCACGAGACCGCGATTTTGCCCCGTCAATCCTCTCCCGCCGCCGCGCTCATCGAGGACACCGCCCGCGCCCGCAACATTCCCGTCCACAACGCCGCAGGCACGCCGCTGCTGCGCGACATCGCCGCGCGCGCGTATCTGACGCTGCTCGAAACCGCCCGCACCAATCTCGGCCGCGCCGCCGCGATGGAATTCGCCACGCTCGCGCCGCTCGACCCCGCCCAATTTCTGCCGCCCGAACTCGTCGCGGGATTCAACACTGCCGAGTGGGACCGACTCAGCGCCGCGCTCGGCATTGTCCGTTTCTCCGACGCCGAATCCCGCGCCAATCGCCTCACCGCGCACCTCGCCAAACTCGAATGGCGCAAATCGCGGCGCGACCCCGACGACCCCGACGCCGCGCAACCTGACATCGAGCGCGAGGCGCTCGCCATCCGCGCACTCGGCATTTTTGTCCGCGACCTGTCCAAAAACCTCCGTCCAATCCTGACACACAATAATTCGGTGGCACAGGCGTCCCTGCCTGTGTCGTTCAAATGGTCTCACGTTCTCAAAATCTCACTTGGAGCCTTCGCCCACTTTGTCGGCGCGGCGCACCGCGAAAAAATCGCCGCCGCGCTCGCGCCGCTTGCCGACCTCGACGCGTTCCAGCCCGCCATCTCGCTCGACGCCTTCCTCCGTTACGCCCGCAAATCGCTCAGCGCCGAGACCGTTCGCGACACGCAATTCGAGGACGGCGGCGTTTTCGTCGGCGGCGTGATGGCGGCGCGCGGTATCACCTGGCGCGCGGTCATTCTTCCTGGTCTCGTCGAAAAAAACTTCCCCCGCATCGTCCGCGAAGACCCGATTCTCCTCGATGCCGAACGCGCCGAACTCAACGCGCTTTTCCCCGACGATACGCTCCGCGCGGCGCGTTCGGAGCAACACGCGCTGCCAAGCCGTCTCGACTTGAAACTGCGCGGACTCGACGAGGAACGGCTGCTGTTCCAACTCGCGTGCGAAAGCGCCCGCGAAAAACTCATCCTCACGTTCCCGCGCCTCGAACCCGCCAACGGGCGCCCGCGCGTTCCTTCAATGCTCGTGCTGCACGCGCTCGAAGCCATCACGGGCAGATCGCTGGAACTGAAAAATCTCAGCGACTGCCCGCTTTTCCGCGAAATCAGGCTCAACGCGCTTGCCGACACCTCCACCGCGCTCGACGCGACGGAACTGCACCTCGCGCAATTCCACGCGTTGCGCGCCCAGCGGGTCTCGCGCATCGCGCCGCTGCTCCGCGCCATTTCCCCCACGCTCGAAAACGGATTGCGCGCCCACCGCGCGCGTTGGGGGGAAAACGCCGCCACGATTTACGACGGCGTATTCGCCGACAAGACCGCGCTCGCCGCAATCGCGAACCTGCTGTCGCCCAACTCCCGCGAGTTTTCCCCGACCGCATTCGAGAAATACGCCTGGTGTCCGCGCTGCTATTTCGAGGAGAAAATTCTCGGCATCGCGCGGCTGGACGAGCCTGAAGAAACCGTGATGCTGCCGCCGCTCGAACTCGGCTCGCTCGTCCATAACATCCTCCAGCGCGCCGTCGCCGAGTTGATGGGCGCGGAAAAAATGCCTCTCGACCCCGCGCGCGAACGCGAACACTGGATGCGCATCGAGAAAATCGCGGCGCAGGAATTCGCGCAGGCGGAGCGCGAGGGGTTCACGGGCATCCCGCTGCTGTGGGAAATTCAAAAATCGCGCATCCTCGCCGCGTTGCGCGGGTTCCTTGACGACGAATACGCGAGGCAAGCCGAGGGGCTGCTGCCGCGCGCGGTCGAGTCGGTGTTCGGCACGTTCCTCGATTTCGAGTCGTCGTCCGCGAGCGCCGTCGCCGTCGAGTTGCCCGACGGCGGGACGCTTGCCTTTCACGGGCGCGTGGATCGCGTGGACGAGCACGCGGAGAAGGGGTGGCGCACGGTGATGGATTACAAGACGGGCAAACCGCCGAAAATCGCGGAGAAAACGTTCGCGTCCTTTCCGCTCAACGGCGGTCAACTCCTGCAAGTCCCGATTTACGCGCTCGCCGCGCAATCGCAGGACACGCCTGTCAAACGCGGCGAACATCTGTATCTGTTTGCCGACGATGGAAAAAAACGCCGCCTCGTCTGGAACGAACAGATGTTGCGCGCCGCGCATGACGAATTGCCGAAATTACTCGCTGTGTTGCACGGGTTGATGTCGCGGGGCGCGTTTTTTCAGCAGGGCGAATGCGACCGTTGCGGCGGTTCTGCGCTGTCGCAAGGCGCGGTCGAATGGCTTTACGACCTGAAACACGAACGCGATCCCGTGAAAAAGTGGGAGGAAACAACAAGATTGTAGGGCGCGAATGCCCCGCCCATAGTCTGCGAAGGGCTGGGTTTCGCGCCGCGTCCGTTTGTTGATTCGATGACAAGTCGCCAACGGCGCGAAACCCCGCTGACGCGGGACATTCGCGCCCTACAATTTACAACCCCCCCAATTGTCATTCTGATCCCGCAGTTGCGGGAGAAGAATCTCCGAGGCGTTGCTTCGCTAGCCAGAGATGCTTCTCCCGCTTCGCGGGAGAAGCATGACAGCAAAGTGAACCGTCCTTCACAGTTGAGTGACCACGAACATTCGCAAAAAAATGCCGCGACCAACTTCCAATTCACTACCACTCCCCGATGCCGACGCGCGGCGCGCGGCGACGGAGGATTTCTCGCGTCCGCTGCTCGTTGAAGCCGCGGCGGGCACGGGCAAGACGCGGCTCATCGTGGAACGCATCGCCAACATTCTGCGGCGCGGACTCGCCACGATGCCGCAGGTGGTCGCCATCACGTTCACGGAAAAGGCGGCGGGCGAGTTGAAGATTCGCGCGCGCGAATGGCTGGAGGGGGAACTGCCCAAAATCGCCGACCCCGTTGAGCGCAACCGCGTCCTCATCGCGTTGCGCGACCTGGAGCGCGCGCAGGTCAGCACCATCCATTCGTTCGCCGCGTGGATGCTCAAGCAACTCCCCGTCGAGGCGGGTGTGGACCCCGCGTTTGCCGTCGCCGACGCGCTCAAGAGCGAACTGCTCCGCGCCGAAGTCTGGAACGAATGGTTCCGCGCCGAGGCGGGCGCGCCGAGTCCGCCTGAATGTTTGCGTCGCGCGTTGTTGCACGGGCTGGACCTCGACGATCTGCACCTGCTTGCGGAAAAACTGTGCGTCCACCGCGATTCCATCGCGCTCGAATCCAGCGTCGCGACGCCTGAGCCGCGCCGCGTCATCAGCGACGCGCTGAAAATCCTCAAGGAAGCCGAGCCGTGCGCGCGCAGCAACCCGAAGGCGAAAAATCCCGCGAAAAAACTGGAGGCGCTGCGTGACAAGCTGCGCGTGGCGGAGTCGTTGGAGGAGTCGGAAGCCGAGCGGTTTTTGCTGCGCGCACTGGAATACGACATTGGCACGAGCAAACGCGAGCATTGGACGCCGCCCGAGCATTACGACGCGGTCGCGCGGGCGAGCGCCGAGATCGAGTCGCTGCGATTGCAGATTTCCGATTCAATCCTGCGCGGCATCGCCGATTGGATGCGCGGGTTCCTGCGCGCCTACGAATTGCGCAAACAGCGCGAGGCGTTGCTGGATTTTGAGGACCTGCTGATCAAGGCGCGGGATTTGTTGCGCGATTCGCCGCGCGCGCGGCAGTATTTCAAGGAAAAGTTTCGGTTCATTCTCCTCGACGAATTTCAGGACACCGACCCCGCGCAGGCGGAGATTGCGCTGTTCCTTGCGGAGCGCGCCGACGCGCCTGCGACCGAGCGCGACTGGCGCAAACTGGAACTGGAGGCGGGCAAGCTGTTCATCGTCGGCGACCCGAAGCAAAGCATCTACCGTTTCCGCCGCGCGGACATCGAGATGTATGAGGACGCGAAGGCGATTGTCGCGGGCGGGAATCCGCTGACCATCTCCGCAAATTTCCGCGCCGTTCGCGGCGTGACCGATTGGGTCAACCGCGTGTTCTCGACGAAAATCAGGCGTCCCGACACAGGCGCGTTCCAGCCCGATTACGTCGCGCTCGACGCCGTGCGCGAAACCGAAACAAAATCCGCGCGCACGGTGTTGCTGCTCGAACCGACCGACGTGGAGCGCGTGCGCATCGAAGCCAAGGACGGAGGCGCCAACGCGACCGAGGTGCGCAGGCTGGAAGCCAATGCGCTCGCGCAAACGCTCAGGCACCTGCGCGGCAAGGCGCGCGTGTTCGACAGGGAGACCAAACAATGGCGCGATGCCGCGTGGCGCGATGTGGCGATTTTGTTTCGGTCGCTGACGAACCTTTCAATCTACGAGCGGGCGCTGGAGGATTACGAAATTCCGTTCCAGATCGAGGGTGGCAAGGATTTCTTCCAGCGCCCCGAAGTCCGCGCCGTCTGTTCGCTGCTGCTCTGCCTCGACAACCCCGCGAATACCCGCGAACTCGTCGCCGTGCTGCGCTCGCCGATTGTTGGCATTCCCGACGAGCAAATCTTCCTCTGGAAACACGCAGGCAACGCGCTCGATTACACATCAGACGCGACGGAGCGCGTCCCTCCACCCGCCCAAAACCTTCCCGCGTGTCTTTCCGTCCTGCACAAGCTGCACGACCAGCGCAACCAACATTCCTTCTCGGCGTTCCTCGAACTTTGCTACCGCGAATTGCGGCTCGTCGAGTTGTTCGCGCTGATGCATCGTGGCGAACAATGCGCGGCGAACTTGTGGAAACTCGTGGACATCGCGCGCGCCGCGGAGGGCGCGGGGATGGCTTCGTTGCGGGAACTTGCCCGTTACATCCGCGACGTGGCGCTCGACGTGAGCGAGGAACGCCAGTCGCCGTCGCTGGAGGAGGGCGACGACGCGGTGCGCATCATCACGATGCACAGCGCGAAGGGGTTGGAATGGAACATCGTCGCGCTCGCCGACCTCGGACGCGCCGAGCGAAGGACGAGCGAAACGATTCTCGTCGAGCGCGATTCAGGGCGCGTGGAGATGTCGTTGCGCGGATTGAAGACGGCGGCTTATCAGGAGGCGCTGGAGCGCGAACGGCAACGCGTCGAGGCGGAGGAAGTCCGCCTGCTCTACGTGGCGGCGACCCGCGCGCGCGACTGGCTGGTCGTGCCGTTCTTTGAAACGTCGAGGAAAGCGGGCTTCTTCACCAACCTGCTTCGTGGCGATTTGTCGGTGCAGGCGGTGGCGGAGGACGCTTTGGTGGAGCGCGTGGATAGGGACAGGATTCAAGCGCAACACGCGCCGATTCGTCCCGTGACAATTGACGCTGATGAACCCGACGCGAGACAACGCGGCAAGGTTGAGCGCGTGTTGACGGAGCGCGGGCGTTGGCTGGAGGAACGCCAGCAATTTCTCGCCGCAGTTTCACAAGGACGCCCGCGCCGCCGCCCGTCGCAACACGAGGAGGAACAGCTTGCGGAAATAGTCGAGGAAAGCTGGCAGGGCAAACAGGTCGGCACGCTTGTCCACGCGGCGCTGGAAGCGGTCACGGTTCAGTCGCCGCCTGTGGAACAGAAACGCGCTGCCAAACAGTTCATCGCGAATTCAGGCGCCGCGGAGCCAGTTCGGCAACGCGCGCTGCGATTGGTCGAGACCGCGCTCAACTCGGAATTGTGGCAGCGGTTGCGCCGCAGTCCGCGCGTGTTGCGCGAGGTTCCGTTCTGTGTGTCGCTTGAAGGGGAACTTGTCGAAGGGTTCATGGACGTGGTGTTCGAGGAGAACGGCAAATGGCGGGTTGCCGATTACAAGAGCGACGCCATCAACGCCGCGCAGTTGGAACAGCGCGTGACATTTTACCGCCAACAAATGCAAACCTACGCCGCCGCGTTCCAACAAATTACTGGTCATATTTTTGCCGAAAAGCTTCTTTTTTTTCTCGCCATTGAACGTGTTGTGAGAGTGGAGTGAAAGTGTAGGACAAGCATCCTGCTTGTCCTCGTGTTGAATGGACAAGCAGGATGCTTGTCCTACTCTCATCAGCGCGCCAACAACATTTTCGGAAAATAGTAGAAATAGGGCGCATCGTGATACTGGAGCCATGCAGAGCGATACCGCGTGGTTGTAGGGCGCGAATGCCCCGCCCGCAGTCTGCGGAGGGCTGCGGTTTCGCGCCGTGTCCTTTTGCCTTGACGGCGCC
>Ga0187893_10005995_pt1 | contig 21180 bp, 10 predicted proteins | sample MA1701074metaG_FD_139574 | JGI IMG/M metagenome (GOLD analysis project Ga0187893, IMG submission 139574) | White microbial mat communities from a basaltic lava cave in the Kipuka Kanohina Cave System on the Island of Hawaii, USA - MA170107-4 metaG ...
AAGATAGACGAGGCGACCTACGGGCCTGACCATCCCACTGTGGCTATTCGTGTCAACAACCTCGGCAGTGTGCTGCAAGATTTGGGCGATCTTCAAAACGCTCGTCTCTGCTTCGAGCGAGCGTTGCGCATCTTTCGCCAGTTCTTAGGCGATGAGCATCCTTCTACGAAAACCGTTCTGAATAATCTCAATTTACTTCCCTGAAAAATCATCCCTCGCGGCGATGGATTGCGCAGATCTGGGGGCGCACGCATCTTGCGTGCAAGGCTTCAGGCGTCGCCCAATGCCCGAATGCGCGAGACTGGCAGGCAGGATGCCTGCGCCCCCAGGCGACCAGCAGGCTGTCGGCCTGCGCCCCCAGCGCGTAGCTCATCCCGGAAATTTCGTGTACATTTCAACCGTTCAAATTCAATCTGAAATCTGTGCAGAGGGCATAACATCAATGAAAAGATTCTCCGAAAAATTCTTTGCGCTCATCCTACTCATCTCTTTCTTTTCACTCGCGCCGGGACAAAACGCGCCCCCCTCGACCGATATCTTTTTGGCCGATATCGAAAATCGCGATGGACGCCTGACCTTCAGTCAGCCCGCTAATATCACCCGACGCGAAGGCTATGACAATCAACCTTACTTCCTCCCCGACGGCGCGAGCCTCCTGTTCACTTCCATACGCGAAGGCACGCTCCCGGATATCTATCGCTACACGCTGGCTGATAAATCCACAACGCAGATGACGCGCACGACGGAAGGCGAGTATTCGCCTACGCCCGCCGGGAAATTCTTTTCCGTGATTCGAGTCGAGGCGGATCAGACGCAGCGATTGTGGAAATTCCCATTCGACGGCGGCGCGCCTTCGCTCGTTTTGGAAAACATCAAGCCCGTGGGCTATCACTGCTGGATGGATGAAAACACTTTGGCTCTGTTCGTGCTGGGTCGTCCCGCGACTTTGCAGATAGCCGACACTCGCACAGGCAAAGCCGAAGTGGTCGAGAGCAACATCGGCAGATCGCTTCACCGTCACCCGCTCAGAGGCTCGCTCACCTTCGTTCACAAATTATCCGAGACTGAATGGCTCATCAAAGAGATGGACATAAAGACGCGAAAGGCGGAGACGATAACGCGGACGATTGCAGGCAGCGAAGATTTCGTGTGGACACGGGACGCAGTAATGCTGATGGCAAACGGTGCGAAGCTCTTCAAATTCGACCCTGCAAAAGATAAAGAATGGCAACAGGTCGCAGACTTCACGAGCGCAGGGATCAAAACCATCACGCGCCTTGCCCTGAGTCCGCGGGGCGACCGTCTGGCACTGGTGGCATCACTCGAAGCTGCGAGATGAAAACAGGGATCGAGTGTCAGCCGGTTGGATTGAGAGAAAATTATTTGAGAAGCGATACGGGTTGATCTTCAAGTATGGCTTTAACGCTGGACAAACGAGCAAGCGCGGCTATGCCCTGAGCGGTCGTTTCGACAGTGACGGAGCCGAGCGCGTTTACATCTTCGCTCAATCTTTTTCCGTCTTCGCGGGCAAGCAGTTCATCGATTTCAGGCAATACGGATCGAGCGGAGATGCGCGCAGATTCGATAGATGCCTGACGTTCTTCGGAAGTGAGTCTCCTCGTCGCGCCCGCCGTATCGTTTTCGATATCGAGCAAAACCAAAGCGCGAATTTTTTTGTCAGGCGCGAGCCGTTCGAGCCGCGCGGCAAACCCGCGACTTATCTTCGATTCATCCATCTGAATTTTCCTGCGTGTCATCAGGGACATTCTAACACTAAAGCGCCTTCAATGCTTCGACAGGTTGAATCAGGCCGTAACCCCATCGGTTGTCAGGTCTGAGATCATTTCCGAGCGGGTGTTTCGCCGTTTCTTTCAACGCTTCGGCTATCGCCGCAACCGGCGCGGTAGGCTTCGCGGCCATCACTAATGCAGCGCATCCGGCGACATGAGGAGTCGCCATCGACGTTCCGTCGAAGTATGAGTATTCATAAGTTCTGTCCGGCTCTTTTTGCGGAGGCACGCACGAAAGCACCTGAACTCCGGGCGCGACCACATCGGGTTTAGTCACGCGGGCAGGCTGCGTGCCGGGAAAGTCGAGGCTTGCGCCGCTGCTGAACTCCGCGACGCTTGTTTTGTTGCGAGGCATCTTTTCGACCGCACCTACTGAAAGAGCATTGTATGCGCTGCCCGGTGAAGAGGTATTGCCGTGATACTCGTTGCCGATTGCAACGACAGGCAGAATGCCGTATTGCTCGATGAGCATACGGAAGACTTCAGCGAAAAGCGGTTCGTAATACGTGAAGCCCAGCGACATGCTGATGATGTCGACGCCTTTTTCCACCGCCCATGAAATGCCTTCAAAGAGCGTTTGCAACGTAGCGTCTCCGATCAGAACGCCTCCGACGTAGAGACTGGCTTCTGGCGCAACTCCTATAGAAACGCCTGCGCTGGTCTCGCCGCCCGCGATAGTTCCGCAGACGTGAGTGCCATGCATAGCGCAATCGAAAGTCGGGTCGGCTTTGATGCGACGGCCTAGAGGATCGATGACGATGAAATCTTTGACGCGGCCCGCAAGCGCGGGGTGTTCGCCATGCACGCCTGTATCGAGAACGGCGACATTGATGTGCGCGCCTCTGGTGGTCGCCCAGATTTCCGGGATTTCGAGTTGCTTCAGTCCCCAGGTCATTTTGTCGCGGACTTCGATTCTCTGGAGATCGCTGAAATCCACCTGCTTGGGTTTGATGAGGTGAATCTTCTGATTAGGCAGGATGGCGAGGACTTCGGGCCTTGCTGCAAGCGTGTAGAGGGTCTTCTCGGTGACTTCGACCGTAGCGACGGGCATAGCGTTATTTCCTATTGGGGCGGCTTCGAGATACTTTTTTCCGGGCAACTGTCGGCTGCCTTCTTGTTGGTATTTCTCAAGCACAGCGGCCTGAACAGGTCGTTGAGCAGTGGCTCGGGTTTTGATCGAATCAAGGCGTTGTTTGAGTAGCTTCAAATGTCCGCGCACCTGTGGGCCTCCGATGGGGACTGGAGCCTTGAAGATGACTATTGCATCGCGTTTGTCGTTGGCTCCTATTTCCGCGAGGTAAGGTTTGAAGGCGGGCGAGATTTTTTCTTCAGGAGCGATGTGATCACGCGGCGAGGCGGATTTTTTTTTACTCATCTCTTGCGTCCTCCTTTAGCGGCTTTTTTCGCAGTTCGTTTTCTGGGAGATTTGGTTTCGGGCTTCTTTTTTCGTTTGGCTTTTTCAGCAATCGCGGCTTCAATCTTGTCGGCCCATGAATTAATCAGAGGCATAAGGTCTTCGTGAGCATCTCTGTTTTTTGCAAGAGCTAATCGTTTTACAAGCAGCCGCGCCAGAGAGGCAAACTCCGGCCAAGTCGTTTCGTCTCGTGGTAGACCACGCCTCTTAAATAATCGTGGAATCACTGCTAAGAACATATAATCTTCGGTCTTTCCAAACTCCTCCCATTGAGTAATAGCACGTAATGACTGTAGAAAAGCCGCTTCGCTGCCAAATGAGCTAGGTCGTCGGATGCTGAGACCAACTAAAGCAGCCACTCCTAACGGGGTGCCATCCGATTGTTGTGTTTTATACAATTCAGTATTAGAGGCTAAATCAACCAACATCCTGCTTGGGCAAAATGCGTGTGAAAGTATCACTAATTCACTTATTTGCATCGGTGTCAGGCTTTCCCAGTTTTTAAGCTTTTCAAAAAGGTAATACGTATCAAGGTATTTCGAATTTTCCAAGAGCCAGAAACCATACTCACTGAATAGAAAACGGTCTGATGTCTTTCCAAGGCTTCGATTAGCAATCGAAGCGACTTCTTCAGGAGGAAAGCGAGAGAGTGCACCACTGAATAACGGATAGTAAGGTGCTGCTGCTATACGCTCCAATACCTACTTACGCAGTTCCTGATTCTGGTAAAGTTCAGTGAGAGACGACAGGTAAGCTTCTGTCATTACATTAGACAATTCGGGCGTGTTTGATTGCGCAATCAATTCTTCGATCATCCTGCGAGCAGACGGCGCGGGCGCTATGCCGCAATAAAGCGCAATCACTTCTGTCCATCTGCCATCATTTGGGCAAAAGCGAAAACACCGGGGCGACGTTCTATCAAAAGGCCCGTGCGGTAGCGGATATTTTCGAGAAGTTTTGCCGCTTGTTCGTCATCACGAAGCGTTGCAGCAAAACTATTAAGCACATCTTCTGATGCGTACTCTGCGCAATCATTCGCCTGCATTTCTATCGCCAGTTCGCGACAGACACGCAACTTCTCCGACAATCCAAATTCAGAACGAATGCCGCGACGCGCGTCCCAGTTTTGCAGCAATCCTTCGACGCATAGCTTGTAGAGCCTCGCCCGATCTTTTGGCAACTCGCCGCCCTCGAAGTAATTGACGAGGCAAACTGCCGAAAGCATCAGAGGGTTTCGCGCAAGATTTTTGATATAAGGGTTGTCTTTGAAACTGGCGAGTATCTCATCTCCCTCTCTTGTTCCCTCGCGACGCGCTTCTTCTTCGGGTTCGTTTCGAGCAAGACGAATCGAGGCGCACCAGTGGCGTGTGTACTCAGCGATTTCTTTCTCGTCGAAGTCCATCAGGTCGCATTCTGTAAATCCGAGTTCGAGAAGAGAGCCGGGTGGATAACCTACAGGACGCGACGAAACGAGATAACGGCAATCGGGATACTGCTGAATTATATTCGCAAGCCATGGTATGACACATTCATCGCGCAATTGCGGTTCAGTTTCATCAAGCCCGTCGAGCATAAACAACACTCGTCCGGCTTCCATCTGCCGTTCGATCCAGTTGACAGGCATCGCTTTCGAGATGTCCCGGCTTGCGGTCGCTTTTTCAATAAGAGAGCGTCCATTAGGCAGGTTGCGCAGGTCGAGTTGCCTCACTCGAACGAGCAGCGGAATAGCCTGCTGATCGCCTGCGATGAAATCTTCTGCGCCTGATGCAACCTGAAGCTGAAGCCACTCGAAGAAAGTCGATTTGCCGCCTCCCGGCGCTCCAATCATCACAGACCGCTCGCTCTTTCTGACCTGATCGAATGCCGAAACGCCATTGGGCTTTTTGACTTTTTTTTCGTCAGAGCTTGATTCGCCTCTTTCCAGAAATAACTGACGGGCTGCCGCGAGATTCATCATCTTCATTGCCTCAAACGCAGCATCATCTATTTTTTCCGGTTTCGGTCTTTCTAGAACGCGAGGCATAACGAACAGGTCTCGCAAATCCACAGCGAGGTCTGAGGCCATCTGCATCGTGCCTGCCTCGATGCGAAAGAAGCGTTGTATCAGATGGTCAAGGTATATCAGCTTAAATAACTCGTCGTCTGTTTCCCCACCCGAAGCTTTCAGGCTGTCTTGTTTTTCACTGAACTCATTCAACCGACTGACGAATCGTTGAGGCGGATCGAACCCGGCTGAAAACCCTGTCTTCTTCCATTCGGTCATCACCGGGCCGAAAAGAATCAGGCTTTGCGCGACCGAGTTCAAAGCCACGCCGAAAGCCGCTTCACGCCCTGCTTTGCTGATCGATTCGGGGCAGGATAAATTTTTCAGCTTCGACTCAACTATTCTTTCAGGCGTGACGCGAGGGTTGGCTATGTCATCAAGTTTTATCAAACGAGGCAATGCTTCGAGACTTGAAAGGATTTCGGCGGCCTGTTGTTCTGAGAGTCTTTCGTTTGTGAAAAACCGGATGAGCGATTGCGATGCGGCGTCGGCTGATTCCTGAATTTGCCGCTCTACTGCATTACGCTTCAATCGCTCCGCGATAAGCGGTCGGAATGTCTCGGAGAAAATTTTATCGAATAGCGATTGATAATAATCAATAACCTGATCGGCAATCGATAGGGGCATCTGCCATTCTCCGGTTTCAATTCGCCACAGGAGGAATAAAAACACGGCAAGTATAGCAAGAGAGGTTCGCAAGTCAATCGCGAAATCTCACCGGGTAAAGTATGAAATATCCAACAGGCCATTCGAAATAAAAAGCGCGAGCGTCCAAATCTCTGAACGCTCGCGCTGAGTGTTTTCAAAAAATCAAACTGAAGCGGTTACCGGTTGCCCGACTGCGGAGCCGGACGATTTCCGTTCTTGTGGTAATTCGGATACGCGGGCTTGCGATACTTTGGCGGCGGGTTTCGCTTCAAGGCTGTCATCACTACCTCGATAGCCTTTTCAAGCTGAGTGTCGCGGCCCTGTCGCCACAATGCGGGATCGAGATCGACTTCCACATCCGGCGCAGTTCCCCAGTTCTCTACTTCCCAATCGCCCTGAAGGTTATAAAACGCCACTCGCGGAGCGGTCACCTGCCCACCATCGATCAGAAACGGATAATCATAAATGCCGACAAGCCCGCCCCACGTGCGCTTGCCTACGAGCGTTCCGACTCCCGCTTTTCTAAACAACCACGGCATAAGGTCGCCGCCCGATCCGGCCCACTCGTTTATGATCATCGCCTTAGGCCCATAGATCGACCCTACGGGAGTGTTGAAATCTTCTCCCTCGCGCGTGGCCCAACGGTTCATCAGAGGTCGCCGCATGTAATCGATTATGTAGTCGGCAGCCGTCCCTCCGCCGTTGAAACGCTCATCTATGACCGCGCCTTCTTTATCGATCTGCGCGAAGTAGTATCGATTGAAGTTCGTGAATCCCGCGCCTCCGGTGTTAGGCAGATAAACATAAGCGAGCTTGCCGCCGCTCATCTGATCCACCTTGCGGCGGTTGCTTTCCATCCAGTCGAGATTCCTCAGCCCTCCTTCGTTTCCGACAGGCACGACCGTTACTTCGCGCGAATTCGACCCGTCTGCATTCGCGCTCACGCGAATCACTACCTGTTTATTGGCCGTCGCCTCGAAGAAAGAGTAAACATTGTCCGTCGCTCTGACTTCTCGGCCACGAACTGCTATCAGGTAATCGCCCACTTTCACATCGACGCCCGGTTGCGTGAGCGGCGCGCGAAGATTCGGATTCCAGTTCTCGCCGTTGTAAATCTTCGCAAAGCGATAACGCCCGTTTTCAACTTTGAAATCGCACCCTAACAATCCGCCTGGAACGAAGTTGGGTTGAGGCTGATCGCCCCCGCCCGCGTTGTGATGCCCCACGCTCATGTTGCCGAGCATCTCCTGAAACAGATATGTCAGGTCTGCACGGTGCGCGATGTTCGCGAGATAACCTTCATACTTCTTCTCATAAGTCGCGAGGTCCAGTCCGTGAAGATTCGGATCATAGAAGAAATCTCTCTGCACTCTCCACGCTTCCGCATACATCTGTCGCCACTCTGCACGCGGGTCGACATGAACTTCCATCTCGGCTGTGTTGACCGCGCCCTCGCCGGGACGAGGCGGCATCATCGTCGGAATGATCGTGTAGCGATAACCCTGTAGCGGGAAACCGGGCGGGAGCGGCGGCCCCTGACCTATGAGCATCTTTTCGCCGTTGGCCGAGATGACGAACAAGCCTACGCCGTCCATCACCTTGTCGAACTTGCGCGTGTTCATGTTGAAGCGGTGCAGAGTCCCGCCCGGAGGGCCGCCCGCGCCTGCTGGCGGCACTGCTTCGAGAATGAAAACCGCGCCAGCTTTTCCTGCCGTCATCGCTACGAAGTTGCGCGCCGGTATGGGCAGCGCGAGTATGCGCTGGCCTATGCCGTCGAAATCAATCGCAACGGTGACCGGCTCCGGCTTCGCGGGAGGTTTGGGCGCTTCGGGCTTCTTCTCTTCCTCGATTTTTTCTTCATCGCTTTCAGGCGCAAGCGGCGAAGGCTGATCCTTTTTCAGCACCGCGACGTAAACGCTGCGCGTCACCTGATGAGGAAAGCTCGACATATCCAACCACCCCGATGCAGGCCCCGCGTCGGTGCTTGCGGTGAAGTAGATATACTTGCCGCTTTGATCGAAGTTCGCAAAACGCGCATCGCTCAACCCGTCGGTTATCTGCGTGCTCTTCTTCGATTCAAGCGAATGGACGAAGACCGCGCAGAGGCGATTTTTCAACTGACGGGTGTAAGTGATCCACTTGCTGTCGGGCGACCACGACGGGTCCATCACCCGCCACGGATTATCGAAAGTGTTCGTGTCGACTTTTACGGGCGTTCCCTTTTCTATCTCGACATACCAGAGGTTCAATCGCTTGTCGGTGTAAGCGATTTTTTTGCTGTCAGGCGACCACACGGGCGAGTAAAAATAAGACGGCGGATCGCCGAGTTTGATCTTTTTCACTTCGCCCAAGCCCGTCTGATTGTGAAGATGAAGCGCGTACTCGCCCGACTCGTCTGAAAAGCAGGCGATCCATTTTCCGTCAGGCGACCATGCAGGATCGCGGTCTGCGACACCGGGCGAGTTTGTGAGATTGCGCGCATTGCCTTTTTCAGCAGGCACGCTGATGATCTCGCCGCGAGCTTCGAATATGGCTCTCACGCCTGTAGGCGAGAGCGCGACGTTGCTGATTCGATTGGCTGCGCGCTCGTATCGCGCTCGCACCGAAGGCAGGTCGTCGTTGAGCGCGATGTTGACTCTTGTGGTCTTGCCCGATTTCAAATCGAACAGGCTTATCGAGCCGAACTGCTCGTAGACGATAGCATCCGGCCCCGCCGAGGCGGATTTGATATCCAACCCGTCGTTGCGGATGAGTTGCGCGGTCTGTTTAGTTCGCGTGTCGTAAGAGAACAGAGTTACCGAGCCGCTGCGGTCGGAGAGAAAGTAGACTTTGTTTCCGATCCACATCGGATTGAAGTCGTTGGAATTATTGCGCGGGATTTCTTCGACCCGCGAATCCGCAAGATTGGCAAGCCATATCTTCGTCGTGCGACCTCCGCGATACCGCTTCCACTGAGCGAAGGCCGGGGCGAGCGGCATATAAGCTATCCGCGCGCCGTCGGGCGAATATGAAGCCGCGAATCCCATCGGCAGCGGCACCTGAGTCGCATAGCCGCCTTCGGTCGAAATGGTGAAGAACTGAGGCACGCCCACGTAGCTTGCGCGTCCCGTGCGGAAAATCACACTTTTTCCATCCGGCGTCCACCCTACGGCGAAGTCGCCGCCGGGGTGATAAGTGAGTCTCTGCGGCACGCCGCCCGACGAAGGGACGACGAAGACATCCAAATTGCCGTCGTATTGACCGGTGAAAGCTATCTGCGATCCGTCGGGCGAAAAGATGGGAGCGAGTTCAACTCCTACGCCCGTTGTCAGTCGCGAGGCTTCTCCTCCCTCGCGCGGCGCGATCCACAGATCGCCCGCGAAATTGAAGGCGATGTGAGTGCTGCTCAGAGTCGGACTCTGAAACAGATAAGGCTTGTCGCTTTGTCCCACGGCCGTCGCGGCAAGCGCGAACAAGAGCGAGATCATTATGATTGCTTTTTTCATCGCGTATTCCCCTCCTCAGAAGTCTTGAGAGTCTATCGAGTCTTGAGAGTCTTGAGAGTCGGAGAATTCATACTCTCTGGATCAAGACTCTATGGACTTTCCAGACTCCTACGGTCTTTTCTCCCCGTTGTGATAGTTGGGATAATCGGGGCGTTTGGTCGTCTGAGGCGGATTCTTCTTGAGCGCCTCCATAACCACTTCGACCGCTTTTTCAAGCTGCGGATCGCGGCCCGCTCGCCACAATTTCGGATCCATTTCAACTTCGATGTCGGGAGCCACCCCGTAATTTTCTATCTCCCACTTGCCTTCGGGCGAATAGAACGCGAAATGCGGAGCAGTCACGCTGCCGCCATCGACGAGTTGCGGATAGCCGCCTATGCCGACAAGCCCGCCCCACGTGCGTTTGCCTACAAGCGGCCCGATCTTGGCTCGACGGAACATCCACGGCATAAGGTCGCCGCCCGACCCGGCATACTCGTTGACGATCATCGCCTTCGGCCCCGGCATCGTGCCGAACGGCGTGCGATAGTCGTCGCCATCGCGCACGGCCCAGTAACTCATCAACGGCTTGCGCAGGTAATCGATTATGTAATCGGCTGCCTGCCCGCCTCCGTTGAATCGCTCATCGACGACCGCGCCTTCCTTGTCGAGTTGCGAGAAGTAATAGCGATTGAAATTCGCGTATCCGCCAAATGCCGTGTCGGGCAGATAAATGTAAGCCAGCTTGCCGCCGGTCATTTTGTCGACCGCGCGGCGATTGCCTTCGATCCACGCCAGATGACGAAGCCCGCCTTCGTTTCCGACAGGCACGACCGTTACTTCGCGCGAGTTCGACCCGTCAGCATTCGGCCCAACGCGAATGACGACTTGTTTATTAGCCGTCGCCTCGAAGAAAGAATAAACATTGTCCGTGGCCGTAAGATTGCGCCCGCGGACTGCGATTAGGTAATCGCCTTCCTTGACATCGACGCCGGGTTGAGTGAGCGGGGCGCGAAGATTCGGATTCCAGTTCTCGCCGTCGTAAATTTTACTGAAGCGATAGCGACCGTTTTCTTCTTTGAAATCGCAACCGAGCAGCCCACCCGCGACGAAATTGGGGCGGGGCTGATCGCCGCCGCGGACGTAGAGGTGGCCCACGGTCAATTCGCCGAGCATTTCATCGAACAGATAACTCAGATCGGCGCGATGCGCGAGCGATTCCAGATAAGGCTCATACTTTTTGGCCGTAGCCTGCAAATCCAGCCCGTGAAAATTCGGAGCATAGAAGAAGTCGCGCTCGATTCGCCACGTCTCGCGGTACATCTGAAGCCATTCTGCGCGCGGATCGATGTAGACTTCCATATCATCCGTTCTGATGCGCCCTTCGCCGGGACGAACGGGTTGCGCAGTCGATGCGATGAACCAGTTCGGCCCCTGACTGTAGAGCATCTTCTCGCCGTTGGCCGAAAGATCGAACGCGCCTATGCCGTCGAGAACTTTATCGAACTTGCGCTTTTCCAGATCATACTTGTGAAGAGTCGCTCCGGGCGTGTCTGTGGCAAATTCGATCAGGAAAAGCGTATTCGCTTTGCCTGCCGCCGTTGCGACGAAGTTGCGCGCCGGTATAGGCAGCGCGAGTATGCGCTGGCTTATGCGATCAAAATCTATGCGCACAGGTTCGACTTCTTTCTTGGGAGGTCTCGCTCCTGCGGGAGCCTGCGGAGGGGCTTCAGGTTTTTTCTCTTCCGTCTTGTCGGCAGGCTTCTCAGCCGGTTTTTCTTCCGCGACTTTTTCTTCATCGCTTTCGGGCGCGAGCGGCGAAGGAAGGTCTTTGCGAAGCACACAAATGTATGCGCTGCGTGTCAGCCTCCCGCGATGCGGATAGCTCGACATATCGAATCCGAAGACCGCAGGCCCTATATCTGTGCTTGCGGTGAAGTAAAGATATTTTCCGCTTCGATCAAATGCGGCGCTGCTCGCATCGCTCAAACCGTCAGTCACCTGATGACTCTTCGCTTCTTCGAGCGAGTAAATGAAGACCGCGCTGTACCAGGATTCAAGAGGCCGCGTGTAAGCAACCCATCGACTATCAGGAGACCACGAAGGACTGAACCCCCCGCCCCGTTTCGACGCATCGATTTTCACGGGCGCTCCCTTTTCTATATCGACATACCAGATGTTCAATCGCTTGTCGCTGTAAGCGATTTTTTTGCTGTCGGGCGACCACGTCGGCCCGTAGAAAAACGAGGGCGGATTTCCGAGATTGATCTTTTTCACTTCGCCCAGTCCCGTTTGATCGCGCAGGTGAAGCGAGTACTCGCCCGACTCATCCGAAAAGTAAGCGATCCAACGTCCGTCGGGCGACCACGAGGGGTCGCGTTCGGCCACGCCCGTCGTGCGGGTGAGGTTTCGCGCATCGCCTTTTTCCGCCGGGACCGAGAGTATCTCGCCGCGAGCTTCGAAGATGGCTCGCGCGCCCGTAGGCGAGATACCCACGTTGCTTATGCGGTTTGCGACTCTCTCGTATTTTGGACGAACCGAGAGCATATCGCCGCTTATCGAGACGTTGAGTTTTTTCGTTTTGTTCGATTTCAAATCGAACAGATTCAGCGTGCCGAACTGTTCGTAGACGATGGCATCCGGCCCTGATGAAGCAGATTTGATATCCAGTCCGTCGTTGCGAATGAGTTGCGCAACCTGCTTCGACGAGGTGTCATAAGCGAACAGTGTTATTGGGCCGTTGCGGTCGGAGAGAAAGTAGACTTTGTTTCCGATCCACATCGGATTGAAGTCGTTGGAATTATCGCGCGGCACTGATTCGACGCTCGAATCCGCGAGATTGGCAAGCCAGACGGGAGTCGTGCGACCTCCGCGATAACGCTTCCATGCCTGAAAAGCGCGAGGCAGCGGGCAATAAGCCAGTCGGGCCGCGTCGGCAGAATACGAGCCTTCGTAAGCTGCCGGGAGCGGCAACGCTGTGGGGAAAGCTCCGTCCACAGGGATCGTGAAAAGTTGCGCCGTGCGATTCGATTCGCTCGTGCGACCTGAGACGAAAAGTATCTGTCGTCCGTCGGGCGTCCATCCCGCCACCCTGTCCGTGCCGGGATGATAGGTCAATCTTCGCGGCACGCCGCCCGACGAAGCGACGACATAGACATCCGTGTTGCCGTCGTACTCGCCAGTGAAAGCGATCCAGTTGCCGTCAGGCGAAAAGATCGGACTGGATTCATCGCCCATGCCGTTCGTGAGGCGCGCAGCCTCGCCGCCTTCGCGAGAGACGATCCACAGATCGCCCGCATAGGAAAAGACTATTTGCGTTTTGCTCAACGTCGGATTGCGCATCAACAGGGGTTTGCCCGTTTGAGCCGATCCGATGACAGTCGAAGCAAGTAAAAGTGCGAGTGCAAGAATTACTTTTTTCATCTCCATCTCCTCGTGAAAACAGTTTTCCGTTTTCGGTTTTCAGTTTTCAGTTCCCCATCGTTTCCGGGCAAGTTCGTAGAACTCGTGAAAGACGCCTCTTCAAGAGTAAGCAGAGTCAGGAGTCGAGAACATTCTGACTCCTGACTCCTGACTTCTGATTCCTTACTCATTTGTTAGGCGTACTCCCGTTGTGATAGTTCGGGAAAGGCGGACGACGGTGCTGAGGGCGCGGATTCTTTTTGATCTCATCGATCAGCCACTCGACAGCCCGTTCAAGCTGCGGGTCGCGGCCCGCTCGCCACAGAGCCGGATCGAACTCGACTTCGATATCAGGCCCGACCCCCGCGTTTTCGACTTCCCACTCGCCCTTGAGTCCGTAGATCGCAGCGTCGGGCGCTGTGACGAATCCGCCATCCATCAGCGGCGGCAGCGGGAAAGAGGCCACAAGCCCGCCCCACGTGCGCTTGCCCACAAGCGGCCCTATCTGCATCTTGCGGAAGTACCACGGCAACGCATCGCCGCCCGACCCGGCATTCTCGTTGATGATCATAGCCTTCGGCCCGTAGATCGCCCCCAGCGGAGTGGGAATGTCGCGCCCTTCGCGGAAGTAAATGTAGTTGAGCAGCGGGCGGGAAAGATATTCTACGATGTAATCGGCGAGCGAGCCGCCGCCGTTGAACCTTTCATCTATGACCGCGCCTTCTTTTTGAGTCTGCGCGAAGAAGTAGCGATTGAAACTCGTATATCCGCCCCCGCTCGTGTCAGGCACATAGACGTAAGCCAGCTTGCCGCCGCTCAACTGATCGACTTTGCGGCGATTGCTTTCGACCCAGTTGAGATTCCTGAGTCCTGCTTCACCAGCTACAGGCACTACGGTTACTTCGCGCGAGTTCGACCCGTCAGCATTCGGCCCAACGCGAATGACGACTTGTTTATTAGCCGTCGCTTCGAAGAAAGAATAAACATTGTCCGCAGCCGTAAGGTTGCGTCCGCGGACAGCGAGAAGATATTCGCCTTCCTTGACGTTGACGCCCGGTTGAGTGAGCGGGGCGCGAAGATTCGGATTCCAGTTCTCGCCGTTGTAAATCTTACCGAAGCGATAGCGACTGTTTTCCACTTTGAAATCGCAGCCCAACAGCCCGCCCGGTACGAAATTGGGTCGCGGCTGATCGCCGCCGCCCACGAACATATGCCCGATGGTGAGTTGATTGAGCATCTCGCGGAACAGGTAATTCAAATCCGAGCGATGCGCGACCGACTCCAGATAAGGCTCGTACTTCTTTTTGAACTCTGCGAGATTGAGTCCGTGAAGGTTCGGGTCATAGAAGAAATCCCGCTCGCCCCGCCACACTTCGTTGTACATCTGACGCCACTCCGCTCGCGGGTCGACGTAGACTTCCATTTCTGAAGTTCCCAACGGGCGCGCTGCGCCGGGAGCGCCTGGCGGCATCGGCGCTCCGAGAGTAGCCGTAGCGGTGATGATCCAGTTTGTGAACCCTTGTCGATAGAGAATCTTTTCGCCGTTGGCCGACACATCGAGCGCAGTCACGCCGTCGAAAAGTTTATCGAACTTGCGTTTGTCCAGATCGAATTTGTGAAGCGTAAATCCCGGAACAGGGACGGCTCCCGCAGGCGGAGACTCAAGTATGAAAAGAGTGCTGGCTTTGCCCGCTTCCAATCCTACAAAGTTGCGCGCCGGAATGGGCAGCGCAAGTATCCGTTGAGAGATGCCGTCGAAATCTATGCGAACAGGATCGACTTCTTTTTTCTGAGGTCTCGCTCCGGCAGGCATCTGCGGAGGAGTTTCAGGTTTTTTCTCTTCAGCTTTTTCAGCGGGCTTGTCGGCAGGCTTCTCAGCCAGTTTTTCTTCCGCGACTTTTTCTTCATCGCTTTCGGGCGCGAGCGGCGAAGGGAGGTCGTTGCGAAGAACCATCGCGTAGACGCTGCGCGTCGATTGATGCGGGAAGTTAGACATCTCGGCGAAGCTGAAGGAGGGCCCGAGATTGGTGCTTGCGGTGAAGTAGAGATACTTGCCGCTCCTGTCGAAGGCCGCATAGCGCGCGTCGCTCATCCCGTCGGTCAGTTGCGTAGCTTTCGCTGTTTCGAGCGAGTAGACGAAGACTGCGCGCAGGTGATTATCGATGTGCCGGGTGTAGCCAATCCAACGACTGTCGGGCGACCAGAACGGCTGCATGACATCGATGTTCAATCCGTCGGGATTCTTGTCGACTCTCGTCGGTGTTCCTTTTTCGATCTCCAGATACCAGAGCGTCAGTCGCTTGTCATAGAAAGCTATTTTTTTGCTGTCGGGCGACCACGCGGGCGAGTAGTAAAAAGACGCGGGATTTCCGAGGCTGATTTTTTTCACTTCGCCCATTCCCGTTTGATCGCGCAGGTGAAGTGCGTACTCGCCCGACTCATCTGAAAAGTAAGCGATCCAACGTCCGTCAGGCGACCATGCGGGGTCGCGCTCCATCACGCCCGTAGTAGAGGTGAGATTTCGCGCGTCGCCCTTTTCTGCGGGGACTGTGACTATCTCGCCGCGAGCTTCGAAGACGGCTCGCGCGCCCGTAGGCGAGATGCGCGCATTCGATATTCGATTGCCGACTCTCTCATAATGAGGCCGAACCGAAGGGAGATCGTTCGCCAATCGGATGTTCACCTTCTGCGATTTTTCCGATTTGAGATCGAGCAGAAATATTTCACCGAACTGCTCGTAGACTATCGCGCCCGACCCGTCCGAAGCTGATTTGATGTCGAGTCCGGTGTTGTGAACTACCTCGGCGACTTTCTTCGACGAGGTGTCGTAAGAGAAAAGCGTCGTCGCGCCGTTGCGGTCGGAAAGGAAGTAAACCTTATTTCCCACCCACATAGGATTTCGGTCGTTGGAATTTTCACGGGGGAGTTTTTCAATCGATGAATCGGCGAGGTTGGCTATCCATATTCGCGCGGTCTGTCCGCCGCGATAACGCTTCCAGTCGGGCTGCCATTGCGAAAGAGGCTGATAGGCTATTCGCGCGCCGTCGGGCGAAAACGCGCCTTCGACGGCCATAGGCAAAGGCACTTCCGCAGGGAAGCTTCCATCCGTGCCTATGGTGAAGAGGCGTGTGAAGTTGGAATAGCTGTTGCGCGCTGAACTGAACAGAATCTGTCGTCCGTCGCTCGTCCAGCCGACGGCTTGATCGACACCGGGATGATAAGTCAGCCTTCGCGGCACGCCGCCCGATGTCGGCACGACGTAGACATCCACGTTGCCGTCGTATTGGCCCGTGAAGGCGATCCAGTTGCCGTCGGGCGAAAAGACGGGATCGGTTTCTAACCCAACGCCATTGGTCAAACGCTTTGCGTCTCCGCCTTCGCGGGGCGCAATCCACAGATCGCCCGCGTAGACGAAGACGATATGAGTGCGATTGACAGCCGGGTTTTGAAATAGAGTGCGGCTTTGCGACTGTCCCATCGCCATAGAGGTCGAGGCGATGAGCAATAAGAGAACATAGATCAGCCTTTTCATTCTGAACTCCTTTCGAGCATGACAGGTGAGCCACTGAAAGCCGGAGGGTAAAGTATCCATTATAAGTACGGTTTTATTCAACGCGACCTGATAGTTTTTGTTGCAATCTATCATTACGGCCCGCGAGCGGAAATGTTCTCAAAAAGCTGAAGCGATGTAAACGCTTTCCATCGACGCGGGATGCTCGTCACCTCGATGATGATCTTTAGAATAAATAATGCGGCCACGATCATTCCCCAGCCGAGCGGCTTCTCAAGGGGCATAAACCGCAGAGACACAGAGGCGCAGAGTCACCGCAGAGAAAAAAGCTCTGAGACTCTGCGGTTAGACAGCCTCACGAAACAGAGCGATTGATTTTAGCCGGGGATTTCGTGGCTCTATTAAATTCTCAAAGTCCATAGTCCGGGCGTTAATGAGAGGCGCTCTCTTCACGTGATCGAACGACTGTTTGACGTTGAAAATTTGCTTCGCATCGCGGGGTGAGATGTAGTACAATCGGCGGGCCACAAAAGACACACTACCCCATCACCGCCAATCAGTCGGCGGCAGGTTGGTGAAAAACGATCAAGAGGACTCGGTTACGGAACAGTAATGCTTATGCCCCGAATCGACTTGCGAATTGATTGTGTAGCGCAATCTCCATCGCGCGTGGCCTGAACAGTCGTTCAAGGCGTGATTCAAAGATTGCGCTACGGTTGAGGTAGTCAGCGATGCCGGATTTACAAGATCAGCAATCTGACCAGAATCATAAACACATCCATCAACGCTGTGTCTGTGCCGGGAGCCGTGTCAGCTTCCACATCAGCAGGCTGATCCGACCGATAGACGACAGGGTTGAGGTTGGGGCAGTTTTCCGGGTCATTACATTCGCAATACCCAATGCCGGGTATCACATGACCGGCCTCGACAACGGCAACGAACTGAGTTGGGCTTAACTTGGTTTTGCTCACAGAGGGCGAAAACCAGAAAGGCAGAGTCAACATGAAAAGGGTCGCCAAGAACAATCTTTTCTTCACAGCAGCATCCTCCTTGATTGAATCTGGTGGTGAGATGCACCACTCGTCTAAACAGGGGGAATTGTATTACCGCCTTGTCGATTTGGCACTTAGAAAAGGCTTGAGCAAAGCCCAACTATGCGACACAGGTAATAAGCTGATAGCGATGACCGATCACGCTCTTGATATGCGCCAGACGGAAGCGGCTGAACGGATAAGCGAGATACTTATAAACGCGCCATTGCCGCGTGAATATGAACAAATCGGGCAGTATTATAAGGCAGTGTGTGTTATGAGGAGTGGTGATTATATTGCACCGCGTTTGATGCTTGAGCAGGTTGCTGAATCATCGATCACCCCGCTCAAATACAGAATCCGTGCATTAAATTCCCTTGCAGGAAACTATCTTTATTTCGGTGACTTGAAAGAAGCTTTGAATCTTAATCTGGAAGCAGCCAATACTGCATCAACGCCTTATGGGTGCGATCTCTTTGCCAGTATAACGTTTCAATCATCAGTTGCCGTGATCAAAAGCATTGAGGATGATCATCGCGGAGCGTTGGACGACCTTGAATCTTTATTCCCCTTCGTGCGATTGCTTGCGATGGATCGCCCTTCTTCGCTCTACAACTATCGAAACAGTCTCGCTCTCGAACTCGCGGAAGCAGGCCGCATCGAAGAGGCTCAACATAATTGCCGAATTATTCTCTCTTCGCCGCTCGCTCATCTCTATCCCGAATGGCACGAAACCGCAGAAGAAGTTGCTCAGAAAGCCCGCCGCGCTTCTCACTCACTGGTCGCCATCAGTTCCGCGCCATACGACGCCGCGCATTTCAACGCCGTCAACCATACTGATCAGTCTTCTATCGCCTCTGAAACTGACCGTCAGTCGCGGGCAGGCGCGCTGGATGAAATTCTGTCGAGCCTGCCTGTTCAGATCGCTTCGCGGCGCGCGATGCGAGACCTCCCTGCGGATGAGCAACTTTCACGACTCGCCAAATTCGTCCGTGACCTCGGCTTGTGCGACCCGTCTCTATATCCAGTCGAAGAGGGTGAGTCTCCCTGCTCCAGCCCATCGAAGAGGCAGGAGAAACCTGATCGCATAGATATCGAATCGCAATCCGATCTGGAAAAAATCATCAACCTCTGGGCCAATCACGAAATCACCCCCGAAGAATTCGCCGCAATAATGCTGGCTCTGGCCGACTGCAAAAATTATCCGCTGTTCGAGGATGTCTCGTTTCGCATGTCCAGATACACATTCCTCGAATCCGATGACTGCACGAAAAGCGAATACGAATGGCGCAGGAAAGTCGCCCGCGAGATAGACCTTGACTCGCTCGATCTGGAAAAAACCATCCGCCTGTGGTTTATGGGCAACATCACTCCCGATCAACTCGGCTCGATAATAGTTCAGTTGGGCGATTGCCCCGACGCCAATGAGCGCAGCCGTATCATAGACCGCCTCGTTCACTATGCCTTCCTCGAAGCGACCACAAGCGAAGCGATGAGCGAGGAAGCCTGGCGCAGGAAAATGAAGGCGATGGTCAATCCCATAGTCGGCGCTACTGCCTGACGCTTGCGATAATCTTCTTTACGGAATCGATGACGACGCGCTGATCCTCATAGTCAAGCCTCATCAACTCCTCCAGCGAATCCACCAGATCGGATCGAGCCAACAGCCAGTCAGTCACCTTGAAGACTCTCCTCATGTACCAGAGGTCGGGATTCGAGCGCGCGGCCTTTTCATCGGGCCGCTGACCGCGAGCGATCCGAAAAAGCGATTCTTCATCGACGCCTATCCCGCGCGCCAGAGCTTTCATCTTCTCGACGCTCGGATTTTTAGCCTCACCCCTCACTATAGAGCCGACGTAAGAAGCCTTGATCGCTCCCCCGCTCATCTCTTCGACCTGCTTTTGCGACAGCCCCTTCTCTTTCATAACCCGGTCTACGAACCGGCCCAGCGTCTCCTGCTCCTTTTTTGCCATTCCTGCGCCTCCTCGCGCGGCCATTATATTGTGTGAGATATGCACTAAAAAACAGTTGACAATCCGGCTGCTTCATATTATTATCCACCCGAACGAAATAATGGCGAATATGCAGACGTAATATCATTCATAGGATTCATCGAGCCATGGCGATGAATGCGCAGAGCAAAGCTGCCGCCGTCTGGTCAGGCGTCCGTCTGTTCGCGCGTTTTTTCTGTCGCTCTGCGAAAGACTTTGTATCACAGGGAGGTTTTCGACTCAATAGCGAAGGAGACGAGCGTTGGCCGATAGGGAGTCGAAATCATGCTTGCAGTGCGGAGGGTTTGGAGTGGTTTCCTTCCTCACGCACTTCAATATCGAAGACCGGCGTTTTTGTCCTGAGTGCAAAGCGGGCTGGGAGATGGTTGAAAAGATAGATGGCATCGTGACTCAGGCTCGCAAAGACCAGTCGAGTGGCATGTCTGTGTCTTTTGCGGGGTGGAGAGGGAACATTTTCGGTTTGTGAGCGCCTGGGGTGAAAACCTTTCCCCCCGTTCCCTCTCCACTTGCTCCGGCTTCCTGATGAGATCGCGGCCTGTGTCGAGAAATTCAATCCTTGCAGCGAAGGCGTACTAAGAAGATAGCCGGATGTCGCTCATCTGGCGCTGACTGGCAGGTTTTCGCGCTCATTCGGAGCGGCGGATGATGCCGCGACTCCAACACGGGGGAGTTCGGTTGGAAGGCTCCGGATGTTTTACATCTGGCTATCTTCTTTGTGCCGTCAGGCGGCGAAGGGCGATCTTAAAACACGATCCCAGATCGAAGGGTGACTGTAGACAAGGTGACTGTAGACCGCGCTACGCAGTCAGAATCCTCCTCTACCTGTGCTGTTAGTTTCTTACAGCAACAGGGCTGTATCGAGGGTGGAGCGCGTCAGCTTACTGCCGTTTTCGATTCGACGCGCTCTTCCCTCCATTTTTTTGCTGCCGATTCAGTGGATGATCGGCTGCGGTCATCTGTTCTTTCTCAATTGCTTTTGCCACTGCTCGAAGAAAGTAGCCGGATGTGAAGCTTCTGGAGCCGTCAACAAAACATTCCCACATGAACGACGCGCCAGGCATATTGCGGCGCTCTACGAGAGCGCGGAAATGATATGCCTGATCGCAGACGTTGCGCGTCCGGCTACCTTCTCGACGCGCTCCTCTCTCTATTTTTTTTGCTTGTGCGAGTCGCCGTCATATAAGTCTGTCTGAGCAGCGGCACACGATGCCCAGCAGATAAGTTCTTCAGAAAGAGGGAGCGAAGAGAGAAACTACAGATGAACACCGATGGACACTGGTAGAGAAAAAACCGAAGATTCCCCAGTTTTTTCTTTCCCCTTTTATACGTGTTCATCTGTATTCATCTATGGTTCTTCACCATCTTCTGAAAATTAAAGAGCATCAGGTGATCCGCGCTCCGTTCGCTCCTCCCCCATTAAAGAATCGGATTTGCAGCCAGCGAGACGAGCGTTATAATAGCGAGACACCGTGGGTGAGTAATAACACTCAATGAAGACTTACGGATTCAGCCGCTACAAAGGAGTTGCTGTGAAGAAAAAATTCAACTTCACTTCCATCAGATTGGGGATCGTTTGTGTCCTTAGCTGGGCGCTTCTTCTGACCGCTGTTCCACACAGCGAAGTCAGCCCTCAACCTATAATCACCAGCGCCCCGCATCATTTCCGCGCAACGTATCCGAGATCAAACCTTTTGGCATCCCTATCTGCTCAGTCTGACAAACCACACACAATGGCGGCCACTTACCGAAGTTGCGAAAAGAAAGCCTCCTGCTTCAGCAGTGAGGATGAATTTTCGCGCTGTCGCCGCGACCTTAATGGTCGCAAGACGGCTATTGACTACGAGGCATAGACACAATACAATAC
>Ga0187893_10005996_pt1 | contig 21179 bp, 24 predicted proteins | sample MA1701074metaG_FD_139574 | JGI IMG/M metagenome (GOLD analysis project Ga0187893, IMG submission 139574) | White microbial mat communities from a basaltic lava cave in the Kipuka Kanohina Cave System on the Island of Hawaii, USA - MA170107-4 metaG ...
CCCCGTCACAGGGCCCCGTCACAGGGCCCCGTCACAGGGCCCCGTCACAGGGCCCCGTCACAGGGCCCCGCTACGATGGTCCATGGACTTCCCCCTCCCCGCCCCTGAACGAGGAGCACGTCCATGGTCACCGATGCCGAGCGCCGGGCGCTGCGCGACCGGCTCGTCACCAGCCTCGGCGAGCCAGCTGCCGGCACGCTGATGGCCTTGCTCGCCCCCTTCGACTGGACCGAGGTCGCCCGGCGGTCCGACGTGGAGAGCCTGCGCGCCGAGGTCGGGCACCGCTTCGACGCCCTGGAGGGGCGCTTCGAGGGCTTCCAGCACCACGTCGACGGCCGCTTCGAGGCGATCGACGGCCGCTTCGAGGCGATCGACGGCCGCTTCGAGGCGATCGACGGCCGCTTCGAGGCGATCGACGGCCGGTTGGAGGGCGTCCAGGGCCAGCTCGCCGGCCTGCGGGATCGGATCGACTCGCAGCTGGCCAAGCTCGTGGCGGCCAACGTCGCCACCGTGACGGCGGTCACGGCCATCGTCGCCGCCCTCGTGCGGTAGGCCCCGCCGGCCCCACCCCTACACTCGGACCCATCAGGGTCCTCTTCCTCTGCACGGGCAACATCTGCCGGTCCCCAGTGGCCGAGGCCCTCCTTCGGCGACGGCTGGCGGCGCGGAGGATCGAAGGCCAGGTGGCCTCGGCGGGCCTGCTGGGCCCCGGCAACCCCGCCGCCGAGCCCGGCGTCACCGTGGCCTCCGAGTCGGGCCTCGACCTCACGCGCCACCGCAGCCGGCGGATGAGCCCGGAAGCCCTCCGGGGTGCCGACCTCGTCCTCGGCATGGCCAGTGAGCACGTGCGCGAGGCGGTGCTCATGGTCCCCGAGGTGTTCCCGAGGGCCTTCACCCTGCGCGACCTCCTCCACCGGGGCCAGTCGCTGGGGCCCCGCAAGCCCGATGAGCCGGTGGCTGGCTGGCTGGCCCGGGCCCACCTCGGCCGCACGCACCGCAGCCTCCTCGCCGCGCCCGCCACCGACGACGTCCCGGATCCCATCGGCGGGCCCCGCCGGGCCTACGAGACCATGCTCGCCGAGCTCACCGAGCTCGTCGACGGCCTCGTCGAGCTCCTCTGGCCCGCTGGCACCGACGCCGTGACGCCCGGCGCCGACCGCAATCGGTAGCCTGCCCCCATCCCCGCCCCTCGCCTCCGCCCCGGGACCCGCTGAGCCGTGCTCGGCGCCTACGCCGTGGTCTTCGCCGTGGCCGCCGGCGTCTGCTTCCTCCTCACCCCCCTCGTGTGGCGCCTCGCCGCCCGCCTGGGCGCCGTGGTGCCCCCCGACGACCGCCGGGTGCACCTGCGACCCACGCCCACCCTCGGTGGGGTGGCCATGCTCGGGGGGCTCCTCGCTGCCCTCGGTGTGGCCTACCAGCTCCCCGAGCTGCGGCCCGTCTTCGCCAACTCCTCGGAGCCCCTCGGGGTGGCGTTGGCCGCCGTGGTCATCCTCGCCGTGGGGGTGCTCGATGACCTCCGGGAGGTGTCGGCCCCGGCCAAGGTGGCGGGGCAGGTCCTCGCCGGATCGGTGCTCGGCCTCGCCGGGGTCACGATGTTCTACTTCCGGATCCCCTTCGGCGACTTCGTGGTCCTGTCGCCCGACCTCAGCTTCCTCGTCACCGTGGTCTGGGTGGTGGCCCTGGCCAACGCCGTGAACCTCATCGACGGCCTCGACGGGCTCGCCGCCGGGGTGGTGGCCATCGCCGGCGCCGGGTTCTTCGTCTACGCCAACCGCCTCAGCGACGTGGGGCTCCTCGGCCCCGACAACCTCGCCCCCCTGCTCATGGTCATCACCTGCGGCCTGTGCCTGGGGTTCCTCCCCCACAACTTCAACCCGGCCAAGGTCTTCATGGGCGACGGGGGCTCCCTCCTGCTCGGGCTCCTCCTGGCCTCGGCCACCATCACCGTGGGGGGCCGCACCGCCGACCAGTTCAGCGGCCAGACGTTCTTCTTCTTCGCCCCGCTCGTCATCCCCTTCTTCATCCTCGGCGTCCCCTTCCTCGACGTGATCCTCGCCGTGGTGCGTCGGGCCCGCCGGGGCGTCTCCTTCGCCGAGGCCGACAAGGAGCACCTCCACCATCGCCTCATGGCCCTGGGGCACGGCACCCGGCGCTCGGTGGTCATCCTCTGGTTCTGGACGGCGCTGCTCTCCGGCGTCGTGCTCGTGGCCACGTTCACGAACCGGGGCAACAGCCTGGCGCCCTTCGTGCTGGCGGCGCTGGCCATGGGCCTCTACACCTGGTTCCACCCCGGCACCCGCCGTGCGGCCCGGGAGGCGGCCGCCTCGGCCCCCCCGACGACGAGCAACGTGCGGGTGCTCCGGCCCCGCGGTCGCTATGCCCGCGACGACGGTCCCCGCTCCCGGCGCGCCGCGCCGGACCAGCCACGACGCTGAGGCGGGAGGTCACGGTGCAAGAGCATTTGCGGGCGACGGGGAGGTTCTCCTAAGTTGCGCGGCGGTCGGAGGCGACGGCCGACGGGAGACTCGGCCCCGGGGGTAGAGCAGGGAGTGGATCAGCGCGAGGAACAGCCGTCCAGGCTCGGACGTCTGACCGCCCACCTCACCCGCCGGGAGCCAGCGGCCCGGCCCGGTGACGCCCCGGCCGGCTCGTCGCTGGGCGACGGCTTCACCCGCTCCTTCGAGCTGGCGGTGACGCCCGCCGTCGTGGGCCTCGGCGGCTTCGGCCTCGACCGGTGGCTGGGCACGACCCCGGTGCTCACCGTCGTGCTCACGGTCCTCGCCCTCGTGGGCGTGGTCGCCAGCCTCTACTTCGGCTACCGGAGGGAGATGGAGGGCCACGAGGCCCGGCTGCGGGGGTCCCGGAGCGGACGCCCGCCCACCCCGGCGGCCGCCGACGTCGAGCTGACGGCGTGAGCGGGCTCGCCCGGCCCGAGGCCGCCCCGGCGGGCGACGCGGGGTCAGCGCCGGCCGACACCCCCTCGCCGCCCATCCCGGCCGTCGAGACCCGCGTCGTGCTCGATATGCTGCGCCGGGGCGCCCCCCTCCTCCCGTTGGTGGTGGCCGTCGCCGGGGCCATCTGGGGCCTTCGCGGTGCTGCCTCCGCCGCCTTCGCCGTGGGCGTCGTGGCCGCCAACTTCCTCCTCGCCGCCACCCTCACGGCTCGGGCTGCCCGGGTCTCGCTCACCCTCCTCGCCGTGGCCGCCTTCGGCGGCTTCTTCCTGCGCCTCGCCCTCCTCTTCGTGGTCGTGCTGGCGGTGCGCAACCAGCCCTGGGCCAACCTCGTGGCCCTCGGCACGACCCTGGCCGTGACCCATGCGGCCCTGCTGACGTGGGAGGCCCGCCACGTGTCGTTCTCGTTGGCGTTCCCGGGCGTGAAGCCCCGCACCCGTGGGAGGCGCCGGCGATGATCCTCTCGGCCCTGGAGTTCCCCCCCATCGGGGAGCTCGTCGAGTGGCCCGGCCTCTTCCTGAAGGACACCCCCTTCGAGGTGAACAAGCCCGTGCTGCTCATGTGGCTGGCGGTGGCCATCGTCTTCCTCGTGGTCCGGGCGGCGGGCAGCGCCGGCCAGCGCAGCCTCGTCCCCACCCCCGTGCAGACGGTCGTCGAGTCGGGCATGGACTTCGTTCGCCGGGACATCATCCTCCAGACCATCGGGCCCGACGGCCTGGGCTGGGCCCCGTTCCTCACCACGATGTTCTTCTTCATCTTCGTCACGAACATCTTCGAGGTCATCCCCGTCATCCAGTTCCCGGTGAACGCCCGCATGGCCCTCCCGGCGTTCATGGCCGTCCTGGTGTGGGTCATCTTCAACTTCGTGGGTCTCCGCAGTCAGGGCGCGACCTACTTCAAGAACGTGATGTTCCCCCCCGGGGTACCCGGCGCCCTCAAGCCCCTGGTGGCCCTCATCGAGTTCATCTCCACGTTCTTCGTGCGGCCCTTCTCCCTGGCCGTGCGGCTCTTCGCCAACATGCTCGCCGGCCACCTCCTGCTCGTGACCTTCGCCCTGCTCTCCGCCGCCCTGTGGACGAAGGGGCCGATCGCCGTGATCCTGCCGCTCCCGGCGGTGATGCTCGTGCTGCTCACGGGCTTCGAGATCCTCGTCGCCGTGCTCCAGGCCTTCATCTTCACGATCCTCACCGCCGTCTACATCGGCGGCGCCCTGCACCCCGAGCACTGATCGCCGGTGCTCCCCGAGACCGATCCCCCAACCCGGCACCCCGAGGGGGCCGTACCCACATGAGGAGGAAGGCGTGATGGACCTTTTGCTGGCACAAGCCGCCACCGAGGCCGGCGAGCTCCTGGACGGGCTCAGCGCCATCGGCGCCGGCATCGGCTACGGTGCCGCCGCCATCGGCCCTGGCATCGGCATCGGCATCGTGGTGGGCAACGCCATCACCGCCATGGCCCGCCAGCCCGAGGCCGCCGGCATGGTCCGCACGACGATGTTCCTGGGCATCGCCTTCACCGAGGCCCTCGCCCTCATCGGGTTCGTCGTGTTCATCCTCATCAAGTTCGCGTAGCCCGCCATGCCGACCGCACTGATCCTGGCCGTGGTGGAGGAGGGGGAGAGCACGAACCCCATCCTCCCGGCCGTGAACGAGATCATCTGGGGAGCCATCTCCTTCAGCGTCCTCTTCTACCTGCTGGCGAGGTTCGGGTTCCCCGCCATCCGCAAGTCCATGGATGCCCGGGCCGAGCGGATCAAGGCGAACCTGGCCGATGCCGAGCGGGCCCGGGACGAGGCCCAGCAGGCGCTCACCGAGTACAAGCGCCGCCTGGTCGAGGCCAACGACGAGGCCGCCCGGATCATCGAGGAGGCCCGCCAGGCGGCCGAGACGGTGCGCGCCGACCTGCGGGCCCGGGCCGAGTCGGAGGCGGCCGAGATCCGCCAGAAGGCCTCCGACGACATCGCTGCCCAGGTCACCCGGGCCCAGGCCGACCTCCGGGCCCGGCTCACGCTCATGTCGATCGAGCTGGCCGAGAAGGTCGTGGAGCACAACCTCGACCGCGAGACGAACCGGGCCCTCGTCGAGCGCTACATCGCCCAGCTCCACGGCTCGGAGAACTGAGGGCACGCCCACCCCATGACCGGAGCCCGCCCATGACCGCGCCGCCCGCAACGCCGCCGCCCACCGATGCCGTCGGCGGCTACGCCGACGCCGCCGTGGCCGTGGCCCGAGCCGAGGGCGTCCTCGAGGCGGTCTCCGAGGAGCTGTTCCGGTTCCGCCACGCCCTGGCCGGCTCCGAGGACCTGCGGCGCCGCCTCGCCGACGCCGACATCCCACCCGAGCGTCGCCAGGCCGCCCTCGAGGAGGTGCTCGGCAGCCGGGCCCACCCCCTCACCGTGGCCTTCCTCTCCTTCGTGGTCGCCTCGGGCCGGGCCCGGTCCCTGCCTGCCATCCTCGACCGGGTGGTGGAGGCCTCGGCGGCGGCGGCCGACAAGGAGGTGGCCGAGGTCCGCTCGGCCACCGAGCTCGACGCCGATCAGCAGCGACGCCTGGCCGAGGCCCTGGGCGCCAACCTCGGTCGGCCCGTGGACGTGAAGGTCGTGGTCGACCCGTCGGTGATGGGCGGCCTCGTGGCCCGGGTCGGCGACACCGTCATCGACGGCACCGTCCGCCACCGCTTGGACCAGCTGCGCGAAGCCCTGTAGGGAGAGCACGCCATGGCAGAGGAACCTCAGACCACGAACCCGACAGCCGGCACCGCCGTGCGCTTCGACGCCGAGGAGATCGCCGCCGCCCTGGCCCGCCAGCTCGAGGGCTTCAGCCCCTCGGTCGAGCGCCAGCGGGTCGGGCGGATCACCGAGGTGGGTGACGGCATCGCCCGGGTGGGCGGGCTGCCCTCCACGGCCGTGAACGAGCTGCTCGAGCTGGAGGGCGGCACCCTGGGCCTGGCCCTCAACCTCGACGAGGACTCCATCGGCGCCGTGGTGCTGGGCACCATGGAGCACATCGAGGAGGGCCAGACGGTCACGGCCACGGGGCGCATCCTCTCGGTGCCGGTGGGCGGCGGGCTGCTCGGTCGGGTCGTCGACCCCCTGGGCCAGCCCCTCGACGGCAAGGGGCCGGTGACCGCCACCGGCAACCGGCGGCTCGAGATCCAGGCCCCGGGGGTGGTCGCCCGCCAGCCCGTGACCGAGCCCCTCCAGACCGGCATCAAGTCCATCGACGCCATGACCCCCATCGGCAGGGGTCAGCGGGAGCTCATCATCGGCGACCGCAAGACGGGCAAGACCGCCGTAGCCATCGACACGATCATCAACCAGCGAGGCCACGACGTCCGCTGCATCTACGTGGCGGTGGGCCAGAAGGGCTCTTCGGTGGCCGAGGTCGTGGCCACGCTCGAGGCCCACGGGGCCATGGACTACACGGTGGTGGTGAACTCGCCCGCCTCCGACCCCGCCCCGTTCAAGTACCTCGCTCCCTACTCGGGGTGCGCCATGGGCATGCACTGGATGGAGGAGGGCCAGGCCGCTCTCGTCGTCTACGACGACCTGTCCAAGCAGGCCGAGGCCTACCGCCAGCTCTCCCTGCTCCTGCGCCGGCCCCCCGGCCGCGAGGCCTACCCGGGCGACGTGTTCTACCTCCACAGCCGCCTCCTGGAGCGGGCCGCCAAGCTCTCCGACGAGCGGGGCGGGGGCTCGCTCACGGCCCTGCCCATCATCGAGACGAAGGAGGGCGACGTCTCCGCCTACATTCCCACGAACGTCATCTCCATCACCGACGGCCAGATCTACCTCCAGACCGACCTCTTCCGCTCCGGGGTCCGCCCGGCGGTGGACGTGGGCATCTCGGTGTCGAGGGTGGGGGGGGCGGCCCAGGTCAAGGCCATGAAGTCGGTGGCCGGGACGCTGAAGCTCGACCTCGCCCAGTTCCGAGAGCTGGAGGCCTTCGCCAGCTTCGGCTCCGAGCTCGACAAGGTGTCCCAGGCCCAGCTCAACCGGGGCTACCGGCTCACCGAGCTGCTCAAGCAGGGACTGCAGTCGCCCATGCCGGTGGAGGAGCAGGTGGTGTCGCTCTACGTGGGCACGAAGGGCCACCTCGACGACGTGGCCCTCGAGGACGTGGGCCGGTTCGAGGCCGAGGTGCTCGAGTGGTGCCGCACCCGCCACCCCGAGGTCCTCGACGGGATCCGCGCCTCGGGCAAGCTCGCCGACGAGGAGGCCCTCGCCTCGGCGGTCGAGGCCTTCGCCGCCCAGTTCAAGGCCAGCGCCGGCGCCACCACTGAGCCCGAGGCCGACGAGGTGGGCGACGAGACCACCCGCAGGGTTGGCGGAGCGGCCGAGGGCATCCTCCCCGAGGACGAGGTGACCCGGGCCGGGGCCACCGGCGGGGCCGGCGGCTAGCGCCGGCGTGGGGCTCACCGTCGGACTGACGAGGTAGGGAGCGGCTGTGGCCAGTGGCCAGGAGCGCGTGCTGCGGCGGCGGATCCGTAGCGTGCAGTCGACGAAGAAGATCACCCGGGCCATGGAGCTCATCGCCGCCACCCGGGTGGTGAAGGCCCAGCAGCGAGCGGCAGCCGCCCGGCCTTACGCCGAGCAGATCACCGCCGTCATCCAGCACCTGGGAGAGGCCGGCGCCGGGCGCGACTACGCCCTGCTGCGCCGGGCCGAGGACGTGCGCAAGGTCGGCCTCGTGGTCATCACCTCGGACCGGGGCCTGGCCGGGGCCTACAACGCCTCGGTGCTGCGGGCGGCCGAGCGCCAGCTCGACGGGATCCGGTCCGAGGGGGCCGACTACTCCCTCGTGCTCGTGGGCAAGAAGGCGGCCGGGTTCTTCTCCTTCCGGGGCTACCGCATCGATGCCGGCTTCACGGGCATGACCGACACCCCCACCTACGCCGATGCCCGGCGGGTAGCCGCAGTGGTGCGGGACGCCTTCGAGGAGGGCGACGTGGACCAGGTGGACCTCGTCTACACCCGCTTCCTCTCGGCCGGATCCCAGAAGGTGGTCACCCGGCGCTTCATGCCCCTCCAGGTGGAGGGCGACAGCGGGCTCACCGCCGACTACGAGTACGAGCCCAGCCCCGAGGGCATCCTCGAGCGCCTGCTGCCCCGCTACGTGGAGGCCCGGATCTTCGCCGCCCTGCTCGACGCCTCGGCCAGTGAGCACGCCGCCCGCCAGCGGGCCATGAAGGCGGCCACCGACAACGCCGAGGAGCTCATCCGCAACCTGTCCATCGAGGCCAACAAGCAGCGCCAAGCCTCGATCACCACCGAGATCATGGAGATCGTCGGCGGGGCCGAGGCCCTGCGCCAGGCATCCTCGAGGTCGGGCCCCGAGGGCCCCGAGCCTCGACCCGACAGCCGACTCGAGACCGCAGGAGCCCGCTCATGACCATGACCGAGACCGACGCCCCCACGACCAAGGCCAACGGGGCGGCCTCCGGCGACCGGCCGGACGGCCGGGTGGTGGCCATCGCCGGACCCGTGGTGGACGTGGAGTTCCCTCCCGCCGGGCTACCCGAGCTCAACGGCGCCCTGGAGATGACGGTGGAGCTCGAGGGCACCGAGGTCACGATCGTGGCTGAGGTGGCCCAGCACATCGGCGAGGGCCGGGTGCGGGCCATCTGCATGAAGCCCACCGACGGCCTGCGCCGGGGCATGCCTGTGCGCAACACCGGTGGTGCCATCGCCGTACCCGTGGGCCCCGGGGTGCTCGGCCACGTGTGGAACGTGATCGGCGAGCCCCTCGACACCGGGGGGGCGGCGGTCGAGGAGGGCATCGTCACCCGCTGGAACATCCACCGACCCCCTCCTCCCTACGCCGAGCTCGAGCCCCGCTCGGAGATGTTCGAGACCGGCATCAAGGTCATCGACCTCCTCGCCCCCTACGTGCGGGGCGGCAAGATCGGCCTCTTCGGGGGCGCCGGGGTGGGCAAGACCGTCGTCATCCTCGAGATGATCCGCCGGGTGGCCGAGCAGCACGGTGGCACCTCGGTGTTCGCCGGCGTGGGGGAGCGCACCCGCGAGGGCAACGACCTCTGGTTGGAGATGCAGGAGTCGGGCGTCATCTCCAAGGCCGCCCTCGTCTACGGCCAGATGGACGAGCCCCCCGGGGTCCGGCTCCGGGTGGCCCTGTCCGCCCTCACCATGGCCGAGTACTTCCGCGACGAGCAGGGCCAGGACGTGCTGCTCTTCATCGACAACATCTTCCGCTTCGTCCAGGCCGGCTCGGAGGTGTCCACCCTCCTTGGGCGGATGCCCTCGGCCGTGGGCTACCAGCCCACCCTGGCCGACGAGATGGGCGAGCTCCAGGAGCGCATCACCTCGACGAAGGGCCGGTCCATCACCTCCCTCCAGGCCGTCTACGTGCCCGCCGACGACTACACCGACCCGGCCCCCTTCACCACCTTCACCCACCTCGACGCCACCACCGAGCTGTCCCGCCAGATCGCCTCCCTGGGGATCTACCCGGCGGTGGACCCCCTGGCCTCGACGAGCCGGATCCTCACCCCCGAGGTGGTGGGCCAGCACCACTACACCGTCGCCCGCCGGGTCCAGGAGACCCTCCAGCGCTACAAGGAGCTCCAGGACATCATCGCCATCCTCGGCCTCGACGAGCTCTCCGAGGAGGACAAGGTCGTGGTCCAGCGAGCCCGGAAGGTGCAGAAGTTCCTGTCCCAGCCCTTCTTCGTGGGCGAGCAGTTCACCGGCGTGCCCGGCATCACCGTGGCCATCGACGAGACGGTCGAGTCCTTCGAGCGCCTCGTCGACGGCGAGCTCGACGACGTGCCCGAGCAGGCGTTCTTCAACGTGGGTGGCATAGAGAGCGTCCTGGCCAAGGCCAAGACCCTGTCGGAGGGGGAGTGAGGGTGGCGGCCCGGAGAGGACCCGGGGAGCGGACCGCCGCCGGGAGCGAGGCCTAGCCGTGCCCCTGCAGGTGGACCTCGTGTCGCCCGAGCGCATCCTGTGGTCGGGGGGCGCCGAGATGGTGGTGTGCCGCACGGTGGGGGAGGGCGAGGTGGCCTTCCTTGCCGGCCACGCCCCCTTCCTCGCCGCCCTCGACATCGGCGAGGTCCGCATCCAGCCGACCGGGGCGGCGTCGAAGCTCAGCGCCGCCGTGCACCGCGGCTTCGTGGAGGTGCGCGACGACCAGGTGAGCATCCTCTCCGACGCCGCCGAGCTGGGCCACGAGATCGACGTGAGCCGGGCCGAGCAGGCCCGCCACGAGGCCGAGCGGACCCCGCCGGAGCCCGCCGACACCTCCGAGGAGGCGGCCGAGGTGCGCGAGGCCCTCCGGCGAGCCATCCTGCGCATCGACGTCGGCCGGAAGGTCGCAAGCTAGGGGCCGGTGAACGTGGGCTCCCCGGGCGCCGCTGGCCTGCAGCGGCGGCCTACGCCATTCGCTCCGGCCCCGGCACCCCTCGGGGCCGCCACCCCCACGTGCTGCAGCTGCTCGTCGTGCTGCTGCGTGGCCTCGGTCATCACCGTCGTGGCCTTCACCGGCGCCGACGTGGACGCCATCGCCCGGCGCACCGGCCAGCCTCCGGGGCGGCGCCTGGGCGTCACGACCGCGGCGGTGGTCCTCGGCCTGGGCGGCGGCGGCGCCGTGGCCTGGGCCACGGCGGCGGCGGCCCCGGTGGTGGGCCAGATAGCGGCCCTCGCCTACGTGGCGGCCATGGTGGCCCTCTACCGGGCCGCCGGGGCCACCTGGGGCGAGGGGGCACGCATCCTCGTGGTGCTCCTCGCCGGCGCCGGCCTCTTCGTCGTCGAGCTGTTCGTGAACCTCTTCGTCGGTTGGGGCCTGGCCGAGGACAGCGGGAGGTCGGGGTCGACGGACGCCATCGGGGCCCAGCTCGCGGTGGGCGCCGTGGTGGGCCTGGCGCTGGCGGCCGCCGTGGTGGCGCTGCGCCGGTCGGTTGGCGACGCCTGGGGGATCTCCGGCCGGCGCTGACCGGTCGATGGCGCGCTCCGGCTGCCAGGCCTCAACCGGTGATGGCGGCGAAGACCCCGGCGGCGGCGGCCACGGTGACGACGTTGGCGGCCACGAGCTTGGCGAGCTGGGCGTCGAGGCGGTGGCCGAGGGCGTCGACCCGTGAGGAGAGCGAGCCCATCTCGCCCCGGAGCTCACCCATCTGGCCCCGGAGCTCACCCATCTCGCCCCGGAGCTCACCCATCCCCTCCCGCAGCTCACCCCGCAGCTCGCCGATCTGTCCCCTCAGCTCACCTCGTAGCTCGCCGATCTCCCCCCGCAGCTCGGTGCGGAGCTGGTCCACATCCGAGCGGCGGGCGACCTCGGACCAGTCGATGGGGGGAAGCAAGGTCATGAGGGTGTCGGCGGCGGGCTGGCTGAGCACCTCGCCGAGCTCCCGGCGCAGGGCGTACCGCTGGGCATCGGAGGCCATGGGTGGCTCCTTCGTGGCGGAGACGAGCGGCGGGGGGAAGTCGCAGGCGCGATGCTAGCCCGGTGCGGTGACGGGGCGAGGTGTGGGGAGCGACGGGGTTGGAGGTTCCCGGCGATGGTGGAGGCGACGACGCGGATGCCCACCCCCCTGGCCAGCCGGCTGCTCACTGCAGCCGTCGGGCCCCGCCACGGCCTGCTGGGGTCGCTGCGCGACGTGCCCGGCACCTGTGCCGACCCCGCCGGCATCCACCACGCCGTCGCCCCCCGCCCGGGCACGCCCCCATGGTCGGCGCCCGCTGGCGGAGTGGGGTGGACGGTCGGGGCCGCCCGCCAGGCGGCCGCGGGCGAGGCGGTGGAGCGCTACGCCGCCGCCGTGTGCCCGCTGGAGTCGGAGGTGGCGCCGCCGCAGGGGCAGACGGTGGCCCTGGGCGAGCTCACCCTGTTCAATGGCGCCCAGCGAGCCCGGCCCGACTTCCCCCATGCCTCGCTCTTCGATCGGGCTGGCCGCGGCAGTCTGGCTTGCGCGGCGATGACCGGTCCCGACGGCAGCACGTGGTGGGTGCCCCGGTTCGCGGTGGGACTGGCCGACCAGGCCGGAGCGGGCCTCACGACCTCGTCGGGGCTTGCCACCGCCCCCGGCCTGGTCCGGGCCCGGCTGGCGGCCACCCAGGAGCTCGTGGAGCGGGACGCCCTCATGGCCACCTGGCTCCACGGGGTGGGCGCCCGCCGGGTGGCGCTGGTCCCGGGCCTGGCCGCCCTCGTGGAGGACGTCGGGGGCGAGGCTGCCGCCTTCGATCTCACGCCTGCGTTCAGCCCCCACCCCGTGGCGCTGGTGGCAGGGCGGGTGGGCCGGCGGGGCCGGCCCCGGGCGGCGGTGGGGGTGGCCTGCCGGCGCCGATGGGACGACGCCGTGGACAAGGCGTTCCTCGAGTGGGCCCAGGGCCTCGTGTTCGCCGGGGTGCTGCTCGAGCAGGACCCGGACCGTCGCTACCCCCGGCCCGAGGCGGTGACCACCTTCGAGGACCACGCCGCCTACTACACCTTCGAGCCCGATCGCTGGGAGGCGCTACCCCTGTGGGACGGGCCCCGGGCCGAGCTGCCGCCACCGGTGCCGGGCGGGTCGGCTGACCCGGCCGAGGAGCTGGCACACCTGGAGTCGACCCTGGCCGCGGCCGGGGTCCGGGTCTTCTGGCGAGACCTCACCACCGTCGACGTCGCCCAGCTCGGGCTGGCCGTCGTGCGGGTGTGTGCCCCCGAGCTCACCCCCATCCACCACGACGAGGCCTGGCCCTTCCTCGGCGGCACCACCGCCGACCTGGCCTGGCGCTACCCCTGGGCCTCGCCCGCCGGGCCCTTTCCCAGCCCTCACCCCCATCCCCTCGGGTGATCTACCGTCCCCACCCCGCCTGGGCCCTGCGACCCGAGGGTGACGGGCTGCTCGTCCACGCCGGGGCGGACGAGGTGCTGGCCGCCGGGGACGTAGGTGAGGGGAGGGCCGACCTCCTGGTCCAGTGGCGAGCCGGGGCCGTGGTCCCCGAGCGCCTGCCGGTCCCGGTCCGCGAGGTCATCGACCAGCTCGTGCTCCTCGGCGCCCTGCGCCCAGCCCTGCCCACCCCGGGGCGAGCCGAGGTGGAGGTCGTCGCCCTGGGCGCCGCGCTCGAAGGCTTCGCCGTTGCCCTCGACGAGGCGCGCAGCGGTCCCGGTCGCGGGCCGGGGAACGGTGCGGGAGCGGCGCCGCCGCTCCCGCCAGCACCGCCAGCGGTGGGCAGCGGCCGGTCGGGGACCGGGGTCGGCGCCACCGTCGTGGTGGCGGTGCGGACTACGGCCACCCTGGCCGAGGCCGCCGGTGCCCTGGAAGCCGAGGCTCGGCCCCACCTCGTGGTGGACGTGGCCTACCACCACACCGTGGTGCTCGGCCCCCTCGTGGTCCCGGGGGAGACGGCCTGCCTCACCTGCCTGGCCGGACGGGTGGGTGCAAGCTGGCCCGACGAGCCGCCACCGGCTCAGCCGGCGGCGGCGCGGGCCGAGCTCCTGGCCGGCCTCGTCGCCGTGGAGCTCGAGCACCTCGAGGGCGGGGGATCCCTGCTCGCCGGGCGCAGCGTGGCCCTCGACCTCCGCACGTGGGAGAGCCGAGAGGAGCTGCTCCTGCGCCTCCCGTCCTGCCCCCGGTGCGGGACGGCCAGGCCCGGCGGCCAGAGGCCGACCACGCCCGGGGGCCAGCGGCGGGACAGCGCCGGGGAGCACGGCCGGGAGGGCTCCGGGGAGCAGGAGGGGGATCGCCGGGGGGCAGGGGTGAGCGAGGCCTTCGAGGAGTTCTGGCTGGCGGCCACGCCCACCGCCGCCACTGCCTGGCGCCTGCGGGCCAGGATCGATGCCCACCAGCCCTCGGCCGCCCCCCGCCTCTGCACCTACCCCGGCCCCGGCCGGACCCTGCCCCGGGCCCGGGACGCCGTGACCACCGCCCTGGGTCGGCGCCGCAGCCAGCGGTCCTTCGCGCCCGGGGCCCTCGCCGCCGCCCAGGTGGGGAGCCTCTGCGAGGCCTTCGCCTCCGGGCCCGGCGGGCACCGGGCCTTTCCCTCGGCCGGCGGCCTCTACCCCCTCGAGGTCTTCGTGGTGCTCCACGAGGTGCGGGGGCTCGACGCCGGCGTCCACTGCTACAACCCCGACGACCACAGCCTCAGCCCGGTGGGCCCCGCTCCGCCCTGGGAGCGCTGGCAGCACATGGCCGTCTTCCCGGCCGAGGGAAGGCCTCAGGCCGTGTTCGTCTTCGTCCTCTTCTGCCACGAGACCCTGGCCCGCTACGGCGAGCTCGGGGGGCGCCTCGCCCTCCTCGAGGTGGGCCACGCCGCCGAGAACCTCGCCCTGCGGGTTGCGGTGGAGGGCCTGGCCGGCTGCGAGGTCGGCGCTCCGTTCGAGGACGCCCTCCTCGGTCTCATCGGCCTTGCCGGCAGCGGGGCCCGCATACCCCTGGCCTATGCCGTGGGCCTGCCCGCCGGCCCCGGTCCTGGACGCCGGGCTCCCCGGCTGCCCAGGACGGGCGTGGTCCGCCGGCGGGGTCGGCGGTGAGGCTGGGAGCGCGGTCGCCCGGGCCTGGCCGAGCCCCGATGGTGCTGGGCCCGGGGGAGAGGGCCCGTGCTCAGGAGGCGCGCAGGGCGGCCTGCTTGTTCGGTGCCTCCTCGCCCGGGAGGTGGAGGAGCTCTACGACGCGGGCCACGCCGGGCACGGCCGCCACCGCGCTGACGAGGGCAGCCATGCGCTCGCTGCTGGCCATCTGGCCCCGAAGCGTGACCTCGCCCCCCACAGCGTCCACCACGACCTCGCCGGCCTGGTGGCGGGGGAGCACCTCGCTCTTGATCCGGTCGACGAGGGCCCGGTCGTCGGCGGGCGGCTGGTCGGGGGTCGTGGCCTGCCGGGCCCGGCCCTGCACCGCCCCGGCCTCCCCGCGGGCCTCGCGCTCGGCCTCCCGGCCGGCGCGCCGGAGCCGGGCCCGGGCTTGGTCGGTGAGGCGGGCCCGGCGGGAGCGGCCCCGGTCGGGGTCGAGCAGGTAGGCGGTACCGGCCCCGGCACCGGCCCAGAACGCCCGGCTCATGAGCTTCTTCATCTCGCATCTCCTCCTGTAGCGGTAGCAGTGGTGGGCGCTTCGTGCGTGGCCGGACGGGTCATCGAACAGCGGCCAAGCGCTCGGGGGCCTCGGCGAAGGCCTCGACCGCACGTCGGCAGAAGGCGTCGAGGTCGTCGGGGCGGCGGCTGGAGACCAAGCCCCCGTCCACGCACACCTCCTCGTCCACCCAACGACCGCCGGCGTTGGTGATGTCGGTGCGAAGGCTCGGCCAGGAGGTGAGGGTGCGGCCCGCCACGAGCCCGGCCTCGACGAGGGTCCACGGCCCGTGGCAGATGACCGCCACCGGCACCTGGCGGTCGACCACCCGGCGGAGGAAGGCGAGCGCCGCCTCGTCGGTCCGGAGCTGGTCGGGGTTGGCCACGCCGCCGGGGAGGACGACGCCGACGTAGGCCGACGGATCGGCCTCGGCGGTGGTGCGGTCCACCGGGAAGCTGTCGCCCCGGTCGAGGTGGTGGAAGGCCTGGACCCCGCCGGCCTCGGGAGCGACGAGCTCGGGCTCGCCCCCGGCGGCGACCACGGCCCGCCAGGGCTCGGTGAGCTCCACCTGCTCCACGCCCTCGTTGGCGGTGAGGAAGGCGATGCGGGCACCGGAGAGATCGCCCATGGCTGCTCCTTTCGCTGTCGACCGGATCGCGGTCCTCGCGACCTTCCTCGCGCCTACCCCCGACCGCTGGGGGGCAACCCGGGGGAGACGGGGACCGGCGCCGATGAGGACGAGAGCCAAGATTTCTCAGGGAACACCCTTGTGCCGTCTCACGCCGTTTCACTAAGGTCCCCCTCAGGCACGCGGGAGGAAGGCCTGTCGGCACGGGGAGCCGACCTGGGCGGGAGGTTGCGCTGTGCCAAGGCGGGAAGGCGGAGCCGTACGGGTGCCCGAGCGCACCGTCGGTGCACGGAGGGCGTCCGGGGAGGACACCGGGCGCGACCCCGGCGGAGCGGGTCCCGTGGTGAGCCGGTCGTCGTTGGGCGGGAGCCGGGCCCTCGTCGGCGGCCTGCTCGTGGCAGCGTCGGCCGTCGGCCTCTTCGCTGCCTACGCCGGGGTCGGGGGCGAGCCCGACCGTTCCTACGTCGTGGCTGGTCACGACCTCGGGGCCGGAGCCCGCCTGGGCCCCGGCGACCTCGCCGTGGTACCCATGGACCTCCCCGACGGGGTGGCCGGGCGGTCGTTCTCGTCCCCCGAGGCCCTCGCCGGAGCAACCCTCGTCACCCCCTTGGCCGAGGGCGAGCTCGTCCAGTCGAGTGCCGTGGTGGCCAAGGCGAGCGGTCCCTCTAGCCGCGAGCTCACCTTCTCGGTGGCCGGCGCCTCCCTGGCCCGCACCGTGGAGCCCGGCGAACGGGTCGACGTGCTCGCCACCTACGGCGGCCCGGGCGATGCCGTCACGGTCGTGGTCGCCTCCGGTGTGCTCGTCGTCGACCTCGAGGGCCCCGAGAGCCGGTTGGGGGATCCGGGGTCGCGCTCCGTCACCCTGGCCCTCGAGGACCCCGACGAGGCGCTGGCCGTGGCCCACGCCATCCAGGTGGGCAGGGTCACGGTGCTGCGATCCACCGGCGCCCAGACCTTGGGCAACCTGCCGCCCTACGTCGCCCCCGGGCCTCGCCCGAGCCCGACGGGAGGAGGGTGATGGCGGGAGAGCGGTTCGTGGTGCTCGGCCTGGCCCCGGCCCGGTCGGCCTGGTTCCGGGCGGTGGGGTTGTGGTCCACGAGCGGGGCCCTGCCCGTGGAGTTCGTGAAGTGCCTCTCACGGGAGGAGGTGGCGGCCCGGTTGGCGTCGGGTCAGCGCTTCTCGGCCCTCCTGGCCGACGGTGGGCTGCCGGGGGTCGACCGCGACCTCCTTGCCACGGCCACGGCCGCCGGTTGCGCGGTGCTCGTGGTCGGCGACGATCGCATCAGCCGGGACTGGGCCGGGCTCGGGGCGGCCCGGGTGCTGGGACCCCAGCTCACCCGTGACGAGCTGGCCGGCGCCCTCGAAGCGCACGGGCGGCGGGTACGCCGGGGCGCGGCCCCACCTCCCGCCCGACCCGAGCCGGGCTCAGTCCCCCGCCGGGGGGAGGTGGTGGCCGTGACCGGCCCCGGCGGCACCGGGGCGTCGACGGCGGCCATGGCGCTCGCCCAGGCCCTGGGCGACGAGCCCAGCCGGGGCCCGGTGCTCCTCGCCGACCTCCGCCTCCACGCCGAGCTGGCCATGCTCCACGACGCCGGCGACGTGGCCCCCGGGGTGCAGGAGCTCGTGGAGGCGCACCGCCTCGGCGCCCCGGGTCCCGAGGCCCTCCGAGGGCTCGTCTTCGGTGTCCCCGACCGCAACTACCTGCTGCTCCTGGGCCTGCGGCGGGCCCGCCACTGGTCGACGGTCCGGCCCCGGGCCTTCGAGGCCGCCCTCGAGTCGCTCGAGCGCACCTTCGCCACCGTGGTCTGCGACGTCGACTGCGACCTCGAGGGCGAGGAGGCGGGAGGCTCCATCGACGTCGAGGAGCGCAACATCATGGCCCGATCGGCCTGCGCCCGGGCCCGGGCGGTCGTGGTCGTGGGGTCACCCACGACGAAGGGCGTCCATGCCCTCGTCCGGGTCGTCGACGAGATCCTGGCCTTCGGGGTGGCGCCGGCCCGCATCCTCCCGGTCGTGAACCGGGCCCCGCGGTCGGCCCGGGCCCGGGCCGCCATCGCCGCCGCCCTGGGGCAGCTCCTCGCCCCGGCCGTGGGCCGCGCTGCCCCCGACGGTGGCATCGGCGCCGAGGATGCCCTTCCCGCCCCGGTGTTCCTCCCCGAGCGAGCCCTCGAGGAGGGTGCGCGCGACGGCGCTCGCCTCCCCGACGACCTCGGCGGACCGCTGGCCACGGGCGTGGTGGCCGTCGCCCGGCGGGCGCCTGGCCTCAACGCCGAGCTCATGCTGGCCGGCGGTTTCGAGCCCGTGCGCCCGGGCTCGCTGGGAGCGCCGGCCGAGGGCGACGGCGATGGCACCATGCCCCGGAGCAACGGGCGACGATGAGGGCCGAGGCGTCGCCGCTGGCTGAGATCGAGGCTCGGGTGCAGGAGCGGGCCAAGGCGTTCACGGTCGAGCTCCGCACCGAGGCGGGCCGAGCCGAGCTGCGCCGCCTCATCGCCGACGAGGTCGAGGCGTGGAGCAGGGACTACCGGCGGGGCCGGCGGGCCTTCGACCTCGCCGATCCCCACGTCGTGGCCGAGCGGGCCTACCGCAACCTCTCGGGGTACGGACCGCTGGAGCCCCTCCTGGCCGACGACGACGTGTGGGAGATCATGGTGAACGCCCCCGACGCCATCTTCGTGAAGCGCCACGGCGGTCGGTCGGGCTACCACGACGAGGTCTTCATCGACGACGAGCACGTCGTGCGCACCCTCACGAAGATCCTCGACGACGCCGCCGGCGCCCACCGCAAGCTCGATCCGGCCGAGGGCCTCCAGGACGCCCAGCTCGAGACCGGGGCCCGCCTCCACATCGTGCACGCCGACATCGGGCGCGACGGCCACCTCCTCGTGAACATCCGCAAGTTCACCGGCATCCCCTTCCGCTCCCTGGACGAGCTGGTCGAGCTGGGGATGTTCGGGGCCCAGGTCGCCGAGTTCCTCCGGGCGGCGGTGGCGGCACGGCTGTCGATCGTCTTCTCCGGGGCCCCGGGAGCGGGTAAGACCACCCTCCTCTCGTGTTGCGCCGCCGAGCTCGACCCCAGCCTCCGAGTGGTCGTGGCCGAGGAGGTCTTCGAGGCCGACCTCGGCCTGCCCAACGTGGCGAGCATGCAGACCCGTACGGCCCGGGCCGACCGGGCCGCTGTCGACCTGCGCCGGTTGGTGGCCGGCTTCTTACGCATGGCGCCCGACGTCGCCATCGTGGGTGAGGTTCGCGACCGCGAGGCGCTCCCCCTCCTGCTCACGCTGTCCTCGGGGGTGAAGGGCTTCACCACCATCCATGCCGGCTCGGCCCGCCAGGCCCTCACTCGCCTCCGGTTCGTCTGCCAGCTCGCCGACGCCGCCCGCGAGCTTCCCCTCAGCGCCCTCAGCTCCCTGGTGAGCGAGGCCGTCGACCTCGTCGTCCACACCACCAGGAACGGGTCCCGCATCGAGGTGAGCGAGATCGTCGCCGTGGAGGATCCCCAGACGAGCCCCGAGGCCATGGCTTTCACCGTTACCGAGGTGTTCGGTCGTCGACGGCGAGGTGAGGCGCTCTCGTGGAGCGGGAACCTCCCGGTGCGGGCCGCCCGGGCCTTCGAGGAGGTGGGCTACGACGTCCGAGGTCTCCTCGACCCGGGGCGGTCCGGGGCCGGGCGGTCCGGGGCCCGGAACGCCGGGGCGGTGGTCCGGTGACGGCCCTCGCCGGGACCATGGCCGGAGCCTATGGCGTGTACCTCCTCTACACGGCCGCGGTGCTCGGATGGCGGGGCGTGGGGGTGGGTCCCCGGCCCCTGGCCAGGGTGAGCGGGCGGCAACGGGCCCGACGGTGGCTGGCCCAGGCGGGTCTCGACGATGTCGAGCCGGCGCAGTTCGCGGGGACGATGGCCCTCGTGCTCGTGGCCACCACGGTGGCGGTGGTCGCCCTCTTCGGAGCCCTGGCACCGGCCCTTGCCGCCGGCGCCTTCGCCGCCAGCTATCCCCTCGTCGCCTACCGCGCTCGGCGGCGCCGACGCCGCCGGGTGACGGCCGAGGCCTGGCCTCGCATGATCGAGGAGATCGCCCTGCTCACGGGGGCGCTCGGCCGCAGCGTGCCCCAGGCCCTGCTCGAGGTGGGTCGGGGGGCCCCGGCCGCCATGCGCCCCGCCTTCGAGGCGGCCCGCCGGGAGTGGTTGCTCACGACCGACTTCGAGCGCACCACGAGCGTCCTCAAGGCGCGGCTCGCCGACCCCACCGCCGATGCCGCCTGCGAGACCCTGCTCGTGGCCCACGAGCTCGGGGGCGCCGACCTCGACCGCCGGCTGGCAGCCCTCGTGGAGGACCGGCTCGCCGACGTCCAGGGCCGCCGGGATGCCGAGGCGCGCCAGGCCGGCGTCCGCTTCGCCCGCCGCTTCGTGCTCCTCGTCCCCCTGGGCATGGCGCTCACCGGCCTCTCCATCGGTGACGGTCGGACCGCCTATGGCACGGCTGAGGGCCAGGCCCTGGCCGTGACCGGGGTAGTGCTCGTGGCCGCCTGCTGGTGGTGGTCGGGCCGGATCATGCGCCTGCCCGAGGAGCAGCGGGTCTTCCTCGGCGATGAGCTGGCGGGAGCGCCGACGTGAGGCTCGCGCTGGCCTCGGGCCTCATCCTCTGGCTCGGGACCACCCTGGTGCTGGGCCGGCTCCGCTGGTGTCGCCGCCCGGACCTGGTCCAGCGCCTCGGCCCCTACGCGCCGGGCGGTACCGATGCCCGCAGCCGGCCGGCGAGCCTCTCGCTCGACTCCCTCCGTGCGGTCGTCGGCCCGCTGGCCATCCGGGCCGGCGAGCGGCTCTCGGCCGCCTTCGGCGTGAGCGAGTCCCTGGCCTCCCGCCTCGAGCGGATCCACTCGCCCGTCGACGCCACCGCCTGCCGGACCCGCCAGGCGGCCTGGATGCTCGTCGCCTTCGGTGCGGGCGCCGTCGTCACCCTCGTCGCCGCGCCCCCTCCGCTCGTCGGCGTGGGCATCCTCGTGGGTGCTCCCCTGCTCGCCTTCCTCGTCGTCGAGAGGCGGGTGCTGGCGGCTGCCGAAGCCTGGCAGCGAGCGTTGGTCGTCGAGCTGCCGGTGGTGGCCGAGCAGCTCGCCATGCTCCTCGCCGCCGGGTTCAGCCTGGGCGCTGCCCTCAACCGTCTCGCCGCCCGGGGTCAGGGGTGCGCGGCCCGGGACCTCGCCCGGGTCGGTCGTCGCATCCGCCACGGCCTGTCGGAGTCGGCGGCGCTGGCCGAGTGGGCCCACGTGGCCCGGGTGGAGCCGGTGGACCGCCTCGTTGCCGTGCTGGCCCTCAACCGTGAGGCCTCCGACCTCGGCCGCATGGTGTCCGAGGAAGCCCGGGCCATCCGGCGGGAGGCGCACCGCGACCTCGTGCGCCTCGCCGAGCGCCGGGCCCAGCAGGTGTGGATCCCCGTGACCGTTGCCGCCCTCGTCCCCGGGGTGGTGTTCCTCGCCGTGCCCTTCCTCCACGCCGTTCGACGCTTCGCCGGCTCGTGACAGCGCGCCCGAGGAGCCCACCTCCCCCGGCCCGAACCGACCCCGACCCCCGACACGAGATGCCCACACCCGATGCCCACACCCGA
>Ga0187893_10005997_pt1 | contig 21178 bp, 24 predicted proteins | sample MA1701074metaG_FD_139574 | JGI IMG/M metagenome (GOLD analysis project Ga0187893, IMG submission 139574) | White microbial mat communities from a basaltic lava cave in the Kipuka Kanohina Cave System on the Island of Hawaii, USA - MA170107-4 metaG ...
GACGCCGCGGTGCAGTCGAACGCCGAGGGCGAGACCTCGTTCCGCTCGTTCATGTACGGCCCCGGTCTCTCGCTGACGCGCGTGACGGGCAAGATGCTCGGCGTCTCGATCCAGACGCTGACGCCGCTCGACGACGAGAAGTGCGAGGTCGTGCACACGTACTACGCGGCGAAGAACGCGCCCGCGACCAAGGCCGAGCTCGAGGGCTTCTTCGACTACTACGCGAGCGACTGGGAGCTCGACTTCGGCCTGTGGAACACGAAGGTCTACCGGCCGCAGCCGCTGCTCGCCGAGAACGACGGCGACGTCGGCCGCTTCCGCCGCTGGTACAAGCAGTTCTACTCGACCGATCTCGGCATCGACAAGTTCTAGGACTAGGCTGCGTGGCGAAGGTGAACACGGTGCTCGGCGCGATCGCGCCCGAGCAGCTCGGCGGCACGCTCTCGCACGTGCACCTGACGCTCGACATCCTGTGCTGGTACGCGGAGCCGCAGGATCCGGAGCTCGCGAGGCTCGCCGCCAAGCCGCTCTGTCTCGAGAACCTCGGCCTCGCGCGCCGCAACGGCCTGATGGTGCGCGACAACCTGGTGCAGAACGACGTCGAGCTCACGATCCGCGAGGTGCGCGAGTTCACGCGCGCCGGCGGCAGGACCTTCGTCGACATGGAGCTGCCCGGCATCGGCCGCGACGTTCCCGCCTTGCAGCGCATCGCGCGCGAGACCGGCGTGCAGATCGTCGCTTCGACCGGCTTCTACACGCAGTCGAGTCACCCGCCCGAGGTTGCGAAGCTCGACGCCGGCGCGCTGGCCGATCACATGGTGCGCGAGATCGAGGTCGGGATCGGCGACACGGGCGTCCGCGCCGGCAACATCGGCGAGATCGGCTGCAGCGGCATGCCCGACACGCCCTGCCTGCCCGACGAGGAGAAGGTGCTGCGCGCCGCCGCCCGCGCGCAGGCGCGCACCGGGGCGTCGCTCACCGTGCACCCGAACGGCGGTACCCACGGCTCGCGCGAGACGCCGCGCCACCACCTCGACTTCTACCTCGACCTGCTCGAGGCCGAGGGCGCGGACCTCGCCAAGGTCTACATGTCGCACATGGGCTTCTACCCGGCCGAGGTCGCGCGCCACGTGCTGCGCCGCGGGCTCGGCTACGTCTCGTTCGATCACTTCGGCCACGAGGAGTACTACGAGATCGTCGGGCCGGGCCGCGCGTTCCCGCGCGACAAGGAGGAGATCGAGCTGGTGATGGGCCTGATCGAGGCCGGCTTCAGCGACCGGATCCTGATCGGCAACGAGATCGGCTGGAAGACCTGCTACAAGGCCTACGGCGGCTGGGGCTACGCGCACGTGTACGATCACGTCGTGCCCTGGCTGCGCGACTGCGGCGCGACCGACCGGCAGATCGACACGATCCTGATCGCGAACCCGGCCCGGCTACACGCGCTCGCGTAGCGGGCCCGGCGGGAGGACACGATGGACGCGCTCGAGGCGATGGAAACCTGCCGCGCGATGCGCTGGCTCAAGCCCGACCCGGTGCCCGAGGACCTGATCCGCAAGGTGCTGCGCGCGGCGACCTGCGCGTCGAGCCCGGGGAACTCCCAGGGCTGGGACTTCGTGGTGGTGCGCGATGCCGACGCGCGCAAGCGGATCGGCGAGCTGATCCGCGAGCGCGTGCTGCCGCGGCTGGTGCCGATCCCCGAGGGAGCGGGCGTCGAGGCCTCGCGCCAGCGCATGATGGCGGGCGCGCGGAATCTCGCCGGCAACTTCGACCGCGCCCCGGTGCTGATCTTCGTGTGCGGCGCCTCGATCTACCCCCCCGGCAACCCGGTCGAGGCCTTCGTGCCCGCCGCGCTCTACCCGGCGGCGCAGAACCTGATCGTCGCCGCGCGCGCGCTCGGGCTCGGCACGGTCTTCACCACCTTCCACATGATGTGCGAGCCGGAGCTGCGCCAGATCCTCGGCCTGCCCGACACGCACCGGATCCAGGTCACGATCCCGCTCGGCTGGCCGGAGCGGAAGTTCGGACCGGTGAAGCGGAGACCTCTCGACGAGGTCGTGCACTGGGATCGGTTCTAGCGCCCGGGCGTGAAGCGCACCGGCAGCGTCTTCGGGCCCGAGATGAAGGTCGACGGCAGCCACACGGCCGGGCCGGTCGGCTCCATGTCGGGGAGCCGCGTCAGCAGCTCGCGCAGCATGGCCTCGATCTCGACGCGCGCGATGTGCGCGCCCAGGCAGAAGTGCTGCCCGCCGCCGAACGCCAGGTGCAGGTTCGGCTCGCGCGCGACGTCGAAGCGGTCGGGATTCGCGAACACCGTCGCGTCGCGGTTCGCCGAGCCGTAGTACATGACGACCTTCTGGCCCGCGCGGACCTTCACTCCGCCGAGCTCCGTGTCGCGCGTCGCCATGCGCCGCATGTAGATCACCGGCGACACCCAGCGCAGCATCTCCTCGACCGCGCTCGGCAGCAGCGCGTCGAGGTTCGCCACGAGCTTGCGGCGCTCGTCGGAGTGCTCGAACAGCGCGAGCATGCCGCCCGCGACCAGGTTGCGCGTGGTGTCGCCGCCCGCGTCGACCAGCAGCATGAAGAACAGGTTGAAGTCGATGTCGTCGAAGCGGCGGCCGTCGACCTCGGCGTTCAGGATCTTGGTCGCGAGGTCGTCGCCGGGGCGCGCGCGCTTCTCGCGGATCACGCCGGCCGCGTACTGGAACATCTCGAGCACCGCCGCCGCGCCCGCGCCCGGCGGCAGCGTGTCGGGCGCGGAGTGGATGATCTCGGTCAGACGGTAGAGCTTGCGCCCGTCCTCGAGCGGGATGCCGAGCAGCTCGGCGATCACGTAGGAGGGCAGCTCGCCCGCGATGTCCTCGACCAGGTCGCACTCGCCGCGCCCGGCGACGCGATCGACGATCATCGCCGCGAGCTCCTTCACGCGCGGGCCGAGCTCGCGCGCGCCGCGCGGCGTGAACTCGCTCGAGATCAGCCGCCGGTACTGCGTGTGCTTGGGTGGGTCCATCATCAGCATCATCTGGTGGCCGTCGATCTCGAAGTTCATGCCCGGCTGCGGATCGGGGATCATGATCGTCGGCACCGACGAGAAGCGCTCCGGCGCGCGGCCGACCTCGCGCACGTCCTCGTAGCGCGTGACGGCGAAGAAGCCGGGCCCGCCGTCGTGCTCGGCGTGCCAGTGCATGGGATCGTGCTCGCGCAGCCAGCGGAACACGTCGTGCGGCTGGCCGTTGGCGAACGACTTCGCGTCGAGCAGGCCGATGTGCGGGCGCTCATCCGATGGCACGCCAGTACTCCTTCTTCTCGAACTCGAGCAGCTTCGCCGCCTCGCCCGCGAACTCGCGGAACGCCGCGTCGCCGCGCAGGCCTGCGGTCGCCTGCTCGTAGGCCGCGATGCTCGGCGCCGACCACAGGTGCACGACCTCGCTCTCGTGGAAGTTCTCGAACACGCCTTCGCTCTTCACGCCGTGCTGCTCGAAGAACTCGACCAGCCGCTTGGCGTTCTGCATCACGGCGCCGCGGTTGCGCGGCGAGACGATCAGGCGGGTGACGATCCGGATCATGCGATGATGCTACCAGAGGAGAGCGCGCGCATGGCGGGACGGCTGGCGGAGAAGATCGCGATCGTCACCGGCGCGGGCTCCGGGATCGGCGCGGCGACTGCGCGGCTGTTCGCGCGCGAGGGCGCGCGCGTCGTGCTGTGCGGGCGCCGGCTCGCGCCGCTCGAGGCCGTCGCCGCCGAGATCGCGCGCGAGGGCTTTGCTGCCGAGGCGCGCTCGGCCGACGTCAGCGACGAGCGCGCCTTTGCGGCGCTGGTGGCCGACACCGTCGAGCGTCACGGCCGGCTCGACGTGCTGGTGAACAACGCCTACAGCATGGTCGCGGGCTCGATCTCCACGGCCTCGACCGAGGACTGGCACGCGACCTTCCGCGCCACGCTCGACTCCGCGTTCTTCGGCCTGCGCGCCGCGCTGCCGCACATGGCGGCGCAGGGCGGCGCGATCGTGAACGTGTCGTCGACGGCCGGGCACGCGGGCCAGGCGGGCATCGGCGCCTACGCGGCGGCCAAGGCCGCGCTCGAGAACCTGACGCGCACGGCCGCGATCGAGGCCGCGCCGCAGCGTGTGCGCGTGAACACGCTCGCGCCGGGCGTGATCGCGATCGACGGCACGCTCGCGGCCTTCGCCGACACGCGCGCGCGCAAGGCCATGGAGTCGCGCATCCCGCTCGGCCGCTTCGGCACGCCCGACGAGGTCGCGAACGGCATCCTGTTCCTGGCCTCCGACGAGGCCTCGTTCGTCACCGGCGCGTGTTTGATCGTCGACGGCGGCCAGCGCGCATCGCTCGGCGCGGTGGAGATCAGCGAGGACTGGCGGACGGAGTAGCGCCCGGGCTTCGGCGAGGGGCGGGTGCCGTCCGCGGCCGTCCGCGGCGGCACCCGGCAAGCGACGCGTAGCGTCGCGCGCAGCGAGCCGCAGGCGAGCGAAGTCAATCAGACCCGCTGGACGTACTCCGAGACGCGCCAGGCCGTGGTCGCGTCCGTGAGCCGCGCGAGCCGGCCGCGCAGCGTCATGCCGCAGTCGAACGAGTCGAACGGGTGGAGCGGCGCGCGCGCGGCGTCGGGAAAGCTCGTCTCGAGAAAGGCGTCGATCTCGGGACCGCCGGGGTACAGCTTCCGCTCGACCCGGTCCACGGCGACGCGCGAGGCCAGCGCTTGCGCGGCGAGCAGCTCCGGTACGAGGTCCGACTCCAGCGCGGCGAAGAACCGGTCGCGGGAGAGCCGGGCCGAGCGGCGCAGCGCGCAGATCCACTTCGTGCCCGGCGTGCGCGCGCCCGGGGCGACGCCCGTGCCGCCCTCGAGCTGCACGGATTCCTCGGTCAGGTAGCCCGAGGCCGAGCCGAGGAAGCGCGCGTGGTCCTCGGTCACGATCCGCTCGCCCTCGGCCGAGTCGTAGTTGCGCAGCTCGAAGTCCGCGAACGCGTCGTAGTGGAGCGCGTTCACGCTGTCGATCGACTCGGCGGCATCGCCGCCCTCGTCGACCAGATTGAGCACGTAGCGGCGCAAGCTCGCGTGGTGGCGCAGCGCCAGCGGCGCGTGGCGCTCGAGCAGGTGCGCGGCGTACCGCGCGCGGTCGAGCCCCGCCCGCCGCGCGCACAGGAAGATGAGCTTCACCACCGCGCGATGGTACGCTGTTCGCATGGCCATCGTGACTCCGCTCGAAACCCCGCCCGGCGCGCGGCGAAGACTCGAGATCTCGAATCCCGCGACGCTCGAGCGGGTCGGCGAGATCGAGGTGATGAACGCCGACGACGTGCGCGAGGCGCTCGGGCGCGCGCGCAAGGCTCAACCCGCCTGGGCCGCGCTCGAGGTCGAGGAGCGCGCGCGCTACGTGCGCCGCGCGCTGGCGGTCCTGCTCGAGCGCATGGACCGCGTGATCGAGATCGTGATGCGCGAGTCGGGCAAGCCCGCGAGCGAGGCGCTCACGATCGACGTGTTCGCGGTCTGCGACGCCATGACCTACTGGTCGAAGCACGCGCCGCGCATCCTCGCGCCCGAGAAGCAGCGCCTGCACGGGATGCTGCGCTTCATGAAGAAGCTCGAGATCGTCTACCGGCCGCTCGGCGTGGTCGGCGTGATCAGTCCCTGGAACGGGCCGGTGATCCTGAGCCTGAACCCGACCGTGCAGGCGCTGCTCGCCGGCAACACCGTGCTGCTCAAGCCCTCCGAGGTCACGCCGTTCTCGGGCCAGATCGTGGGCGACATCTTCAAGGCCGCGGGTCTGCCGGAGGACGTGCTGACCGTGCTGACGGGCGACGGCGAGACCGGCGCGGCGCTGGTCGCCGCCGGCGTCGACAAGATCTCGTTCACGGGCAGCGTCGCGACCGGCCGGCGCGTCGCGGTCGCGTGCGCGGAGCGGCTGATCCCGTGCACGCTCGAGCTCGGCGGCAAGGACCCGATGATCGTGTGCGAGGACGCCGACCTCGACGCCGCCGCAGCGGGCGCGGTCGCAGGCGGCTTCCTCAACACCGGGCAGTACTGCTGCGGCACCGAGCGCGTGTACGTGGTCGACTCGGTCGCGCAGCTCTTCACCGAAAAGGTGGTCGAGCGCACGCGCAGCCTGCGCCAGGCCGACGCCGGCGAGTTCGACGTGGGGGCGATGTTCTGGCCGCGCCAGCTCGAGATCGTCGAGCGCCACGTCGACGAGGCGCGCGCGCGCGGCGCCGAGGTGCTCTCCGGCGGGCGGCGCAACCCGGCGCTCCCGGGACTCTTCTACGAGCCGACCGTGATGACCGGCGTTGCGGACGACACCGCGCTGATGCGCGAGGAGACGTTCGGCCCCGTGCTGCCGATCGTGCCGGTGCGCGACGTCGAGGAGGCGATCGCGCGCGCGAACGACACCCGCTACGGGCTGGGCGCGAACGTCTGGACGCGCGACGTCGCGCGCGGGCGCGAGATCGCGCTCCGCATCGACTCGGGCAGCGTCTGCATCAACGACATGACCATGACCTACGGCGCGTCCGAAGCGCCGTTCGGCGGGCGCAAGGAGAGCGGCGTCGGCCAGGTGAACGGCTCGCTCGGCCCGCGCGGCTACGCCTACGCGCAGGCGATCCTGACCGACCGCTTCGGCGGCCGTCAGGCGGCGAACCACTACCCGTACACACACGCGAAGGACGCCGGGATGAAGAAGTTCCTGCGCTTCCTGTTCGGGACTCCCTTGGCTCGTTGGCTGTCTTGAGGGTGAAGCAAGCGCAGCGCGCAGCGAGCCGAAGGCGAGCGTAGTGCGGGTGGCGCGCGGCCGTCCGCGCGCCGGGCCCCGCAGTCAGGCCATCGTCATCCCGCCGCTCACCGAGATCGTCTGGCCGGTGATGAAGGCGGCGTCGTCGGAGAGCAGGAAGGCGACCGCGCCCGCGATGTCGTCGGGCTCGCCGATGCGGCGCCACGGCACGGCCTTGGCGAGGGACTGCACCAGGTTGGGATTGTCGGCGCCGACCTCGGCGAGCAGCGCCGTGTTGGTCGGCCCGGGGCAGACCACGTTCACGTGGATCTGGTGGCGCGCGAGCTCGCGCGCGAGCGCCTTCGAGAAGCCGATCAGGCCGGCCTTCGCGGCCGAGTAGACCACCTCGCCGCTCGAGCCGACGCGGCCGGCGTCGGAGCTGATGCTCACGATCCAGCCCGCGCGCCGCTCGATCATGCCGTCGAGCACCGCGCGCGTGACGGCGATCGGACCGCGCAGGTTGATCGCCAGCACGCGGTCCCAGGTCTCGGGCCGCGCGTTCACGAACGGCTCGACCTTGTCCCAGCCCGCGTTATTGACCAGCGCGTCGATCCGGCCGAAGTGCGCGAGCGCCGCGCCCACCGCGGCCTGCACGGAGGCGTCGTCGCTCACGTCGAGCGCGACGGCGAGCGCGCCGCGTCCGATCTCATCGGCGGTCTTGCGCGCGCCCGCCGCGTCGAGGTCGGCGATCGCCACGCGCGCGCCCTCGGCCGCGAGCCGCTCGGCGATCGCCCGCCCGATGCCGCGCGCGGCGCCCGTCACGAACACCACGCGACCTTCGAGTCCACGCATCGCGTTCTCCCGCGCCAGGCCGGCGCTCAGAGCAGATCGTCCCACAGCCGGCGCGTGGCGGCGCCGGGATCGAGCTCCATGCTACACGGGCCGCCGAGCACGAGCGTGGCTCGACGCTCGGTGGTGTAGGGCGTCCAGTCCGGCAGGCCGGAGGCTGCGGGTGCGCCGTCGCGCGCGAAGCTCGTCCAGGCGTCCATCACGTTCGCGGCCAGCGCGTCGACCTCCGGGCCGCTCCCGGTCCAGGCGTCGCCCGCGGGCGCGCCGGCGCTGCCGAACACGAACGGCACCTCGGCCGCGTGGCAGGCGCCGAGCGCGCCGTTCAAGAGCCGGGCAGGGCGCGTGAAGTGGTACGCGAACACGCGCCCGCCGGCGGCGCACTGCGCGTCCGCCACGCGCAGCATGGGGATCCGGTACACGCGGTCGGTCTCGAGCGCGCAGAACAGGTCGAGCGGCGTGCTGCCGACGCGCGGCTCGCGCGACTCGCGGTAGCCGGCCAGGAGCGCCTGCGCGCGCGCAGGCTTGGCGCCGGGCACGCGCGCGAGCGCGCGCGTCATCAGCCCCGCCTCGTCGAGGGCGCGCAGGCGCGGATCCATCGCAGCGAACAGCTTCCACTCGTCGCGGTTGCTGCCGGTGAGCAGCGGCACGCCGCGCGACAGCCCTTCGCGGATCGCGACCAGCGCCGGCTGCGGCAGCACCACGCCGTCGACGACCGGCTGGAACGGCATCCAGCCCGGCGTGCCGATCCGGCGCGCGATCACGCGCCCCTGGGCCTCGAGCAGCGCCGCGACCGGCAGCTCAGGCAGGCGCTCGAGCGCGTGCTCGCCGAGCTCGAGCTCGCGGAGCAGCTCCGCGCGCACCTCGCTCGCGCTGGCCTCGTCGTGGCCGTGGCTCGCGCCGCCGCTCTGCGCGATCGCGCGCTGGAACAGGCCGCGCGCGGCGGGCGTGCCGAGCAGCGTCGCCACGCTGCGCGCGCCGGACGACTCGCCGAACACGGTCACGTTCGCGGGGTCGCCGCCGAACGCGGCGGCGTGGTCGCGCACCCAGGCCAGCGCCTCGATCTGGTCGAGCAGCCCGACGTTCGCGGTGGCGCCGAGCCGCGCGGCGCCCTCGGCGCCCAGGTAGAGAAAGCCGAGCGCGCCGAGCCTGTAGTTCAGCGTCACCACCACCACGCCGCAGCGGCGCACGAGCGCGGTCGGGTCGTAGAAGCCCTGCGAGCCCGAGCCCGTCACGAACGCGCCGCCGTGCAGCCAGACCATGACCGGACGCTTCCCGGTGTCGGGCGCGGGCGTCCACACGTTCAGGTACAGGCAGTCCTCGCTCTGCGCGCCGACGCTCGTGCCCGGGAGCGAACGGCCCGGGAACTCGAGCTGCGGGGCCGAGCGGCCGAACTCCGCCGCCTCGCGCACGTTCGCCCACGGCTCGACCGGCTGCGGCGGGCGGAAGCGCAGCGAGCCGACCGGGGCCCGGGCGTAGGGCACGCCGAGAAAGCGCGCGACGCCGAGCTCCGCGCAGCCCGCGATCCGCCCCGCGCTGGTCTCGACGACCGGCCGCAATCCGCCGCCCACGCTGCCGCTCACGTGCTGGGGTCGAGCATGACCTTCATCACGCCGTCGCTGCGCGCGTCGAACAGCGCGTAGGCCTCGGCGCCCTTCGCGAGCGGCATGCGGTGCGTGAAGACGCGCTCGGGCCGCAGCCGGCCCGACTGCAGGAGCGGCACCAGGTCGTCCCACAGCTCGGGCACCGGGCAGATCCCGATCTTGAAGGTCAGCGCCTTCATCAGCGCCTGCAGCATCGGGAACGGGTAGGCCATGTTCGTGCTGACACCGATCACGGACACCACACCTGCGGTGCGCACGAGCTGGATGGCGAGCGCGATCGTCTCGTCGGCGCCGACCGCCTCGATCACCGCGTCGGGGCCCTGGCCGCCGGTCGCCGCGCGGATCTCGCCGAACGGATCGCGCGCGGCGTCGATCGGGGTCGCGCCGAGCGCGCGCGCCGCCTCGAGCCGCGACGGCACGCGATCGATCGCGAACACCCGCGAAGGGCCGAACAGCTGCGCGCACTCGAGCGCGCACTGGCCGACCGGGCCGAGCCCGATCACCGCCACGCTCTGCCCGGGCTTGATCTCGGCGTTCTTCGCGCCGTAGTAGCCGGTCGGCAGGATGTCGGTCAGCAGCACGGCCTGGTCCAGGTCGATGCGGTCGGGCACGCGCAGCAGCGCGGTGTCGGCGACCGGCACCGCCGCAGCCTCGGCCTGGCCGCCGGGCAGCTCGCGCGAGTTCCCGAACACGCGCGTGCCGTGGCGCTCGCAGCGGATCGGCCGGAGGCCCACGCAGGCGCGGCACTCGCCGCAGCCGATCACGCCCGACACGATCACGCGGTCGCCCGTGCGGAACTTCCGCACCTCGCTCCCGGTCTCGACGATCTCGCCCACGAACTCGTGGCCGAGCGTGAAGCCGGGCGGGACCGGCATGTGGCCGTGATAGAGGTGCAGGTCGGAGCCGCAGATCGCGGTCCGCTCCACGCGCACGACCACCCCGCGCGCGTCCGCCGGCGTCGGATCCGGGCAGCGCTCCAGCCGCACGTCGGCCTTGCCGTGGTAGACGAGCGCGCGGTGCATCAGGCGGAGCCGGGCGGAAGATCTCCGTTGACGCCGCCGCAGGCGACAAGCGCAGCGCGCAGCGCGCCCGCGCGCGCGCGCCGGCGCTCCCTACGCGCGTCGGTGTCGCAGATGCGGTCGAGCACCTCGTGGCCCCAGCTCACGTGCTTGCGCGTCTTGCGCACGATCTCGTCGAGCAGCTCGATCGTCGGAGCGTCCGCGATCTGGTCGGTCTCGCGCATGGTGCGCTCGTAGACCTCGATCAGATGGGGCTTCAGCACGTCGAACACGCCCGACAGCTTCTCGATCGTCATGTCCGGCCGCTCCGGCTCGGTCACGGCCTGGACGAAGTCGGCGAAGCCCTGGTTGGGCGACTCGGAGGCCGAGACCGCCTTGCGCCCGCAGCGCAGCTCGGGCAGCCGCTTGCCGAGCTCGTCGGCCGCCTTCGCACCCTCCCAGATGATCTTGCCCAGGCCCGTCTTCACCGGCACCTCGGGCACGGTCGCGAGCCAGCCGCCCATGGCCATCATCATCCACTCCTCCGCGTAGCGGAAGTTGCGGACGCGGCGCGCCACGGCCTCGACGTCGTAGCGGCCGTGCAGCTCGCGCAGGTCGGCCGGCACCTCGAACGCGCCGTAGGGCGCGAACGTGGTGCGCTCGTCGCGGCCGGTGCCGGGGTACATGCGCTCTTCGCTCATGCCCGCTCTCCGCGCGCGGCCGCGCGCTTCGCGAGGTGCCGCTCGCGCAGGATGTGCGCCGCGGCCTTGAGCGTCTCGCGCGACGGTCCGTCGCCGGAGATCTGCGCCAGCTCGGTGAGCTCGGCCTCGGTGAAACCGGCCTCGATCCGGTCCTCGCGCGCGATCGGAATGGCCGCGTCCTCGCGGTCCGAGCGGGAGCCGCCGAAGCTGAACTGCTTGTCCACCTTGCGGCGGAAGTCCTGGGCGCGCTCGAAGCGCTCGGGGTCGTTCTTGGTGAACTCGCGCACCCAGTCGCTGCCGAAGCGCACGTGCGTGAGTTCGTCGGCGAGCACGAAGTCGATCGCCTGCTCCATGGTCTCGTCGCCGGTCTTGTTCGCGAACTTGATCATGTCGCGGAACACGTCGCAGGCCAGGCCCTCGAGACCGCGATTCACGCCCGCGACGCGCAGCGCGGGGTCGTCGGAGCAGGCGCACTCGAACAGGAAGCTCGACTCCGGGAACATGCCGACGTAGCCGCCGCAGTGGATCAGGAGCTTCTCGTAGATCTGCACGTGGCGCGCCTCGTCCCAGCACTGGCGCGCCATGTTCATCTTGAATTCCCAGGGCGCCTCCGGGAAGTCCCAGAGCGAGCGGCCCGCGCCCTCGAGCGCCTGGAGCTCGCCCACGAAGATCCCGTGCATGCGCATGAGCAGGCGCGTCGGACCTGCGGGGTCGTTGGGCTTGAGCGGCTCGTTCAGCGTGATCAGGCCGAAGGCCGGGCCGTACTCCTCGTAGAGCGGCTCCGCCTCGGTGCCCTTCACCGAGATCTCGATGATGGGCTGGAACTTCTCGAACACGCTGACGACGGTGTCGACGTCGTCGGGCAGCTGGGACAGGACCGTGACGGTCGCGTTGTCCTGGCGCGTGAACCGCTTGTCGCGCGCAAGCTCGTGATGCTCGATGAACCGCTTCATGACGGCACCTCCGCAGTGTCGTCCACGATCATAGAACAAGAAAAAGGGCGGCGTGCGCCTTCGCGCTCGCCGCCCTATCGAACGTCCCTGGATCGGGGGACGCTCAGTACTTCCACTTCTGCCCGTCGTAACGGAAGATCTCCATCACCTCGGTCTTCTCGAGCACCACGGGCGTGCTCGACTTCGCCGCCTCCGGGGTATCGCCGGCCTTCTGGTACCGGACCTCGTGGTAGACCAGAGTCCCCACGCCCGGCGAGCCCGGCTTGGCCCGCGACTGACAGCGGATCGGAACCTTGTCGTAGCCGGTATAGGACCCGACCATGCGACCCGCCTTCGGCGAGTACTCCATCTTCTTCAGGTTCGCCTGCTCGCGCGCGGCGAGCTTGTTCATCCACTCCGCGCAGAAGCTGTCGAAGCTCTCCGCTCGGGCGGTGGTGGGAGCCGCGAGCCACAGCAGGCCCACGGCGAAGAGCGCGCCAATCGATCGACTCATACGCCTTCCATTGCCTCCAAAGTTCGAGGCCGCCCTCCGTGGCCAATGACTTCAATCGGAAGCAGGCAGCCACGAGTGTAGCCCGAGGGGCGGGAATGGAACGACCTGTCCTTTGGCGCCTCGCCTTGCATTTCTATTGTTTCGGCCCATGATGCGTGTCCGTTGCTAGAACCTGCGCGACAACTGCGCATCGTTGCCCATATACTGAGCAGGCTGGCGGGGCTCGGGAGTCGCCCGGTCAGTCCAGCAAATCGGGGAGAGAGATCATGAGCCGAGTCATTTCGTTTGCGCTCGCGTGCGTCCTGGCGCTGGGCACTTCAGGCTGCGCGACCATGCGGGACACGTTCGGACCCGTGGGCGGGCCGATCGCCTGCGGCCTCATCGGTGGTGGCCTCGGCGCCGTGGCCGGTGCGGTCGGCTCCAATTGGCGCCATGGCGACGACCACCGGTCCCAGCAGCACAAGTGGGCGTACATCGGAGCGGGCGCAGGCGCGGTGACCGGCGCGGCGCTGTGCGCCCTGGCGGGCGAAGACGCGGTCCGCAACCCGCCGACCGTGCGCGCGAGCTGCACCCCGGCGTCCGGTCCGCCGCCCCTGACCGTGGACTGCCGCTGCGTGGCCAGCACGGAAGTGGGCGAGCTCAAGAGCTACGCGTGGGACTTCGGTGACGGCGGCAAGGCCAACACCCAGAACGCCAAGCACACCTACAACACCGCCGGGAACTACAACGCGCGCTGCAGTGTCACGGATACGTACGACGTGACCGGCGTCGGCTCGGCGGCGGTTTCGGTCGCGGCGCCCGCGGCGAAGAAGACGATCGTGCTGCGCGGCATCAACTTCGACTTCGACAAGGCGGTGATCAAGTCCGAGTTCGAGGGCGTGCTCGACGCGGGCGTCGACGTCCTGAAGGAGAACCCGGGCACCAGCGTCGAGGTCGTCGGCTACACGGACAGCGTCGGCACCGACGACTACAACCTCGGGCTGTCCGAGCGCCGCGCGAACGCGGTGAAGGACTACTTCGTCTCCAAGGGCATCGACACGAGCCGCCTGACCGCGACCGGTCGCGGCGAGGCCAACCCGGTCGCCGACAACGCGACCGCCGATGGCCGCGCGCAGAACCGGCGCGTGGAGCTCGACGTCCAGCAGTAACTCGTAGGACCGCCCGTAAGGCGGATCGAAGCGATTCCACGGCATACACCTTGCAGCGCCGGGCTTACCGAAGTGTCGACTCGGCGCTGCAAGACTTTTGGCGACGCGCTTGCGCGCACACATCGCCGTGTAGTAGACCGCAGTCGCTGATTCCCTTGTTGGAGGTGGTCCAGTCATGAAACGAGTTCTCGCGTCGCTCTCGGCTTGTGTGCTCGCGTTCGGCACGTCGGGCTGCGCAACCATGAACGACACGTTCGGCGACGCGGCCCCGTTCGTCTGCGCGGTGGTCGGAGGCAGCCTGGGCGCGGTGGCCGGCGGCGTGGCATCGAACTGGCGCCACGGCGACGACGACCGGACCGACCTGCGCCGCGGCGCGGGCATCGGCGGCGCGGCCGGCGCGATCGGCGGCGCCCTGCTCTGCGCCCTGACCGCGGAAGAGGCGGTGAAGAACCCGCCCACGGTCCGCGCGACCTGCACCCCGAGCTCCGGCGCCCCGCCCCTCACGGTCGACTGCCGCTGCGTGGCGACCACCGAGATGGGCTCGGTGAAGAGCTACGCCTGGGACTTCGGCGACGGCGGCAAGTCGACCGAGCAGAACCCGAAGCACACCTACACCGCGGCGGGCAACTACAGCGCGCGCTGCACCGCGACGGACACCTATGACGTCGCCGGCGTCGGCGCCACGGCGGTCTCGGTCGCGGCCGCGTCTTCGAAGAAGACGATCGTGCTGCGCGGCATCAACTTCGATTTCGACAGGGCCGAGATCAAGCCCGAGTTCGAGGGCGTGCTCGACGCCGGCGTCGAAGCGCTGAAGGAGAACCCCGGCGTGCGCGTGCAGGTGGCCGGCTACACAGACAGCGTCGGCACCGATGAGTACAACCAGGGGCTCTCCGAGCGGCGCGCGAACGCGGTGCGCGACTACCTCGCGTCGCACGGGATCGACGCATCCCGGCTGAGCGCGGTCGGCTTCGGCGAGTCCAACCCCGTCGCGGACAACGCGACGGCGGACGGGCGAGCCCAGAACCGCCGCGTCGAGCTGAACATCCAGTGACCAGGACCCGGCGCCGCCTCATCCCCGGGGGTGAGGCGGCGCCGATCGGTCAGTTCGGCATCTCGCCTTGCTTCGCCTCGGCCGCGTCGTCGGCCGACTCGCCGGCGGCCTCGCCGCTCTCGGGCGCAACCGCCGAGGACGCCTCGGGCGTGGAGGCGAGCTCCTTGTTCGCCTGGTTCAGGGCGTCCTTGACCTTCTCGTTTCCGGGCTCGGCGGCGAGCGCCATCGAGCACAGGCGTGCTGCCTCGCTCCAGTTCTGCGCGGCTGCCATCTCGAGACACGTTCCCGCGTATGGACTCGACCCCGCCGCGACGTCGGCCGTGTCCTGGCCGCTCGGGCCGCAGGCCGTGAGTCCGAGAACCGCGAACGCAACCAGCACCCCTCGTCGCATGAAGCCTCCAACGTCCCGGTGATTCGGGCGCGAAGATCGTACTACCCGAGGCCGCGCATCGCTGGTCGCAGATCACCCGCAGCGGCGAAAGTGGTCTAATCCGCGCATGGAGTTCGGCCTCTTCTGCGAGATCCCGGTCGCGCGGCCGTGGCGCGTGGTTCCCGCGCTCGCCTAGCCGATACGTCCGGGATGGACGCGAAGAGCGCGGTCGCATCGCTCGTGCTCGGGGTCGCGAGCGTGTCGCTCGCGGGCTGCGCGGCCCTGCCCTGGCCGAGCGGGGCGGCGCGCGAGCGGGCGGGCGCGAGCGCCGCGGGCGAGGGCGGCTGGCTCGACCTGCGCGGCGTGGTGCACGTGCACACGCGCGTCTCGCACGACAGCCCGGGAACGATCGGTGAGATCGTCGATGCCGCGCACGGCGCGGGCGTGGACTTCGTGGCGTTCGCGGAGCACCCGCGCGGGGCGACGCTCGCCGCCGCCAGCGGCGAGGTCGAGGGCGTGCTCCTGATCCCGGGCTGGGAGCTCAGCACGGACGGCGGCGGCTCGCTGCTCGCGCTCGGGATCTCGGACCGGACGGCGCTGCCGCGCGAGCCGCCGGCGCTGGTCGAGGCGATCCACGCGCGCGGCGGCGCGGCCTTCGTCGCGCACTTCGAGCGCTCGGTGCTCGCCGATCCGGCGCGCTACGGCGAAGCGCGCCCGGACGGGATCGAGCTCGTGAACCTGCACGCGAACGCGAAGGACGCGAGCTTCCGGCTCGCGCTCGGAGAGCTGTTCCTGCCGGCGCCGCTCGCGCTCGGCGTGCTGGTGCAGACGCCGAACGCGAATCTCGAGCGCTGGGCGAAGCTCGCGGACGCGCGCGCGATCGTCGGCGGCGTCGACGCGCACGCGAGGTTCCGCGCGCTCGGTCCGCTCGGCGGCACGGTCGATCGCTACCGCGACCTGTTCCGCCTGCTCACCACCCACGTGCGTGTCCGCGAGCGCAGCACCGCCGCGATCGTCGAGGCCCTGCGCGAGGGCCGGAGCTACGTCGCGTTCGAAGGCATCGAGCCGGTCGAGCGCTTCGAGGCAGAGCGCGAGCCCGGTGGCGTGCGCGTGCGCGCGCCGCGGGCGGCGCGGCTCGCGCTGGTGTGTGCGGGCGCGGTCGCGAGCGAAGTCGATGACGCCGGCGAGGCGCGACTCGCATGGCCCGACGGCCGCGAACGCTGCCACGTCGAGGCCTGGCTCGACGGCGAGCTCTGGATCGCGACCAGCCGGCTCGACTAGGCGCGTCGCCCCTCAGCCGCGCTTGCGGAGCGCAGCGACGATCTCGTCCTCTTCGGGGAAGCGCCCGGTCTGGTGCTTCGAGTACACGAGCTCGCCGTCCGCGACGACGTCGAACACGCCGTCATCGCCCTTGATCAGCGTCGCTCGGACGCCCAGCTCGCGAGCCAGCCTGGCCTCCAGACTGGAGGCGCGCGGCAGGTAGTTTCAGCGCACGCAGTACTTGATCGAGACTTTCATGGGCCAGCCAAGGCTAGCACTCAGGGTGGGGCGCCGCGCGGGTCGAGATCTCGCGGAAGGAACCGCACGATGGTGATGCCGTCCCACGCGTGCCAGTAGCCGCGATCGCGGAGGATTTGCACCCGGAGCTCCTCGTCATCGATCGGGGAAGCTCGGAGCGCGTAGATCTTGTCCGCGATCTCCACCCGCACGTCCGGGTCGCGCCGGACCGCGACGGCCCAGTTCTCGCCGCTCACGCGCGGCAGCTCTGCGTAGCGCCCCGTGTGGATGGCCAGGATCCCGTCGAGGTGAAAGCAGTTCACCCGCAGCGAGTCCGAGCCGTCGGGCAGCTCGAGGTAGCAGGGGGTCAGGTCGCCGACGAATCGAAAGTCCGGGGGCGTCGGCACCGCCGTGCCGCGCAGCTCCCGGGGAGAGCCGAACCCGCAGCTCGCCGCCGCGAGCATGCTCGACACCGCGGCCAACGAACACAAGGCCCTGATTCTCGAGCCCGTCACGCGCCGAGCGCACTCCCTGGCGCGATCCGGATCGGCGCCGTCACCGGTGGTCGTGCCCGGCCGGGCGCGCTTCGAGCGCGCGCTCGCGCGCGTCGAGCGCGCTCGCGCTGCACGCGCCCTTCGCCGCGAGCAGGCGCTCGAGCGCGCGCTGCCAGCTCGCGTAGTACGGCTCGTGCTCGGGCTCGCCGTCCGCGATCGCGGCGATCAGCTCGACGCGGAACTCGTCCCAGGTGAAGAGGCCGCGCTCGCGCAGCGCGGCGGCGACGCCGAACACGCGGCTCTGCCAGGGCGACTCGAAGACCAGCTCGCCGTTGCGCCGCGGCGGCGCGATCGTCTCGTCGTCGGCGAACAGCAGCTCGCTCACCGGCGCTCCGGCGCGCGCGGCTGGCCGACGCCGATCATCGCGTCGCGCGTGACCCAGGCGGCGAGCGCGGCTTCGTCGAGCCCCGCCGCTTCCGCGGGCCGCTCGGGCAGCACCATGTAGCGGACCTCGGCGCTGGAATCGAAGACGCGGATCTCGACGCTCTCCGGCAGATCGAGCCCCATCTCGCGCAGGACGGTGCGCGGCTCGCGCACCACGCGCGAGCGGTAGGCGAAGCTCTTGTACCAGGCCGGCGGCAGTCCCAGCACGGGCCACGGGTAGCAGGAGCAGAGCGTGCACACGACCACGTTGTGCACCTTCGGGCCGTTCTCGACCGCGACCAGGTGCTCGGCCTGCGCGCCGCCGTAGCCGAGCTCGGCCACGGCCGCGGTCGCGTCGCGCAGCAGGCGAGCCTTGTACGCGGGGTCGGTCCAGGCGCGCGCCACCACGCGCGCGCCGTTCATCGGGCCGATCTGCTCCTCGAAGTAGCGGATGATCGCGTCGATCGCGGCCGGCTCGACCAATCCCTTCTCGACCAGCAGCGACTCGAGCGCTTCGACGCGCAGCGCGTTGCGCCGGCCGCGCTCGTCGTGGTCGTGGTCGTGCGGGTGCGCGAGGTCGTGATCGTGATCGCCGTGGTCGTGGTCAGACATCGCCGGGCTCCGGCTCGAGGTAGCTCGCGAACAGATCGACGTGCACGCAGGCGTTCGGCTCGGCGCCGCTGCCGAACAGCTCCGCGGCGTCGAAGCGCACCGCGTACAGCCACTCGGGATGCTCGCCGCGCCCGGCCGCGTTCGTGTCGGGCAGCACGAAGCCCGGGTGCGCGATCGCGACCGTGCCGCGCTTCCCGCGCGCGTAGCCGGGCAGGCGCGTGTGACCGGTCGGCTGCAGGTTGCGCGTGCGCACGCGCTGGCCGGCGCGGAAGCGCGCCGCGTGTGCGACCGGGCGCAGCGAACCGCTCCCGCCGGGATCGGGCGTCTCGCCGCGCGCGCGCCACTCGTGCACGAGCAGCTCGAGCGCGCCCAGCCAGCGCCCGTAGTAGCCCGCCGACAGGTACTCGACCGGCTCGAGCCGCTCGATCGCGTGCCGGAACGCGTCGACGTTCGAGATCTTCGCGCCGAGCGCGAGCGAGACCAGCGCGCGCACGCGCGCCTCCCAGCGGGCGTGGAACACGGCCTCGTCGCGCTCGACGACGACGGCCCCGAAGCCGTGCATCCCGCCCATGTCGTGGACGCCGTTCACGCGCGGATCATAGCCCGGGCGGGTGGCGGCGGGCCGGGGCGAGTTTTGCTGTAATCGGCCCATGCCGGATCCGCGTCCCGCCCTGCGCTTCGACAACCTCGAGCAGTACCTGCTGCTGAAGAACGGGAACTACCTGTACAAGGTGCCCTACAAGGGCGGCTGGGCCGTGCTCAAGGTCTACTACGGCAGCCTGCCGATGTGGCGCTACCGCTTGAAGAGCGCGGGCAACGTGCTGCTCGCGAACCAGACCGCGGTCATGCCCTGGAACCGCCGCGCGACCGAGCTCGACTGCATCCGGCTGTGGCGCGAGGCCGGCTTCCGCGTGTTCGACGTGTACGACGAGAAGGTCGAGGGCGTGCCGCAGGACGGCTACGCGCTCTACGAGTACGTCGAGGCCACGCGCTTCGTGCAGTACTTCCCGAACAAGACGATCCCGCTGGCGGAGCGGCTCGCGATGTGGCGGCGCTTCCTGCCCGTCTGGCACCGGCGCCACCAGCTCGCGGTCGACCGGCGCGAGCCGCGCTTCGTGCACGAGAACGGCGACCTGAAGCACGTGATGATCCTGGGCGACGAGTTCCTGTTCTTCGACTTCGAGACCTGCTTCCGCTCCAAGGATCGGATCCGGGAGGTCGTGGCGCGCGAGATCCTCTGTTACCTGAAGTCGATGGCGCGCAACGTGCCCGACGAGTTCGACGCGTTCCTGGCCGAGACGGTCGCGCACTACCCGGGCCGCGACCTCTTGGCCTACACGCACGAGTTCGCGTTCGCGGATCCGAACCTGTTCGTGCGCCTGGGGCGCAAGCTCGACCTCCGGTTCCGCGAGCGCGCGCAGAAGAAGAGCTCGAAGTACAACATCGCCGCGCAGCTCGACGGCCTGCTCGGGCGCGGATGAGCGAGCGCCCCGGCGCGCCGGTTCGCGTCGCGGGGCTCGACGCGCGCCTGCTCGCCATCTCGCGGCGCGGCGACGCGCGACACCAGGTGGTGGCGGCGCGGCTCGCCGGCCGCGACGTGGTGGTGAAGCTGTACGGGCGCAAGCGCCCCTGGCTGCCGACGCTCGCGCGCGCCTTCGGCCACCGCTTCCTGGTCGCGAAGACGGGGCTCGGCGCGCGCACGCGGCGCGACACCGAGGAGCGCCTGCTCCGGCTGTGGCGCTCCCACGGCTTTGCCGTGCCCGAGCTGCTCGACCTCGCGCTGCCCGAGCCCGACCCGCGGCCCGTCCTGGTGATGGAGCACGTGAACGGCCCGACGGTTCAGTCGGAGCTGCGCGATCCCGCCGTGCCTCTGGCGCGGCTCGAGTCCGGCATCGCGCGCTTCGCCGCCGAGTGGTGCAGGCGCCACGCGCTGGCCGAACGGCTGCGCGAGCCGGGCCTGGTGCACGCGCACCCGAGCTTCTCGCACCTGCTCGACCGCGGTGGCGAGTGGGTGACCTTCGATCTCGAGTACGCCTACACCGATCCGCGCCGCGTCGACGTGCTGGTCTCGGTCGAGATCGCGGGCTTCGTGGCGTCGCTCTTGCGCGCGGCGGGCGCGCGCGCCGACGGCCTGCTGCGCGCGCTCGTCGCGTCCTACCCCGACCACGAGCGGCTCGCGCGCGCGGGAGCGGCCGCGAGCGTCGGCCGCTTCCCGGCGCTCGACCGGCTGACCGAGCACCTGCCGCGCTTGCGGGCGCGCGGCCCGCGCAAGCACCGCGACAGCGCCTTCGCGCTCTCGCGCGCGCTCGGCGCTGCTGGTCGGGAGCGCGGCGAAGCGGAATACTCCGCGCGGTGACGGGGCCGACGAGAGGGGCAGGGCTGATCATCGCGCGCGCGCTGGTCGGGCTCGGCCTGCTGGTCGCGACGCTCTGGGTGCTGCAGCCGTTCCTGGTGCCCGCGGCGTGGGCGGCGATCATCGCGTACGTGACCTGGCCGATCTACGCGCGGCTGCGCGGCTGGAGCCGCCGCCCCGTACTGACCGCCGGGCTGGTCACCGCGGCGCTCGCGCTCGTGGTCGCGATTCCGGTCGCGTGGCTCCTCGTGGTGCTCGCCACCGAGGCCACCAGCGTCGCCTCGCGGCTGCAGGAGTGGGCCGCGCAGGGCGCCCCGTTCCCCGACTGGGTCACGTCGCGCCCGTGGCTCGAGGCGCGCCTGCAGGAGGCGCGCGAGAGCCCGCTGCTCGGCCACCACGCGTTCAGCGAGTGGGTCGCGCGCTACGGCAGCGACTTCTCGCGCAGCGCGGTGTCGCTGACCGGCGGCATCGCGCGCAACCTGTTCGAGTTCGGGCTCACGATGGTGGTGCTGTTCGCGCTCTACGTGGACGGCGAGCGCATCGCCGTGCAGGCGCGCCGGCTCGCTCTGCTGCTGATGCCGAGCGAGGACCCGGAGCTCGTCGATCGCGTCGGCGGCATCGTGCGCGCGGTGGTGTTCGGGCTGCTCGGCACGGCCATGGTGCAGGCCATCCTCGCGGGCATCGGCTTCTGGTTCCTCGACGTTCCGTCCGCGGTGTTCCTGGCCTTCGCGACCCTGCTCACGGCGCTCCTGCCCGGCGGCCCGGCGTTCGTCTGGGGCGGCACCGCGATCTGGCTCTACACCGAGGGGCGCGTCGGCGCGGCGGTCGCGCTCGCGGTCTACGGCACGCTCGTGGTCAGCACCGTCGACAACTTCCTGCGCCCGATCCTGATCAGCGGCTCGACGCGCATCCC
>Ga0187893_10005998_pt1 | contig 21178 bp, 21 predicted proteins | sample MA1701074metaG_FD_139574 | JGI IMG/M metagenome (GOLD analysis project Ga0187893, IMG submission 139574) | White microbial mat communities from a basaltic lava cave in the Kipuka Kanohina Cave System on the Island of Hawaii, USA - MA170107-4 metaG ...
ACCAGCTCGTGGAACTCGGCTATCTCAAAAGCGCGCACGGACACGACAACGAATCCGTAGCCTTCAATGTACAGCCGCGCTCGACGGGGCAGGTGCTCATCGGGTCGGCGCGCCAGTACGGCATCGAACACAACGACGTGGAAATGCCCTTTCTGCGGCGGATGCTTGCGCGCGCGGTCGAGTACATGCCGGATCTGGCGGGGCTGTACGTGACTCGCACCTGGACCGGATTTCGAGCCGCGACGCCGGATGGTCTGCCGCTCATCGGATTGTCTCCATCGATGGAGCGTGTGTTTCTCGCCACGGGTCACGAAGGGCTCGGCATCACGACTTCCCTGGGCACGGCCCGTTTGATCGCTGATCAGATTCTCAACCGTCCATCAGAGATCCCGGCTGAGCCATACTTGCCATCGAGGCTGGCGCAGCATGCCTGATTTCATTCCCTTTCGACTAAATGGCGAAAATCTGCTCGCGGCGCCGGGAACTACGGTCGCGTCCACGATTCTGAGCTCGGGACGTACGCTATTCCGCCGATCCGTGAGCCAGGAGCCGCGGGCCGGGCTGTGCGGGATGGGCATCTGTTTTGAGTGCCGCGTCACCATTGACGGAGTCCCGCACAGCCGTAGCTGCCAGATCCTGTGCCGCGACGGCATGGAGGTGCGCACAGATGATTGAGGAGTGCGACATTGTCGTGATCGGCGCTGGGCCCGCGGGACTAGCCGCGGCTTGGGCGGCGTCGCAAAGCGGCCGGCGCGTAACGATCCTCGACGACAACCCATCCGCTGGCGGTCAGATCTGGCGCTGCGGGCTTCCTCCTGTCTGGGAGGATCGCATACGGAATAGAGCGATCGAGTTTCGGGCTTGCGTATCGGTCGTAGGCCTGCATCAGCCGGGCTCCCTACTGACCGTTAAGGACGATCGCGCTTCGATCCTCTCCTTCAGGAAAGCCATCCTCTGCACCGGCGCACGCGAGCGATTCCTTCCGTTTCCAGGCTGGACGCTACCGAATGTTTTCGGCGCGGGCGGTTTGCAAGCCATGGTGAAGCACGGAGCGCCCATCACCGGCAAGCGGGTAGTGGTGGCGGGATCGGGTCCTTTGCTGCTGGCTGTCGCGGCTTACTTGAAGCAGCGTGGTGCAAGGGTGTTGTGCATCGCAGAGCAGGCGCGCCCGCGTATACTACGCAGATTCAAGAAGGCTCTTTTCCGGGAACCTCGAAAACTGGCGCAAGCGATAACGTTGCGATGGGCGCTCCTCGGGGTTCCCTACCGTGCAGATTGTTGGATTATGGCCGCGACGGGCGCGGAGAAGCTGGAAGCTGTGACATTGCGGTCCGGCGGTAAGCGGCGCGAAATCAAATGCGATTATCTGGCTTGCGGCTACGGTCTGGTTCCCAGCACCGAGCTGGCGGCCGTAATGGGATGCCGAGTCGACACGGGAATGGTCGTAGTGAATCATTGGCAGGAAACCACACAGCAGGGCGTTTACTGCGCCGGGGAATCCACAGGAATCGGCGGTGGAGATTTGGCCCTGGTCGAGGGCTCGATCGCCGGGTACGCAGCCGGCGGACAGCAGGATCGGGCCCGCGCTCTGTTCCGCTCACGCGAGAAAGCCAATCGCTTCCGGCGGCTCTTAGAGTCCACATTCCGACTCCGGGCGGAGCTCGCCTCCCTGGCTACGCCCGAAACGATTCTCTGCCGCTGTGAGGACGTTCCACTAGGCAAGCTGTCCGAGCACCGAAGCTGGCGCGATGCCAAGCTGCAAACGCGCTGCGGTATGGGACCGTGCCAAGGTCGCATCTGCGGTCCGGCGGCCGAGTTTCTACTGGGATGGCCCGCGGAATCGATCCGTCCGCCCATCTTTCCGGTTTGCGTGAAACATCTTCTCAATGACCCCTCCTAAGCGGCTCGGACTGCTCGACGCCACGACGATCATCGTGGGCTCGATGATCGGGAGCGGGATCTTTCTTGCACCGGCGCTGATTGCGGGCATCGTGGTTCAATCCAACCTTGGCGCGGGAGCCTTCGTCACGATCTGGATCATCGGGGGACTGCTGACATTGTGCGGCGCCCTTTCCTATGGGGAGTTGGCGGCCGCGTTCCCCAAGGCCGGAGGCCAGTACGTGTACTTGTCCGAAGCGCTCGGCCCGATCTGGGGCTTCCTCTACGGCTGGACCGTGTTTACAGTGATTCAAAGCGGATTCATCGCCGCGGTCGCTATTGCATTCGCCAACTACTTGGGCGTGTTCCTCCCCGGGATCAGCCAAATGCACAGCGTCGTGGATTCGGCCGGAATCCGGGTTTCCGCGGTTCAGGCCGCGGCCATCGGGCTGATCCTGTTCCTCACCTGGATTAATTCTCGCGGCCTGCGTGAGGGCGCGTTCTTCCAGAACTTCCTGACGATCGCCAAGGTGGGTGCGCTTCTGGGCCTAGTGGTCTTCGGACTCACGAGCGGCAAGGGCGATTGGACTCATTTCCAACCCCTGACACCCGTGGCCGTCTCGTCGGCGGCCATGGCTGCATTCGCGGTGGCTATGTCGAAAGCGCTGTTTGCCTACGACGCATGGAACGTAGTGACTTTCGTGGCCGAGCAAACAAAGGATCCGGCGCGTACTCTCCCGCGTGCCCTGTTCCTGGGAACCTTCGCGGTGACGCTGCTCTATACGCTCGCCAACGTCGTTTATCTCTACGTTCTTCCCATCGACGCAGCCGCGTCGGTACCCGATCAGCGCATCGCGGCAGAAGTGGCGCAAATCCTGTTCGGACCCGTCGGCCTCACTCTGATTTCCGGAGCGATTCTTCTGTCGACGGCGGGTTGTGTTAACGGCCTGATCCTCTCCGGACCATGGCTCTACCAGGCGATGTCAAAGGACGGGCTTTTCTTCCGGACCGCGGCCCAGGTGCATCCAAGACTGGGTACAGCAGTGCGGTCGCTGACGCACCAGGCGGTCTGGTCGATCGCGCTGGTGCTGACGGGAAGCCTGGGCTCGCGCGGCGCGCAACTCTATAGCGATCTGTTGACCTTTACTTCATTCGCCTCTTTACTGTTCAACGCATTGACAGTCGTGGGACTCTTCCTGCTGCGTAAGCAACGCCCGGATCTGCCGCGACCTTACAAGGTCGCGGCGTATCCTTTCGTTCCCATCCTCTATTTGGTCACGGCAGCGTTCTTCCTGATTTGGATCGCAGTGGGGGATCCGCGCAACTCCGGGTTCGGCCTGTTCGTGATTCTGACCGGAGTCCCGTTCTATTACTACTGGCGGCGTTAGACTAAGGCTGGTGTGTACTACGGAAGCTCGCCCTTGCGGCTACCTTGGAGATAAGCAGTGACGGCGAAAGCGGCGCCGAATACCTTGAGCCCGAGTGCGATTGCACCGCGCTGAGCCGTCGTCAGGCCCATAGGCTTTCGATCGGCTGTTCCCGCTAGAAGAACAAGCTACCGCCCGCAAATCGATGAATAACGAATAGCACCGGCATTCCAACCAGGACATATACCCTTCGATTGGTCGGTCGTTGGCGCACCCCGATCGTTGAACGCGATTTCCGCGGGGAGCCAGATCTCAATTGACTTGAAAAGTCTAGAAAAGTCCAGTATTGTAACTAAAAGACTGCACGCGCCTGATGGCTAACAAAACCCCCAGCTCGCCGAAGCGACAGCAGGCTGCACTGGCACAAGAAGTGCGCGTTAAGCGGTTACGCCTTGAGCTCGGGATCAGCAGAGTCGAATTAGCCAAGCTTGCTCTCGTGAGCGAGAAGACTGGGATCGCCTGCTGAGTGGCCGGTTCCCTGAGCGAAACGAAAGAAACAGTAGCGCCTGCTATAGTCCGCGGCCCGGGTCAGCGCCACTTCCGCCAGCGAAAATGTCTCTAGCAACCGCAGCACCTGCCCGTATTCCCGTCGGCCGTGTTGGCCCAGGCGAGTTTCCATTTGCCGTCGCAGCTCCAAGGACTCTTCCGGCAACTGCCACTTCCGGCAACTGCCACCCTTGAAGCGGCGCACAGCCTGATCCAGCGCATTGGTCTTGTGCTCCAGCACAGCCAAGTAGTGCAGCGGATTGAAAATCATCCTCTCGCCCGTAGCTCCGGGGATGCCGCGCGATTACTTGGTTGGAGCAGCTGATGACGACCTCCCACACGAAGGCTTTCACCAACACCTGCCGGTGCCCGTACTCCACCGGTACTGAGTAATCGTTGGTCTGGTACCCAAAAGGACGACCTGTAACAAGAGATTCATAAGCACGCAACGCGCATCAGGCATGCTAAAATCATAGTTGACCATCTTCCCCTGATCTTCCGGCGGGCCTTGGCGCCCTTCGGCTCAGGCTCTTCAGCCCTCCGTTCCGCTGCATTCCCTGGCCTTCGTCCAGCCCAATCTTTTTTCCTGGAGGTAATCCCAAAATGCGTAATGGATATTTGATCGATATGGACGGTGTGATTTATCGCGGCTCCGAGCCAATCGACGGCGCCGCGGACTTCATCCGCTGCCTGGTGGAGGAGCACATTCCGTACCTTTTTCTCACCAATAATTCGGCCTACACACCGCTCGACGTCGTGGTCAAACTCCGCAAGTTCGGCATTGAGACGACTTCCGAGCATGTGTACACATCGGCTCTTGCCACGGCCGAATTCGTGCACCACCAACGCCCGAATGGTACGGCATTCGTGATCGGGGAAGGGGGCCTGTTGACGGCACTATCCGACGTGGGCTACGCAAGCTCCCGTGACAAGCCGGATTACGTGATCGTAGGGGAAGGGCGGGTTCTGAACTACGAGTTAGTCGAGCAGGCGCACCGGCTCATCGACTCCGGCTCCCACCTGATTTCCACCAACAGCGACACGTGGTGTCCCACCGATAACGGTCCGCGTCCGGGCTGCGGCTCGATTGTCGCGATGATCGAGGCAGCCACCGGGCGCAAGGCCTATCACGTTGGAAAACCGAATCCATTCATGATGCGAGCGGCGCGGAAGCGCATTGGGCTCAGGACCGATGAGGTGATCATGGTCGGCGACACGATGGAAACGGATATCCGAGGCGCGACGGACCTGGGGTTTCAAAGCATCCTGGTCTTAACCGGGTCAGCCACGCGCGAAAGCCTGAAGGATTATCCATTCGCCCCCACGCGAGTGGTTGAGTCTGTGGGGGAACTGGTCGAGGTGGCGCCGGCCGCGGCGTGAATTCGGCGCCCTCCGGTCACTCGTGAACGAGCTCTTCATTCGTGGAGGTGCGCAGCCACCCACTCCTTCACACGCCGGATCGAGCCCTCCAAATCGTCACGGATCTCATAGACCCAGAACCGCATCACATCCCAATCCAAATCAGCCAGGCGGCGGGAGCGGATTTGGTCCCGCCGGCATAGCTCGCCATCCCAGTTACGATGATAGTTTTCGCCGTCCACCTCAATATCCAACTTCCGGGCGCCGGTGAACAGAGCAAAGTCGAGTGTATCCGGCGCTTCCTCGTATTGTGGGATCGGCCGCAGGCCGGCCGTATACATGGCTCCATAGAATATCCGCTCCCAATCGAAAACCAACTCCGGCCGCGCGACCAGGGGATATTCAGGACGCAGCTCCTCAGTCGCCAGCAGCCGTGCTTCATTCAACCGAGCCCACGCGAGTATTCCGCAAAGCCGGCAAGATAACCGACGCCCGAGTCAAGCGCCGCTTGCCTGTCGCCCACCACCACGAGCTCCGAGCGGGCCCGGGTGACCGCTACGTTGAAGAGGTTCCTGTGATTCTTCAAGAAACGCAGCGCGCTGTCGCCCACCCCCAAGGAAACGACGGGCGAGAAGAAGATCACGTCCCGCTCATCTCCCTGGAATCCGTGGACTGTATCGGCCACGAATTGGAGCGACGCCAACTGCCGGGAGAGTTCGTGGTCCTGATGCACGAGCGTCCGTATCCGGTTTGCTTGGGCGCGGAACGGGGTCACGACGCCAATCGCCCCATCATATGCTTGTTCGAGGACCAGCTTCCGTACTGCTCCAACAAGCGCTTCCGCTTCCACTCCGTTGAGAGCGCCACCGCCCGAAGGCCGTATGACTTTTCCTCGCACGTCTACCCACCGCACCGCGGGTCCGGACGTCCGCGGGCGTTTCAAGGTTTCATGATCTGTCGCAATCCGAAGGCCTCCCCGGTAAAAGTGCCGGTTGGAAAACGCAATGATGTCGCGGTGCGACCGATGATGATCCCGCAGGTTCACGATATCCTCGTGGCGGCACAGGCTGCGGGCGAGATCGAACAATGAGTTCACCGAATATGCCCAGGCCGCGTGTCCATCCGCCAAGCCGTGCGCAGCCAAAATAAGCCGATCCTGTTGCGGCGCCACGGTACTGACGTGTTTGAGCTGAAGTGGATCGCCGATGATGACAGCGCGGCGAGCTCGAAACAGAAGCGGAAGTGCGGAAGCAATATCGCATTGGCTCGCTTCATCAATCACGACGAGATCGAAGAAACCCGGCTCGAACGGGAGACGTCCTCGCGACAACGAGGTCACAGCCCAGCACGGCAGTATTCTCGCGACCTTTGGAAACAAGCTGTAATAACGGCGGAAGACTCTTCCGCCCGCTCCCTCCTCGTGGCGGTCGCCCCTCGCGATCATTTGGAGGAGGGAAACGTATTCGCTCAGGAGCTTGCGTTGCTCCGGATTCCAGCGGCGGGCCAAAGCCGAAGCCAGCATTGCCACAATTCGAGGGAGTTATGCGCGGATTCCTCCGCAATCCGGGTCAACTCAAACGCCAGATGCTCGAGTGGTCTCGCGGAGCGCAGCCGGTCGAGGCCGTGCCCGTAGGCCCGCACGCGGGCCGCCCAGTCCAGGCGATCCGCGAGCTCGCCCTGAAAGTCCTTCCAAAGCTCGAGGTTGTGCGCCCCCGGCTGGCTATCGGGAGGACTGATGCCTAGCAACTCCGCAAGCGGCGGTAATTCACCTGCGGCCTCGGCGAGGCGCTCGAAGCGGCGGCTCTTGACCGAATCCCAGAGCAAGCGGACCATCGCCGGCTGGCCGGATTCCTTGGCCGCATCGAGGGCGGAGGCGAGCGACTGGAAGCGGCGGTGAATGCCATCCCCATCGAGGGACCGAAGTCCGGCAAACCGTTTCTCCCCGAACAAAGCCCGCGCCGGCTCCGCCGCCCGCTCCAACTCATCAACCTCGTTCCGCAAACTCACAACCGACGCGATCTCACGCTGGACGGAGGTGAACCGGGCGCGGTCTTGTTCGTGCGCTCGAGCCAGCCAGAGGTGCCGGGCGGAATCGGCCGGAGTGGACGACTCCGCCATCCCGGCCGCAAGATGCTGCGCGATCCGAGCGTGATGTTCCTCCTACCGAGGCGAAGGAGCAGAGGATATTGGTCCCAATTGATTTACGCGGGACTCGACGACGTCTACGGCATGGTTATTCTTGCTGGAGAACAACGCGGTTCCACTTTGCCAGGCTATGTTGGCCAGAAGCGAGGTAACGACTTGCGATTTGCCAGTGCCCGGCGGACCGGTCACTACCGTAAGCGGTGCACTCAATCCCTGCACGACTGCCTGTCTTTGCTCGGTGTTCAGCGGCAAAACCTCTAGAATGGGACGGTCCCCGGCCGGAAGCGCATCGATGTTTTCGCCGCGCAGCCATAGTCCCAGCGCGGTGTCCCGGACTGCCTCATCGTCGAGCTGCGCGAGCTTGCGCAGCTCGATTTCGAGCCCGTAAGTAAACGGCGAGCGGATTCCGGCGAATATCACGGCCCGGTTATAGATACCCGGTGAACTCAGCTCGGCAAGCGGAGCGCCTTTTGGAGAGCTGGTAAGGGTTGAGATCCTCCTGCCATCCCCACTCTGGCCGGCAACGCTGGCGGCGCAAAATAATCTCGTCCCATGGGGGCAGATCATCCTCGGCATTCGCAAGGCCGAGTTCGTCGGAAAGCTGGATCGCTTCGTCCATCACATTTCCGCTATCTACCGAGGGCAGGTTTTTCAAGACCTCGAGATTGAAGAGCGGAATTCCGCTCGCCGGTCGAGGCGCATCGCAATCCTCCTCCGGCGTTTCCTCCATTGGATAGAGAAGTACTAGCTCGATCCGCATCTCCTCCTCGTCTCTCAGGTGGACGGACCGAAGGCGAATTGCGTAACCAATGTAGACCGCAAGCTAGCCCCGCTCCTGCCGCGCCTTTCTGACGATTTTCTTGATCGCGCGATCGATCCCCCAAGGTTCGGCCCCCTGATGGGCGAAGGGAAGTTCATCCAGCACAACATAGCCAGCGCCATCCGCCGCCGGAATACTGATTCCAGAGCCACTTTCGCGCGAAAGGCACTCGAGGTAATAGCGGCACAGAGTGGCCAAGAAGGTTCGTGGCGGAGGAGCGGCGAATGGAGAGGTCCGCGACCCTTTTGTTTTCGGCCACCAACGGTAAGCGCTATCCTGAACGACGTCGGCGCCAAGCTGACCATGAAGCAGCGTGACCACCTGCGGTCTGTCGAGCCCCAGTTCGTTCGCAATCTGCTGTGCCTTCAGGCCCGGCTTGTGGGAGAGCAGTTGCTGGATTTGATCCGCAGCGGTCATACCGGAACTTCCAGTATCGCAGGAGGGCCTGGAAGCCTCTCTACTTATAGGGCGATCGTGGGAGACGGCTCCTTCAGCAGTCTGCTAAAAGTAGATCCGGGCGCCGATTTGTAACGAACGCGCGGTCATAGCGCCGAGAACCCTGCCGAAATTAACGTTGGTGAACTCCGCCGTGGCGCGTTGTAGGTGACCGTGTTGAGCACATTGTAGGCTTCGACGCGGAGCTGGCCGTACGCCCGCTCGTTGATCGGAATGTTGCGGAACAACGACAGATCCAGCCGGTGCACTCCATCGGCCCGCAGCACGTTGCGGCCGACGTTTCCGAAGGTGAATGGCGCCGGGGCGGCGAAGGCGGTCTTTTCGAACCATCGCGCCGGCGTCGAATTCTCCACACGCCAGTTCCCCACAACGTTTGGACACACATAACCAACATTGCCGGTGTTTGCGATGTCGCCGGCAACGGAGAAGCTTATCAAGGTCTCCAGGGTCTACGCAACATTCCACACAAACATTTACAGGCATTTATGTTTTCGACTGCCGGGCGCGTCGATAGGAGTATCGGCGCGGCAAACAGGAGTGTTCGCGCCACGCGGATACGATCGTGTTAGAGTGACATCTTGTGTTTTCGAAAATCCTGCGCCGGACTCACATGTATCTGGCGTTGTTCCTGACACCGTGGGTGCTGATGTATATGGCCAGCACCTTTGTCATGAATCATCGCGACTGGTTTCGCGGCCGCCCCGCTCCTCCTCCCAAGTTTGAACTGGAGCGTGAGCTCACCTACAACGGGGAGTTCCCGCAAGGCGCGGAGGCGAAGCAGATCGCGCAACAAATTCTCGCGGGCCTCGAAATGGATGGAGCATTTGGCGTGCAGAAGCGGGGCGATGGAACGCTGTTGATCAACCGGCAGGATCTGGTTTCGCCGCGAAGGATCACCTACACACCTCCAGACAAGAAGCTGACGGTGGAGCGCGTGGTGTTTGAGAATGGCGCGTTTCTCGAGCGCTTTCACCGGCGCCGAGGGTTCCAGCAGGACAACGCGATTGACGACACGTGGGCGTTCACGGTGGACCTGTTTATCGCAGCGGTTATGTTCTGGGCGCTCTCCGGACTCTGGATGTGGTGGGAGATGAAAGTGACGCGGAAGCTCGGCGCGCTGTGCCTGTTGGCTGGGATCGGATTGTTCGCGCTGTTCCTGGTGGTGCTCTGAATGGCTACCAGTCATTTCCTACGCCGTCTGCATCTCTATCTGGCGCTCTCTCTATTGCCGTGGTTTTTCATGTATGGAGTGAGCTCGATCCCGTTTAGTCACAATCAATATTTTCAGCGGCTCGACGAGGCGAAAGGCGTTCCGCTATGGACCAAGCGATTCGAGCGTTCCTATGAGGCGTCCGTTCCGGAGGGCTCCGAGTTGCGGGCGTTCGGCGCCAAAGTAATCCAGGATCTCGGACTCGAGCCGGGCGGGTTTGGCGCCTACCGGCAGAATCCGAGTCAGGTGAACGTCTACATCTATTCGTTCCTGAAGTCGACACAGGTCAAGTACTTCCTCGATCAGAAAAAGGTCGTGGTTGAGGACCGGCGCTTCCGCTGGGATCACTTTCTAACGGGGATGCACGCACAGGGCGGATTTGAGCAGGAGTCGTTTCTTTGGGACCTGTGGGGCGTGCTGGTGGATGTGGTGTGCCTTGGGATGCTGGGATGGATTGTGACGGGGATCTATATGTGGTGGAAGCTGCCGGCGACCCGGATCTGGGGTTGGCTTGCATTGAGCGGCGGCATCGTGTCATTCGGATATTTTGTCGCGCGGTTATAGGACGGTCCGAAGCGGTACAATCACGGATGAAAGTCATGCGGCGATCGCTCGCAACGTTCCTGGTGCTAGTTGGCGCGTTGACAGGACAGAATCAGCCCAATCCGTCTCCACCCAAGCCCGCCCCATCTAAAGAAAGCCCCGAGCAACCCGGCGGAGTGTTCCGGATCCAGTCCCAATGGCCACCGGACGCCGAGGCGCCCAAAAAAGAAGAGCCCCCGAAGAAGGCCGTTCTAACCTTCGAAGGCAAACCGATGATCCTGCCATTCGCGTGCACGGACGAAGACATCACGGCGTTCGGAATGACCTGTACCGAGGAACACCCGTGTCCGGTGTATGCACAACTTTCCGGGTTGCAGCCGCTGGGATCCAAGTTATTTGTTACGGGGAATCTGCACGACGGCGCAACTACCATGTATTCGTTGCTGCTGGTGAGCGAGGACAACGGCCGCACGTGGGAGGAGCCCGTGGATCGGATGCGCGGGGCGGGACTCGAACACATACAGTTCATCGATTTCGAGACTGGGTGGATCAGCGGCGAGCTGCTCCAGGCGCTGCCTCGCGATCCGTTTTTCCTGCTCACCACCGATGGCGGCAAGTCATGGCGGAGGCGGCCGGTATATTCCGAGGCGCGGATAGGCGCGATCGATCAGTTCCATTTTGAGTCGCGGACCGCTGGGACTCTGGTGATCGATCGCATGCAGTCGGGCGAGGCTGGCCGATTCGAACGATACGAGTCTATGACCGGCGGGGACACTTGGATGATACGGGAAGTGACACAGAAACGTCCGCGGCTGCGGGTGAGCCAGGAGACATATGCCAATCCGGATTGGCGATTGCAAGCCGATGCGAAGTCCAAGGCTCACAGGGTCGAACGAAAGAATGGGGCTCGATGGGAGACAGTGGCAGCGTTTACAGTGAAGGTCGGCGAATGCAAGCCGGCCCTTTCGACGCTACCGGAGCCTCCCCCCGCAGCGCCGGCGCCTATCACGGCGCCTGCGGGCCGCCTGCCGGCCCCAACAGGCCCTTCCCGGCCTCCGACGCTTAAGAAGAAGAATTAAAGGTGCATGAGAACGCAAGCCGGAGGCTCGCGCCACGCGCGCTCGCGCCAGCCTGATCCGATCGAGGTGGAACTGTTCCGGCACTTGTTCGCGTCCCTGTGTGAGGAGATGGGCATCGTTCTCCGCAAGACAGCATACTCGGCCAACATCAAGGAGCGGCGCGACTACTCTTGCGCCGTGTACAACTCAGCGGGCGAGCCGGTGGCCATGGGCGACCACATGCCGGTCCACCTGGGCGCGATGCCGGAATCCGTGCGCGTGGTGCGCGAGGTGCTGCGGCTGGGTCCCGGGGACGTAGCGATCGTGAATGATCCCTTCCTCGGCGGCACCCACCTGCCCGATATCACCGCCGTGGCGGGAGTGTTTTTGCAAAGAGAGTCGCATCCGCGATTCTACATCGCAAATCGAGCCCATCACGCGGATGTCGGCGGGATGAGCCCAGGATCGATGCCGATGGCGAGCGAGATCTACCAGGAAGGAATCCGAATTCCTCCCGTGCTGTTGGCGCAAGGCGGCAAGATCGACGAACGGATGCTCGAGCTGATCCTCGCTAACGTCCGGACACCCGAGGAGCGACGCGGTGATTTAGTGGCGCAATGGATGTCGATGGAGAGGGGTAAGTCGCGGCTTCTCGATATCGTCGAGCGGTATGGCGTGGCGCGAGTGGAACGGAATCTTGCGAAGCTCGCAACCTATAGCGAACGCATGATGCGCGCCCGGCTGGCCAAACTGCCGCGGGGGCGCTACCAGTTCGCCGATAATCTGGACAGCGACGGCATCACGGACCATCCAATCAAGATTCTAGCGACGGTAACACTTGCGGGTGATTCGGCGACCGTGGACTTCACCGGCACCGATTCGCAGGCTGTGGGCCCGGTGAATGCCAACGCCGCCATCACGGCATCGGCGGCGACGTACGTGTTCCGATGTCTGTTGGACGAGGATGTGCCATTCACGGCTGGACTGCTCCGTCCCATCCGGATCATTAATCCACCCGGCAGCGTAACGAATGCGCTCCCCCCGGCGGCAATGGCGGCAGGTAATGTCGAGACGTCTCAGAGGATCACGGATGTACTGCTAGGGGCGCTAGCGCAGGCTGCTCCCGAAGCGATTCCCGCAGCCAGCTCAGGCACCATGAACAATCTGTCATTCGGAGGGCGGGATCCATTTCGCGGACGGGCGTTTGCCTATTACGAAACGATAGCGGGCGGAATGGGCGCAAATGGCCATTCCGAGGGGCTAAGCGCCACGCACACGCATATGACAAACAGTCTCAACACACCGATCGAGGCGTTCGAGCACCAGTATCCGGTCCGCGTGCGTTCGTACCGGATTCGATCCGGCTCCGGCGGGGAAGGGGCGCGGCGGGGCGGCGACGGGATTGTGAAGGAACTCGCGTTTCTGGCCGACGCGGAGGTGACGATTCTGTCGGATCGGCGTAAGCAAGGGCCATACGGACTGGTGGGCGGCGGTGAGGGGAGGCCGGGACGCAACCGGCTCAACAACCGAGCCCTGCCGGGTAAGGTTCGGACGAACGCTCCAGCCGGTTCCGTGCTGCGAATCGAGAGCCCGGGCGGAGGCGGTCATGGTCCTCCTAAGCTATAGTTAAGAATTGTCTTTTCTGGACGTATTGAAAACGGATCCTGCCAAGGCGCGGCGATTCTCCGTCTACATGGTTGCGCTGAGCACATGTCTCGGCGCCGCGGCGCAGATTCTCATGAAATCCGGGGCCCAGATGCAGCAGCAGGATAGCGCATTGATGATGCTGGTGGCTATATTCACTACACCGCAACTATTTATCGGCTACTGCCTGTATGCGATGTTCACCTTTGTGCTAGTAATCGCTTTGAAATACGGGGAGCTCTCGATTCTCTACCCTGTGATCGCACTGACTTATGTCTGGGTGACGATTCTTTCCGTGCTCATTTACAAAGAAATTCTCAACCCCTACAAGGTGGCTGGGCTTACGACGGTAGTGCTGGGAGTGGCGGTACTGGGGAGGGCGAGCCGGCGGTGACAACACCGGTCTCGTCGATTGTGCTCGTACTGGGGGCTTCGTTTGTAGGCTCGATCGGCGCGGTGTTCCTGAAGTCGGGCGCGGGCCACTTGCATCGCGACTTCCGATCCTTGTTGACCAACTGGCGTCTGGTAGTCGGGATCGTGACTTTCGTCTTGAGTTCTCTGCTGTACTTGAAGGGAATCAAGAATGGGGAACTGACCGTGCTGTATCCGATGGTGTCTCTAGGGTACGTTTGGACCTTGTTCTGGTCGCGGCTGTTCTTCAGCGAGCCCTTGACAAAAGGGAAGTTCGCAGGGTTGGGCCTGATCATACTAGGGATCACAATCCTGGCTTTTGGCAACGCGTCGCGGTAGAAGCCGCGGAACCAGGGGTCAGAAGCTTGAATGGGGTACGATCACGGTAGCGAAAACAACCTCCAGTGGTTCTGATCAACCCAAGCGCAACCGAACTCGGCCGTCGCCACGTGATTCTCTGGGGCCGCGGCCGGTCCAGATATTACGCTGCCGATATTCCGGGACCGTTGTCGATCAAGTCTGTCGTGCGGGGACAAGCGGAATGGAGCACATCGGAGGGACGATTCCCTCTCGATGCCACTTCCCTGCTCCTGCTCAACGAAGATCAACGTTACACCATCGCGGTGGATCAACCCGAGCCCGCGGAAACCTTCGTCGTCTTCTTCGAGCGGAGCTTCCTGAGCGGGAAGGACTCGCTCGACGATCCTTTCACGCTTGATCCAGCGCCGGGATTCTTCGAGTCGATCCAGCACAAGCAGGGTCCCATCGCCGCACGGTTGAATACGCTGTATCGAGGCGTGTCCGGAAATCCACCATCGCCGGAGTGGCTCGAAGATCAGATCCACTTCCTCGCCGAGGATTTGGGCGCTCATTTACGCAGGATCCACGGCGAACCGGAAAAAATACAGGCGCGGCGTACAACCACCCGCCTGGAACTCTACCGGCGGTTGGACCGGGCCCGAAACTATATGGAGTCCTCGCTGGCGGATTCGCTTTCTTTGGATGCCGTCGCGCGTGAAGCGTGTCTGGCGCGGTTCCACTTCCACCGCCATTTCCGCGACGCCTTCGGCGAGACGCCGCAACAGTACAAGACCCGCCGCCGGCTGGAGCGCGCGGCTAGCCTGCTCCACGGAACCTCACGTCCGGTGCTCGAAATCTGCCTCGATTGCGGATTCGATAGCCTGGGATCGTTTACGACGCTGTTCGCCCGCCGCTACGGAGCACCGCCCGGCCGCTACCGGCAAATTCGCAAGAATCGAGAAGTCTTCTTCCCGGGCTCCGCGGCATCCTATGGAGTATGAGAACCCTTACCCAGGTCAGCGTCATCATGCTCGGCACTCGCAATCTGGAGCGCGCCGTCGCGTTTTATCACCAGAAGCTCGGGATGAGACTTAACCAGCAGATTCCCGGTCTTGCCTTCCTGAACGGCGGCGGCGTAACTCTCGCTCTCAGCGAGCCCTTGGCGCGCGCTAGGGAAACTGTGGCCGGCGCGACTGAAGTCGTCTTCCCAGTCGACAACGTCAAACAGGCTTTCGGGGAACTGAAGTCGCAGGGTGTCGAGTTCGTAAACGAACCCCGTGTCGTGAACGGTCCGATGTGGGCCGCCAACTTCAAGGATCCGGACGGGCATTTCCTCTCAATCTTTGGACCTGAAGGCGGGACCGCAGGCGGCGCTCGCGAGTGATAGAATCAGCCGCATGAAGGGGCTTCTTCTCGCTACTCTGACAACCTGCGCATTCGCTCAGGGACTTGCCACTCTGTACGGCACCATCACTGACTCCGGGGGCGCTGTGATGCCAGGCGTGAAGGTCACAGTGACCCACACCGAAACAGGAACGGTTCGACAGGCCGAAACCGACGCCACGGGAAATTGGGTGGCGGTGCAGCTTCCTGTTGGCGCCTACACAATTCGGGCGGCGGCGGAAGGCTTCAAGGAGTTTGTGCAAAGCGACCTTCGCTTGCAGGTGTCGGAGAACCGGCGGATCGATCTTGCGATGCAAGTGGGGCAAGTGAGCGAGCGGATCGAGGTCCAAGCCTCGGCGGCGCAGGTCGAGACGCGCACCGGTACGATCGGCGAAGTGATCGATTCACACCGGATCGTGGATCTTCCGTTGAACGGACGCAATCCCGTGTCGCTACAAGCGTTGGTGGCGGGTGTGGGACGGCGCGGGCCTCGCGACCAGCCGCAAAACGAGACCATCTCGGTGAACGGCTCCGCCTTCCGTGGCAACAACTATGCTCTGGATGGCGGCGACAACCACGATCCCTTCTTCAATACCCCAGCACCCTTCCCCAATCCCGACGCTTTGCAGGAGTTTTCGATCGAGACGAATTCCTACGGAGCCAACAAGGGGCGAAACGCGGGAATCTTCGTCAGTGCCGTGACGAGGTCGGGAACCAACCAGTTTCACGGCGCCGCCTTCGAGTTTTTGCGCAACGAGAAGCTTAACACTCGCGACTTCTTTGCCATTGTGGTGCCGCCGTTCCGGCGAAATCAATATGGCGGAACGATCGGCGGCCCGATCCGCAAGGATCGCACCTTCTTTTTCGCTTCGTGGCAAGGGACAAAGGAGCGAAGCGCACCGGGAGTGACCACTTCCCTTGTGCTCACGGAAGCACAACGGCGGGGCGACTTCTCTGGCAGAGTGATTCGCGATCCGGACACCAATCAACCGATCGCCGGAAGCATGATCCCAGCCAGCCGGCTATATCAGCCAGCGCAGCGATTCCTGGAGCTGTATATTCCATTGCCGAATCAGGTGGGCGGCTTTCTGAGCTTCGCCTCCGACCAAGCCATCGACGACGATCAGCGGATCGTAAAGGTGGATCATAACTGGAGTCCGGACAATCGCATGACCGCGCGGCTGCTGTGGAACTTCAACGATACGCGCCAGGCGGTGGGCAACATCCCGCGGCTGCTGGCGTCCATTGTTTACACGAACTGGAACGGCACCTGGAGCGACACCCACGTGTTCAATCCGACCTCGGTGAACAGCCTGACGTTCACGGCGCAGAACATCAAGCGTATCCAAAACTCGATCGCTCCCCAGGGCAAGACGTGGACCGATCTTGGCGCGGGCGTTGTGCGGGCCCATCGCGAAGACACGACCACGGCCATTTCAACGAACCTGACCGGATACTTCAACGCATTCACGCGCTATCCCTTGTTCCAGGAACGGTTCTACTATCACATCAACGACGAAGTCAGTCTCACGAGAGGATCGCATCTGATCAAGTTCGGAGGAGAATTGCGGTACGCGAAGGTGGACCGGGTGGAGCGGTTCCAGGGCGACGCCGCACTGACGTTCCGGGGCCAGCTCATGGGTGACGCGGCCGCGGAACTTTTACTCGGCCGGGTGGCGTTGATCCAGCAGAATTCCGGCGCCGAATCGTATCCGCGGGGTCCCGAGATCAGCCTGTTTTTTCAGGACGACTGGAAGGTCAACCGCCGTCTGACTCTCAACCTGGGCCTGCGATACGATCCGTTCCTTCCTCCGCCGGACAAGCGAGGAACGGGCGCGATCTTCCGGGAGGGATTGCAATCCACTTTCTTCCCGCTAGCGCCATTGGGTCTGGTGTATTTTTCGAAGGATCCTGGCGTGGCCGAGAAGTACGGCTTCGGCAACATCTGGTCGAACTGGGGCCCACGCATGGGGTTCGCGTGGGACCCATTCGGCAACGGCAAGAACAGCGTGCGGGGCGGTTATGGGATTTTCTACGGGTCCCGATCGCTGCAGAACATCGGAGGCGGGGGACCGGGATACGTCCTCACGACCAATATCGATCCGGTGCCGGGCGGTCTCGCCGATCCGTACCGCTCGATTGGCGGGAATCCATATCCGTTCACGGCGCCTACGAGCAACGAGGATCGCGCTCGATACCAATTCGTGCGTCCGGTGTCAGTGGGCGGATGGGAGGCCGACTGGCGCAATGGGATCGTCCAGAACTGGAATTTCTCACTCCAACGCGAAATCTTCACCGGCTACATTCTGACGACGGCCTATGTGGCAAGCAAGGGAAATCATCTCGAGTTGAGCCGGGAGATCAATCCAGGCATTTTCGGGCGCCCGGGGAACCTGCAACAGCGGCGCCGGTTTCCTGAATTCACAGGCATCCAGCCGGCCACTCACGACGGCAACATGACCTACAACTCACTCCAGATCACGTTGAACAAGAGGTTGACGCACGGATTCACAATTCTCACTTCGTACACCTGGGGCCGGACTATCGACAATGCGTCTCCCATCGACGGCGCCGACAGCAGCCGGGAAAAGGCCGTCTCCGCGAACAATATCGATCACCGTTACATTGGTTCGTTCATCTGGCAGCTTCCAACCCCAGTGAAGTATGGCCGGTTAGCGAAGCACGTTCTGGGCGGTTGGGAAGTCAATGGGATTGCGGAGCTCGAGTCCGGCCTGTATTTCACAGTCGTGTCCGGACGCGATAATTCCGGAACCGGGATCAACAGTGACCGGCCGGATCTGGTGGGCAATCCCCATCTCGAGCGAGGACGGGCACGCGAGGATCTGATTGCGCGCTGGTTCGATCCCGCCGCGTTTCAGCAAAATCCAGCGGGCACGTTCGGCACCGCGGGTCGCAATATTCTGGAAGGGCCCGGGAGCGCGAATGTGGACTTCGGGGTGATGAAGAGCATCACGGTACGGGAAGGTCACCGTTTGCAGGTGCGCGGCGAGGCGTTCAATCTGTTCAATCGAGTGAATCTGGATAATCCCAACGGGAACATCAATACGGTGCAAGTGGCCAGGATCACCTCGGCGGGACCGCCGCGGGTGTTGCAGGTTGCGTTGAAGTACATTTTTTAGGGGCGTCGATACGCTGGATGGAAGGGCGCTGCCTGACAAGGCAGATGCCCCTGGATAACCCAGCACTTTCTCGGCGACGCATATTATATAATCTGCTCAGCAGGGAGGGAGTAATGCTTTTTCGTCTCTGGCTAACAGGTCTGCTCGTGATCGGCGCAGCCGTTGGGCAAACCACTTACGCTTCGATCACCGGTACAGTCACCGATCCTAACGGAGCGGTAGTGCCGGGCGCCATGGTCGAGGCGACTCATTTGGAAAGCAACTACAGGTACACAGCGTCGTCGAACCAGGCTGGCGTTTATACGCTCGCTCAGCTTCGCGAGGGCGATTACAAGGTACGGGCGCGTGCCCAGGGTTTTCAGGAATTCGTCGCGCAAGACGTAAAGCTCGTCGCGCGTGACCTCCGCCGTATCGACGTGCAGCTTCGCGTTGGATCCGTCGAAACCGTCATCGAGGTGACGGTGGGCGCGACCCTGATCGAGACCGAGACTGCGCGCATAGGCAACACTAAGGGCGCGTCCACTCTGCAATCGCTGCCGCTGAACACACGGTCACTCTATGATTTCCTGGGACTCACACCCGGCGTCATTGGCGCCGGAGGCGGACAGGCCACGCGGCGTTTCGCCGGCAGCCGCGTCAACCAATCCGATCAGTCCATCGACGGCGTTACCGTATCGAACGGCTATGACGGCACTCAAATCAGCCCGCTTGTGAGTTACATTGGCGGCTTCGAGGAAGTGCGCGTCGATCTGGCTAACAACACTGCTGATATTGGCTCGATCGGCCAAGTCACGGTTATCTCGAAGTCCGGGACGAATCAACTTCACGGCATGGGCTGGAACTACTACTCCACGCCTTGGTTCCGCGCCCGCAATCCGTTCGCGCTATCCCGCACCAGCGGTGTCAATCACGCTCCTGGCGGGCAGATTGGCGGGCCGATAGTCATTCCTCGCCTCTATGACGGGCACAACCGGTCCTTCTTTTTCTTCTCGTTCGAGACGTCGCGAGGGTCAAATGTGGCGCAGCTATTGAACCCTACCGTACCGCTGGCAGCGTGGCGTAATGGCGACTTTTCGGGTTTGCGCAATGTCGTCGTCCGTGATCCTAACGGCAACACACCATTCGCGAGCAATATGATTCCGGCGGCGCGGATCAACCCAGTGGCTCAGAAAATTCAGACCCGTTTCTACCCATTGCCCAACTTCGGGGACCCAACCGTGCTAGCCAGCCAGAACTTTCGAACGCAGTTGCTACGGCCCTTCGACCCCAACACCTATTACACCGCTCGGGGCGACCATCGCTTCACCGAGAAGACATTCGTCTTCGGACGCTGGACCTGGAACCGTTCCCACAGCCGCGCTTACGAGGGAAATTTACCCGCGATCGGACGCCGTTGGCAGACCCGGGATACACGCGCACTAGCGGTGTCGTTCTCCCACACCTTCAATCCTTCTCTTATCTCCGAGACGCGCTTCGGGATCACGTACAACGACAATCCCCTGCACGGTCCGCTCCTGGGCCGCGAGGTTGTCCAGGATCTCGGTATCACTGGGCTCGCCGATAATCTACCGGACATCAACGGCTTGACGCAGATCGGCTTCTCCGGCGTGGGCTTGACGGGGATTTCCCAGTCGCAGTGGCGCCACCCCGGATTCAAGAACTACGTGCAGCAGTATCAGCAGCACGTCAATTGGTTTCGCGGCCGGCACAGCCTCAAGCTCGGTTTCATTCTGACTCGAGTCCGCTTTGAAGACAACCAGGCATCGGCCAATCTGTTCGGGAACCTCAGTTTTTCCGAGCGGTTTACAGGCCATCCTTACGGCGACTTCCTCCTCGGCATTCCCACCAGCGCCTCGCGGGCCTTTGCCCCGGTGCTCATCAGCCGGCTTCGGTGGGCACAGGATTGGTTTGTCACCGATGATTTCAAGATCACGCCGACCCTGACCCTCAACATCGGCGTCCGGTACGAGAACCATCCCGGGTACGCGGAGTCTCTCGGCCAGCAGTCGGTATTCGATATTACGACTGGGAAGATCGTGGTGCCGGATGGCGCGCTCAACCGCGTGAGCCCGCTGTTGCCGCGCGGTTATGTGGACGTGGTGGAGGCCAGCAGCGCGGGTTGGCCGAGTAAGACGCTATTGCGCGGCGACAGAAACAACATCGCGCCGCGCGTCGGCCTCGCCTGGCGGCCGCTCGGTCCCGACACAGTTTTTCGCATGGGGTACGGCATCTTCTATGATGTTGTGCCGCGCGCCGTGGGCGCGGGCGGAGTCCCGTTCGTCATCAGCGAACCTGCGTTTACGAACCCTGCGGGCGCACCGACTGTGATCCTGCCGCGCGTCTTTCCGGCCTCGGTGGCAGGACCAACCACGGTCGGCCTTCCCGGTGGAACGCGCACCGATCTTCGAGATCCGTTCAGCATGCAGTACAACTTCACCATCGAGCATCAGCGCTGGAACACCGGATTCCGGGCTTCCTACATCGGCACCAACACCCGCCAGGGACAATTCGGATACAACATTAACCAACCGATCCCAGATGGCCGTCTCTATGTCGACAAGCCACGTTTGTTCCCGAACTATCCGGCCATTACGTATGTCACCAATGGCGCCGGGCATCAGTATCATTCCCTGACAACCGAGGTCCAACGCAAGATGGCGAATGGCCTGTACTTTCAAGTCTCCTGGACCTGGGCGCGGGACATCGGCGATCTCGACCGCGGCGCTTCTGGCGAAGACGCCTTCAATCGCCGCCGGGAGCGGGCGGTCTGGCTCGATATCCCCACGCATCGCCCAAGCGGGAACGTGGTTTACGAACTTCCGTTCGGTCGTGGAAAACGCTTTACGACCACGAGCCGCGCAGCGAACGCGATCCTCGGAGGATGGGAAATGAGCGCCGTCTACAGCGGATACACTGGC
>Ga0187893_10005999_pt1 | contig 21177 bp, 18 predicted proteins | sample MA1701074metaG_FD_139574 | JGI IMG/M metagenome (GOLD analysis project Ga0187893, IMG submission 139574) | White microbial mat communities from a basaltic lava cave in the Kipuka Kanohina Cave System on the Island of Hawaii, USA - MA170107-4 metaG ...
GCGACTACGATCTCGCCTTCGAACCGCAACTGCAACGCGCGCGCGTCATCATTTTCCATGTGCACAGCGAATACTGGTCCGCTGAGATGCGCGCGTCATTTGAGCGATATGTGGAAAACGGTGGGCATGTGATTCTCGTCTCGGGCAACAACATGTACCGTAACGTGTCGTTCTATGATCGGGGCGTCGAGGTGCTGGGGTTGCTCGAGGGGGCCGCGAAGGAACGAGCGGTGCGTCTGATTGGGACGTTCTACACCGACGAGGGATTTGGCACCTTCGCGCCCTATCGGGTAATGGCCAACGAGCATTGGGCATTCCGCGGGACCGCCGCTCGCCCCGGAACTCTGTTTGGTGTCCGGAGCGCGAACCGCCCGGTGGCGGAATGTCCAATCCAAACCGCAGCCCATTGGGGATGTGTCGTCGAGTCGGACAACCCAACTGGTGTCGAAGGCGCGAGTGGCTGGGAGACTGACAAGCTGGAGGGTGACGGTTTCGCGGTTCTGGCGCTGGGGACCAACCCGTCGGGTCCCGCGGCCATGGTTTTCCGCGAGACTCAGAAGGGCGGCTGGGTATTTAATGCGTCGTCGATCACGTTTACCGGCTCGCTACAGCGCGATGAGGTCATCGACGGCCTGATGCGGAACCTGTTGGAGCATGCCCTGTGCGAGCCGAGGCAGATCAGCACTTCGCCACGGCGATCGGGCCCGGCACCCTTGTGCGCCGGAGAGGGGTCCGATGGCAAGCTCCGTGACCACCCCGTGCCCGCCTCCGAGCCGTCCTTCGCGCACGCCAAACGACCTGCACCTCGGCCGTTGGGTGGCCCGAGACACCAATTGACCCTTGTTGGAAGGCGACACCCATCCCAGATGCGTGTCGACCATTTCCAAATCCGTCGATGACCAACCCGCGAATCTTCATCGGCCTCGAAGAAATTGCTGGCAACTACATGAGCCTTGCTCGCGGCCTCCGGCAGCTCGGGATGGTGTGCGACCTCGTACTGTTCTATCAGCACCCGTTCGAGTATGGCCACGACGACCCCATACCGCTCGTGTCATGGATTCGGCAAATCGGGCGCGTTGGTGGGCGGCGCCGGCTGGCTAGGCTACTCCTCCTACCTGTAAACGTAGCCCTCCGGAGTGTTGTGTTTCTCTGGGCTGCGCTCCGATACGACGTCTTCATCTTCGCTTTCGCGTCGAGCTTCTTCCCCGGCGCCTTCTATCTCGACTACCTCCTGCTTCGACTCCTGGGAAAGCGCATCATCTGCAGATTCCATGGCGACGATGTCAGGCCGCCGTTTGTCAGCGCACGTTCTCTGACCAAGGACGGCACGCCGATCCCTCCCAACAGCTGTCTAGCTCTCACCCGGCGGCAGAAGAGAAAGCTCCGCCGCATAGAACGGTACGCGTCCATACTGATCAACACGCCCCCACAAGGACTGTTCCATGAGAAGGCGTTTATCAACGCGTTCGTCCTTGGTCGCACATTCACGCCCCCCTCTACGACAAGCCCGCCGATGATCTCGCCGGACTCCCCAAATCGACGGCCGGTCCGCATCCTGCATTGCCCCTCCAACCCGCTTGTGAAGGGCACCGTGCTCATCCGCAATGTGATAGATGAGCTCAAGCTAGAGGGCCATGAAATAGAGTTCATCGAACTCTCAGGTGTCTCGAATGATCGGGTGCATCAGGAACTCAGACGTTGCGACATCGTGCTTGACCAACTCTTCGCCGATCTACCAATGGGCGCCCTGCCCGCTGAAGCGGCGTACTGGGCCAAGCCATCAGTTGTCGCTGGGTACTACGCGACCACGTTCCAGACCGAGATCCCAGCAGACCTCGTGCCCCCAGTCTCCTTCTGCGACCCTGCGGAGACGAAGGCGAGGCTACGGCAAATGATCTTAGAGCCGGAGCGACGGAGGGACCTTGGGAGGCGGGCACAGGAATTTGTCATGACCGAATGGTCGGTGCGCGCCGTTGCGGCACGATGGCGGCGAGTGATTCTCGACGGGGCGCCAGCGGAGTGGTACTGCCACCCCCGGAGCCTGACTTACATCTACGGTGCTGGGATTGCCAAGCAGCACATCAAGGCGAATGTGCGAGCGCTGGTTCAATTGGCAGGAGCCGGTGCGCTCTGCTTGGATGACAAACCTGAGTTGGTGCAGCGGTTCTTGGATTTTGCGAGCGCCAGCGATGATTAGGAGGTTTGTCAGGGATAGCGTCATCTACGGCACCGGCAGCGTGCTCACTAAGGCGATCGGACTGTTCCTGCTACCGGTGTTAACGCGGGTCTTGACACCTCTCGATTTCGGCCTTCTCGAACTGATCGCCCTTCTCACCACCTTCATCAGGCTTAGCGTCGCACTCGAGATCTCTCAAGCCTTGGGGCGCTTCTATGCAGACGCTCGGACCACAGGACAGCAGGCCACCCTAGCCTCCACGACCTTGTGGTTTTCCGCCGCCGCCTACTCCGCATTTGCCGTACTTGCGATCCTGGGCGCTGGTCCGTTCACCAGCGCCCTGTTCGAGTCGGAGGCCCGGCGCCCGCTCTTCGTCCTGGCAGTGGTATCGATCTGGCTCTCCGGGCTCCTCTCCTTGGCCCTCAACCACCTGAGGTGGCGTCTCGAACCTGGCCGACACCTGTTCGTGAGCGTCCTCAACGCGGCGCTCGCGGCAGTACTTGCTCTCGCGTTGGTGGTCGTATTCAACGCCGGGGTCACGGGCGTCATCGCGGGACAGGCCGTGGCGGCTGCCGTGGCACTCGCGTTCGCGCTCTGGAACTTGCGAGACGACTACCGACTGACTTTCGACCTCTCGGCCTGTCGCCGCCTGCTGGCCTATTCGGTGCCACTCGTACCCTCCAGCGTCGCCGTCTTCGTGTCGCTTTACGTGGACCGTCTCGTGGTGAAAGAGTTCCTCGGTCTCGAGGAGCTCGGCGTGTATTCCGTCGCCTACCGGTTCGCGGCCGTGGCCGGAGTTATTGTGAGTGCATTCCAGTTCTCAGTCACACCGCTGATCTATCAGAACTATCGAGGGACAGACGCACCGTCCGAGATCGCTCGCATGCTTCGATATAGCCTCGCCCTGGCTCTCATTTTCAGTACGGCGCTGGGGATCTTCGCCAGAGAGGTCCTCATGGTCGTCACTGGCCCAGGGTTCCAGCGTGCCGCGGACCTGATTCCGCTCCTGTGCCTCGCCATCGTTGCCTTCGACTTGTACGTATTCGTGCCTGGGCTCGCGCTAGTCGGGAAGACTCGCGTGATTGCTGCCATCAACGTGACCGCCGCGCTCACGAACCTCGCCCTGACCTTGCTCTTGGTGCCGAGGCTCGGGCTGCACGGTGCGGTACTTTCGACCGTCGTTTCTGGCACGGCGAGCTTCGTCATGTACGCCTGGTTCGGCCAGCAGCATTACCCGATACCCCACACGTTCAAGCGAGCGCTCACCGCCCTAGCAATCACCGCGGCTGGAGTATTTGCGGCACGCGGACTACCTCTCCACGGACCTGCGCTGATCATAGCGAAAGCCACCCTAACGGTGCTGGCGAGCGCCGCCGCCGGCTGGCTGCTCGTGGGACCACCGGAGCGCGGGCTTGCCTTCGGACGGGCTGGATTCCGGATCTGGGGGGCACGCTAGTGCACGAATCGGAGGTCGCTACTCATTCGAAGGTCACATCGAAAAGCTCGCACCATCGCACGAAGTTGACCCATTGCCAGACTCGGGAATCAAACCGCCCGCGTCTCGAACGAATCCGGCTCCATTCGTCCTGCAGCCCCGTCGGACTCAAGGGCCGAACTCGAGCGACGCGCCTCTGGGACAGCACGCCGGCCACCCAATCACTGGAACTGCCCAGCCAGTCTCGCTCGGGAGTAGCAAAACCGATCTTGTCTCTCCTCTCCAAGATCCTGTCAGGCACAATGCCCACCAGTGCCTTCCGAAAAACGGACTTGCTGGTTCCGTCTGCGGCGATGATATAGTCCTCTGGCAGCGACAAAACGAAGCCTGCCAGGGCGGGAGTGAGAAACGGAACCCGATTCTCAACGGAGAACCCCATCGAATTCCTGTCCTCGTAGCGCAGAAGCATAGGCAAGCTCGTTTCGCGAAGCGCCACCGCCAGCTTCTCTCGCAGCGCCCTCGGGGAGACTCGCTTTCGCCGGGGCCTGGGATCTACTCCCCGCCGTGCGAACCATGCCGCATCGAGCCACGGTGGCATGAAACGCCGCTCCAAGAGCGACCCAGCGGCCAGCTGCACGGGCCCAGGCAGTATCGCGCCGGCATTCAGCAGAATCGTCTTCAGCTCAACGCCTGGCTGTCTGAGCGCCTTGCGCAGGAATCGACCGGCCTCCCACCACTGACCTCGACGGATCAAGGACAGCATCCGCGCGGCGAGGTAGATCCGGTAGCCACCAAGCATCTCGTCGGCACCCTGCCCGCCTAACGTTACCTTGATCCCGGCGCTGCGCACCTGCGCGAATACGCAATGCTGGGCGTAGATGCTCGTACTCCCGAACGGCTCACCCTGCAACCATATGAGGTGGTCGACATCCGCGAGAAGGTGCTCCCTCGTGGGACGTATCTTGTGAACCTGTGCCTGAGCGACCCGTGTGATCAGGTCGATCCAAGGCTCTTCGCTTAACCTTGGATCGTCGGGTATGAAACTGAACGTGTGGAGGTCCAGCCGCTGGCCCTGAATCAGGCGCATCGCCATCACGATGGCCGACGAATCGATCCCTCCCGATAGCGTGGCGCCAACCGGCACGTCACTTCGCAGGTGCAGTTCGACGTTCTTCAGAAACATGTCCCGAAGTTGCGCCGCTGCCTCGTCAAAGCTCAGCTCGAGGTCCCGGTCGCACTCCAGATCCCAGTACGCCAGGGGCCGCGGCTCAGCAACCTGGTCCGGCCGTACGTCCAGGTAATGGCCAGGCGGAAGCTGCTGGATGTCGGCGAACAACGTCTTCGAACCACAGTCAGTGGTCCCATGACGCAGGTACCGATACGCACGCTCCGCATCCACTCCACGGCTAATCCAGGGAAGCGCCAGAAGCACTCTCGGCTCTGACGCGAACGCAAAGCGTCCCGATCCAACCCCGTAGTAGAGGGGCTTGATCCCAAAAGGGTCGCGCGCCAAGAAAAGGCTTCGCCCGTGCGTATCGAGAATCGCGAAGGCGAACATGCCAGTGAGCCGCTGAAGTGCCTTCGATCCCCACTTCTGGTACGCCGCGAGGAGAACCTCTGTGTCCGAGCGGGACCGGAATGGGTGACCCAATTCCGCAAGCTCCTTCCGGAGCTCAAGATAATTGTAGATCTCGCCGTTGAAGACGATGTAGAACCGCCCGTCGGGAGAGGCCATCGGCTGCCAACCCGTTTCCGCGAGATCGATTATCGCAAGACGAGTATGGATCAACAGAGCGGTGCCTTCAGCGTTTGCAGGAATGTCCCGGCCAAGATACGTGCGTTCAGGACTGAAAAGCAGAATCCCCTGGTCGTCGGGACCGCGGTGCCGAAGCGACTTCAGCATGCTTCTCGCCAGGTGGGGGGCGAAGCGCTCGGATTCCCGGCTGATGACGCCGGCTAGACCGCACATAGGACGATTCTCACTGGATTGCTGGGGCTTAACCCGCACATCAGGGAGTATGGCGCCTCCCACAGCATGAGTGGCCCGCCATATCCACCGACGGCACTCACAGCCGCTCGGCGACCGGCCGCGGCAGCGACCACACCGAGTCGGCCGGTTGGCATCAATCGTGCGACGTTGAGCATGCTCGCTGGCCCCACCGTGGTGAGTGGGGTCGTGCTTCTCCGCTTCGGTGCCGCTCGTTTTCCGAGTAGGGCCCTGGCAGCGAGGCGTAGCGAGCGATCGAGGTCAGCCATGTTCAAAGTATCCCGCCTCCTGATAGCCGCCATCTACGCTCCCGCGATCACAGTACTGGTCACCGTAGCCATCGCAAGCATCGGCAAGGGCGTGCCGGTTGATGTGCTCATACGAGATCCAACCGCAGTGGCTGACGTCCACCCGCTGACCGGCGTCCTCTCGAACCTCGGAATCCTATTGTGGTGTTCGTCCGCAGCGGTGTCCTTGCTCACCGGTTGTGTCCTGCACCGGGCGCAGCCAAGCGAGCGTTCGACGAGCCTTCACATATCCCGGCTTACTGACATCGATGCTCTTGCTCGACGATCTCTTCCTGTTTCACGAGGTACTTGCGGAACGATACCTTGGCCTCGGTAAGAAGGTGGTCATTGCCGCCTATGCGCTGATTGCCGCCACCTGGCTTGCGCTCTTCCGGCACACAATCGTGCAACTTGGGAGTGCACTCTTGTTCGTTGCGCTAGCATTCTTCGCACTGTCAGTGACCGCGGACGTGGCTCTCGAGGAGTTGCTCAGGAACCTCGGCTCCTGGCGGCTCTTCCCGGAGGACGGACTGAAGTTCCTCGGGACTGCGAGCTGGTGTGGCTACTATGTTCCCATCTCCTTCAGGTCTCTGGTCAGCACTGCAAGCGCTAGACCTCACCAGCTATGAAGCGACTGGCGTGTGGCGTACCTGCAACACCACGTCTGAAGCCAACCGTTCGTTGGGTGCGAGCCACCGTGCTGCACAGCAAGGGCCTGCACTCAGGGCACGGCACCAATCGTGCCATGAATTCGTCTGGTGACCGGCCTCCGCCCACTCGCACATTCGCTGCGGCCCCCCTCGTGGTCGCAAGCAACCCGTACCTTGCGTCGTCGGCGAACAAGGGAAGGGAGTGGGGTTAGGGACGCTCGATGCGCAGCGCGGCCCTGCACGATGACTCCGTGCTTGACAGTCTGTTGCCACAGAACGCGAGCATGATGAAACGAGTTCTGATCGTCACGTACGACTTTCCACCGGTGGGTGGCGTCAGCGTTCAACGGGTCGCCAAGTTCGCCAAGTATCTCCCTCGACACGGCTGGCAACCAACGGTTCTCACGACGCGCCGTGGACGCATCGGTCCGCAGGATCGGTCGCTGTTCGCCGATCTGCCCGCGATGCCTATCCACCGGACACCAGCACCGGACCCTGTCCGCCTCCTCGTGGCGCTCAAGGCGCTCTTCACGGATTCCCACCGGCCAGACCGCGACCTTGTTGGCCCAGCAGACGGCCGCGTCGGGCCATGGCATCCTGCTGCGTGGGTCATCCCCGACGCGAAACTCCCCTGGATTCCCTTCGGTCTACACTGGGCCGCGCGAGTGCCACGCAACGAGCGAGGCGACGTGGTGCTATCAACCCTGCCGAGCCCAACTGCTGCGATTCTCGGCCACCTCATCGCACGAATGTGGGGTGCCCCGCACGTCATCGACTACCGCGAAAGCTGGTCGAACGCTCTCTACCTACCGCGCCGCCTCCACCCGCTCCGATGGCTTGAGACCCGCCTAGAGCGCGCGATCCTGACCCATGCAAGCGCCGCGGTGGCGGTACCCGGCGTTCGCCACGACCTCCCGAACTACGGGACACCTGTTTGCCTCATCCCCAACGGGTACGACGAGACGGATTTCGCCCGGGTTGCCGTGCGAAAACCCAGCGACCAATTCGTGATCGCGCACGTCGGAGTCATGTGGCAGGGCCGGGAGGTAGACCCACTCATCCCAGCCGTCAACCTGCTAGCGCGGCGCAACGAGCGTTCGGTAGCACGCCTCCACTTCCTGCAGGTAGGCCGCACGGATTCGTACAGCAAGAGGCGGCTCGAAGCGCTGTCTACGCGGACTCGCGTTTCCGTTCTTCCCGCCGTCGACCATTCAGATGCACTCGCGTACATGATCGGCGCCGACCTGCTCTACCTGCCGACGATCCGCAACTACATCCCCACGAAGAGCTACGAGTACGTGCGGAGCGGTGTACCGATTGTCGGCGTCGGCCATGCGGCCACGAATCTGGCGGGACTACTGCGAGAAACGGGCACCGGTCAAGTCTTCGACCCCGAGGATGCAGCTGGCATAGCCGCCTACATCGACCGCCTGGTGAACCGTGGTCGCCGTCCGCCGGGGCCTCCGTCACCAGCGGTAGCTGCGTATTCACGCGAGGCGAACACCGGCCGGCTCGCGGCTCTGTTGGACGAAGTGCTAGTCAGGCGATCGGTCCGCCGCGCCCCGCTCGGATGACTCGCGGCCTGATGCAGCAAAGCGTCAACCGACGGGCCGGTTTGCACCCCCGACTTCCGTTGAGCGCGCGCTTCGCAGCCGCGCGTACGCGGCGCGTGCCGCCTCCGCTCTGCTGAGCCAACGGCGCAGTTTGGACCAGATCCAATACCAAGGGCGGCGCCAGGAACCCGTGAAGAACTCGATCGTGCATAGGGCCCGCTCGCTACCAGTCCAGAAGTACTTGTAGGGCTCATCGCCGCAGAGGAAGTCGTATTCCGATGCGCCCCGCTCCATCGCTTCCGTTATCCGCAGGGCGTGGATCACCTGCCCAGGGCTCAACGCCGCGTACTCGGGATCGAAACCGCTCAGGAAGTACGACACGGTGCCGCGAAACTCAAAGCTCACGAGCGCGGCGATAGTGCGTTGCCGGGAGCCAAGCGTGTGTACCCTCGCGATGCCCCGCTTGCCCAACTCGCCGATCAGCACCCTGAACGCCTCCCGCGCTGCCCCGTCGGCGAAATGTCCTCGTTGGTGCTGCTCCTGCATGCGAAGCTGATGCAGCTCGAAGAACTCGTCAACCGCCCGACGGAGCTCCTCTCCGTCGGCAGCCGCGCTGAAAGCACCAGGGAAGCGCCGGAACAACTTCCGGGTCTTGTTCCGCATTCGTTGCGCCCGGCGGCTAGTAAGCGCGTCCTCGTAGGTCGTCCACGACGCTTTGAAACCCAGGTACGGCGCCGTCGTCCGCCTGGTGACTCGGAACCGATGGCCTGCCCTGGCGAGGAAGAGATCTGGGTCGGTCACCCAAGACTCTTCCCGCACCGGGCCCAGGTCCACCACATCCCAGCGTTGGAGATTATCACCGAGCCACCGCGCCACGGCGGGGACGACCTCGCGCGCCCGCTCGGTGTGAGCCATGACGTCGTTGTAGTCGCAGTACTTGAGAGAACAGAACCTCAGAACCCGAGCTGAGAAGGGGCCGGCGCGCCACCGTTGCGTGGCGAAGGGTGCGCACCCCACCAGCTCACCGAGCTCGTCACGCACTACGACAAGGTTGAGATCCAGGGCCTTGGCAAAGATACGCCACGTGTGGTACTGGAACTCCCACGTCTGAAAAAAAGTCGCCCGGCCATCCCGCTCGACGAGCTTGTTCCACTCGTGCCGAAGCGCAAGGAAGTCATCGGGATCACGGATCTCGGAGACCCGAAGCCGAGACCCTAAATCGGAGACCCCGCCCGTGACTTCCTGGCTGCGATCCGTGTGCGCTCCAGCGCCGACTGACCCGCGGGAGTATTCAAGACTGAGGGCATTCTCCACGGCCTCTCGACGATGACCGTCCTTCAAGGGAACTGCGTCGCCTCCCGTTGCAGGTCTGCGTCCTGGGGGGAACTGGAATCCGCACGATCGCCAAGCGCGTTCCACAGCCGCGAGCTGCTTCCATGATACCGCGCCCGCAGGACGCGACTCAGTCGCAGGCGCCCTTTCCCCGGCAAACGCCGAAGGTACCTACCATCGAGCCTCACGATATACGATGGGTCGCCACCCGGTCTGTTACATGGGCGCCGCGGCAGCGGGCCCCACCAAAACGCCCGATATCCGATTGCGTGACCCGCGCGGAGCGCCTGCTCAGTTCCGTAGAACTTGGGAAACGCCAGGTGGCGGACGCGTTTGCTCAGACGCTGCTCCAGAGTCTCCTTCGCAAGCTGGAGGTCCTCCCAGACGCTCAGCAGCGGACCGCGCAGCGATCGCACGATCTCCGGGTCAGATCCCTCAAGAGGCGCGCATTCCGGCCACCGAGGGATGTAGCGGTGCTGATGTGTATGTGACTGAAAGTCAATGAGCCCCGTGCCATGCATCTCGCGAATCTGGAGCCACGACAGCGGACGGGATCGGCCCTCGGACTGCGACGGGCACTCGGGCCCGGGGTCGTCGTCATGAAACGCGGTCGCCACGAAGGCCACGGCCTTCATCTGGTACGCGCAAAGCAGAGGGAATACCACGTCGTAGAGGTTGCGCGCTCCGTCGTCAATGGTGAGAACAACGGCGCGCCGCGGAGCTCGCCGGCGCTGGCGCATATGCTCAAACAGTGTGTCGGCATCGATCGTGGCGTAAGCGTTCTCCTTCAGGAACACGAGGTCGTTCTCGAAGTCGTCCCTCGCCACGACGTGATAGCAGAATACAGGAACCCGCCCCTCAAGCTCTTCTGGATGGCGCGCCCAGACGAACTCCGGCAAGCCCCCGGTCAGTCCCGCATGCATCTCCGGCCGGTTCTTCTCCCATAATGCCCTAAGGTGAGCGAACCTCACGGTCCGTTCCCCAAATGAGCCACCAACACGCCGGTTCGCCTCGCCATCACGATTCTCCGCCCGCCTTTCCAAAGACATAGTAGGGCCAGGGGTCCATCAGCTTCGTGAACGTATTCGTCCGGAGACCCCGCCGGAGCACATCGAGCAGAATGCTGTTCGGATAGATCGAGATCAACTCCAGTCCTGCGAGCTCCATATCCTTAGTCGCCTGCTTCGGCCAGGCATGGTACAGCACCAGCCCCGGGGCACCTGGGCTGGGCAGATAACAATCGTCGTGAAACACTGTCCCGTTGAGGATCTGGGAAGCGCGAAACACGAGCTTCCGGGGCCGCATGTACTTGTACCATCCGAAGAGGATTGCTGCGAGGTTATGGTGCGAGAAGACAAACCGCCCCCCTGGGCGCAGGACGCGCGACACTTCCCGGATCGCGGTCACGCGCCGATCCTTCGGATGCAGGCAGTCGAGCCCGTTGAACGCGAATACTACGAGATCCAGCGACTCATCATCGAACTCCAGCGAGCGAGCGTCGCCCACGCGGAAGTCGATGTGCGGCACACTCTGTCGCGCGGCGCGGATCATGCCCTCGCTGATGTCGACGCCGATCACGTGCGCCCCCATCCTGTCGAGGTACGAGGTGACCCGTCCGCAGCCGCACCCGAGATCGAGAACCCGGCGTCCCGCAAGCCCGCGTGGAAAACACGACGCCAGGGCCAGGCGCTCTCCCAAAAAGAGGTCGCGCATTGCAGCATACATGCCTACGGCTCGGGGGGAGTCCCAGTACTCCACGTGCCCCACTGCTGGCGCGAGGGGATCGTTCATGGCTTCATCATCGTGAGCTTTGGGCCGCAGCTTCCAATACTCCAAGAGTCCTGCCGGCGCACGCCTCCCATGTGAACTGCCTCGCACGGTGCCGGCCCGCGGCGACCAGCTTGCGCCTCAACTCACGGTCATTAACGATCTGGGTGATGCCCGCCGCGATGCTGTCAACATCCTCGGGATCGACGAGCAGCCCGGCTCCATTGACGATCTCCTGCGTACCGTACCGATTAGCAGTGACAACGGGGCAGCCACTGGCCATGGCTTCCAGTGGTGGACTGGGACATGCCTCGTAGAGCGAAGGGAGGAGCAAGGCCTCCGCCAACTGATAGAACGCTGGGAGCGTCCCGTGATCGACCCAGCCGACAGGCACGACCCAACGAGCGAGATTCAGCGTATCCACAAGGGCGAGCTCCTGTTCGCATCGCAGCCGGTGCTCGCCCGCGACCACCAACGAGATTCCCAGTTCCGGACCCACGCGCCCGTAGGCCTGGAGCAACCGACCGAAGTTCTTCGGCGGGTAGATCTGGCCGCAGTATAGGAAGAAACGCTCGGGCAACCCGTAGCAGTGCCGAACCTCGTTCAGGCGCTCCGGGGGAACGCGCTCCGCAAAGGCCTCAACGATGCCAAGGTAAACCGTCGCGACTCGGCGCTCTTCCACGCCCAAATAGCCGATCACGTGATCTCGGGTAGTGTTCGAGACCGCGACAATCCTGGAGGCTTTCGCGGCGTACCGCGGGATCAGATACCGGTGACTCAGCCGATCGGTCCAGCGAGACCACCGGGGTTCGACATACCACGGCAGTCCGTGGCACACGAACACGGTGGGACACCGCACGGCCAATGGAATCGAATACTTGGGGTTGAACAGAACATCGACCTTCTCCCGGCGCGCCAGGTGGGGGACCACTATCTGATCCCACAGGACCACCGAGGGCGCCGGCAGCGCCACCTCCCGAACCCTGCCGCCGTTGCCGTAACTCCCTAGGTGGCTCGCGTTTCGGTACATCAGGACGAACTCATGCTCGGTGTCGAGGTTCAGAAGATGCGGTACCAAGTTGCGCGTGTACACCAACACGCCCCCGCCGTGCTGGTCCAGGTGCCGCAACATGATCCCGATCCTCATACCGCACCGGTGCTCTCAGGCCCATGGGCGGCAGGCTCGCGCGCCCGCATTACCACTGCCGGGATGCCGGCCGCGACAGTATAGGGGGGCAGATCGCTCGTGACGACGCTTGCGGCCCCTACGATGCATCCTTCACCGACGTGCACCCCATCGAGCACAATCGCCCGCATGCCCAGCCAGACCCTGTCGTCTAGGCGGACTGGACCCTTGGTGTATTTTTGCTGGTCGCGCTGCGACCCCGCCTCCTTGTTCACGCCGAACGCGCCGCCGCTGATATACGCCCCCCCGCCGATTCCGACGCGGTCGCCTATATACGTCCCCGCAAACGAGACGACCACGCTCCCAGCGCCCACATTGGTCTCGGCACCGATCCGGATCGGTCCCGCCTTCGCCTGAATCGTCGTGCCGCGGTGAATCAGCGTGTCGTCCCCGATCACCAGACCCTCCGGCCCTGCCCCGCGGGCATCGAGCAGACAGTAATCGTCGATGACGACCCGATTGCCCAACTCGATCTTGTCGGGATGCCGAAACACCACACTGCGACCGATCACCACGCCCCGCCCCACTCGCTTGAAGAGGCTGGGGTAGCAGAGCCGCCGGAGCGCGAGCCCCATGCCCCCTGGTAGCGGCCCTAGGACGGTAGTGAACAACTCGTAGCGGAGCAGCCCGAGCCACCCGGCATCGCCAACCGTGAGCTCGCGGTACTTGGCGACACCGGATTCCCGCTCGCCGTAGAGGCGATGGCGGATCAGGAGCTCTGAATCGACCCGCTGCAGCCCCTGCTCTTCCACCCCTCTTATGGGTGATTTCATGCGGTGACTACCGGCGCGCGGCGGTGCGCTGGCTGCGCCCACCTTGACCCTCCGACACCCGCGCGCGCACGCAACACGTCTTCGATCTCTCCCTGAAGCGGCGCGACCGCCACCTGTTCGATGTGGATCCGATACCAGATCTCGGCATTGAGCAACAGCCACAGTCGATTGCCGTGATCCACCCGCCTCCCGAGGTGCTCCTCGAGGAGGCTCTCGATGCCTTCGTGGCGGAGGAATCCCGCCTCCACGAGTTGCGAGCGCGGCAGGAAATGGTCGAAGAGCGCCCGGAATTGCGGCGCCATCAGGTAGGGCAGCGCGGAGGAAAACCCTTGCTTTGGGCGCTGCAGAACCTCAGCCGGCAGATATCGCTCCGCCAACCTCATCTGCAGCAACCGACGACGGCGCCCGCGCACCTTCAGTCGAACGGGTAGCGTCGCCGCGAACTCGGCGAGCCGGTGATCCAGGAAGGGCGACCGCGCCTCGAGACCATGCGCCATCGTCAACCGGTCCAGAATCATGACCGAATGGTTGGGGAGCCGGACCATGCTATCCGCCAGCAGCATCTGATCCAGGGCGTCCTTCACGTGGGCGTCGTCCTGCCAGCACATGACCGCGGCTTCGGGATCCCCGTGGGCCAGCGCACCAAAGGCCTCGCTATAGAGCTCCGCTCGGTGCCGAGGCGTGAAGTAGGAGTAGCTCAAGCTCCGCGCGTAGCGGCGAGCGTCCTCGACCTCCGCCACCTCCTCGAGCCAGCGAATCCGGTGGGCCAGGCTCTTGTACCAGAATCCGTCCGGTGCCCAATCCAGGATGCGTTGGGCCACCGGACGACGGATCGCCCGGGGGAGCATCGCGTAGTACCGGATGTAATGATTCCCATAGTAGCGATCGTATCCGCCGAACAACTCGTCGCCACCGTCGCCGCCCAGCGCCACCTTCACCTCCCGGCTCGCGAGCGCCGCCAAATCGTACATGCAGGCGCTCAGCGGATCGGACGGCTCGTCGAGGTGATAAACCAGCGTCGGCAACAGAGTCACGATGCTGGCGTCTACCTCGCGCTCGTGGTGCTCCGTCCGGTACCGCTCCGCGACTAGCCGCGCCGCAGGCGCTTCGTTGAAGTTCCGATACGGTACCGCCACGGAGAAGGTCTTGAACGGCTGCCGGCTTACAGTGCACATCACGGCAGCGATGAGCGTCGAGTCGATACCCCCGCTCAAGAAGGCGCCCACCGGCACGTCGCTCACCATGTGCAGGCGCACGGTCTCGCGCAGCATGTCGTCCAGCGCGGCCAGCGCGGCTACCTCCGAAACGGCCCGTTTCGGCTCGTATCGCAACTGCCAGTAGCGTCGCTGCGTGACCGTCCCCTCGGCGGCCTCAAGCACATGAGCCGGCGGCAGCTTCTGCACTCCGGCGAACATGGAGCGGGGATCGGCGATGATGCGCAGCGTGAAATACTGATGCAGGGCAACCGGATTGACCTGGCGCAGCTGTGGTGCTACGGCCAGGATGGCCTTGATCTCCGAGGCAAACAGCAGACGACTTCCCTGCTGGGCCCAGTACATCGGCTTCTGCCCCAGATGGTCCCGCGCCAACAGCAGGCGCCGGCGACGCCGATCCCAGATGGCGAACGCAAACATACCACGGAGCTCTTCGACCAGCTCCGCGCCTCGCTCCTCGTACAGGTGCACCAACACTTCGGTATCGCTCACGGTGCGGAACCGATGGCCGCGGGCGACGAGGCGACCCTGGAGTTCCCGGTAGTTGTAGATCTCCCCGTTCAGTACCACCCAGACGGACTCGTCCTCGTTCCAGATCGGCTGTCGCCCGGTGACGAGATCGATGATGGCAAGACGGCGAAACCCGAACCCGAAGCCTGGCTCCACATGAACGGTCGCGTCATCCGGCCCGCGATGGGCTAGCGCGTCCGACATGCGTTGAACGTCGCCGCGGTCGACACCGCCAGGATCGAGGATGCCGGCGATTCCGCACATCAGGCCCCGATCCTCACCGAACGCGCAACTGCGCGGACTTCTGGGCGCGAACGCAGTACATGTAACCGTAGCTGAACGGGATCAGGCGGTCGAGCAGGGACAGGCCCCGCAGCAGGGGGTAGGCCACCGAGTAGAGCCGAAACTTCCAGCCCACCGCTTTGAAGTCCTCTGCCGACGCCGGAGAAGTCTCGCCGTGGAATGCACCACGCGCGGTCGACGCCTCGTGCTTCGGCGCGCCACGGTGGTATGCGTAGTTGAGGGTGTTCTCGACGACCTCTGTGAAGATGCGGGAGTAGCTCTCGACCCTCTCGACCTGGAGCGCTGCGTCGGAGATCATGGACTCGAGCTGTGGGCGTGTGTACCCGTCGCGCACATGGCCGAACCCTCCCCTCTCGGCTGTAAAGCCGTACATCCGCTTCAGACGGTAGCCCACTCGGTTGGGCGACCCGTCCGGGCACGTGAGGATGAACGTGCCGCCCGGTCGGAGTACCCGGCCCATCTCGCGCACGAACCCACGATCATCTTCGAGATGCTCGAGGAAGTTGATTCCGACCACAAGGTCAAAGCTGGCGTCGCCAAACGGGAGCCTGCCGCCCTGAAGCAGCCGAACCTCATCGTTCAGCAGCCGACGGGCCGACGCCACCTGCTCCGCCTCGAAGTCCGTGCTGACCCACGTTCCACCGCGCTGCCGCAGGAGCCAGCTGGACGTTCCCGTCGCGCATCCGATTTCCAGGCAGCGCTTGCCGTTGAGCGCCGGCAGCGCGTCGAGGACGGCGTGCATCGTCTCTTTCTTCTTGATCGAGCGCCGATACAGCCGAAGCTGCCAGGGCTCGGTCACCGTAACAGCCCCTCAGTCCGGTACGCGGCGATCGTGCGGCGCACCCCTTCGCGCACATCTACCTTCGGATCGAAGCGCAGGACCCTGCGGGCCTTCGAGATGTCGAGCTCGTAGTCGTGAGCGAAGAAGTCGATGCGCCGGGGATAGATGGGCGGCTGCACGCCAAGGGGGCGACACATGGTCTCCACCGCTACCGACAGCCATCGCACAGGCCGATAGGGCACCCGGCGACTCGGGGCACGCACGCCCAGCTCGGCGGCGATGAGCTCGACGAGGTCCCGCAGGCTGATGGTAGCAGGCCCGGCGAGAAAGAAAGCCTCACCGACGGCCGCATCGTGATTCTGGGCGGCCAGGAGGCCGTCCAAGAGATCCTCGATGTAGATCATGTGCCGCCGCCCACGCCCGTTGCCCACGTGGACGAAGGTCCCATTCTGCACCATGCGAAACAGCCTGAGCAGGCGGCGATCGCCGGGACCGTACACGTCCCCCGGCCGCACGGCCGTGGTCGCGAGCCCGTCCGCCCGCGCCTGCGCCAGCACCCACGCCTCGGCAGCCGCTTTCGTCTCGCCGTAGATGTCCTTGGGTGAGTACGGCGCAGTCTCGTCCACCCTGCGCCCGCGGATTGCGCCCGTGACCCCCATCGAGCTGCAGTAGACGAACCGCCGCACCCCGGCCGTCCTGCTGGCGCGGAACAGGTGCTGGGTGGCCGATACGTTAGTCTCCCAAAACACGCGATCTGGCACGTCGGCTTCCCGCATCGTGGCGGCGATGTGGTGAACTACCTGGACGCCGTCGAGCGCCCGCAGCCGCGCATCCGGGTCGAGTACACTGCCTTCCAGCACGTCGACGCCCCGCTCGACCAACCGACGCGCGTTGGCGGCCTCCGTTGGCGTGCGTATCAGCGAGAGTACCCGCACGGCGTGCCCCTGCGCGACCAGCCGCAGCGCCAGGCACGATCCGATAAAGCCCGTTCCCCCGGTTATCAGAGCCCGCATTCCTGAGCCGATCCAGAATCGCCGGCCGCGCATCCCGAGCGGATGCAAGCGCAATAACGAGGCCACTCAAGAGGCTCGGAACTCGTTGACGGTTCGTTCGCCAGCCCGTGTGCAACGCCGCAATCGGTCGTTGTGGCGAGCTGTGTTGCACCAACGTGGCGAGCTGTGTTGCACCAACGCAACAGGTTGATCGGAGGGGCTGTGTATCGTGCGCCGCCCAGCCGCCAGTCATGGCGTAGCTCTTGCACCCCGGGCGGCTGCGGAGCAACCGGTTGATGATTCGGGACTTGGGCGCGTTAACGAGGCGGGAGTTCGACGTCCTCGTAATCGGCGGCGGCATCTTCGGGATCGCCGCGGCACGGGATGCCGCTCTGCGCGGCCTCACGACGGCGCTTGTGGAACGGGGCGACTTCGCGAGCGCCACCTCGGCCAATTCGTTCAAGATCGTGCACGGGGGGATCCGCTACTTGCAGCACGGCGATCTTCCCCGCATCCGCGAGTCCAGTCGGGAGCGGCGAGCTCTTCTGCGCATCGCCCCACACCTCGTGCAACCATTGCCGATCGTGATCCCAACCTACGGGCGGGGATTGACCGGGAGAACCGCTCTCCGAGCCGGCCTAGCCGTCTACGACCTCCTTGCCTGGGATCGGAACCGCAGTGTCGGCGACCCAGACCGACGCGTCCCCCGCGGCCGACTGATCTCAAGAGACGAGTGCCTGGCGCTATTCCCGGATCTCGAGCCGAAGCAGCTTACTGGGGGCGCGATCTTCCATGACGCCCAGATGTACAACCCGCCTCGGTTGGCCCTTTCGTGCCTTCAATCCGCCGTCGGCAACGGGGCCGTTGCCGCAAACTACGTCGAGGCAGTGGAGTTCCTCACGCGGCCGAATCGCGTGTACGGTATTCGAGCTCGGGATGTCCTCGGGCGCGGCGACCTCGAGATTCGCGCCCGGATGGTGATCAACGCGACGGGTCCGTGGGCGGAGCGGTTGGTCGCACGCACCCTCGGCGTAACCGTCACGCCAGCGAGCACCTTCTCACGCGATGCGTGCTTCGTAGTTCGGAAGTCCCTGCTCAGGAATCACGCGCTCGCTCTGATGGCCCCGACCCGCGATCCGGATGCGCTCGTGAGCCGTGGGAGGCGACACCTGTTCATTGTGCCGTGGCGCGCGTACACCCTCATCGGCGTCTGGCACGTCGTACACCTGGGCTCTGCGGACCACATCGCCGCCACCGATGGCGAACTCCAAGCGTTCATCGACGAGGTGAATGCCGCGTACCCTGTGCTACATCTCACGCTCGACGACGTGTCGCTCTGCAACGACGGCCTCGTGCTCTTTGGCGAGAACCAGGGTACGAGCAGGGACCTGCGGTATGCGAAGCGCTCACGCATCATCGACCATGCTGCAGGAAATGGGCTCGGCGGTCTGGTCTCGGTGATCGGGGTGCGGTGGACGACTGCCCGGAGCGTGGCGGAGCAGGTTGTGCGACTCGTCTGTAACCGGCTGGGTCGGCGGGCGCCACCCAGCACCACCGATACGAGTGCGATTCACGGAGGGGCAATCCGTAGATTCACTGACTTCATGCGCGACGCCGAGGCCAGGCCACCGAAAGGAGTCACACCAGAAACCATGCGTCATCTTGCACGCAACTATGGGACGGAGTACCCACGCGTTCTCGCGTATGCCCGGCTACGCCCAGATTCTCGTCGGGTGATTCCCGGGTCGCCGGTGCTTGAAGCGGAGGTTGTGCACGCTGTGCGTGAAGAGATGGCGCAGACGCTCAGCGACGTGGTGTTTCGCCGCACCGACCTGGGCACGGCGACCTATCCGGGCGATGCTGCGCTGGAACGATGCGCCCAGGTGATGTCGGGAGAATTGGGCTGGGATGGGCAGCACTGCCACCGTGAAATCACGGAAGTCAGGCGCCTCTTCGCCCGTCATCGCGCTCTGCCGGCCGCGTGAGCGCGCCGTTCCGACCTCGTCAATCGGGCCTAGCCCCCTCCACCTCGCGCTCGCCAGGGCCGCGAGCCGCCGCGTCGCCGTGGCCCCGCGTTCCCCACCGCAGCGAAAGCTCCGTCAGAACGTCCTCAAGTCTGATGTGATCCCGTGAACATCCTCACCTTCAACTACGAGTACCCGCCGCTCGGTGGTGGCGGCGGCGTGGCCCACGCGCTGATCGCCGAGGCACTTGCGGTGCGTCACGGCGTCTGCGTGATCACGTCAGCATTCGGTGATCTGCCCCGTCACGAGGTCATACGGGGTGTGGAGGTCTTTCGCACCCCGGTGCTCGGGCGCCGGGACCATACAGCGGCCTCTCTAACCTCGGTGCTGAGCTACCCGCTCTCTTCCTGGATCCAGGCGGCACTGGTGCTACGGCACCGCACATTCGACGTCATTCACGGCTACTTCGCGGTGCCGAGCGGCGCAGGTTCAGTGGTTTTGGCCCGGTCGGTCGGACTACCACACGTCGTCACGCTCCTCGGCGGTGATGTGTACGATCCATCGAAACGCCTCTCTCCTCACCGCGTTGCCCCCATTCGCTGGGCCGTCGACGCTGTGCTCAAACACTCTCATGCTGTTGTCGCCGATTCTCGCAACGTGCGGGAGAACACGTACCGTTACTACCGATATCGGGGGCCGATCGAGGTGATTCCGTTAGGATTCCGCCAGCCGCACGTGCCACCCGCACGTCGTGCCGAGCTTGGGCTGCCGCGGGATGTCTTTCTGGCCGTGACGGTCGGCCGCCTGGTGAGACGGAAAGGAGTCGAGCAACTCTTGCAGGCACTTAGGAAGCCCGAGTGCAGCATGCTTCATTTGGTCGTGGTTGGAAGCGGACCGGAAATGCAGCGCCTGAGCAACGAGGCGGCACAAACGGGCGTTGCAACCCGCGTCACCTTCGCAGGTCAGGTATCCGAGGAACGGAAGTGGCAGATTCTCGAGGCCGCAGATGTCTACGTGTCGGCGACGATGCACGAAGGATTCGGGCTCGCGTACCTCGAGGCCATGGCCGCGGGGCTCCCGGTCATCACCTACGATGAAGGCGGGCACCTCGACTTTCTGCAGCATGGAGAGACCGGAACGTTGGTCGCGGCTGGTGACGTGGCAGCGCTGGCGAACGCTCTTGCCCGCGCGGCGGAGTGCTCCGAGGCGCAGGCGCGGATCGGCCAGGCGAACCGGCGGCGCGCGGCAGAGCACCGCATCGAGCAGTGCGCCAAGACGTACGAGGCCTTATTCGAGCGTGTGATTGCCGCGTCCGCCATTCGATCGCCGACAGACGACCAACACTGAAAAGGAGCCCTGTCCTGGCCCTCGCCATCGCTTCGGCGGCAGGATGCTCCTCCTTGGAGGATCGTGTGCAATGGCGTACGCCGGCGGTCGCCTGGGACACCGCGACGCCCGAGAGCCAGGGAATGAGCACCCAGCTCCTAAACCGCTTGCGCGACAGCCTGGCTGCGCGGCGCACCAGGGCGCTGCTCGTTGTACGACACGGCAGGGTCGTGTATGAACGGTACGCACCCGGTTTCGGTCCAACGCAGACCCACTACACGGCGTCCTTGGCCAAGGCTCTCGTCGGGGGAACGTCGTTGCTGTTAGCATTGAGCGACGGTCGTATCGCACTCGACTCGCCGGCGTCCCACTACATCCCGGCATGGAAGCGCGACTCGCTCAAGGCTAGCATCACGATCCGGTACCTCGCCACTCATACCTCCGGGCTCGAAGACGCCGAAGAATCGGGCAGGTCCCACACCGACTTGGATGGGTGGAAGGGGATGTTTTTGCGGCGAACGACCAGATCCGTTCACGCCTGCCCTCACCCTCGCCCCAGTGACCTCGCGGCCCGGCGCCAGTATCCGCTACAGCAACCTCGGCTTCGCCGCCCTCGCCTATGCCGTCACGGCGAGCCTCCGCGGCAGCGCGACGCCTGACATCCGGAGCCTCCTCGCCATGCGCGTGATGCGCCCCCTCCGGGTGCCTAGTGCTGCGTGGTCAATCGGCTATGGGACGCCATACCGCTTCGACGGGATGGACTTGTATGCGAACTGGGGCGGCGCGCAGTTCACGGTGTCATCGCCGAAGTGAAATTGCACAGAATCGCCGGGGAGAATTGCACACTCGGGTATCCGGCGTGGGGCCTGACGTCGGGGCCCCTTCCTTGGGAGCTTGCCTGCTCCTCGTTGGGGGAGCGGGCCTGTGTACGGATGGGATAC
>Ga0187893_10006000_pt1 | contig 21171 bp, 20 predicted proteins | sample MA1701074metaG_FD_139574 | JGI IMG/M metagenome (GOLD analysis project Ga0187893, IMG submission 139574) | White microbial mat communities from a basaltic lava cave in the Kipuka Kanohina Cave System on the Island of Hawaii, USA - MA170107-4 metaG ...
AACTTCCCCAAATTGGAGGGACGCGCTCTGTCGCGTCTCCCGCTTCGCGGGACGGTCACGACGGAGCGTGACCCTCCAACTCGCTCTGCGTCAATCTTCTGAATCAAAATGGGGAATGTCTGGTTTTAATCGTTGCGGAGTGATCATCGGCTATGATACTGTTCGATGCGAAGACATTGATGGTTGCATTGTCGAGGTTGTGCGCAACGGGCAGATGATCAGTGAGCGGCTTTCGCCCTCGTCCATCCGCAGCGACGCCAAATCCAAGTAACCACCCAACCCCATAGGAGAAAGCATCATGATCGCATCCACACTGAAACTCACCCTTGCCGCCGTGGCGCTGTTGACGTTCACTGCGCCGCTCGGGGCGCAGCAACCCGCCCCCCAGAAAAGCCCGATTCTTATTGAGGTGAAGATCGGCTCCTCCGCCTACATCCCAGCGGGCGGAGTCAAAGTCCCGCCGCCCGTCACGGCGCCGAGCAACAGCGACCCCATCATTCTTTCCGTCGTATTGCGCAGCATGACCGCGCAGGAACTCAAGAACGTCAAGGTCGAGGCTGTCCTCTACAAGACCAGCACGAAAGGGATCATCACCGAGACAGGCAAGGTGCGCGAGACTCTCGATCTCAACCGAGGCGAACAAAAAGTCGTCTATGCCAACGGTTCGCTCGACCGCGCCAACAACGCGTCCAGCATCCGTTACATGAAGCGCACCACCGAACTCGACCGTCCCGCCGAGGAAGTTTATGGCTGGTATGTCGCTGTGTATCTCGATGGCGAAAAGATCTACGAGAAAGCCGACCCAGACAGGCTGGTCAACTCGGAGGAAGTCAAAAAGAGCCTGGCCGTCGCACAGCCGCGTCGTCGCTGATTGACGAGGAGCCGCATGCTGCATCGCGCCGTCATTGCACTGGGCATCTGTCAGTTTTGGGTGCTGGCGCCTCACGCGCAGGAAGCCGCCCCGCCGCCCCCGCAACGCTCGGTGATGCTGGTGGGCGTGACCCCCCGCCATTACATCCCCGCAGGCCCCATTAGCGTGCTCGACCTGCAAACGCGGCGGCTCACCCCCGCCACCACGCCCAAGTCCGCAATCCAAAATCCGCCGCCGCCGCCGCCAGGGCGCGAGATGCAGTTTCTCGCGGTTCACCTGCACAGCACCTCCCGCGAGCCGCTCAAGGACATGCGGCTCGAATTCGCACTCTACAAACGCGACCGAGGCGGCAACACGCACGTCATCACCAAGGGCGTCGAGGTGCTCACGCTGACCCCGTATCAATCGCTGCTGGCGCTGGCGCACGGCGACATCGCCGCCGACGATCGCCCGCTTTACGTCCCGCGGCGCAACCACACCGACGTCGCCGACCGCGCCGAGGAATTCTACGGCTGGTATGTCCGCATCAGCCACGACAACAAGGTTCTCTACGAAAAATCCGAGCCTGCGGGGCTTGCGAGCACGGAACTCGTCCGCCGCGATTTCCCCGAGAAAAAGTGACAGACATTCCCCAAATTGGAGGGACGCGCTCTGTCGCGTCCGATTCGCCAATGCGGTCACGACGGAGCGTGACCCTCCAACTCGCTCTGCGTCAATCTTCTGAATCAAAATGGGGAAGTTCTGAAAAAGTGAGAGCGCGCTTGACTCGCTTTCGCTGCGCGTGATATACACCGCGCGTCGTTCTTTGAAGTTTTAGTCGAACGCTTGACGGTTGACCCCGAAATCATTCGGGGTCGAGGGAATGCCGTGACCCCGAACTTGTTCGGGGAACTCGGCAACGGTTAGCGCCGCTGTAACGGGCGACGCGCGTTTCATCACGCCACTGTCTCACCAGACGGGAAGGCGAAACGCGCGGCGTGTCTCGCGAATGCACAATCGCGGAGCCAAAGCTCGGAGTCAGAAGACCGGCCGTCAATCGCTCATCAGTTCCGCGTCGCCCTGTAGCGGCGGTCTATGACCGCCGAATTCGGCGGGTCGAAGCGGAATCCACTTCTTCGCACCAAAAGAAGGATGAGGGAATGGCTCCGAGCCTTTCATCTTCTCCGCGCGGCGCTTCCTGCGTCAGCGGATCGTGCGCGAAGATGAAAGGCTTTTTTGTTGCCGTCATCTTCGCCAAAGTCTCTCCCGCTAATCCCTCGCAGCGAACCAACATTGGCAGCGCAGGCATACCGCCCGAGCGGCCGCAACCGAAAGAGGGATTAGCCATGAAAAATCGTATAGAATCGCCCATTCTCGCGCGAAACTTTCGCGCCATCAGCGCGCGCATTTTGTTAGCTATGAATGCGTTTGCCTCAATTCTCGCCGCTTCGAATCTCCACGCGCAAACGGTGTCTGAGACCGGCACCGCCACGCCGCTCAAGCAAGTCGTTGTCACCGCCACGAGGACGCCCACAGCCACCGAGAATGTGGGCAGCGCCGTCACCGTCATCACGCGCGAAGAGATCGAGCGTTCTCAAGCGCGTTCCGTCGGTGAATTGCTGCGCAACGCGCCGGCTGTTGCCGTCGTGCAGACTGGACGACCGGGCGGTCAAACTTCCGTCTTCATCCGCGGCGCAAATTCCAATCACACCCTCTTTCTGATAGACGGCGCGCGCATCAACAACCCGCTCAACGGTCTCGGCACGGTCGCACATCTGACGCCCGACCAGATTGAGCGGATCGAAATCATCAGCGGCCCTCAAAGCACGCTTTACGGCGCGGACGCGCTCGGCGGCGTCATTAACATCATCACGCGAAGCGGCGCGGAAACGTTGACAGGCTCGGTCGCTGTCGAAGGCGGCAAACACAACACGTTCCGGCAATTCGCTGATGTGAGCGGGTCGCATAGGAAATTGGATTTTGCACTGTCGGTTTCGCATACCGACACCGACAACGCCTTCGCGAATGATGACTACGAAAATCTCACGGTCGGCGGGAAACTCGGCTATCGCTTCAACGACCGCGCACGCGCCAGCCTCACGTTGCGCTATGCCGATGCGGAAGTGGGCGTGCCCGGCGCGATTCCTCCCGGTCCGAATCTTCTGCAACGTTTGCAGGACGAAATCCTTTTCGGTCGCGCGGCGGTGGATGTGAGCGCAACGGATTGGTGGCAACAAGCGATCTTCGTCGCTCACACCCACGAAGACTTGCGCAACCTCAATGTCTTTCCGTCGGTCTCGCGCACGGATGTCACACAGATCGGGTGGCAACATACGCTGCCCGTGGCGGAGTGGCACACGATTGTTGCGGGACTCGATTGGAATCAAAACCAGGGCGACTTCTCGGGCTTTGGACAATTCTCACGAACCGTTCGCACTTGGGCGGGGTTCGCGCAAAGTCAGGTCACATTCGACCGACTCGCGATTACCGGCGGCGGACGGTTCGACAGCCACAGCCAGTTCGGCAACGAGTTCACCTATCGGTTCGCGGGCGTGCTGAAATTTCCAGAGACGAACACGCGGCTCAAAACCAGCGCGGGCACGGGGTTCAAAGCGCCCACACTCAACGACCTGTTTTTCCCCGGCTTCAGCAACCCCAACCTGCAACCGGAAACAAGTTTCGGCTGGGATGCGGGTTTCGAACAGGACGTCTGCGGCGGCAAAGCGACTGTGGGCGCGCGGTATTTCGAGATCAGTTTCGATGACTTGATCACGACCACGCCTGATTTCGGTCCGCCGTTCCTTATCAACGTCACCCGCGCCCGCACCCACGGCGTCGAGGCTTTTGGGGAAGTCCGTGTGAACAAGAACCTCAGCCTGCGCGGTAACTACACCTTCCTCGAAGCCATCAATCTCATCACCAACCAACCGCTGCTACGCCGTCCCAAACACAGCGGGAGTGTCGGCGTGGACTGGCGGTTCTGTGACCGCTTCGAGTTGCACACTGATGCCACGTTTGTCGGTCCGCGCACCGATGTTGGCAATGTCCGCAACGCGGGTTACGTCAAGTGGGACGCCGCACTCACGGCAGATGTGACCAAGCATTTCCAAGTGTTCACCCGCATGGAAAACATCCTCAATGAAAAATACGAGGAAGCCAAAGGATTCCCCGCCCTCGGCTGGACATGGCATCTCGGCGTTCGCGTGAAATTCTAAAACGAAAGGAACAACAAATGAAACCTCGACTCCTGTTGATTGTCGGAATGATTCTGGCTGCGATTGCCTCGCGGCTCGTCCCGCATCCGCCCAACTTCACGCCTATCGGCGCAATCGCGTTGCTCGGCGGCGCGTGTGTCGCGAATAAGCCTCTCGCGTTTGTTATCCCGCTCGCGGCGATGTTTCTCAGCGACCTCGTCCTTGGACTGGGGCCTCAAACGGTATGGGTCTATGCGAGTTTTGCCGCGACTGTGTGCATCGGATTGTGGATTCGCAGTCGGCGCACACCGCTGACGATTGCGGGCGGCGCGCTCGCCGGCGCGGTGCTGTTTTTCGTCGTGACGAACTTTGGCGTGTGGGCGGCGGGAACATTGTATCCCAAGACGACGGCAGGACTGGCCGAATGCTACGGGGCCGCGATTCCATTCTTCCGAAACATGCTTTTGGCGGACTTGTTCCACGCAGCGCTCTTGTTCGGATGCGTGGCGCTTGCCGAAAAACGCTTCCCACGACTGCGCGAACCAGAATTAGTCGCAGCGCAATGAATCGAACCGACAAAAACGCGGCTGTCCTCTGGACGGGCGGCAAGGATTCTTCGCTGGCGCTGCTTCGCGCGACGAGGGCGAGGTATCGCGTGCGCAGTCTCGTGACGTTCACGCCGCGCGCACCGAACTTTCTCGCGCATCCGATCAATTTCATTGCCGAACAAGCGCGCGCAACCGGAATCCCGCATCGCTGCGCAGAAATTGCCGAGCCGTTCAAAGACGGCTACCTGCGCGCCATCCACTCCTTACGCGAGTTGGGAATGGAAACGCTCGTCACAGGCGACATCGCGGAAGTCGAAGGACACCCCAATTGGATTCTCGAATGCGGCGAGCAAGTCGGTATGCGTGTGCTGATGCCGTTGTGGGGAGCGGACAGACAGTCTTTGCTGGAAGAATTACTCGCGGAGAAATTCGGCGTCGTCTTTTCACTCGTGAAAACGCCCTGGCTCGATGCTTCGTGGGTTGGACGCGAACTTGACAGCAAGGCGGTCACAGAACTCCGCGCTATTCACACACGAAACGGATTCGACTTATGTGGTGAGAATGGCGAATACCACACGCTCGTCACTGACGCACCGTTCTTCCGCGAGCGTATAGCCATTTCTGGGTTTTCGCGAAGGACTCGCAACGGGACGGCGCACATCGTGATCACGCGCACGGAGCTTTTGCCGAAATGAACGCAAAAGAAAAAGCCATCTTCTGCTGGAGCGGCGGGAAAGATTCTGCGCTGTGTTTGCACCGCGTGCTGCGGGCGGGCGACTACGAAGTCGTCTGTCTGCTCACAACGTGTAACGCGCATTTCCATCGTGTCTCGATGCACGGCGTGCGCGTCGAATTGCTCGAAGCGCAAGCCGCCGCCATCGGACTGCCGCTCGAAAAAATTTTTGTCGGTCAGCCAAGCACCAATGAGGAATACGCCGCGAAAATGGAGGCCGTATTGCGCCGATACAAAACGCTTGGCGTTGAAACGGTCATCTTTGGGGATATTTTTCTTGAAGACTTGAGACTGTGGCGCGAGAACAATTTGGCGAAAATCGGAATGCGCGGCTTGTTTCCTCTCTGGAAAATTGATTCGCGTTTGCTGCTCGAAGAATTCGTCGCCCTCGGATTCGGCTCGATTCTCTGCTGTGTCAACGACGCGTATCTCGACGAAACGTTCGCCGGCAAAAAGATAGATTACGATTTCCTGAATACTCTTCCGCCCCACGTTGATCCTTGCGGCGAAAACGGCGAGTATCATTCGTTCGCGTTTGCCGGGCCGATTTTCAAGCAGCCGTTGCGCATCCGCGTTGGTGAAAAGATTTACCGCCCCATTGAGCAAACGCATCCAACGAGCGCTGTTTGTCCGCCATCCAGCGACGCTGCCAAACGCCCGACGCAAGGCTTTTGGTTTTGCGAGTTGCTCTTGGAGGATTCGCCGACGACATGAAACCGATTTCACCATGCGTCGAAGTTTGTCGGATGGACGGCGAAAAAGGCGTCTGTATTGGCTGCGGACGGACGCTGAGGGAGATTGCGATGTGGAGCAGCATGACCGAAGAAGAACGCCGTCGCGTTATGGCGCTTTTGCCCGAACGCAAAAAGCGTTCAGACGCTTCGGTGTCTAAAGAATTTAAATCATGAACGGACTTCGCATCGTTTCATTTCTGCCCGCCGCAACGGAAATCCTTAGCGCGCTCGGACTTGAAGATCAACTCGTTGGCCGCTCGCACGAATGCGACTATCCGCCATCGGTTCAGGATAAACCCGTCGTCGTGCGCCCCGCGATTCCGCTGAAAGGGTTGAGTCAACACAGCGTTGACGACGCAGTGCGCGAGCGACTGCACAGCGGGGCGAGTCTTTACTCCGTGGACGAAAATCTTCTGCGCGAGCTCGCGCCCGACCTCATTCTCACGCAGGATTTGTGTCAGGTCTGCGCGCCGTCGGGGAACGAAGTCACCCAGGCGCTCCGTTCGCTCCCCAAAACACCGCGCGTGCTTTACCTCACGCCGAAGACGCTCGACGAGATATTTCAGAATGTCCGCGCCCTTGCGGCGGTTACGGACTGCGTCGCATTCGCTGAACAGCTTATCACGAGCTGGCAATCGCGCCTCGACGCGATTGCCGACGCCGCGCGCGGTCTGAAACGCCGCCGCGTCTTTTTCATGGAATGGCTTGACCCGATTTATTGCGGTGGGCATTGGATGGGCGAGATGATCGAAATCGCGGGAGGAGTTGACGCGCTGGCGCGCAAGGGTGGGGATTCCGTCCGCGTTTGTTGGGAGGAAATCGTGGCGTGGCTGCCCGAAGTCATCATTGTCTCACCGTGCGGGATGGATTTGGCGAGAACGCTCGACCTCGCGCCGCAGTTGCTGACGCTGCCCGCGTGGTCGGAATTGCCCGCCGTGAAACAGAGCCGCGTGTTTGCCGTGGATGCGAACTCCTATTTTGCGCGTCCCGCGCCGCGCGTGATCGAGGGCGTCGAACTGCTCGCGCACCTGATTCATCCCGAAGCGTTCGAGTGGCGCGGTTCGCGGACGGCGTTCGCGCAGGTGAAGACCAGGCGCTGCGAATCGTGCAACGAACTTTTCGTGTGTTGCGGGAACGGCTGTTGGTGTGGGAAGGTCGCGGTGTCGGCCGCCGCGCTGGATGAGTTGGGGCGGCAATACGGCGATTGTTTGTGCCCGAATTGCTTGAACAAGTGGGAAGAACGCGAAGACACAGATGCAGTGACGAAAGGAGCGCGCAATGAAAAACTGTAGGGGCGCATTTTCTGCGCCCGATTCGGATTGTAGCCGCACCCTTTATGGGTGCGTGATTGGCGCAGGCGTAAAGCCTGCGACTACATTCCTCGCTGTTGCGCTTTGGCTTTTTACGCTGCTGGCGAATGCACAAGACGCGCCGCCGAAGAAACACCGCATCATTTCCTCCGCGCCCGTGGTGACAGAAATTCTTTACGCCATCGGCGCGGGTGACGGGGTGGTGGGTGCGGATGATTACAGCAAATACCCGCCCGAAGCGGAGAAACTCAAAAAATACGGCGGGCTTGGAAACGCGAGCATTGAAACGCTTCTCGCGCTGAAGCCGTCGCTCGTCGTCATCTATGGCAAACAACCCGACCTCGAAAAATTTTGCGAGAAGCGAGGCGTGGAGAAGGTCAATGTGATGATTGAGAGTGTGGACGACATTTACAAAACGATTCAGGCGCTCGGAAAAGCCACGGGACGCGAAAAATCGGCTGAAAAACTTTGGCAGGAAGTGTTGAGGCAGTTAGCGAACGCCAAGTTTCGCCTCAAGCAGGATGACGCCCCCTTAAGAGTTCTCATCACCATCGGTCGAGAGGCTGGCTCATTTCAAAATGTTCTTAGCGTCGGCAAAGGCAGTTTTCTCGAAGAACTCATCAACATGACAGGCGGGAAAAATGTTTTCGCCGACCAGAAGCAGGCTTACCCGATGATTTCTGCCGAGCAAATCATCGGGGCGGCGCCTGATGTGATCATTGAGTTTGCGGGCGAGGCGAAGGGGCATGGCAACATAGAGAAGAAAAAGAAAGACTGGGCGGTGTTCAAATCCATCCCCGCCGTAAAAAACGGGCGCATCTATTTTTTGAGCGGCGACCATCTGCTCATCCCAGGTCCGCGCATAGGGAAAATTGCGGAGGATTTGGTGAAAGTGCTGCATCCGAAGTAAATTGGTAGCGTAGGCGTCCCTGCCTGCGCATCATTATCCATAATCACAGGCACGGAGGCCTATGCTACCAAATCGGAATCCCGCGAATGCCGATCCAATTCTCGAGGCTCGCGATGTTTCCTTCGCCTACGAAGGCGCGGACGTGGTGCGCGGCGTTTCATTTGCCGTGCAGCGCGGCGAGTTTGTCGGCGTGCTCGGTCCGAACGGGTCGGGCAAATCCACATTGCTGAAATTGTTGTGCGGGTTGCTGACGCCAACACGCGGCGAAGTTTTTCTCGATGGCGTCCCGCTTCAAGAAAAAAAGGCGCGCGATGTGGCGCGGAGGGTGGCGTTCATGCCGCAGGAGCAACTGACGGATTTTCCGTTCACGGTGGCGGAGCGCGTGTTAATGGGGCGGCATCCGCATTTGGGATTGATGGAGTTTGAATCGGCAAAGGACGCGGAGGTGGCGCGCGAGGCGATGCGGGTGACGGACACGCTGCAATTCGCCAACCGCACTTACCGCGAAATCAGCGGCGGCGAACGGCAACGCGCGTCGCTCGCGGCGGCGCTGGCGCAACAGCCTGAGATTCTTCTGCTCGACGAGCCGACGACGGCGCTGGACATCAAATTTCAGGTGCAGATTTTGAGTTTGCTGAAAAAACTCAACGCAGAGCGCGGGTTGACGGTGGTGATGGCGATTCACGATTTGAATCTGGCGGCGGTGTCGTGCAAACGGCTGGCATTGCTCAAACAGGGCGAGAAGAAGTGGGAAGGTGCGCCATCGGAGGTGCTGACCGAGGAAAAGCTGCGGGAGATTTACGAGATTAGCATCCGCGAGATTTGTGACGAGAAAGGAAACCCCGTGGCGCTGATGCCGGAGGGGATTTGAGGGATGGGGAAATGGGGTATTGGAGTAATGGAGCAGAAATTCCCCAAATTGGAGGGACGCGCTCTGTCGCGTCCGATTCGCCAATGCGGTCACGACGGAGCGTGACCCTCCAACTCGCTCTGCGTCAATCTTCTGAATCAAAATGGGAAGTTCTGGTAATGGAGTGTTGGAGTGGCGCAGGAATTTCCGAATTGGTAGCATGGGCCTCCGTGCCTGTGATTTTCTAAACCCAAAATGAACGCTGCCGAATTTATCGCCAAATGGAGCAGGGTGGAACTGACCGAGCGCTCGGCGGCGCAACAACATTTCCTCGATCTCTGCGACTTGCTTGAGCATCCGAAGCCGGCGGCAGCCGATCCGACAGGCGAATCGTTCACGTTCGAGAAAGGCGCGGCGAAACACGGCGGCGGCGACGGATGGGCGGACGTTTGGAAAAAGGGTTTCTTCGGCTGGGAATACAAAGGCAAACACAAAGACCTCGACGCCGCCTACGATCAACTCCTGCTCTATCGCGAAGATTTGGAAAACCCGCCGTTGCTGGTGGTCTGCGACATGGAGTGCATCGTCGTGCGCACCAATTTCACCGCGACGCCGGCGCAACAATTTGCAATCCCACTGGCCGACCTCGGCGCGCCCCGCAATCTGGAAATCCTCCGCGCCGTCTTTCACGACCCCGATAAACTCAAGCCCGGCGTCACCAGCAAATCCGTCACCACCGAAGCCGCCCGCCGCGTCGCGGAAGTCGCGCAGTCCATGCGCCAGCGCAAGCTCGACCCGCAGAACGTCGCGCGGTTTCTCGACCGCGTCGTGTTCTGTCTTTTTGCCGAGGACACCGGCCTGTTGCCTGACAAACTTTTCAGCCAGATCGTCGAGAAAAGCGGGCGCGACCCGAAACGGCCAGCCGCCGCTACTTTTTTGAATCACAGGCACGGAGGACTATGCTACCAATTTCGGAATTTGGGAATTAGAAGCTATCTCATAAATACATTGGTGGCACGGGCGTCCCTGCCCGTGGCTGCGAAATACACAGGCACGGAGGCCTGCGCCACCATTTATGAGATGACTTCTAGTCATGCGTTATTTTCACTTCGATGAAGGAATTTGAGGCGTTTAACTGGCGAAAATTGTTGCTGCCGCTTGGCGCGTGCGCGGCGGCGCTTGTGGTGGTGTTGTTGATTTGTCCATTGTTCGGGCGGACGACTCTTAATTGGCACGATGTTTTTTTCGGCGCGGCGGACAATATGAGCCGCGACATTTTTTTTCACGCGCGTTGGCCCCGCGTGTGGACGGCGGCGTTGGCGGGGGGCGGGCTGGCGTTGGCGGGGGTGGCGTTTCAGGCGTTGTTGAGAAATCCGCTGGCGTCGCCGTTCACGCTCGGCATTTCGGCGGGGGCGTCGCTCGGCGTGATTGTGGCGTTGCATCTGGGGTGGACAACTTTGTGGGCGGGGATTTCCAGTTTGCCGCTGGCGGCGTTCGCGGGGTGTTTGCTCACGGCGGCGTTGGTCGCGTTCGTGGCGGGGGCGCGTCGGGAATGGCAAACAAGCACGCTTCTTCTCGCGGGTGTAATCATCCATTTCTTTTTTTCAGGCATCATCATGCTGCTGCAAATGAGGGGAAGAGACGTGGACGTGCTGGTGGCGATGCGCTGGACGATGGGCAACTTGAGCGTGGTGGATTTTTCGCCCGTGTTGCAGGTGTTGGTGGTGGCGCTGCCCGCGATGGTGTTGTTGTGGGCGCTGGCGCGTCCGCTTAATTTGCTGGCGGCGGGCGATGAAGCGGCGCAAAGCCGAGGCGTGAACACGCGGTTGGTGAAGCGCGGGGTGTTCATCGCCGCGTCGGTGCTGGCGGCGGCGATTGTGAGCGTGGTGGGACCGATCGGGTTCGTTGGCATCATCGTGCCGCACGCGGTGCGGATGATTTTCGGCGCCGACCATCGCGTGGTGATTCCGTGCTCAATCCTGACAGGCGGCGCGTTTCTCGTGGTGTGCGATACGGTGGGCAATTCGGTTTTCCCGCCGCCTGATATTCCCGTGGGCGTGATTACGGCGCTGGTAGGCGGACCGTTTTTTGTGTGGCTGTTGAGACGGGGCGGGAAGAGGATGTTTTGAAAATAGTCCGTAGTCCGTGGTTAGTGGGCAGTGGTTTTCGGAGGAAATGCCATGAGCAAATCAAACTTTGAGAGCTTGCGGGTCGGGCGCGTCCGTCAGGTTGTCGTTGAATGCGACGTGGATTTTTTTGTCAGCGGGGAGAGCAAGACCTGTAAGCTTGTAAATCTCTTCGAGCATCCCGCGCTTCGCGGTTTCGAGCGGATCACGCGTTTTCTGGTAAGCGGGGTCGTCGGCGTGCGCGCTCGTGTATTTGCCGAAGAGGACGCGGTCGCCGCCGAAAGCAGGAATGCGGCTGCGAGGCTGGGCAATGTGCGGTGACAAACCGAGTTCATGGCGGATCGCCGTTGTCGAGGCGCGGGCGCGACTCCGCTCCACTCAATCGTTCGCGCTTTTGGCGGGTTGCGCGGAAACAGGTTTGCCCTGTTCATCCACAAGACGAATTTCACCAAGATTCAATTCCTTCAACGCGGGTTCAATCCGTGTGCGGTCGCCCACCACGAACACAATCATTCGGTCGGGGTCGAGGTATTGCTTCGCCACGCGCTGCACGTTGTCGAGTGTCACGCCGCGGATGCGCGCTTCGTGGTTGTTGTAATAATCGTCGGGCAGGTTCCAGCGCGCCATGTTCGCGAGATGCCCCGCAACCTGACCGATGGTTTCGAATTGCCGCGCGAACCCGCGCGTGGCGGTGTCCTTCGCGTAAGCCAGTTCCTCCTCCGTGATGGGTTTGTCGCCGACCAGCCCCCTGAACTCCTTGATCATCTCCTCCACGGAATCCTTCGTCACGGGCGTGTTCACTGCCGACTGCGCGTTGAACGGGCTGCACCCGATTCGGAAATCGAACCCCGACCCCGCGCCGTAAGTGAATCCCTTGTTCTGGCGCAGGTTCAGGTTGAGTCGGCTCATGTAACCGCCGCCCACCACCGCGTTCGCCAGAAACAGCGGGATGTAATCCTCGTGGTCGCGCGGCGGTCCGATGGCGCCCAGCGAGACGATGCTTTGCGCCGCCGCGGGGCGGTCGCTCATCACGACGAGACGCGATTGCGGCTCGACGCGCGACGGCGCGGCAATTGCGGGAACGGCGGCAGGCTTCCACGCGGCGAACGCCTTTTCCAACCGTTCGCGCAACTCCTTTTCGCGGATGTCGCCAACGACAATCAGCGTCGCGTTGTTGGGGCGGTAATGCGAGGAATGAAATTTCACAAGGTCGTCGCGCGTCAACGCCTGCACGGTCGCCTCGGTGACTTCCGACATTGCGCCGTAAGGATGGTTGTCCCCGAATAACACGTTGGCGCGCGCCCTGCGCATCATCGCGCCAGGGTTGTGGCGCGCCGCCAGCAGACCGACAAGCCGCGCCTTCTTCTCGCGGTCAAGCTCCTCCTGCGAAAACGCGGGGTTCAACAGCACGTCCGCGAAAATGTCGAGCGACTTGTCGAGGTGTTTCACCAACGCCTGCATGGTCGCATCCGTGGTGAACCAGCCCGCGTCCGCGCCGACGTCGGCGCCGAGAGGCTCAAGCAGTTCGTCGAGTTCCAGCGCCGTGCGCTTCTTCGTGCCGCGCCGCAGCAAATCCGCCGTCATCCCCGCCAGCCCCGCGCGGTCGGGCGGATTGGCGAGCGACCCCGATTTGATGACGAGATGGAAATGCACCAGCGGCAGGTCGTGGCGCTCGACGAGGCGCACTTCGAGGTCGTTGCCCAGCTTGAATTTCTGGACGACGGGCAGCGCGACGGTCGGCTGTTCGCCCAGCGGCGGTTCCTTGCTGCGGTCGAGCGCCGTGTCGCCCGCGTGCGCAGGCGGGAGCGGCTCGACGGTGAGCACGAGTCGGTCGGCGGTGAGATATTTTTGCGCGACACGCTGCACGTCGGCGGGCGTGACCTTGAGGTATCGCTCCAAATCCTTCGCGGCGTAATTCGGGTCGCCGTGAGATTCGTTGTAATGCAGGAAACGTCCCGCCTTGCTCTGCACGCTCTGGAATCCGCGCACGAACCCCGCCTCGATGTTGTCGAGCGCGCGGCGCACTTCCTCGCGCGACGGCGGCTCGCGTTTGATGCGCTCCAGTTCCTCCTCGATGAGCGGCTGGATTTCCTCGAACGTGTGCCCAGGGCGCGGGGCGAACGTCGCGCTGATGCGCCCCGCGAGTTTCATGCCTGAATGGCCGAAACCGACTTCCTGCGCGAGTTGTTTTTCATAGACGATTTTGCGGTTGAGCCGCGACGCCTGCGTTGCCGACATGATGCGGGAGAGCACTTCCAGGGGCGCATCGTCGGGATGATATTCGGGGACGCTGTGCCAGCCGATCACCATGCGCGGCAGTTGCACGCGGTCGTAAAGTTTCACCCGTTTCTCGCCTGTCAACGAGCCTTGCCACGCGGTGACGCGCTGGGGTTTCGGACCCGACGGAAGCGAGCCGAAGTATTTTTCGACGAGTTGCCTTGCCTCCGTTTCGTCAAAGTCGCCGACGATGCACAACGTCGCGTTGTTTGGGTTGTAATACGCGCGGTAGAAATCCTTCACGTCTTCAAGCGAAGCGCGCTCGAGGTCTTCCAGGCTGCCGATGGGCGTCCACGAATAGGGATGGTGCGGCGGATACATCGCCGCCAGCACCGCGCCGTAAACCTGACCGTAAGGCTGGTTGTCCACACGCTGGCGTTTTTCGTTTTTCACGACCTCGCGCTGTTTGTTGAATTTTTCCTGCGTGACAGCAGGCGGCAGGAACCCCATGCGGTCGCTTTCCATCCATAAGACAAGCTCCAGCGCGTTGCGCGGCACCGTCTGGAAGTAGCCCGTGTTATCGGCGCTCGTCCAACCGTTGTAGGTCGCGCCGAGTTTTTGCAGCCGCTCGAAGTAATCGCGGTTGTTGTGCTCGCTGCCGTCGAACATCAGGTGTTCAAACAGGTGCGCGAACCCCGTCTTGCCAGGCTTCTCATCTTTCGCGCCGACGTTGTAATAGAGATAGACGCACACGAGCGGCGCGGCCTTGTCCTGGTGCAGGAGAACCTGCAACCCGTTCTGGAGCGTATATTTTTGCGCGCGGGGGAAATCGTGCGGCGCGGCAGCTTGCGTGTGCGCCGCCGAAAATGCCGTCAACAATGCGGCGGCAAAAATTCCTGCGATGGTTTTGCGAATCATAGTTTCCTCTTTTGGTTTCTCACAACCGCGCGTTTGTAGTCAGGCGCGAAGTCGGCGGAGGCAGTCGCCACTTTTTCTGCGGCGCCGCGCGCGAACTATTTCTTTTCCGCCCCCTTTGCCAACCGCCCGTCCGCGTCCCCCTGTCGGATTTCGCCAGGATTCAACTCGCGAATCCCCTGCTCGATCCGCTTGAGGTCGCCCACCACCCCTATCACAGACTGGCTCGGCTCGAAATGTTTATTTGCCGCCGCGCGTTGCTTTTCCTTCACGAGCGTTTGGTTGAGCCGTTCCGACATCACGCGGGCGAGGATGCGCAACGGCGGTTCGTCGCCGCGATTTTTTCCGACGCTCGGAAAGACGGCGTAGAAACGCGGGAACGAAACGCGGTCGAACAGCGGGATTGGGTGGGTCATCAACCGCGTAAACATCAGGAATCGCGCAGTGAATTGATTCGTGGGAACACGCGCGCGTCAGTCCTTGGGAACCTCCGTTTCGAATCCGCGTTCGTCCACGCAACGGAGTTCTCCGAGATCGAGTTCCTTGATGCGCGGCGCCACTTTCTTGCGGTCGCCGACGATGAACACGCTCATCTGTTTCGGGTCGAAATACTTTGCCGCCACGCGGCGCACATCGTCGAGCGAGACGGACTGGACGTGTTGCACGTAGTTGTCGAAATAATCCTCGGGCAGCCGCCAGCGGATGACGCCGATAAAATTCCCCGCAAGATGCCCGTTGGTCTCGAATTCGCGCGCGAAACTCCGCGCGAGCGTGTCCTTGGCGTATTGCAATTCCTCCCGCGTGATCGGCTTGTCGCCCGCGATGCCCTTGAGTTCCTTGAGCATTTCCACGGTCGCCTCCTTGGTCACGGGCGCGTTGACGGCGGCATACGCGGTGAACGGGCTGCTGCCGTCGCGCCAGTCGAACCACGAATACGCGCCGTAAGCGTAACCCTTGTCCTGGCGCAGGTTCAGGTTGAGTCGGCTCATGTAAGTGCCGCCCAACAGCGAGTTGGCGACAAGGAGCGGGAAATAGTCGGGGTTGTCGCGGCGAATCCCCGCGCGCCCGATCACGATGACCGATTGCGCCGCGTCAGGCTTGTCGCCGAGCACCACGAGCGGGTGGGGCGCTTCGGGGAATTCGAGCGGCTTGCGCGCGGGAAGTGCGGCTGGCTTCCAATCGCGCAGCGCGAGGTTGAGCCGTCCGCGCAGTGATTCCTCGGCGACATCGCCCACGACGACGAGCGTCGCGTTGTTCGGGCGGAAAAACGAGTTGTGAAATTTCAGCAAATCCTCGCGCGCGATCTGCGGCAGCGATTCCTCCGTGCCGTCCGACGGCAGCCCGTAAAGATGCTGATCGCCGAAAATTGTCCGCGCGAACGCCTTCCACAAAATGCCGTCGGCGCGCGCGCGTTGCTGGCGCAGCGCGTCGAGCCGCTGGTTGCGCGCGCGGTCGAGGTCGTCCTGCCGAAACGCGGGATGCTGCAGCACGTCAGCGAAAAGTTTCAGCGACGCGTCGAGATGTTTCGTGAGCGTCTGCATCGTCACTTCGCAGTGGTTCCAACTGGAGCCGACGCCGAGGTGCAAACCGAGGGCTTCGAGTTGTTCCTCGATTTGCAGCGCGGTGCGGTGGGTGGCGCCCTGCCGCATCAACATCGTGGTCATCGTGACGACGCCAGGTTTTTCGAGCGGACCGTCGGCGACGCCCGAATGGATGAGCAGGCGGAAATTGACGAGCGGCAGGCCGTGGCGTTCGACGAGCCAGACTTCAAGCCCGTTGGCGAGCTTGAATTTTGTCGGCTTGGGGACGGTGACGGTCGGCGTGGGACCGAGCGGCGGTTCCTTGGAGCGGTCGAGCGTTTCCGCGGCGCGCGAAGCGGGAGGGACGGAAGCAACGAGAAGGACAGAAGCGACAGAGCAATGGAGGAAACGGTTCATGGAGCGATAATTTGTAGCTGCGAGCGAATTGCAGCCAGTATCTTGCTGGCAGCACGTTGTGTCTTGTGTCGAGCGCTACGGCGTCGGGGCGATCTTCTTGAGCACCAACGGCAGGATGGCGGCGCCGCGGCGGATGCGCACGAGGATGGATTCCCTGCCGCTGGCAAGCGCATCGGCGTAAAGCTCGCGGAACTTGTCGAGGCTTTCGACGGTCGCGTCGCCGATGGAAATGATCACGTCGCCCTCGGCAATTTTGGCGCGCGCGGCGGGAAGCCCCGTGCGCAGGCTGTTGACGAACACGCCTTTCGTGTCGGGGAAATTGCGGCGGCGCGCCATGCGGTCGGTGATCGGTTGCACGACCAGACCCCATTCCTTGAATTCCGCCTCCTTGTCCTTGATGAGCGTGAGTTCCTCGGTGGTCAGCGACAGCGTCAATTCCTTGCCGCCGCGACGCACGAGCATGTCCACCGCCTTGCCGACGGGCGTGTTGGCGATCAGGCTGCGAATGGGAAAAATGTCTTCGGGATAACGCCCCGCGATTTTTTTGCCGTCGAACTCCAGCAACACGTCGCGCGCCTGCAACCCCGCCAGTTCCGCGGGCGAATCGGGCGTCACGCCGCCCACGAGCACGCCTTCGTTCAGGTTCACGCCCGTCAACCCCTCCAAATCCTGAAGCGGCTGCAAATTCACGCCGACATCGCTGCGCAGTTTGCGTCCGCGCGCGAGGATTTCCGCGACGACATCCTTGGCGACGTTGATGGGCACGGCGAACCCAAGCCCGCCGCCGCCGCCGCCGCGCGAATTGACGCCGATGACCGCGCCCGCCATGTTCGCCAACGGTCCGCCGCTGTTGCCAGGGTTGATTGCCGCGTCGGTTTGCAGCCACGTGTTGAACTGCCCCGTCTCCTGTCCGCCAGGCAGTGTCATGTCGCCCAGCATTCGGTCGCGGCAACTGATGATGCCCGCCGTGACGGTGCGCGACAACCCGTGCGGCGCGCCCACGGCGATGACCGCGTCGCCTTCCTCCATCTTGTCCGAATCGCCGAGCGTGGCGATGACGAAATCGGGATATTTTTCCTGCAACTCATTCGTGTCTAGTTTCAACACCGCGAGGTCAGTCCACGGATCGCCGCCCACCAGCGTCGCCTTGACGCGCTCCCTGTTGAACATGACGCAGGTGATTTCCTGCGCTTCGCCCGCGACGTGGTAATTGGTGACGACGTGCCCGTCCTTGTCGTAAATGAACCCGCTGCCCGTCCCGCGCACCCAGCGCCGTTGCCCGTCGGCGAACACGCTGCTGCGCACGTCCACGCGCACCGTGGCGGGATAAATCAGGTCGCGCGCCTTCTTGATTTCCGTCTCGGTGGCGGCGACGCCCGCGAACGCGCGAACAGAAATCAGCAGGGAAAACATGGCAATCATCGAGGTCGTCGCGAAACTTCTCGGCGAGCGTTGTAGCTGCGCTTCTGCGAAGCGCAGATTTGAGCAGATTCGGCGCTTCGCAGAAGCGCCGCTACACCATCGTGCTGACAGAATGGCAAACTTCTTGGAGATCATCTTCAAACTCGCTTTCGAGCATTGGCAGGTTAGTGAATGGCGCGCATCGTGTAAAGCGCTTCACGGGAGAATTTCGACGCGAAACGGGAGAGAATGTTCCGCACAGGAATCCGTGGGAGCGATTTTCAATCGCGACATTCCGCGTGGCGATTACGATTGAAAATCGCTCCCACGGTTTAACTACTCTTCCCCCTCACCCTCGGATCAAGCCAGGCGTGGAGCGCGTCGGCGAAGAGGTTGAACGCCATGACGAGCGCGACGAGACAGAGGAGCGCGCCTTGCACGGCGGGATAATCGCGCGCCAGAATCGCCTCGGTGACGTAACGCCCGACGCCGCGCCATGCGAAGACCGTTTCCGTCAACACCGCGCCGCCGAGCAGATAGGCGAAGTTCACTCCCGCCATCGTCGCAATCGGCACCGCCGCCGCGCGCAGCGCGTGCCGCAGCATCACCCGCCATTCCGACGCGCCTTTCGCGCGCGCGGTGCGGATGAAATCCTTCTCCAGCGTTTCCACCATCGCCGTGCGTGTCACGCGCGCGATGAGCGCCCCAGGAATCGTCGCCAGTGTCATCGCGGGCAACACGAGGTGCATCAACGCGTCCTTGAGCGCGTCCCATCGCCCCGCCAGCAGCGCGGGGACGATGAGAAACCCGCTGTAATCGAAGTCAATCATTTCATCGAGCCGTCCGCCTGACCGAAACCAGCCGAGCCAGATGGTGCCGACGATTTTGGCGAGGATGCCGAGAAAAAACACGGGCACCGACAACCCGATGAGACTCACGGTCGTTCCCGCCACGTCCCAGATTGTCCCGCGCCACGACGCGGAAAAAATCCCAAGCGCGACGCCGCCGAGGCACGCGAGCAACATGGCGGCGACCGCCAGTTCGATGGTCGCAGGGAAATGGCGTTTCAGTTCGCCCGCGACGCTTTCGTTGGTGACGAACGAGTTGCCGAGGTCGCCGCGCAGCACGCCGCCGAGGTAGGCGAGGTATTGACGCCACCACGGTTTGTCCAAGCCGAGTTTCGCGCGATGTTCGGCGACAAGTTCCTCGGTCGGGTTCTTCAGGTTGTCGCGCACGGGGTCGCCCGGAATCAGGCGCACGACAAAACAGATCAGCGCGCCTGCCACGAGCAGGCTGACCAGCGCCGCGCCGAGGCGGCGGAGAAAAAATGCGACGCGACCTGTCATCGGGGGAAGGGTGGAACGGTTAAAGGGTTAAAGAGGTTAAAAGAGTCAAGAAAGAGACGGCTTGGAATCGCGCCGAAGGACGGCATTACCCCCGTTTTAACTTTTTAACTCCTTTAACCTTTTTAACTTCCAATCACTCCTCCCACGACGCGGCGAAGGTGTCCCAGTTTTTCTTCAAATCCTCCAGCGCCGCGTGCGGGGGCAGCAACGCGAGGTCACGCAGTTCGCCCTCGGTTTTGGAAACGAGCAACCCTGCGTTGAGCGGACGGGCGGCTTTCTGCCCAAGCTCGGCGGTCGCGACGGGCTGGATGAGATGATGGTCGAGGTGAAACACGGTGCAGATGGTCTGCGCGAATTGGACGCGGCTCATCACGCGTTCGCCCGCGACGTGGTAGGTGCCGAGGCAATCGCGTTCGATTAGCCCCAGCGTCGCCTGCGCGAGGTTGAAATTGAACGTGGGGCTGCTGAACTGGTCGGACGGCACGCGCATCGGCTCGCCTTTGCGGAAACGGTTGAGCAACTGCATGAAGAAATTCCTGCCATCAGGCTCGTAGCCATAGACGACCGTGGTGCGGATGATGAGCCAGCGGTGCGGGTATTTGCAGATGAGGTTTTCCGCGTCGGCTTTGGTGCGCCCATAGACGCTGATCGGGTGGATGGGGTCGGCTTCGCGATACGGACCGTCCTTGCCGTCGAAGACGTATTCGGTGGAGAAATACACCATCGCGGCGCCTGTTTGCGAAAACGCTTCGAGCACGTTGCGCGTTCCCTCGACGTTGACGGCGCGGGCGAGATCGGGCTCGGCCTCGCATTTTTCCACGTTGGTCATCGCGCCCGTGAGGATGACGGCGTCGGGCTTGAAGATGTGCGCCAGCGATTCGCACTCGTCGCGACGCGTGATGTCGAGTTTCACCAGCCCCGAACGCGGGCGCGTGAGGGAGGTGCCCATCACGTGGTGCCCGTGTTTTGGGGCGAGCCAGCCGACGTAATGCCCGACTTGGCCTGACGCGCCGATGACGAGGAGTTTCACGGGCGCGGATTATGCCGAGAGTCGGCAGGCGTGGAAAGAGGCAAGTGAAGCGGCGCGTTTCCAGCGTGCAGCCAGCATCTTGCTGGCTGCACGCTGACATTTGAAAAAAGCGGCGGCGCGGAATCACCCGCGCCGCTGCTCACGCTCCCAGACTGGTTCCTCCTTGCCAGATGCTGGTTCTGATTCCAGCACAGAGTTCAGGAGTCATTTCATCGCGTCTCCGCCCGCGTCGTCTCCGCCCTTGTCGCTGTCCTTTTCGGGCTTCTTGTCGAACACGGTGATGCGCGTGGCGTTCTTTTTGTCTTCGCCTTCCTTGGTGAAACGCACCTTGACGTAATTGCCCGCCGCGATGTCGGAGAGCATGATGGGCTTTTCGTTCTTCATGATCTTCGTCTGGTCGCCGCACAGATAGACGTTCTTGGCGCGCGTGCCCGTCTGCACCTCGATGGATTTGGCGTCCTTGTTGACGCTGAGAACGGTGCCGTCATGGTCAAACGGTTGTTTGTCGTGGACGATCATGGCGCGGACGATGGGCTTGTCGCCTTCCTTGCGATAGCTGAATTGCACGAAGTTGCCGACCGCGAGATCGCCAAACTTGATTTCCGCGTCGCCCTTGCGCAGGCGCACGTCGTCGCCGATGGCGATGGTCATTTTTTCGTCCTTCTTGACCTCGACCTCGATGGTCTTGTTCGCGGCGTCAATTGCCGTGATGGGACCGTCCACGCGGGGATTGCGTTGCGTCTTCGGCGCCGCAGTGTCCTCTTTTTTCGGAGATTCGGCATCTGCCGCGCGAAGGTGGGGGGCGAGTCCGAGCAGCAGTGTCAGAACGCACATGCCGCAGATGGCAGTGTAGAACTTTTTCATACGTCACTCCTTTGTTGGGGGTTGGGTGAAGCGTCGCGGAGTATGAAAAGCGGTTTAAACAGCGTCAAGGTCAAAGATGACAAGGCAGACATTCCCCAAATTGGAGGGACGCGCTCTGTCGCGTCTCCCGCTTCGCGGGACGGTCACGACGGAGCGTGACCCTCCAACTCGCTCTGCGTCAATCTTCTGAATCAAAATGGGGAATG
>Ga0187893_10006002_pt1 | contig 21158 bp, 19 predicted proteins | sample MA1701074metaG_FD_139574 | JGI IMG/M metagenome (GOLD analysis project Ga0187893, IMG submission 139574) | White microbial mat communities from a basaltic lava cave in the Kipuka Kanohina Cave System on the Island of Hawaii, USA - MA170107-4 metaG ...
ATCAGCACCGAGCCGGTCACCGGCGAGTTCGTGTTCCATCGGCCCGATGTCACCGCGGTGAACCCCTCGCCGCCCAGCGGCCCGAGCCCGGGGGATCTCGACGAGCGCAACCGCCACCTCGGTCTCGACATCGGCCCCCAGACCTGCGAGAGCCTGGGCGCCGGCGAGCGCCTCGACTACGGCGACACCGTCATGGTCTGTGCCTGCGCCAGCTCGGGGCCGACCGGCGGCGGGCCAAAGCCGCGCAGGCGACGTCGAGTTGCGCACCCTTGCGGTGATCGGCGAGGGCTATTCCTGCGGACCGAGCACCGCCATCCAGCAGACGACTCCTATGTCATCCTCGTCCACCGGGTCGAGCAGTGGCGGGGGCTCGACGGGCTGCAGGCCGAACGACTCGACGACATCGACGACGGCTCGGGCGGCGTCGTCGCGCGACTCGGTGCCCTGCACGACCCGGCTCCTGACCTGCGTGAGCGCCTGGCGCACCGTCGAGCTTCGCTCGACGCTCAGGGCGGCCTCCGCGACATCCGCGCCTCTGGGCAGTAGGACCGTCGGGTCCCGAAGGAGGTCGAGAGCGAACCGCTGGGCCGGACCGATCCGCTCCTCGTCGGCCCGCGGGTCGGCGCGGCGGTTGTGCTCGGCCACGATGCTGGCGACTGCGAGCGGCCAGGCGGCTTCCAGGTCCACATCGGGCACCGGTAGCTCGACCCCCTGCGCCGGTCCGGGGTTGATCCGGCGCAGCATCTCGGATTCGGTGTCGATCACCGTGCCGTCGCGCTCGACGAAGCGCCAGTAGCGCTCGCCGCGCCGCGTGCGGCAGGCGAAGAAGATGCCCGGTTCGCCCACCGAGGGGACCCCGCGCCCTTGGCGAAAGGCTGCGCCGATGCCCCAGGGGAGCGCCTGCAGCCGCGCCACCTCGCCCTCGGAGATGGCCCTCAGCAGCACGGCTCGTAGCTCCTCGCCCGAGAACGCTCCGCCCTGGGCGTCGACCTGTTCGTCGTCCAGCAGCGTCTCGTCGCCGGCCACCAGGCGCGTGGCGTAACTGCGCAGCTCGGCCTCCACGCCCTCGATCACCTCGGACTCCATGCCGTAGACGCCGGCGGCCAGGATCTTGCGCCGGATGGTGGCCTCCAACCGTAGGACGGCCTCCAGATCCCCGGGCGCCGGCAGCAGCGTTGCCAGCGCGACCTCGGTGTGGTCGCTCTTGAGCCGGATCACCCGGCCGTTGCGCTGCACCACCCGCTGCGGGTTCCAGGGCATGTCGTAGCTGATGACCGCCCCGGCCTGTTGCAGGTTCTGGCCCTCCGACAGCACGTCGGTGGACAACAGCAGGTCGACCTCGCCGTCGGGCGGTTCGTAGTCGGGGCGCACGACCGTGTGGGGGCAGAAGCGGGCCAGCGCGGCCGACCGGCTGTCGGGGTCGCTCGCCCCACCGATGACGACGACGCGTTGGCGGCCCGAGAACCCGACCGGCAGGTGTTCGTCGAGGTAGGCGACGGTGTCACCGAAACTGGCGAAGACGGCGACCTTGCGTGACGGCGACTCGTCCAGGAGACGTCGCAGTAGCGCCAGCTTGGGATCCCTGGCCGCGTCGAGGCCGGCGAGGCGATCGTGGATCTGCGCCAGCAGCGCACGGTCCGCCACCACCATGGCGCGGTACTCGGGTCGGAACTGCGTGACGGGGAGTGCATCGACGTCCTCGTCGAGGCTGTCGAGGACCCAGGCCGCCAGCCCAGCCTCGTCGAGCTCGCCGGCGGCGGCCGCCCGCAGGGCGGCACGCGACGCGACGACCCCGCGCTCGTCCCAGGCCGCGACGAAAGCGTCATGAGCCGACACCATCCGCGCGACCGTGGCCAGGCAGGCGGCCCAGCACGACTCGAAGCGCTTCAGGATGCCCGACTGGAGCAGGCCCCCCAGCGTCGCCTCGGCCACGGCCTCGTCTCCGCCGACCTCGAAGGCGCTGGGACGGTAGCGGGCCATCGACAAAGCACCGATCAGCCGGGTGATCTCGTCGAAGAGCCCGGGGTGCGCCTCGTCGAGGTCGTAGCGCTCCGTGGTGAGCACCGGCGTGGGAAAGCGCACCGGCGTGCCGTCGGGGAAGGTGGCGCCGGGGTAGGTCTCGGTGATGAAGCGCCGGTCGCGCCGGACGCTCACCGCGTCGGCCAGCGGGAAGAGCACGTCGGGGTCGAGGTTCTCGGGGTCGCGCTCGTTGGCGCCCGCCCGAACGAACAGGTCCCGCGCCGAGGGGATGCCGATCGGCGCGAAGGCGCGGTCGTGGCGGGCGAAGACCATGACCAGGTGGTACAGGTCCCACAGCCCGTTGTTGATGGGCGTGGCGGTGAGCAGCACCAGGTCCTTGCGCTCGCCGCCCAGGAGGCGCTCCATGGCTCGGTGCCAGGTCGTGTCGGGGTTGCGCAGGGCGTGGCCCTCGTCCACCACGACGAGCCGGTAGGTGTCCAGGGCGTTGTGCAGGTGGCGCCGGCGCACCGGGGCGTCGGGGGCGAGTTGCTCGTCGGAGGCGAGCTGCTGGTAGCTGAGCACCTGGGCGGGGAGACGAGCCTGGTCGATCCGCTCCTGCCAGTTGCCGACGAGCTGCGCCGGGGCGACGACGAGGGCGTGCTGGCCCCGCCCCAGCGCGTACTCCTCGATGAAGGCGAGGCCGATCTCGGTCTTGCCGGTGCCGACGCCGTCGGCGTAGATGACCCCGTGGTGCTGGGCCACGATGCGGCGCGCCCGCTCGTAGCCGTCGCGCTGGAAGGCGGCCAGCGCCACCGACGTGACCGGCGACGCCGGGAGGCCAAGGTCGAGCTCGTCGCCGTAGAGCTCGAGCAGGGCCCGGAGGTAGACGGTCTCGGGATCGACCAGCCCGGCGTCGGGGAACAGCAGGGCGCGCAGGTCGTCCTTGAACTCGGCCGCCTGTCCCCAGAGGAGATCGAACCACCGCAGGGCCATCTGCGACACCGGCGGGTCGTAGTGGACGAGACCGAGCTCGAGGTTGGCGAACAGGCCGGCTCCGGTGAGGTTGGCCGACGACACCAGCGCGGCGCGGCCGTCGTCGACCGAGCCGAAGAGGTAGGCCTTGCCATGCAGGAACCTGGTGACGTAGCGCTTGACCTCGACGGAGGGGTCCTGCAACCACGCCTCGATCTCGGCGAGCTGGCGGGCGGCCCGGCTGGGCGGGAAGCGGGCGAGGTCGCGGTCGGCCGCCAGCGCCCGTAGAGACTGCTCGAAGCGCGGCAGCGGGAAGTCCGCGCCCAGTGCGGGATCAGGGGCGGCGCCGAGCAGCAGCCGGGTCGAGCGGCCGTCGTCGACCAGCGTGGCCAGGTGGTGCAGGCCTGCGAGGTTGACGTAGCCGGTGGCCACCGCCAGCGGGTGGGTGGTGGCGATGTCGTCGACGAGGTAGCTCAGGGCGGCGGCATGGGTCGTGTCCGGTGTCAGGTTCTCGAGGAGATACGGGCGGCCCGGCATCTAGGCGAGCTCGGCCAGGCGGGCCCGGAGCTGGCTGCGGTAGTCGGGAGGCACGGCCCCGACGGTGAAGTCACGAAGCAGCACCTCGAGGTCGTCGCCGGTCAGCTCCCAGGCGCGGGCCACGCGGGCGTCGATCTCGACGCGTAGGCGCCGTCGCTCGTCGTCGGGCAGTGGTCCCGCCTCGAAGCCGAAACTCGCGGCGAACTCGGCAAAGCGCTCGTCGACACATGACAGCCGAGCCGCACACCCCGCGATGACGTCGAAGTCCTCGTCGGACAGGTCGGGCACGATCAGCCCTTCGAGGATGAAGTAGCTGACGTGACTCTCGACGAGCCTGCGCGCCTGCCAGTCGAACGGCAGGCAATTCATGAGCGCAAGGCACGCAGCCCGTGCCTCGTCGCCTCCGTCGACGAACGCAAGGTAAGGCGCAGAGTTCACGAGCAGGACGTCGGGCGGCGTGAGGCATGCCAGGACGGTTCGTGAGTTGGTTCGGTTCGTGGCGTCGCGGAAGGCCAATCGAGCGTGGCCTCGTTCGCGAGCCAACGCTTGTTGGCGGAGTGGGCCGTTGAGTCGCCCTGCGAGCAACGACTCAGCGCCGGCACGCGGTCGAGTGGCGGCCCGGTCGCGAGTCGCTCGGGTGTCCGGGCACCACCGTCGTTCGGCACCGTGTGGGTGGTACTGGTCGAAGCTTTCACCCTTCCACAATGGGATGCCGTGCGTGACGTCCCGCCAGAGCGCCTTGTCGTCCGTTTCGTGAAACTCGCGCAGCGGGAAGCACTGCCAACGGCCCCTGGCGCCAAAGGGAAACCGACTGCCGTTGCGCACCTTTGCGAGCAGGTCCGCCTCGGTCTGGTCACGTACGAGCGCTGGCGCCCAGTCGGGGCCGAATGCCTCTCGTGCGATGTGTAGCCCTTCGCCCTCCGTCTGAATGTTCCACTCCTCGAGCGACGTCGCTGTGCCGGCGACCGCAACGAGGTGGCCTTCCGCGGGCACACGGCGTTCAGCCGCAACCAACGCGACCGTATATCGAGGCTCAGAGTCGAACGCCCATCTCCTGGAGTTCAAGAGGAAGTCGACCCGGTGACACGTCATCTGCTCGAAGATCCAATGCCGGAAGCCAGCGGAGCCTTTGGTCACAAAGGTCGTACGCGGCAGAACGACCCCCATGCGCCCGCCATCTCGGATCACCGCCTGGTAGCGCTGGCAAAAGTACTTGTACAGATCGGGGTCGCCCGCCATTCGCGCGTACTCGCCCGAGTAGAGGTAGGCCTTCTCCGTCGCGACTCGCTCCTGCTCGATCGTGAGGCGGGCTGCGAGTTCAGATCGCTCATTGAGCAGGTGATCGATCGTTAACTCGCGGTCGGACTCACTCCTGGCTCGCAACCCAGGCCGGAACCGTGCGAAAAATGCAAGACGCTCGACGGTCACTTCCTCCCAGGGGGGGTTGCCTACTACTGCGTCGAAGCCGGGGCGGTCCCGGGAGAAGACGCCGGGGAAGGCGAGGGGCCAGTGCAGGAACCGGTGACGCTCGCTCTGCTCCTGGGCGGCGGCGACCAGCCCGTTGGCCGCGCCGTCGATGATGGCCGGTCCGTAGAGCTCCACCTGGCTGCGGGCGCCGGCGACGCCGAACGGTTCGGCGGTCCAGAGGTCGAACAGCCGCTGCAGGCCGGCGACGGCGTGCCGGGCCTCGGCGTCGGCCGCCTCGCTGGCCTCGACCTCGTCGGGGGTCCGGTCGTCGCCCTCGGCGACGCGGGCCGCGGCCCGCGCCGCGGCGGCCAGGGCCTCGGCCAGGGCGGCGTCCCACAGGGCGGGTCGATCGGGATGGCCGGCTCGCAGCGCCTCGGCCCGGGCCACGCCGACGAGCGAGTTCCCCACCACCACGTTGCGCCCGAGGTAGGCGAGGGAGAGGCCCGGCACGAACGACGCCAACCACAGCGACAGCGTCGCCACCTCCGCGCCCATGGGGCTCACGTCCACCCCGAAGACGCAGCGTTTGAGCACCAGCCGGCGCAGCAGGGCCACGTCGTCGATGACCGCCCCCGGACTGGCACCGACCCGCAGCCGTTCGACGGCGGCGCGCACCTCGGGCAACGGGGTGGTCCCGAGGAACCGGACCACGCGGTCGGCCAGCTCGTTGACCACCTCGACCAGGAAGTGGGCGCTTCCGCAGGCGGGATCGAGCACGGCGAAGTCGAAGAGCTTCGTCGCCGCGGCCACGGGGTCGGTCGCGGCCAGTTCCCGCACGGCGTCGAGGTGGGTGTCGAACGCGGGCACGACCGCGCCCCGGACGAGGTGCCGGACCAGCTCGGTCCGGGTGTAGTAGACGCCGCCGCCCTTGCGACCGCCCTCGTGCGTCTGCCACACCAGGTCGCCGGCCTCGAACTCGCACGGCTGGTCGCCGATGGCCGGTGCGTAGCGATCGCCGGCCGCGTCGTAGACCAACGGCCCTTCGGCGATCGAGAGCCGCAGCGACAGCAAGCCTTCGTAGAGGTGGCCGAGGTGACCGATCTCGAGCGTCGAGTAGTCGACGCCGGCGGCGGTCTCGGGATCGCGCCCGAGCCCGATCAGGACCTCGGCGAAGTCAGGGTCCGGCAACGAGGCCCCTTCGAGGGTCTCGGCGCCGTCGAAGCCGTCGGCGGCGAACAGCGCACCGTTGTAGGCGGGCACGCCCCAGGCCGGGTTGCCCGCTCGCAGCGCCTTGACCAGCAGGACGAATCGATCCCACAGCGAGCTGGAGCGGCTCCCGAGCCGCTCCCGGCTCTCGGCCGCCTCCTCCACCAGGCTGGTCAGCGAGTTCTGGCGGTAGGAGCGGTTGTCCATCGGCAGGTAGCCGGCGCTCTCGGCGTAGGCGACGAACAGGGCGCGGAACACCAGGGTCAGCGCGGCACGTTCGAGCTCCTCCCGCACCGAATCCGACCCCGGGTCTTCGCCCCGGGCGCCGGCCCAGCGGCCGAGCGACCGGCCCAGCGTGGGCAGGACCGTCTGGCGCAGGGTGTGGTCGAGCCGCCGTTGCAGCGCGCCGCCGAAGCTGCGCGCCTCCGCCTGGAGCCGCTCGAACTCACCCTCGGCGAGATAGTCGGGCCCGAGCAGGGCAAGGAACGCGAAGTCGTCGCTCTGCAGCGCGCCGGCGTCGAGGTCGAGGTACTGCGAGGACGCCGAGCCGATCTGGGGGTCGCGGCGAAAGAGGCGGAGCCGCGGCCCGGCCGCCAGCAGCCCGAACGGGGCGCCGTCCGCCTCGCAGTCGTTGAGCAGCAGCCCCTCGGGGGGGCGGCCGTCGGCGTCGAGGCGGGCGAACTCACCGGCGTCGCGCACCGGGTGCACGACGGCGATGGGGCGGCCCTGGTAGCGGGCGAGAAAGCCGCGCTGGTGCCGGCGTTCGAGCTGGTAGCCGAGCCCGTTCAGCAAGGCTCGCCAGTCGCCGCCGCCCGGCAGGGCCTTGGTGGCTTCGGCGGCGCGGGCCCAACGGGTCGCGTCGTGGCGCAGCCGGACGTCGAGGGTGTGCTGGGTGAGCAGGTCTCGCAGCTTGAGGCCGGGGATGCCCGCCTGGTCGAGCCGGTCGAGCTCGGCCGCCAGCTCGCGGACGGCCTCGAGGCGGCACTTGCCCGCCAGCCGTACCAGGACGTCGGCGAGCGCGGCGGCCTCGACCGAGCGGACCGGGCCGGCCCCCTCGACGGTGCCCAGGGCGACCAGGCAGCCCGGCCGGGCCGGGTCGTCGGCCAGCAGCAGGAGCGGCGTGGCGCCGCCGCCGCGCCGGTCGCGCCACAGCCGGCGCAGGGCTTGCTCGCTCGCCGGACGGGTCGTGGCGATCTCGATCCCGGCCACGAGCAACCCGCTGGTCAGGGGAGCGTCGACGGGCACGCGGCGCACCCCTGGGGTTGCGGCCAGCACCGCCACGAGCTCGTCGCTGGTCAACGTCCTGGCCCAGGGTGCGACACGCCGCCACGATAGTGACGGGCCCGCACGGCCCTGGGTGATCGGGCGGCGGTTGGCCGACATCGGCGCTTCCTCGGGTGCGTGCATGGGTGCCGGCACCTCGGGTGGAGCGGGAGGGCGAACCGCTCCGATGAGTATTGCCATGAGGTGTGACAACGGTTGAGCAGCGAACACAAGTTCGCTAACATGACCGGCGGTGTCGACCCAGGAGAAGCCGCTGCGGCGCTTGGATAGCGAGGCGCGACGGGCCGGGATCGCCAGCACCGGGAGCACTTGGTGAAGCGGCGGAACAGGCGAAGTCGGCCGCCAGCGGCCAGCAGGCCGAACGGGCCTCGCGGTCGTTGAGCGCAGCCCTCGGATGGAACGGGAGGGCGAACCGATGGCTCGAGTATCACCGCGAGGTTGATAACCCGGTTGAGCTACGAACACAAGTTCGCTACCGTTGAGACGATGTCGACGTCGAACAAGCCGCTGCGTTGGGCCCTAGCCGATGAGCCTTCGGCCCAGGAGGCGCTTTTCGACGAGCGCGACGGCCGCTGGGCCGATGGTGTGGGCGAGTTCCGGGGTATGGCCTTCCTGCACGTGCGAGCCAAGCGGATCATCAACGAGATGAAGCGCGACCCGCGGCTCGGCTTCCGCTTCACCATCAACGCATACAGGGGCTGCTCCCATGCCTGCACCTACTGCCTCGAGGGCGCCACCCGCGTGCTGATGGCGGACGGCAGGACGAGGCCAATAGCCGACCTACGGGCTGGCGATCTGGTGTACGGCACCACGCAACGCGGCCGCTACCGACGATTCGTTCCCACCCCGGTGCTCGACCAGTGGTCAACGGTCAAGCCCGCCTATCGTGTCACCCTTGCCGACGGAACCGAGTTGATCGCGAGCGGGGATCACCGCCTGCTCACCGATCGGGGGTGGAAGTACGTCGTGGGCGCCGAACAGGGGAGCGCGCGGCGCCCGCACCTAACGCCGAACAACCGACTGCTCGGCACCGGAGCATTCGCACTCGCCCCGAGCGTCAATGGTGAGTATCAGCGTGGGTATCTCTGCGGGATGATCCGTGGTGACGGCCATCTTGGCCATTACAACTACCCGCGGCCGGGCCGGTCGCGTGGCGAACTGCATCGGTTCCGGCTCGCGCTCGCTGATCGGGAGGCGCTACTGCGAACGCAGACCTACCTCTCGGACCTCGATGTCGAGACGAGCGAGTTCGGCTTCCAGGTCGCGTCGCAGACCAGACGGACCATGACCGCCATCCGCACGCAGGCGCGGCGGTCTGTCGCTGTCATCGAGGAACAGGTGCGCTGGCCCCAGTCGGCGACACTCGACTGGGTCAAAGGGTTCCTGGCCGGCATCTTCGACGCCGAAGGCAGCTACAGCGGGGGCGTGCTTCGGATCGCGAACTCCGAACCCGAGTTGATAGCCCAGATCAACGCAGCGCTGCACGAGTTTGCCTTCCGGCCCGTCATCGAGCGCACCGCCCGCGGAATGATGTACGTGCGTGTGCTCGGGGGACTCCCGGAGCACCTTCGATTCTTCCACACCGTCGACCCTGCTATCACCCGAAAGCGAGACATCTCGGGGCGAGCAGTCAAGATTGCGACCCGACTCGACGTCGTTGCAGTGAAGCCCACCGGTTTTGACATTCCGCTCTTTGATATCACGACCAGTACGGGCGACTTCGTCGCGAACGGCGTGATCAACCACAACTGCTTCGCCCGGCCGTCGCACGCCTGGCTCGACCTCGACACGGGGCGCGATTTCGAACGCCGCATCGTGGTCAAGATCAACGCCGTCGAGCGGCTGCGGGCCGAACTGGCGCCTCGCCGCTGGGCCGGCGACCACATCGCCATGGGCACCAACACCGACCCGTACCAGCGCTGCGAGGGCAAGTACCGCCTGACCCGGGGCATCGTCGAGGTGCTCACCGAGGCGGCCAACCCGTTCTCGATCCTGACGAAGTCGACGCTGGTGCTGCGCGACCTCGACCTGCTGGCCGAGGCCGCTCGCCGGACCGAGGTTCGGGTCAACCTGTCGATCGGCACGCTCGACGAGGACGTGTGGCGGCTCACCGAACCCGGTACTCCGCACCCCCGCCAGCGCGCCCGGGCCGTCGAGCGGCTCAACGCGGCCGGTGTGCCCTGCGGCGTGCTGGTGGCGCCGGTGCTCCCTGGGCTCTCCGACCGGCCCGCCCAGCTCGAGGCGGTGGCCCGGGCCAGCGCCGAGGCCGGCGCGGTGTCCGTGTCGACCGTGCTGCTGCACCTGCGGCCGGGGGTGAAGGAGCCGTTCCTGGCCTCGCTGGCGGTCACCCACCCTCACCTCGTCGAGCGCTACGCCCGGCTCTACCCGCGGGCCAACGCCCCCAAGGCGGACCAGCGCCGGGCGGCGGCCATCGTGAGTGACGCGGTGCTCCGGGCCGGAGGCCTGAGCGCGCCGCCGAGGGCCGCCCGGCGCCTGACCGGCCAACCCGTCAGCGTGCGGCGCCGACGTGAGCCGCTCGCCGGTCCCGGCGCGCAATTGGGGCTGTGGTGAGCGGTGGGGCGCGGTTGCGCACCGGAGCCGACGGGCGGGCGCGGTGCTGGTGGTGCGGCGACGACCCGACCTACGTCGCCTATCACGACGACGAGTGGGGCCGTCCGCTGCACGACGAACGGGCGCTGTACGAGCTGCTGTGCCTCGAGGGGTTCCAGGCCGGGCTGGCCTGGATCACGGTCCTGCGCAAGCGGCCGGCCCTGCGGGTCGCCTTCGAGGGCTTCGTCGTGGAGCGGGTGGCGACCTTTGGGCCCGACGACGTCGCCCGGGTGCTCGCCGACCCCGGCGTGATCCGCCACCGGGGCAAGGTCGAGGCCGCCGTCGTCAATGCCCGGGCCGTATTGGCGCTGGCCGAGTCCGGCTCGTCACTCAGCGCGCTCGTGTGGGCGTACGCCCCGCCACCGCGGTCCGCCTGGCTCGGAGACGACGACGAGCTCCCCGCCACCTCGGTCGAGGGCACTGCCCTGGCCAAGGAGCTGCGACGGCTCGGGTTTCGCTTCGTCGGGCCTACCACCGCCTACGCCTTCATGCAGTCGGCTGGGCTGGTCGACGACCACGTCTCCGGCTGCTGGCGCGCGTCGTCCTGAGACTCGGCCGGCCGTCGGCATCGCTCGCCCGGGATGCGCACGAGGGCTCCGGGCAGCCGGTCGCGCCACGCGCCACTTCGGTCCGAGCCCCCGAGCCCCGAGCCCCCGTAGCGTGTGCATCGGCCGGTACCGTGTGCGCCCACCGGCACTCTTTCACGCTCAGCGCACACGGTACGGGTGTGTGCACACGCTACGGGCCAGCGCACACGCTCACGCTCAGCGCACACGGTACGGGTGTGTGCACACGGTACGGGTGTGTGCCGCCGGGCGAGGGTCGCGGAGCGAGGCTGGGCCGGTGCGCTAGACACGACCCGTGGAGCCTGCCGACCTCGCCGCCGACCCGATCGAGGAGTTCGGCCGGTGGCTCGGCGCCGCCATCACCGCCGGGCTCCCCGAGCCCACGGCCATGGTGCTGGCTACCGCGGACGCCCGGGGCGCGCCGTCGGCCCGGCACGTGCTCCTCAAGGGCGTGGATGCCCGCGGCTTTCGCTGGTTCACCAACTACGAGAGCCCCAAGGGCCGCCAGCTCGCCGAGAACCCCAGGGCCTGCCTCGTCTTTTGTTGGTTCGCCATCGGCCGCCAGGTGGTCGTCACCGGGCCGGCCCGCCCGCTGGCGCCGGAGGAGTCCGATGCCTACTTCGCCACCCGCGACCGCCCGAGCCAGCTCGGAGCCTGGGCGTCGCCGCAGAGCGAACCCGTACCCGATCGGGCCTGGCTCGAGCACCGTGTGGACGAGTACGAAAAGCGCTTCGTCGGGCCGGTCCCCCGTCCGCCGCACTGGGGCGGCTACCTCCTGGCCCCCGACACGGTGGAGTTCTGGCGCAGTGGCCCGGGCCGGCTCCATGACCGGCTGCGCTACGCGCGCGGTTCGGCCACTTCGGGCTGGCTGGTGACCCGGCTGGCCCCCTGAGCTTCGGCGCCCGATCCGGCTCCCGGCGAAGGTCGACGCCGGGCCACCACCACGAAGGTGGCCGCCGCTGCGAGGAGGAGCCCGAGCACCGTAGCGATGCGCGTCGCGCCGACGTCCTGCACCAGGTTCGTCAGGTCGCTCGACCAGCCGAACACCCGGTCGACCACGCCGTCGTCGTCGATCGCACCCGACCCGTTGCGGATCTCGTAGGAGCCGTAGTACGCCACGTAGGCGCCGGTGACCACCAGCATTGCGCCGGCGATGCGGTGGACGTAAGGCAGCATGCGGCGCAGCTCCGAGACCAGCGAGTGGCGAGCGACGGCCAGGGCCACGGCCAGGGTGGTCAGGACCAGGCCCATCCCCACGGCGTAGGTGACGAAGAAGGCCAGGCCCGAGGCCAGGTCGGTGCTGCGAAACGTGCCCGCTACCTGCACGATGAACAGCGGCAAGGTGCACCCCAGCGAGGCCACGGCGTAGGAGACGCCGAACAGCACCATCGAGGCGAAGCCGCGGGTCCGCCCCCCCTTGTCGAGCCTCGGCAGCGGCACCTTGGGCTCGAAGCCGGCCAGCAAGGCGATGCCGAACACCACCAGCGCGGCGCCGATGACCAACGTCACCCAGGGACCGATGTCGTAGACGGCGCTGGTCAGGTTCACCACCACCAGCCCGATCGCGGCGAAGGTGAGGGCGAAGCCGGTCGTGACCGCACCGCCGACCAGCAGTCCCCGGGCGATGCTGGCGCCGGTGTCCCGATCGGCGTCGTCTCCCTCGACGCCGACGAAGAACGAAAGGTAGGCCGGCAGCATGGCGAAGCCGCAGGGGTTGACGGTGGCCACCATTCCTGCCGTGAGCGCCAGGGCCAGCGGTGCGTCGATCACGAGCTCGCCAGGTTCGACTCGATCAGTTCGGTGAGCTCGCCAGCCGAGAGCTGGCCGGTGTGGCTGTCGACCACGCGGCCCCCGGCGTCGATGAACACGGTGGTGGGCATGCCCACCCCGCCGAGCTCGCGGAGCAGGTCGCCCTGCGGTTCGCGGGCCACGTCGTAGGTCACGCCGGTCTGCTCGACGAGGGCGCGCGCCTGCTCGACGGTCTCCTGGACGCTGATCCCGAGGAACGCCACCTCGTCGCCGAGCTGCTGGTGGACCTTCTCGAACTCGGGCATCTCGATGACACACGGCGCGCACCAGTTGGCGAAGAAGTTCACCACCAGTGGGCGGCCGCGGTAGTCGGCCAGGCTCAGCTCGCCCCCGTCGAGGGCTTCGAGCACCGTGGACGCGACGACCGGCCCGCCCTCGGCCGCCTCGCCCGGCGTACTCGCGTCGCCTTCGCCACCACAGGCGGTGGCGGTGAGCGCCAGGACCGTGATCACGGCCACGAGACCGAGGACAGGGACGCGCCGCACGAGCGAGACCGTACCGCCGGTGACGCGTCGGTTGGCAGGCGGCTCAGGTCCGGGCCGCACCCGGGCGTCGGTACGGCGTCAGCGACGCTGGCGGCGCGGCACCCGGGCCGGTCCCCGAATCGGGCTCGGGGGCGCCGAACTCGGTGGTCACGGGCACGGTCCCGGCCCATACGCCGGCCCAGGGCGACGAGCCGAGGTCGTCCTGATCGTCGACGGGGGGCCCGGACCGGCACTTGACCGAGGCGGCCTCGATCCGCAGCGCCAGCACCGACGTCTGGCGCGCCTCGGTGGGCGAGGGTGGCCGGGCCTCCCGGGTGCGACCGGGCACGATGTGGTCGACGATGCGCGCCAGCGCCCGGCATGCCGGTTCGTCACCGAGGCGGGTGGCCGTCCCGAACACGACCACCGAGCGGTAGTTCATCGAGTGGTTGAACTGCGACCGAGCCAGCACCACGCCGTCGAGCAGCGTCACCGTGACACAGGCCGGGGCCCCTGTCGCCAACCGGCGTTGGAGCCGGCTGGCCACCGACCCGTGCAGCAGCAGCTCGTCGCCGTCGCGCCCGTACGCCATGGGGATCACGAAGGGTTGCCCGTCGACGACGAGCCCCACGTGGGCGACGAGACCCTCGTCGAGGATGGCGTACACCGCCTCGCGCCCGTACCGGGCCCGTTCGGGATGGCGCCGCAGTTCCGCCCTCGGGTCGCCGCCCGGCCCGCGGCCGGACGCACTCACGCCCTCGGCGGTCACGCGGTGCGTAGGTGTTGGACGAGGTGTTCCGGTACCGGGACGTCGGGGAGCTGGTCCTCCGGGCGGGGAACCTTCGGCGGCCGGCCCCGGCGCCGCTTGTTGGTCAGGATCTTGCCGTTGAGCAGGAGCTGGCCGCCCCAGACACCCCACGGTTCGCGACGCTCCAGCGCCCCTTCGAGGCAGGGCAGGATGACGGGGCACTGGGCGCAGATGCGCTTGGCCGCCGCGATGTCCTGGAGCTCCTCGCTGAAGAACAGGCCGGCCAGCGAGCCGGCACTGTCGTTGCACCGGGCGTCGCTCCACCAAGCGGTGGCGGTCGGCGGCGTTGTGGTGGTACTCGGGTACTGCTCCTGGGCGGACATCGGTGTCCCCTTTTCCCTGTCGTGTACTTCCTGTCGTGTGAGACGGAGGCCGGAAATCGAACTCGTCGTTGAGCTCGGGGCCTGAGAAAGCAAAAGGCCGCCGGGTTGCCCCGACGGCCTTTGGAGAACCTCTGCTTCGCCTGAGTGACTATGGCGAAGCTCCAAAGAGCCGTCGGGTGCGGTGGTTCGGCACCTCGGTGAACATGCGGATCGCGGCGACCGGCTTGGCCTGTACCGCGTCGGTGAGCCACGAGCAGGCGGGCGTCGCGCCGAGCCGCCCGTAGGACCGAACCGTCGACGGACGCGTCGCGCCGGCGTTGGTGGCGGTGCCACCTGCCGTGCTGAAGGCGCTGCGCTGGTCCATGGGCCCCTCGTTGTCGGTCGGCTCGAGCCGCCGCGCTGCGCCGCGGCGTCGGGTGATCGGACCACGCTTCAGTGCGTGCCGTCAACGCCTTTTCGCGAATCGGCAGGAATCCTTCGACGCCCGGCACGCGTTGGCCGACCACCCGATGGGCCGGCCACCCCTGTCCCCGCGTCCGCTCTGGCGCCTCGGGGACCGGCTGGCCCCACAACGAAAAGGGGAGCGGAGGGGCGGGCGCGGAGGGCGGGTAGCTTCGCCCGGCCATGCCCCTGCTCGAAACCGTCTCCGTGGTGCTGAGGCTCCTGGCCGGGTGCTGGCTGTTGTGGCGGGTCCCGCTGGTGGGACCGCCCCCCCGACCCCGTGGCCTCGCCGCGGTGGTGGTCCCGGCCCGCGACGAAGCCACGGCGCTCCCGGCCCTACTGGGCTCGCTCGTGCCCCAGCTCGTGCCCGGTGACGAGTTGGTGGTCGTCGACGACCACTCCAGCGACGACACCGCCGGCGTCGCCGTCTCCTTCGGGGCCACGGTCATGCGAGCGAGCGCGTTGGCGCCGGGTTGGACCGGCAAGGCGGCGGCCTGCTGGGTGGGCGTGCAAGCCACCAGTGCCGAGGTGCTCGTGTTCGTCGACGCCGACGTCACCCTGGCCCCGGACGGCCTCGATCGCATCCTGGCCGAGGCGGCGGGGGCCGGCGGGCTCTTGTCCATCCAGCCCCACCACGTGACGCAACGCCCCTACGAGCGGCTGTCCGGCGTCTTCAACGTGGTCGGTCTCATGGGGTCCGATGTGTGCACGCCGCTCGGCGACCGCCTGGCCCCGAGCGGCGCTTTCGGTCCGGTGCTGGTGACCGGCCGGGACGACTACGACGCCGCGGGGGGCCACGCCCATCCCGACGTGCGCGGCGCGGTGCTCGACGACGTGGCCCTGGCCCGCCGCTACCGGGCGCTCGGGCTGCCCGTCCGGGTGCGCGGGGGTAAGGGGGTGGCCACCTTTCGGATGTACCCCGACGGCCTCGGTTCGCTGGCCGAGGGCTGGAGCAAGAACATCGCCGGGGGCGCGAACGCCACCCGGCCCCTGACGCTGATGCTGGTGGTGGCGTGGCTGTCGCTTCACATCCAGGCCACCTGGTGGGCGGTTCGCTTTGCGCTCACCGGTGACGGCCCCGGTGACGGGCCGTGGCTGACGGCGGCGGCCTACGGCGCGGTGGCGCTCCAGTCGGCGTGGATGCTGCGGCGCGTGGGACGCTTCGGGCGGGGCACGGCGGCGCTGTTCCCGTTGCCGCTCGCCTTCTTCCTGGCGGTGTTCGCCCGGTCCCTGGTGCTCACCTTCGTCCGCCGCAAGGTGCGGTGGAAGGGACGGGAGATAGCGATCGACCGCGCCGGCTGAGGAGTGTCGCGATCACCGAAAGACGTGCTGGCGATAGTGCCTCAGCTCGTCGATGCTCTCGCGGATGTCGTCGAGGGCCCGGTGCGCGCTCTCCTTGTTCGGAGCCTCCTCCAACACCGGCGGGTACCAGCGGCGGACGAGCTCCTTCACCGTCGAGACGTCGACCGACCGGTAGTGCAGGTAGTCCTCGATCTCGGGCAGGTAGGCGGCCAGAAAGCGCCGGTCGGTACCGATGGAGTTGCCGCACAGCGGCACGGAGCGGGGCTCGGGCACGTGTTCGGCGATGAACTCGAGCGTGCGCAGCCCCGCCTCGTGCAGGGTGGTCCTCGATGCTTCGATGAGCGGCAGCAGACCGCTGTCGGTGTGCATCTTGCGCACGACGTCGTTCATCTGCGCCAACGCCTCGGGCGGCGCGTGCACGACGAGATCGGGCCCCTCGGCCACCACGACCAGCTCGTCGTCGGTCACCAGGGTGGCGATCTCCACGATCACGTGCCGAGCCGGGTCGAGCCCGGTCATCTCCAGGTCCATCCACACGAGCACCTACGAACCTCCCGGCCTCTGCCCGCATGCACGGATAGACCAGCAGGCTCTCGGGGAGCCTACGATCCTCGGCCGTGCTCGATATGCCGGTGCACCTCCTGGATCCCGATCTGCCCCTGCCCGCCTATGCACGAGACGGCGATGCCGGTGCCGACCTCGTCGCCCGTGAAGGCGTGGTCCTGGCCCCCGGCGGCGGGCGCGCCGTCGTCCCCACCGGGATCGCCGTCGCCATCCCCGAGGGCTGGGCCGGCTTCGTGCTGCCCCGTAGCGGGCTGGCGTTGAACCACGGCGTGACCTGTCTGAACACGCCGGGGCTCGTCGACAGCGGCTATCGCGGCGAGCTTCGGGTGATCCTGCTCAACACCGACCCGGTGGCGCCCTTCGAGGTGCACCGGGGCGACCGGATCGCTCAACTCGTCGTCCAGCGGGTGGAGCACGTCTGTTTCCGGGCGGTGCCCGAACTTGGCCCTTCGCCCCGGGGCCACGCCGGGTTCGGGAGCACCGGGCGTTAGAAGCCCGCCGCCGGCGGCGAGGTCGCGTCGGTGCCGGCCGCTCATGGGCGGTCAACCCTCGCGCACCACGTCACGTGCCGCCTTGTCGTGGCGCTGCCCCAGGTATGCCGGGTGCCGCAGGATCCCGGCGTCGGTCCATTCGGCGAAGGCGACCTCGGCCACCAGCTCGGGTGCGACCCAGCGGGCACGTCGGGACACGAGGGCGGGCGGTGCCGGATCGAACGGCGTCGAAGCCACCGTCAACGCGGCCAGTTGCGCCGCCAAGCGCGCCAGCTCCCGGTCGGTGAAGCCGGTTCCCACCTTGCCCGCGTACCGCAATGCGCCGGATTCGAAGTAGCCGACCAGGAGGCTGCCGAGGGTGCCCGCGCGAGCGCGCTCGCCGTGCGCCCACCCGCCTACGACGAACTCCTGGCGTCGTCGCACCTTGATCTTGCGCCACGACGGCGATCGGCGCCCGGGCTCGTAGCGGCTGTCGAGCCGCTTGGCCAGCAGGCCCTCGAGGCCCCGCTCGGAGACGGCGGCAAGCAGGGCGGCACCGTCGCCGCCGTGGTGATACGCCGGGAGCTGCCACGTCGGCCCGGGCGTCACGAGGCCCGCCAGCAGTCGCCGGCGATCGGCGTACGGGACCGCCGTGACGTCGTGGCCGTCGAGGTGGACAACGTCGAAGATCATGTACGTGACCGGCTCGGCCAGGGCCCGGCGCGTGGCCTCGCCAGGGTCAGCGACGTGCATCCGGTGTTGCAGGGCCCCGAAGCTGGGCCGCCCGCTCGGACCGAGCGCCACCAGCTCGCCGTCCAGCACCACCCGGTGATCGCCCAACGCCGGGGCGAGCGCCGCCATCTCGGGGAAGCGTGCCGTGATGTCGGCCAGGTTGGCGCTCTGGAGGCGCACCTCGCCATGGGCGACGAAGGCGAGGGCCCTCATGCCGTCCCATTTGATCTCGAGCGCCCATCCGGCCTCGTCGGCCGGCAGCTCCCCCGGCACCGCCTTCATCGGGGGGATCGACCGGGGCAGCTCTTCGTCGGCCATCACGAGACTCGGTGCGAGCCGGACGGCGCTCGCCCGGCAGACGGCGACCATACCAGCGCCCCGGGGCCTCGAGCGGGGCGACGATCGAGGAGGCGGCGCGAAGCGAGCGGTAGCGTGCCGGCGTGCCGGACAACCTGCGCAGGGCGTTCTACCGCGACCTCGACGAGATCGACGAGAAGGTGACTCGCCTGTTCGCGCTCGTGACCGAGAGCCTGGCGGCTGCCACCGACACGTTCCTGGCGGGAGACCGCGCCAGCGCTCGTCTGGTCGTGCGCCGCGACCAGCTCATCGACTCGTTGTACGCCGACGTCGAGCTGCTGGTGCAACGGAACCTGCTGCTGCAGGCGCCGGTGGCCAGCGAGATGCGCTACCTGCTCTCGATGCTGCGCATCGTGCCCGAGCTGGAACGAAGCGGCGACCTCGCGGAGCACATCGCCAGCCGAGCGGCCGACGGCCTCGGCGCAGAGCTGACACCGACGGTGCGGGGCTACGTCGAACGGATGGGTACTGCCGCGGTGGTCATGTGGCGGGCCGCGGCCGATGCCTTCGCCGATCGCGACGGCACAGCCGCACCCCAGCTCGACGCGCTCGACGACGCGCTCGACCTGCTCCATGACGAGCTGTCCGCCATCCTCCTGGCCGGCGAGCTGCCCGTCGCCGCGGCCATCGAGATGGCCCTGGTGGCGCGGTTCTACGAGCGCCTCGGCGACCACGCCCTGCACATCACCGAGCGCATCCGGTACTTGGCCCTCGGCACCTGACGCCGCGGCCTACCCTCAGGGCCGGGGGTGTAGCTCAGCTGGCAGAGCAGCGGCCTTTTAAGCCGAAGCGCACGAGTTCGATCCTCGTCACCCCCACCGGCCCTTGGCCCGCGGCGGGCGCCCCGGAGCACGTACCCTCGTGCTGGTGGCACAGGCTGACGACGACATGGCGGGCGGGCCAGGGCGGGCCGGTTCGGGAGCAGCCGAGGCCAGACCCGACGACACCAGCCCCGGGGTGGCCATCCTGGAGGGGGTCGCGGCCGAGCTGGACGATGTCGAAAGGGCCCTGCAGCGCCTCGACGACGGGAGCTACGGCCGGTGCGAACGCTGCCGAGCCCCGATCGACGACGATCGCCTCGCGGCCCACCCCGCCACCCGGCTGTGCGGGGCTCATGCGCTGGCCCCACCCCCCTGAAGCGGCGGCGCACGTTGGGAAAGGGGGCGGCCGAAGGGCGGGCTAGGAGGCTGGTGTTGAACACGTTCGCAGATCGGCGAGCTGCTCGGCGTCGCCTCGCAAGGACACAGGAGTGAAGGAAATGCCATGGCATTTTCGAGCGACGAGGACGCCGCGAGCGGCGTCGACAGCCGGCGAGATGCGCACGGCCCGTTTGACACCAGCTTCCTAGATCTGGTCGGGGACGGTGACCGGGCTGTCGTTCGGATCGATGAGCAGCATCCGCTCGCCCAGGACCAGGTTTCCGTCGACGCTGTCGAACCATCGTCCCTCCAGGTTGGCCATGCGCGTGAACGGCGCCCCGAGGTGTACCTCGAGGGTGTACACGAGCCCCCCGTGGGTGATGACCAGCACGTCGCCCGGTCCGACCCGGCGGGCGATCTCCGCCACCACGGCGCAGGCCCGGCGCAGCAGGTCGTCGTCGTGCTCCCAACCCGGCGGGCGCCGACGCCCTCGCTCCGGCCCGGGCGCGAAGGCGGATCGTGGCGGCGCGTCGAGGTAGCCGGGGTACCGCTCGTCGATCTCGGCGCGGGTGAGCCCCGACCACTCACCGGCGTCGCGCTCGCGCAGCCCCGGCTCGACCAGGACCGGGCCGACGCCGAGCTCGGCGGCCATCAGCACGGCAGTCTCGGTCGCGCGCTGGAGGTCGGATGCGAAGACCGCGTCGACCCCGCCCAGGGCCCTCGCTCCGAGACGAGCTTGCTGGCGACCGAGGTCGGTGAGTGGCGGGTCGGCCTGGCCCTGCCATCGCCCGACGGCGTTCCACTCCGACTGGCCGTGGCGCACCAGCAACAAACGCGTCATGGCGCTGCACCCTAGGAGCCGGGCTCGCGCGAGCCGTGCTGTCGGCGCGGGGCCAGGCCCGGCCGGGGGGCCGGCAGTACCATTGGCGGCCATGGCCCTGAGGGTGGACAAGCTGGGGACGCGGTACGGGCCCCGTACGTCGGTGCTCGACGTCGATCACGCTCGGCGGTACGCGGCCGCCACCAACGACCCCAACCCGGTCTATGCCTCGGGCTCGTTCGCGCCGCCGGTCTTCGGCGTGGTGCCCACCTGGGACGTGTTGGGGCTGGCCGCCGTCGACCTGGTGCCGGCCGAGGCGCTGCCCTTCGTCGTCCACGGCGAGCAGGACATGCACTTTCATCAGCCCCTGGTGCCGGGCTCGGCCCTGACCACCACGAGCACCGCGCACTCGGTGCGCTTTGGCGGCTCGGGAGCGAGGCTCACCATCGAGGTGCACAGCCTCGACGAAGCCGAGACCCCGGTGCTCACCCAGTACGTCACGTTGTTCGTCCGGAACACGGGCCCGGGCACGGGCGACGCCGCGGCAAACGCCGCGACCGACGGCACGAGCGCCGCAGGTTCGGCCGGTCCCGACAAGCCCGGGCATGGCTTCCCCGCCGCCGCCCGGGAGTCCCCCTTGGGCGCGATGACCCTGCACGTGGACGAGGACCAGACCTACCGCTACCGCGACGCCTCCGGCGACCGGATGCCGATTCATGTCGACGAGGCCTTCGCCCGCAGTGTCGGCCTGCCCGGCATCGTCGTCCACGGGCTTTGCACCATGGCCATGTGCAGCCACGCGGTGCTCGCCCTCGCCGCGCAGGGCGACCCGGCGCGGCTGCGGCGACTGGCCGTGCGCTTCTCGGCGAGTGTCTTTCCCGGCAACGACCTCGTCGTCGGCGCCTACGACGCCGGCACCACCGCAGATGGCATCGCCGCCGTCGCCTTCGAGGCCCACTCGGCTGGAGCCGTCGTCATCAAGCACGGCTGGGCCGAGGTGGCCGCCTGATCGCGGGCCGCCCGGTGGCCGTGCTTCGTTTGTTCGCCTCGGCCCGTGAGGCGGCCGGCATCGGCCGCGACATCGTGCCCGGCGCCACGGTCGCCGACGTCCTGACCGCGGCGTGCGATCGCTACGGCGCCGGTTTCGCCGCCGTCCTGACCACGTGTCGCATCTGGGTGAACGGTGACGGTGCCGCGCTCGACGCCGCGGTGGACGACGACGACGAGGTGGCCGTGCTGCCCCCGGTCTCGGGTGGGCGAGGCCGCTAGTGGCCCATCGCGGAAGTTCCAGCAACGTCTCGCCGGCCCTCGACGCCGCTGGCGGCGTCCTCGTCCTCGAAAGTGGGCAAGGCACTTCCTTCGTCCTGCGTCCTGGCCAGCGACGCCGA
>Ga0187893_10006003_pt1 | contig 21158 bp, 17 predicted proteins | sample MA1701074metaG_FD_139574 | JGI IMG/M metagenome (GOLD analysis project Ga0187893, IMG submission 139574) | White microbial mat communities from a basaltic lava cave in the Kipuka Kanohina Cave System on the Island of Hawaii, USA - MA170107-4 metaG ...
AGCCTGAGCGCCGCGCGCTTCCTCGGCTCGTTTCCCCGGGCCGACACCTCGCTCGACCCGCCCCTGCCGGAAATCGCCTTGGTCGGCCGCTCCAACGTCGGCAAGTCCAGCCTGCTGAATGCCGTTGCGGGCCAACGCATTGCGCGGACCTCGACGACGCCGGGCAAGACCCAGGCGATGAACGTGTATCAATTGACGCTGGGGAGAGGGGAGAGGGGAGAAGGACCTCATGGCGCGCATTCAGAGGCGGGCTTGCACCGTGAGGTCCCGCTCCCCGCTCCCGGCTCCCTGTATTTGCTCGACCTCCCCGGCTACGGCTACGCCCGCGCGAGTCGCGCGGAGCGCGCCGCGTTTCGCCGCCTCGTCGCCCATGCCCTGGCCCGCCCCGGGCTGCGCGGCATCGTGTGGCTGCTCGACATCCGCCGCGAGCCGTCGGCCGATGACCGGGCGATGCACGCGACCCTCGCCGCGCGCGGCACCGGTGTCCTTGCGGCCGTGACCAAGAGCGACAAGGTTCCCCGGGGACAGCGCGAGCCGCGTCGCCGCGCCCTCCAGGAAGCCCTGGGGCTCGACGCCGACCAGATCGCCGTGACCAGCGCCCGCACCGGGGACGGGATCGTGGAGCTGCGCGAAGCGATCGGGCGCTTCGTCCGAGAGACCAGGAAGGGGGAGGGGGGAAGCGGGAAGGGTACGGCATGACCTACGTGCGGATAACAACCGTGGCCGCCGTGCTGCTGCTGGCGGCGTGCGGCCCGGCGGCGACGCAGAACCCGCCCGCCGTGGGGGCCGACACCGCCGAGATCCCGGTCGGCTACGGGACCCTGCGGCGCGACGAGATCGCGGTTCGCTTCCAGACCGATCAGCTCGATATCCAGGTGCTGCCACTGCACGAGGGCGTGATCCGGCTGCTGGCACCCGACACCTACCGCTCACTGCGGCAGCTGATCCAGTCACAGCAGGAGGCAATCGAGCGCGCGGCGCGGAGCGTCAACGCCCTCCGCCCCAGTCTCGTGATGGTGACCTTCTCGGGGGTCGTGCCGCAGGCCCGGTTCGTCCCGGACGACGTCAACATCACGAGCCGCGGCCGGCTCTATCGCCCCCTCGCGATCGTGCCGCTGTCCCCGCAGTGGAGCTCCCAGCAGATCGACCCGCGGCAACAGGCCACCGCCATCTACCTGTTCGACGACGGGATCGCGTTCCGCGAAGCGTTGACGGTGACCTACCAGCGGTTGTCCAACGACGCGTGGTCGGGCTCGGTGCGGCTGCTGGAACGGGAGCACGCCCGCGTGCTCACGCGCGCGCAGGCGGCACCGGCACCGCCCCCCGACGACTAAGGCTCGCCGTCGCCCGCGCCTCTTGACGACGCGCCCGGGGCGCTCTAGCCTGCGGGCGACAATCACCTGAGACTCGTTCTCACCTGGGACCATGTTCAGACGGATCGTCATCGTCACCGCAGGACTCGCCGCCGCCGCGCCCGCCGCGGCCCAGACCGGGCTGCTGGTCGTCGCCCACGGCGCCGGCGTCGAGTGGAACGCGCGCGTGCGCGAAACGGTCGCGCTGGTCCAGTGGCCGCGCGGTCCCGTCGCGCTCGCCTTCCTGATGGGCGCCGAGGCGGTCACGGCGGGCTGGGACCAGGCGGTCGATTCCCTGCTCGCCGGCGCCGTGACGTCGATCGTGGTCGTGCCCCTGATGGTCTCATCCCACGGCGGCCATTTTCGGGAGATCGAGTACTACGCGGGGGCGCGTGATTCCCTCAGCGGAGGGCATCACGACGTGCGCCACCGCCCGCCTCCGGTGCCGACTCGGGTGACCCGCGCGCTCGACGGCGCGGCCGAGCTGGGCGTCGTGTTGCGGGACCGCTGGCAGGCGCTCGACGCCGCCGATCGGAGCCGACCCGCGGTCCTCGTGGCCCATGGTCCGAGCGAGGAGCGGGAGGTCGCCCCATGGATGGCCGACCTCACGACCGCCGCGGCAGGGTTGCGGGAGGTCGGCCTCCGCCGGGAGCTGCGCGTCGCGCTCCTGCGGGACGACGCGCCTCCCCCGGTTCGCGCCGCCGCGGTCGCGCTGCTGCGCGACACCGTGCGGGCGCTGTCCGCGGGCCGCGACAGCGTGCTCGTCCTGCCGATCCTGGTCTCGTCCAGCTCGATCACCAGCGTGAAGATCCCGGGCGACCTCGCCGGACTGCCGGTACGGTACGTGCCGACTCCGCTGGCGCCACACCCGGCGCTGGCCCGATGGATCGAGCGGAGCGCGGAGCGGTGATGAGAAGCATTCTCAACTAAGGGCCGGTCAGGGACTGGCCGGGCTCGTGCTTGTAAGTTTGTTGGCTGTGAGCCGGACAGTCCTCCTCGCGATGGTGATCGCGGGCGTCCTCGCGCTCGCCGCGCTGGCCACCCTCGTCGTACTCCTGCGCCGCCGGCTGGCCACCAGCGAGCGCGAGCGCGCCCGCGCCGCCGAGGAGCTGTCGCGCCGGCTGTCGGAGCTGTTCTCGCTGCAGGAAGTCTCCTACATGCTCTCCGACTCCCTGCAGGTCGACCGCATCGTCGACCAGATCGTGCGCTACGCCATGCGCGTGCTCAAGGCGCGCGGCGCCCTCATCGCGCTCACCGGGGAAACGCCGGCGGACCCGCTGCGCGTCGCGGGCGCCGAGGGCACGCTCGGCGTGCTCGCCGGCCGCACCATCGCGCCGGACGACGCGGGCCTGATCGCGCGCTCGGCAGGCAGCGAGCGCCTCGAGCTGGAGCGCGACACCCGCGCGGTGCTGGTCGGCGACGTGACGGCGGACGCGGTCGCGGCCCTGCCCCTGCGCGCGCACGGCCTCGTGCTCGGGACCCTCGTGATCGCCGAGCCCGCCGACGAGCTGTTCGCCGGCGAGCACGTGCGGCTGCTCTCGACGGTCGCGACCCAGGCGGCGGCCGCGCTCGCCAACGCCCGGTTCTTCGGCATGGTCGAGCGCGCCAAGCTGCAGTGGGAGACGGCGTTCGACGCGCTGAGCGAGGGCATCGCGGTCGTGGACGAGGAAGGCCGGATGCGCCGGGTCAACCGCGCCCTCGCCGACCTCCTCGGGCGGCCGATCCCGCAGGTGCTGGGGAACCACCTGTGTGATGCGCTCCTGGGGCGCTCGCTCGCCCTGATGCAGCTCCTCGACCAGGCGCGCCGGGGCGAGCGGCCGCCCCCCCTGCTCGGCCGCTCGGAGGCCACCGGTCGCACGTTCCGCATCACGGCCGCGCGGATCCAGCCCGCGTCCGCCGGCCAGACCGTGGTCGTCCTGGTCGAGGATGTGACCGACCAGCGGGCCCTCGAAGCACAGCTCATCCAGAGCGAGAAGCTCGCCGCCGTCGGCCAGCTCGTCTCGGGCGTGGCGCACGAGCTGAACAACCCGCTCACGTCGATCACCGGGTTGTCGGAGTTCCTGCTCGAGCAGACCGCTGCGGGAAACCCCGAGCGCGAGCACCTCCAGGTCGTGCACGAGCAGGCGGAGCGCGCCGGGCGCATCGTCCGCAACCTGCTCACGTTCGCACGTAAGGGTCCCACCGAGCGGACGCGCGTCGATCTCAACGACGTCGTGCAGCGCACCGTCCTGCTGATCAGCTACGATCTGCGGCTCAAGGACGTCGCCGTCCGCACGGAGCTCGCGGCCGGCCTGCCCGACGTGCTCGGTGAGCGGCACGCCCTGCAACAGGTCGTGCTCAACCTGCTGACCAACGCCGCCCAGGCGGTCGAGACCAACGCGCCGCCCCGGCCCCGCGACATCGTCGTCGCGACCTGGGCCGACGACCGCGTCCATCTGCGTGTCAGGGACACGGGGCCCGGCATCCCCGACCACGTCCTGCCGCACGTGTTCACGCCGTTCTTCACGACAAAAGAGCCCGGGCACGGGACGGGCCTGGGACTCTCGATCTCCTATTCGATCGTGCAGGGGCACGGCGGGGCGATCGCGGTGGAGCGCCCGCCCGACGGCGGGACGGCATTCCAAGTGGACCTGCCCCCCGCCGGCGCCGACGCCCCCGCCGCCCTCCGCACCAGCGGCGCACGGACGCCCGTGGCGGCGGTGACGCCCTCCGTGGCGGCGGCGCCGCGCAGCATTCTGCTCGTGGACGACGACCCCGCCGTCCGCCGCGTGGTCGAGGCGCTCTTCGCGCAGGACGGCCACACGGTGCGGGTGGCCGACGCCGCGGACGCACTCGCCCTCGCGGCGAGCGGCGCGTGGGATCTCGTCATCGCCGGCGGCCTCGCCGTGGCGGGTGGCCGGCTGTTCGTAGAGGAGCTGCTGGAGCGGAACCCCGCCGTGCGAGACCGCGTGCTGGTGGTGACGGGTGACGTGCGGCCCGCCGCCACCGAGGCGCTGGCGCGCCTCAGTCTCCCCTACCTGCGCAAGCCCTTCACCCTGCGCGAGCTGCGGGCCGCCGCCGCCCGCGTCTGGACCCCGGCCTCGGCGCTGTAGGCCTCGGTGGGCCAGCCGTGGGCGGCGAGGCTGATCGTCCCGCCCGGCCCGAACCGCACCCCCTCCCCCAGCAGCAGGGCCCGCTGCAGGGCCGCGCTGTGGTCGCGCGGCGGCAGCGAGATGCGCCCCTCCGCGTTGATCACGCGCCACCAGGGCAGCTTGTGGTCACCCGGGAGCGCCGCGAGGGCCCAGCCCACCAGACGCGCCGCGCCCGGCCGGCCCGCGAGCCGGGCCACGACGCCATAGCTGGCCACCCGCCCCCTGGGGATCCGACCCACGACGCGATAGATCCGATGGTAGACCGGATTCACCGGGTGCCCCCGGGCACGCGCAGCACGTCCTCGAGCGAACCCGCACCGGGCCCCCCCGCGGCGCCGGCCAGCAGCGTCACGATGTCCGCGACGGCCCGGCGCTCGCGGGGCCACGTGAAGCGCCGCCCCGCCGCCTCCGGGTCCAGCCACTCACCGCGGTCGTGCTCGCGCGACAGCCGCGGTTCGGCCGCCGCGTCCACCACCGCCCCGAACGCCGGGATCAGCGCGACCTCATCGGACTGATGCAGGTAGAAGGCCTCGACACGACTCAGGTTGTACAGCCGGTCCGGCACCAGCCCGGTTTCCTCCCGCAACTCGCGCAGGCTGGCCGCCACCGGTGTTTCGCCCGGCTCGATCGTTCCGTGCACCGTCTCCCACGACCCCGGACATCGGCCGCCCGGGCCCCGCCGCAGCACCAACACCTCCAAACCGGCCCGCCCGGAACGCAGCACATAGGTGTCGACGAAGCACACGCGGGCCCCGGTCATCGCGACGCCCCGCCCCGGCGCGCGGCCGCCGCCACTCGCGCCGCGAGCGCACGGGGACGGACCGGTCTCGTCACCACGTCATCGGCGCCCAGCTCGAAGGCGCGAACCTCGCTGTCCTCGTCGCCACGCGCCGTGAGCACGATCACCGGGATGGCGGCGGTCGCGCGTCGTACCCGCAGCCGCGACAACACACCGTACCCGTCGAGACTCCCGACCTCGAGATCGAGCACGACGACGTCCGGGCCGATCCGGTCCGCCAGGTCGAGCGCCGCGACACCGTCGCGCGCCTCGGCCACCCAGCAGCCGGCCTGCTCGAGGTGCTCGCGCAGCGCCCGCCGCCGACTGTCCGGACTGTCCACCAACAGCACCCGGGGTGCCGTGGGGCCGTTCCCGGTCAGGGGCGGCTCCTCCACCGGCACCGCGCCGGGCGGGGCCACAACCCGCCGCAGCTCGTCCACGCTCGATTCCCCGCCGGCGACGTGCGCCACGCCGCTCGCCCACAGCGTCCTCATCCCCTCGCGCCGAGCCAGGCGTGCGACCTCCGCGGCCGGCGCGCCCGCCGCGATGGCACGCTCCAGCCCCGGCGTGACCGCGAGGATCTCGACGATGGCGAAGCGACCGCGGTAGCCAGTGGCGACGCAGTCGGGGCACCCCACCGCTCGGTAGAGCGTCGTCCCCGGCGGGACGGGCGGTCGATCGGTCTCAGCGAGGCCCCCGGGATCGACCTCGCGGCACGCGCCGCACAGTCGGCGCATCAGGCGCTGCGCGACCACGCCACGGAGCGCCGCCCCGATCTTGTAGGCTTCGACCCCGATATCCCCCAGCCGGGTCACGGCGCCGGGCGCGTCGTTGGTGTGCAGCGTCGACAGCACGAGGTGTCCGGTGAGCGCGGCCTGGATGGCGATCTGCGCCGTCTCGCGGTCCCGAATCTCCCCCACGAGAATGACGTTCGGGTCCTGGCGCAAGATGGAGCGCAACGCCCCCGCGAACGTGAGGCCGGCGCGCTCCTGCACCTGGACCTGCACGATTCCGGGCAGGCGGTACTCGACCGGATCCTCCACGGTGACGATGTTCACCCCGGCGCTCTGGATCTGACGGATCAGGGCGTAGAGGGTGGTCGTCTTTCCCGAGCCCGTCGGCCCGGTCACCAGCACGAGGCCTTCGCGGTGGCGCAGCAGGGCGCTGATCGCCTGTCCCTCGGCGGCGGGGAGGCCCAAACCCTCGAGCGAGGTGCAGGTGGCACGGGCGTCGAGGATCCGGATCACCGCCTTCTCGCCCTGCGCGGCGGGGAGGGTCGAGATCCGGAGATCGACGGGCTGGCCGTTCACGGCGACCCGCGCGCGCCCGTCCTGCGGCCGGAGCCGGTCCGCGATGTCCAGCGCGGACATGATCTTGATGCGGGACACCAGCGCCGCGGCCGCGCCGCGCGGCAGCGTCAGGGCCTGGCGCAGGACGCCGTCGATGCGATAGCGCACCGCCACGCCGAGCTCTTCGGGCTCCACGTGGATGTCGCTCGCCTTGGCGAGCACGGCCTCGGAGATGATCAGGTCGACCAGCCGCACGACCGGTCGCCGGCGCGCGGCGGCCTCGCTGGCCGGCGAGTCGTCGACGGCAGGCGCGTCGGCGAGCTGCACCACTACGGCCCCCGCCCCCGCCCCGCTCCCCATGCCCTCGAGCACCCGCTCAATAGCGGTCTCCGCGCGATACAGCTCGTCCAGACGCTCGGCGATACGCCGCGGCGGCAAGAGCTGCAGCCGGACGTCCCGCCCCGTGGCGAACGCCAGCGCCTTCTCGGCGTCGAGATCGAACGGATTCGCCGTGGCGACCTCGAGGCAGCCCCCGCGCACCCGCAACGGCAGCACCCCGAACCGGCGCGCCAGGGGCTCCGGCACGCACGCCACGACCGCCGGCTCGGCCCGCTCGACGGTGGCCACCGGCAGCTTGCAGCGCGTAGACAGCGCCGCCACGATCTGGTCGTCCGTGGCGACCCGGCGCGCGACGAGGGCCTCCCACAGCGTGCGGGCGGGACCCGCGGTGGCGCGGATATCGGCCCAGGCGCCCGCGGGCACCAGCCCCTCGAGCGGGGCGACGAGCCATTCGTCGGGGAACACGACGTCGGGCATGGTGCGTGGGCGCAAGGTGCCGCGCCCGCGCGGCGCCGTCCAGCCCGAAATCGCTCACAGGACGGGCCAGAAATCGCGCACCACGTCGAGCGCGAATCGCACCCGGCGGCTCTGGAGGCCGAGACCGGCCTCGAACCGGAACACTCCCAGCAGCTCGACGGCGGCGCCGAGCGTCGTGCGCCACTCCGGCGTCGCGACCCAGGGTGTGCCGCCGATCGGCCGGTCGCTCCGCCCCGCGGCGAGATAGGGCGCGATCGTGAAGGGCGCGGCCACGGGCTCGTACGGTCCGACCTCGATCGGCAGGCGGAGCGGTAGGCGCCACTCGGCGTGTACCAGGAGCGCCCGCCTCCCTCCCCAGCCGCGAAAGTCGTCGCCGAGCAGCGTCCCGCGCCCGCCCAGGACGAACGCTCGATGACGCGGCAGGCCATCTCCGGCGACGCCCGCACGGACCTGGAGCCGGACGGTCGTGCCCCCGGCCGGCTGGACGAGGTCCCCGACGGCAACGACCCGCAGATAGCTCGATCCCTCGTCCACCCAGCCCGCCTCGGCTGCCAGCGCGAGCGCCAGGTCCCGCCGCTGCGCGACACCCGCGCGCTTGCGCCGCAGGCCGATCTGGAGAACGCTCGCGTCCACGTCGCCCAGCGCGGGGTTGGTCCGGAACGTGCCCGTGGCCGGGGATGCCTGCACGTCGAGCGATCGCACCCGTTCCCGCATCGCGGCGATGCTCCACTCTCCCCGCGCGCCGAGCCCGCGGCGCACGCCGAGGCGGGCGGCGTCGACCAGATAGTAGTCCCCGTAGTCATCGCCCAGCTCCTGCGACGTGAACGAGTTGACCAGGGGGGCGATGATCGGCTCGTCGAGCACGTCGCGCACGCGACGCGAGACGCTCGCTTCCACGCCACTCCTGTGCGTCGCCTCGAGCCGGCCCTTGACGCGCTCGTCGGCGAAGCCGTAGCTCGCATGCACCCGCAAGGCGAGCCCGGTACCGCCGGGCCTCCACACGATCCCGGCGCCGGGGGTTACGCCTTCCACGCGGTTGCTGTGGACGAGATCACTCACGCCCCGGGCACCGAGGCGGAGCGGCTGGAGCCCCGAGAGTGCCTGCCGCCCCGCGATGGCCCGGACCTCATCTCGCACGCGCTCGATCTCGTCCTGCCGCAGCGGCTCGGCGACCCCGCGGATCGCTGTTTCCAGCGGCGCGGCCCACGGGAAGGCGTCCCGGCGGGCGGGCGGCGCGGCCTCAATCTCCGGACCGGAGGCGAAGAGGGCGTCGTCCAGACCCACGTTGAACGCGTAGTCACCGATCTCCCAGCGCCCGCGGATGATCCCCCGGACGGGAATGTCGAGCCAGGTGGCGCGCCGCCGGATCTCGATTTCCTGCCGGTAGGGGAGCCAGAACCGGCCGTCCCAGACGGCGTTGTCCAGCACGATGCTCACGTCCTCGAGCTGGGGGTCGACATAGGCCGCCGGCGTGAAGTTGAAGGTCATGCGCACCAGATCGGCCGTCTCGGCGTCCAGGTAGAGGGTCCCGACGAGGCTCGCCCGCCGGAAGTCCCGCGGTCGCACGGCCACGGCGACGACGCGCACCTCACGCTGGGGCAGCGCGATCACCAGCGTGTCCCCCAGCGCGTAGTCGTACAGGCGGCTGCCGCCGGGCACGAGCGGATGGACGACGTCGCGCACCTCGTCGCCGTCCCCCAGGCGGATCACGCTCCCGAAGTTGTTCTGGACGATGCCGAGGTGGTCGGTGTGGTAGTGGATGTCGGTGGGCAGCTCCGTGCGGTCGCGCCAGCCCACGATGCGTTGCTTGCTGAGGCGCGGCGCCTTCCAGTACACTTCCAGCGCCAGCTGGTCGGCCTTCACGAGCCGGGGCGGCTCGTGCAGGCCATCGCCGAACTGCCCGAGGAAGAAGACGAACCCTTGCGCCCGGGCCGTGTAATCCCGCAGGCCGCTGTCACGCTGGGCGAGGCTGCGCCGCAGGGCGGCGCGCCCGGCCAGCGCCAGCGCGGAGTCGCTGTTCCAGGCCTGCCCGGCGGCGGGGACCGCGGCGCCGGTGAGCAGCACGGCGAGCGCGGCGGCGAGGCAGGACGGGGAGCGGTGGGCGGTCGACCGAAGGAGCGGGGAGGGCGGATGCATTCCACGGTAATCTCACGGCGGCTCGGGGCCGCGGCAAGCGCCGCGCTGCTCGCCGGGTGCGGCGGGGACGGCGGCTCGGGACCCGGGGGCACGCCCCGGACCGCGCTGCTCGCGCTGGCCCGCGTCGATTCCACGTTCGCCCCGGCGGCGACGTCCGTGTTCCCCGTGAAGAACGACGTGCTGGGCACGTTCCTGATCCGGCAGCGCGATCCCGCGCAGACCCTGTTCGCGGAGTTCACGTTCCCGGCGCGCAGTATCACCCACGTCAATGGCCTGCTCGTGTGCGACACGTGCACGGTGCTCGTCAGCGTCGCGCTGACGCCCGGGACCTACGGGTTCACGGTGAGCCCGGCGACCCTGGTCTTCCGGCTCTCGAGCACGCCGACCGTCCGGCTCACCTACGGCCAGTACGGGGATCTCAGCGTGTTCGACTCCAGCGCGCGGTACGCCACCGCGGCGGCGTTCGAGCAGGCGCTCGAGCTGTGGTTCGAGCGCGAGACCGACGCGTGGGTGGCGAGCCGCAACTCCACGCATCCGGCCGCGATGACGATCCGGAGCGCGGTGGACCAGCCGGGCGCGCACCTCATCGCGGCGCTGAAGTGATCGACCTCGCGGCGGCGCTGGCGCGCGCCGAGCACGGCGGCGTGGTCCCGCTCGCGCGCGAGCTGCTGCTCGACGGCGACACGCCGGTCGCCGCCTTCGCGAAGGTGTCGCGCCCGCCGTTCGGGTTCCTGCTGGAGTCCGCCGTGGGGGGCGAGCGGTGGGCGCGCTACACGTTCCTGGGCACCGAGCCCAGAGAAGTCTGGCGTTATCGCGGCCGGGGCGTCGAGCGGTGGACCGCGGCGACGGGATGGCGGCCGGCGGGCGAGACGGACGATCCGATCGGACATCTGGCCCGGCGGTTGCGCGAGCTGCCGGCGCCCGAGGTGCCGGGGCTCCCGCGCTTCACGGGCGGCGCCGTCGGCTACCTCGGCTACGACCTGGCGCGCACGGTCGAGCGGCTGCCGGACCCGCCGCCGGACCCCGTGGGCCTGCCGGACGCGGTGCTGATGATCGCCGACAGCGTGGTGATCATCGACAACCTCTACGGGCGGGCGATCGTCGTGGCGAACGCGGAGATTCCCCGGACCGCGCCCTCGCGCGAGCGGGCGCGACTGCTCGACGCCGCCCAGGCCCGGCTCGAAGAGCTGGTCGGACGCCTCCAGGGTCCGCACGCCCTCGCGCCCCTGGCGCTGCGCGCGGAGCCGGCGCCCGCGGCCGCGTCGTCCGGCTACTCGCGCGACGCGTTCGAGCGCGACGTGGAACGGATCCTCGAGCATATCCGCGCGGGCGACACGTTTCAGACGGTGCTGTCGCGGCGTCAGGTGATCGATGGGCCCGTGGATCCGCTGCGCCTGTACCGCTACCTGCGGGCCCTGAACCCGGCACCGTACCTGTTTTGCCTCGGACTCGACGACTTCGCCTTCGTCGGCAGCTCGCCGGAGGTGCTGGTGCGCGTCGAGGACGGCGAGGTGACGGTCCGCCCGATCGCCGGCACCCGCCCGCGCGGCGCCACGGCGGCCGACGACGCGGCGCTCGCCCAGGCGTTGCGCAGCGACCACAAGGAGCGGGCCGAGCACCTCATGCTGGTGGATCTGGGGCGCAACGATGCGGGCCGCGTCTCGACGTACGGCACCGTCCACGTGACCGAGCTGCTGGCGCTGGAGCGCTACTCCGACGTCCAGCACCTGGTCAGCGAAGTGCGGGGCCGCCTGCGGCCGGGGTGTGACGCGCTCGACGCGCTCAAGGCGTGCTTTCCGGCCGGGACGGTCACGGGCACGCCCAAGGTTCGCGCCATGGAGATCATCGACGCGCTCGAGCCGGAGCGGCGGGGGCCGTACGCGGGCGCGGTGGGCTACGTGGGCTGGGGCGCCCACACGCTCGATACGGCGATCGCGATCCGCGCGGCCCTCGTGCTGCGCGATCGCGTGCTGGTGCAGGCGGGCGCCGGGATCGTGGCCGATTCCGATCCCGCGCGGGAGTTCGAGGAAACCGAGGCGAAAGCGCGCGGCGTGCTGCGCGCCCTGGCCCTCGCGAAGCTCGGCGGCTGAACTATATTGTTCCGGTTGTGTTCAAGCTGGTCAGCACATCGGGCGAACAGGCGATCGACCTGCAGATGGGGCGCACGTTCGTCGTCGGCCGCGCCGTAACGAGTGACGTCCCCATCTACGATCCCACCATCTCTCGCCGCCATGCCGAGGTCTTCCTCACCGGCACCGGCGTGCGGGTCAAGGATCTGAACTCGTCCAACGGCACGTTCGTGAACGGCGCGCGGGTCACCGAAGCCGAGGCGGGCCCGAGCGACGTGATCACGTTCGGCAAGGTCGCCTTCCGGGTGAAAGAGGTCACCGCGCCGACGCAGCGGCCGCCCCTGCCGCCCCGCCTCACGCCCGAGTCGCCGCTGCGCGCTCCCTCGCCCGGCACGATCGTCCGGCAGCTGCCGGTGGCGTCTTCGGGCGGCGTGCCCGCGATCGTGGTGGACAAGGCGCAGGGCGAATCGCACATCAAGCTCCAGGCCCAGAGCCTGGCCGAGCGGCGGGAGAAGAAGCTGTCGCTGCTGCTCGAGATCTCCAAGGAGCTGTCCAAGACCCACGAGCTCGACAGCCTGCTCGACAAGGTCGTGGACTTCACCTTCCAGATCATGAACGTGGACCGGGTGTCGATCCTGCTGCTCGACGAGCGGTCGAGCGAGCTCGTGCCCCGGGTCTCACGCGGCCGCACGGGCGACGCGTCGGCCGCCCGCGTCCCGCAGGGAATCGCCCGCAAGGCCCTGGAGGAGCGCGTGGCGATCCTCTCCGACAACGCCGCGGCCGACGATCGCTTCAAGGGGAAGTCGATCGTCATCCAGAGCGTGCGCAGCGCGATGTGCACGCCGCTGCTCGCGTCCGACCAGAAGGCCCTCGGCATCCTCTACGTGGACAACCAGACGGCGACGAACGCCTTCACCGACGAGGACCTGGAGTTCCTCATCGGGTTCTCCGGCCTCACCGCGGTGGCCATCGAGAACTCCCAGCTCACCGGCCGGATCCGCCGCGAGGCCGTGAAGCTCGAAAACTTCCAGCGGTTCTTCGCCCCCGACGTCGCCGCCCAGATCGCGCGCCAGGAGGACGAGGTCAAGGCCGGGGGCGAGAAGCGTCCGGTCGTGATCTTCTTCTCGGACATCCGCGGGTTCACGGAAATGTCCGAGCCGATGGACGCCGACGACCTGGCGCGGCTGCTCACCGAGTACTTCACGGTCATGGTGGACATCGTCTTCGAGCACGGCGGCACGCTCGACAAGTTCATGGGCGACGCCATGATGGCGCTGTGGGGCGCGCCGATCGCCCACGAGAACGACGCCGATCGCGCCGTGAAGTGCGCGCTCGAGCAGCTCGCCGCCCTCGAGCAGCTCAACGTGAAGTGGAAGGAGCAGGGCCGCGAGCCGCTGCGCATCGGCATCGGCATCAACTACGGCGAGGTGTTCGTCGGCAACTTCGGGTCCGACCGCCGGCTCGAGTACACCGTCATCGGCGACGCGGCCAACACGGCGAAACGGCTGTGCGATTCCGCCGGCCCCAGCGAGATCCTGATCTCGGAGCCCTGTTATCGCGCGCTCACGCGGGCGCTCAAGGTGGACGCCCTGGCGCCGATCCAGGTCAAAGGCAAGGCGAAGCGCCTCGCGGTTTATCGCGTGAAGCGGTAGGGACGCCCGAAGCGGGCCAGCAGGTCGAGCGCCAGGCGGAGCGGCAGGCCCATGACGCCGAAGAAATCCCCCTCCACCCGCTCCACCAGCGGCGCCCCGAGGCCCTGAATCGCGTAGGCGCCGGCCTTGTCGAGCGGCTCGCCGGTCGCCACGTAGGCCTCGAGCAGCGCGCGATCCGCGCAGCGAAACGTGACGCGCGAGACGTCGAGCGCCTGCTCGAGCTCGCCGTCGCGTCCGACCGCCACCGACGTCATGACGTCGTGCGTCCGGCCTTGGAGGCCGAGCAGCATCGCGACGGCATCCGCCGGCGACTCCGGCTTCCCGATGATGCGCCCCTCGAGCACCACCGTCGTGTCGGCGGCGAGCACCACGTCGCCGGGCGCACGCGGCACCACCGCCTCCGCCTTGGCCCGTGACAGGCGAGTGACATAGGCGTCCGGCCGCTCCCCGGCCTGGACGTGCTCGTCCACGTCCGGTGCGATCACCCGGAACGGAATGCGGAGCATCTCGAGCAGCTGGCGCCGGCGAGGGCTGCCGCTCGCCAGGACGAGCGGCCGCTCGACCGTCATCGCTCGAGCACGAGGGTGACGGGCCCCGCGTTCACGAGCTCCACGTCCATCATCGCGCCGAAGACGCCGGTTTCGACCGGCGCGCCCGCGCTGCGCTCGCGCAGCACGGCCACGAAGCGCTCGTACCACGCGGCCGCCACCACAGGCGGCGCGGCCCCCACGAAGCTCGGCCGGCGGCCCTTGCTGGCGTCCCCGTACAGGGTGAACTGCGACACCACGAGCAGGGCGCCGCCGACGTCGCCCAGCGCCAGGTTCATCTTCCCCTCGGCGTCGCCGAAGACGCGCAGCGTCACGATCTTCTCGGCCATCCACTGGAGGGTGTCGTCGGTATCGCCCGGCGCGAAGCCGGCGAGGACGAGGAGGCCCGGTCCGATCTCGCCGGTGACCCGGCCGTCCACGCGGACTTCTGCTTGGGAGACGCGCTGGAGCACTACTCGCACCGCGCCCGCCTTTGTCCGCCCTCGCCCGCCCTCGCCCGCCGCCGCCTCATTCCACCGTCACGCTCTTCGCGAGATTCCGCGGCTGATCCACGTTGCAGCCGCGACGCACCGCGATGTAGTAGGCGAGCAGCTGGAGCGGCAGCACCGTGAGCACCGGTGTGAGGAGGTCCAGGGTCTCCGGGATCTCGATCTTGTGATCGGCGAGCCGGGCGACGCCGGTGTCCCCCCGCGTGACGATCGCGATCACGCGCCCGCCGCGCGCCTTCACCTCCTCGACGTTGGTCACGACCTTCTGGTAGACCGCGTCGCGCGGGGCGATGAACACCACGGGCATGAGATCGTCGATCAGCGCGATGGGCCCGTGCTTCATCTCGGCCGCCGGGTACCCTTCGGCGTGGATGTAGCTGATCTCCTTGAGCTTCAGGGCCCCCTCCAGAGCGACCGGGAAGTTGTAGCCCCGCCCGAGATAGAGCACGTTGCCCGCCCGGACGAGCCGCTCGGCCAGGCGCTCCACCTCGGGCGCGCCGGCCAGCACCTGCTCGACCAGCTCCGGCAGCCGGCCCAGCGCCCGCACCACCTCCCGCCCCTGGAGAATCGACAGGGCGCGCAGGCGGCCGAGCTTGAGCGTCAGCAGCGCCAGCGCGGCGATCTGACTGGTGAAGGCCTTGGTGCTCGCGACCCCGATCTCCGGCCCCGCGTGCAGGTAGATGCCGCCGTCCACCTCCCGCGCGATCGTGCTGCCGACCACGTTGACGAGGCCGAGCGTGCGCGCGCCGCGCCGCTTGGCCTCGCGCAACGCCGCGAGCGTGTCCGCCGTCTCGCCGGACTGCGAGATCCCGACGACCAGGGTGCGCTCGTCCACGATCGGGTTGCGGTAACGGAACTCGGACGCGTACTCGACCTCGGTGGGAATGCGTGCCAGCTCCTCGATCATGTACTCACCGATCAGCCCGGCATGCCAGGACGTGCCACACGCGGTGATCACGATGCGCTCGACGTGCAGCAGCGCGTCGTCGTCCAGGTTGAGCCCTCCGAGCCGGACCGTGCCCTCGTCCTCCAGGAGCCGGCCGCGCAGCGTGTTCCGCAGGCTCTCGGGCTGCTCCAGGATCTCCTTCAGCATGAAATGCGCGTGCCCACCGCGCTCGATCGTGGCCAGATCCCACTCCAGCTCCGTGACCGCCTTGACCTTCTCCGCGGCCTCGAGGTCGAGGATCCGGTACTCGGTCGGGCGCACCACGGCGAGCTCGCCGTCGTCCAGGTACACCACGGAGCGGGTATGCGCCAGGACAGCGGAGGCGTCCGACGCCACGAAGTGCTCGCCGGTGCCGATCGCCACCAGGAGCGGCGACCCCCGCCGCGCCGCCACGATCGTCTCGGGCTCCCGGGAGGAGACCACGGCGATGCCATACGTCCCCTCGACCTCGTGCAGCGCGGCCGCGACCGCGTCCACGAGGGTCCCGCCCTTGGTCAGGAAATCCTCCACGAGATGCGCGAGCGCCTCGGTGTCGGTCTCCGAACGGAAGACGTGCCCCCGCTGCACCAGCGCGGTGCGCAGCACGCCCGCGTTCTCGATCACGCCGTTGTGCACCAGGGCGACCGTGCCACCGCAATCGGTGTGCGGGTGGGCGTTGACCTGGTTGGGAACCCCGTGGGTCGCCCAGCGGGTGTGGGCCAGCGCCGTGTGACCCGCCGGCGGCGTGCCGAGCAGCTTCTCGAGCGCGCCGATCCGGCCCACGGTCTTCACCACTTCGATCCGCCCGTCGTCCACCACCGCCAGGCCGGCCGAGTCGTAGCCCCGATACTCGAGCCGCTTGAGACCCTCCAGCACGAGCGCGGCCGCCTGCCGGCTCCCCGTGTAGCCTACGATGCCGCACATCGCGCCCGTCCTTCCTCCACAAGTGCCTCCGCCTCGGCGCGCGTCGGCGCCTCGGCGATCAGTCGCACGATCGGCTCCGTGTTCGACGGCCGGACGTGCAGCCAGCGATCGGTCCAGGCGAGCCGCAAGCCATCACGCGCGTCCGGCGCCGCGTCAGGGAACCGCGCCCGCAGGCTCGCGTACGCCCCGTCGAGCGACGCCCCGCGCGGCGCCTGCGCTTTCACAATCACGTAACGCGGCGCCGCCGCCACGAGTTCGCTCACCGTTCGACCTTCGCGCGCCAGCAGCGCCAGCACCAGCGCGGCCGCGAGCGGCGCATCACGGCCCACGTGCAGGGCGGGATACATCACGCCGCCGTTACCTTCCCCGCCGATCGCGGCGCCGAGCTCGATGATGCGCCGCGCCACGTGCGCCTCGCCCACGGGCGCCCGGTCGACCATGGCGCCACACGCCCGCGCCGCATCGTCCACCACGAGGCTGGTGGACAGGTTGCACACGACCACGGGACGTCGGGACGTCGGGGCGTCGGGCGGACGGGCGGGCCGACGCTTCCCGCTCCCCGCTTCCCGCTTCCCGAGCACCGCGCGCACGGCGCACGCCAGCGTGTAGTCCTCCCCAATCGCCCGCCCCCGCTCGTCCACGATGGCGAGGCGGTCCACATCGGGATCGACGGCGAATCCCACGTCGGCCCCGGCGCGCCGTACCAGCGCCCCGAGGTCCCCGAGTCGTTCGGGGGTCGGCTCGGGCGCGCGGGGAAACCGGCCATCGGTCTCCAGGTTGATGCCGCGCACGCGGCAGCCCAATCGCGCGAGGAGCGCCGGCATCACCACGCCACCGGCGCCGCGCACCGTGTCCAGCGCCACGGTGAGCCGCCGCGCGCGAACGCGCCGTGCCGTAACGGCAGACAGGCGAAGCACCGCTGTGATGTGCCGCTCCACGGCTCGTCCATCCGGTGCGACCTGTCCCAGCCCCGCGTGGCCCGCCCGCGGCAGTCGCCCGTCGCCGGCAAGATCGCGGACGCGACTCACCGCCTCGGCGCCCAGGAACACGCCGTCGGGTCCGACGAACTTGAGGGCGTTCCACTCGATCGGGTTGTGGCTCGCCGTCAGGACCAGTCCCCCCGCCGCCCGGTGGTGCTCCACGGCGAGCTGCACCGTCGGGGTCGCCACGAGCCCGGCGTCGATCACGTCGCACCCCACCGACACGAGCCCGGCCGTCGCCGCGGCTGCAAGCATCGGACCCGACGTGCGGGAATCGCGGCCCAAGACTACGGCGGAGTGGGTGCGGCGGGGACCCTTCCCCCTTCCCGCTTCCCCCTTCCCCAGGAACACTCCGAACGCGGCCGCCCATCGCGCGACCAGCTCCGGTGTCAGGTCCACGCCGACGACCCCGCGGACGCCGGAGACGCCGACCATGAGGCTGTCGGACATGGCGGCAACGTAGACGAGTGGGGAAACCGCGTCAATCGGACGCGCGTCCAACGCGCGTCGCTTGCCGGGGGTGGAGCGCGCCTTTACGTTCCCGCCATGACCCGCGCGCTCGACGCAGACCTCGCCCGCCGGCTCGGCACCCGCGCCGTCCACGCCGGCATCGCGCCCGACCCACTCGCCGGCGCCGTGACGCCCCCCATCTATCAGACATCGACCTACGTGCAGGACGGGCTGGGCCGCCACAAGGGCTATGAGTACGCGCGCACACGGAATCCGACGCGCGAGATGCTGGAGCGCAGCGTGGCCGCGCTCGAGGGAGGGCGCCACGGCTTCGCCTTCGGCTCGGGGCTCGCGGCGCTGGACGCTGTGATGAAGCTCCTCTCGGCGGGCGACCATGTCGTCTGCGGCGAGAACGTGTACGGCGGCACACACCGCCAGATGACCCACATCTGGGCGCGCCTGGGCCTGCGCTTCACGTTCGTGGACCCGTCGGACATCGCGGCTATCGCCGCGGCGGTCACTCCGGCGACGAAGATGATCTACGCGGAGACGCCCACCAACCCGATGATGCGGTTGTGCGATCTCACGGCGGCGGGAGCGATCGCCCGGGGCGCGCAGGCGCTGTGCGTGGTGGACAACACCTTCGCCACGCCCTGCTTCCAGCGTCCGCTCGAGCTGGGCGCGGACATCGTGCTGCACTCGACCACGAAGTACCTCAACGGCCACAGCGACATGGTGGGCGGGATGCTCGTCACGCCGCGCGACGACCTCGCCGAGCGCCTGGCCTTCATCCAGAACTCCTCGGGTGCCGTGCCCGGCCCGTTCGATTGCTGGCTCGCGCTGCGCGGCATCCGCACGCTGCCGCTGCGCATGCGGCAGCACGACGCCAGCGGCCGGCGCATCGCCGGCTGGCTGGCCCAGCACGCGCGCGTGCCGGGCGTCTACTACCCGGGGCTGCCGTCGCACCCGCAGCACGAGCTCGCCTGCCGGCAGATGACGGGATTCGGGGGGATGATCAGCATCGAGCTGGGCGACCCGGCCTACGCCCGGCGCGTCGCCGAGCGCACCAGGATCTTCGCGCTGGGCGAGTCGCTGGGCGGCGTGGAGAGCCTCATCGGCCATCCCGCCACGATGACCCATGCCAGCGTGCCCGTGGCGATGCGCCAGGCGATGGGGCTCACCGACAGCCTGCTGCGCCTTTCGGTCGGCATCGAGGACCCCGACGATTTGATCGCCGATCTGGAGCAGGCACTGGCGGACGACTGACCCGAAACCGCGGAACGTGACCGGCGTAGAGTGAGCGCCAACCCGCAGGGAGACCCTGTATGACCGACGTATCGGGGGTGCCGGCCGCCCGGCCCCGCAAGATCCTGACCCAGATCGCGCCCATGGCCTGGGAGCATGCCGCCGACCGCGCGGCGCTCCAGGCGCTGCGCGCGGTACCCGGGTTCGACGAAGTCCTCAAGAAGATCTACGGCTTCCTTGGCGAGCGGGGCATCCGCATCCTGTTCCAGGCGGACGCGGTCCGGGTCGGCCCCACGCAGTTCCCCCGGCTCCACGCCCTATATACCGAGGTCCTCACGACGCTCGACTGGCCGGACCGCCCCGAGCTGTTCGTGTCCCAGACGCCGTTCGCCAACGCGGGCGCGTTCGGGATGGAGCGGCCGTTCATCGTCATCAACTCGGGGGCCGTCAAGCTGCTGGACGACGACGAGATGCGCTCGCTCCTGGGGCACGAGCTGGGCCACGTGATGAGCGGCCACGCGCTGTACCATACGCTGCTCGTGATCCTGCTGAACTTCACCCTCGCGGCGCTGCCGTTCCTGATCGGGATCGCCCTCGTGCCGATCCAGCTCGCGCTGCTCGAGTGGTTCCGCAAGAGCGAGCTGTCGTCGGATCGCGCGGGCCTCTTGGCCACGCAGGATCCGCTCGCGTCGCTGCGGATGCATCTCAAGTTCGCGGGCGGCGGCGACATGAAGGAGATGGACCTCGACGCGTTCCTGGTCCAGGCGAAGGAATTCGAGGAGACCGGCGGCGCCATCGACCGGATCTTCAAGATCCTCGGCGTGCTGGGGCGCACCCATCCGTTCAACACGGCGCGCGCGGCGGAGCTGCAGCGCTGGATCGCCGACGGCCACTACGACCGCATCCTGCGCGGCGAGTACCCCAAGCGCGGCGCCGAGACCGAGCGCGGGCCCGTGGAGCGCGATATCGAGGAGGCGCGGCAGTACTACTCGAAGGAAGCCAAGGCGGTCGTGCAGGACGTGGTGGACTCGGCCAGGAAAGCGGCCCAAGCCTTCTCGGACGCCTTCAAGAAGAAGTGAGGATTCTGGTCGTCGGCGGGGGCGGCCGCGAGCACGCGCTCTGCTGGGCGCTGGCCCGCGACGCCCCCGCGGCGACTCTGTTCGCTGCCCCTGGCAACCCCGGCACCGCCGCCCTCGCCACCAACCTCCCGATCCCGGCCACCGCGCTCGACGCGCTCGTCGCCGCGGCCCGAGCGCACCGCATCGATCTCGTCGTGGTGGGCCCCGAAGCGCCGCTCGCCGCCGGCCTCGTCGACCGACTGCGCGCGGCGGGACACGACGCCTTCGGACCGAGCGCGGCCGCGGCCCGCCTCGAATCCTCCAAGGCGTACGCCAAGGACGTGATGCGCGCGGCCGGCGTGCCCACCGCGCCGAGCCGCACCTGCACCGACCTCGCCGACGCCCTCGCCTGGATCCGCGGGCGCTCGGAGCCGCTCGTCGTCAAGGCGTCGGGCCTGGCCGGCGGCAAGGGGGCGATCGTGTGCGCCACGCGGGAGGAGGCCACGGCCGCCGCCCGCGCCATGCTCGCGGACGGTGCGTTGGGGGAGGCAGGCCGCGAGATCGTGATCGAGGATTTCCTGGAGGGGGAGGAGCTCTCGGTGCTGGCCCTCACCGACGGGGAGCGGATCGTGATCCTCCCGCCCGCCCAGGATCACAAGCGCCTCGGCGAGGGCGACACGGGGCCGAACACCGGGGGCATGGGCGCCTACACGCCCGTGAGCCTGGGGACGCCGGCGTTCCTGGCACGCGTGCGCCACGAGGTGCTGGAGCCCGTGCTCCGCGAGATGACGGCCCGTGGCAGTCCGTACCAGGGCGTGCTCTACGCGGGCCTCATGGTGGCCGCCGACGGCACCCCCTACGTGTTGGAGTTCAATTGCCGGTTCGGCGACCCGGAGACCCAGGCCGTGCTCCCCGGGCTTGCGCCCGGGGTCAGTGAGACCCTGATCGCGATCGCGCACGGCAACTGGAGACCGACATACGATGTGATCCCCCCAAGCCGGGCCGCGGTCACGACGGTGCTCGCCGCGCGCGGCTACCCCGACCGCCCGCAGCTCGGTGCCGCGATCACGCTGCCGCCGATCGGCGACGAGGACGTGCTCGTATTCCACGCCGGCACGACGCGCGGCACGGACGGTATGCTGCGCGTCAACGGTGGCCGCGTGCTGAACATCACCGGGCTTGGGCGCACCGTGCCCGAGGCCGCCCGGCGTAGCGCCGCCGCCTGCGAGCGAGTCGAGTTCCCGGGCAAGACCTGGCGCCGCGACATCGCGTGGCGCGAGATCCGCCGTGCCGGAGCTGCCTGAGGTCGAGACGATC
>Ga0187893_10006004_pt1 | contig 21156 bp, 17 predicted proteins | sample MA1701074metaG_FD_139574 | JGI IMG/M metagenome (GOLD analysis project Ga0187893, IMG submission 139574) | White microbial mat communities from a basaltic lava cave in the Kipuka Kanohina Cave System on the Island of Hawaii, USA - MA170107-4 metaG ...
GACTACACCAAAGACGTGACTTGCGAGCTCTCCTTGTAGGGTCCGGCCAATTCGTTGTGCCAAACCAAGCTCGCAAAATTGCCTCCACCCTCCGGGGAACCCACCCCCCGGAGGGCTTTTTCTTTTCAGGCACGTATATCCGGCTGCCGTGTCTCCCGGCATTTCGAGTTCGCAAGGCGTCTTCGCCAGAGTGGTTTTCCGCTGATGTGCCCGCGCTATCTGATATCCTTAGGGGAGTCTTCCTGCAGTAAGCGAAGAACAACCGAGGTAGCCATGTCCGGCCATTCCAAGTGGGCCACGATCAAGCATAAGAAAGCCGCCAACGACGCCAAACGCGGCAAAGTGTTTACCCGCATCATCAAAGAAATCATGATTGCCGCCCGCGGGGGCGGCGATGTGGAGACCAACGCACGCCTGCGCACCGCCGTCGCGGCGGCCAAAGCCGTTAGCATGCCGGCCGACAATATCAAGCGAGCCATTATGCGGGGCACTGGAGAACTCGATGGCGGCCAGTTGGATGAAATCACGTTCGAAGGATATGGCCCCGGCGGGGCGGCGGTTCTGGTGGAAGTGGCCACCGACAACCGCAATCGTACTGTTTCAGAGATCCGTCACGTTTTTGCCAAAAACGGTGGAAACCTGGGCGAAGTAGGCAGCGTGTCCTGGATGTTCGATAGAAAGAGCCAGATCCTGATTGAATCCGATAAAGCCGATGAGGAGACCCTGATCACTCTGGTGCTCGATGCCGGAGGGGAAGATTTGGTCAATCACGGTACGAACTGGGAGATTCTTTCTTCGCCCGAAAGCCACCACGCGGTAGTCGACGCGCTGGCAAAAGCCGGCATCCCAACCATCTCGGCCGCCGTGGCCATGGTTCCGAAAAACCTCATCAAGCTGGAAGGAAAAGCCGCCCAGGGCATGCTCAAGATGACGGAGGCGATCGAAGATCAAGACGACGTTCAAAACGTTTACGCCAATTTTGATATCGACGAGAAAGAAATGGAAGCGATGGCGAGCTAAAGCAAAATGCGGGTCCTTGGGGTCGATTGCGGAACAAATTGCACCGGCTACGGCGTCATCGACAGCGACGGCCGCGATCATCGCCTGATCGCCAGCGGCGTAATTCGCCCCGATTCCAAGGCCGCCCTGATTCTCAGGCTGCGGCAAATCGGAGAAGAGCTGCGGGAAGTGATCGCCCGCCATGTGCCCGATGCGGCGGCGGTTGAGCAGGTTTTTTATTCTCTGAACGTCAAGTCGGCGCTCACCCTGGCACAGGCCCGGGGCGTCGCCCTCTATGCCATTGCCGAGGCGGGTTTGCCACTCGGCGAGTATTCGCCTATGGAAGTCAAGACCAGCGTGGTCGGCTACGGGCGAGCTGAAAAGCGCCAGGTCCAGTTCATGGTGGGGTCCATTCTCCGGCTTCCCGAGCCGCTCCATTCCACCGACGCTTCCGACGCCGTGGCCGTTGCCATCTGCCACGCCACCCATGCCGCTCACCGTCCGGCCGTGGAGGCACTTCGATGATTTCCATTCTGGTTTTGCTGAGCGCCGGGCTAAGTTGGGCCGCGGACGCTCCGCGCCTGTTTTATTCGAAAAGTTTTCCCGGGTCGGCGCCGCCCTACATGCAGATTACCGTGGACAAGTCCGGCCGTGTCGATTACCGGGAGGCTCCTCAGGAGGAAGACCCGCTGGTGGCGCAGTTGACCGCCGAAGAGGTCGAAGAGCTTTTCTCCCTGGCCGCGAAGCTCGACTGGTTCGGCCGCCCGCTCGAAAGCGGGTTGAAAGTCGCCAGAATGGGCGATAAAACGTTTCGCATGGAGAATTCAGAGCATAAAGGCGAGGTGAAGTTCAATTTCACCATGGACGAAGACGGCCGCGCGCTCCAGGACTGGTTTGAGCGCATCGCGGAAAGCGCTTACCACCGCATCGCCCTGGAACGCACGGTTCGTTTCGACAAACTCGGAGTGAACAAAACCCTGCTGCAACTGGAGGCTGCCTGGGATCGCAAGCGAATTGTGGCGCCGGCCCAGTACCTGCCTTTGCTCGATCGCGTGATCAAGAACGAAAGCTATTTGCATATGGCCAGGGACCGCGCAGCGGCTCTGGCCGAAGCTTTTCGCAACCCGGTGAAGCAAAAGGCGGAATGATAGCGCCCGTTCCATTTTTTCTTCTCCTTCTCTGCCTGAGCTCTCCGGCGCAGCAGCCATCGAAGGACAAGAAGGTCCAGGAGGCCGAAGAGGATCACCTGCGCCGCGTCATGGGAGAGGCTGGCACCAGCTCGATCGAAATGATCCGCGCCCTCGAATTGCACCTGTCGCGCTATCCGAGCTCGCCCCGGCGGAAAGAGGTCGAGCGCGCGATCGTAAAATCGGCCGTCGAAGCCCGCGATAATCCACGCATCTTGAAGTATGGTGAAGCGTATCTGAAGGACGAACCGGACGACCTCGTCGTGTTGGAGCGGGTCACCCGCTTGCTGGTCGCCACAACGGGCAAGGAAGAAAACGAACGGGGTCTCCAACTCGCCCGGCAGTTTGAGAAAGGCATGCGCGAGCTGGAGCGGGAAAAGCCCGCCGCCGGCCGCATGGATGGCCGCTTGCGCGAGGATCTCGACCGTGGCATCGGTCGCACTTTCACGTTTCAGGCGCGGGCATCCGGCAATCTCGGCAAACTCGAAGAAGCTGTCGCGCTCGCCCGCAAGGCCTTTGATTACTATCCCTCCGCCGAGCCGGCCCGTGAAGTCGCCCGCTGGCTCATCGAGCAGGGAAAGATCGCCGAAGCGCTTCCGTTTCTCGCCGACGCTTTCTCCCTTCCGGATCAGCGCATCACCGATCCGGAGCGGCTCGAGATACGCCGGCAATTGGGCGCGCTTTACAGCAAGCTGCATAACTCGGAAACCGGGCTCGGCGATCTGATCCTCCAGGCCTACGACCGCGCCGTCCAAACTCAGGAGCGGTTGCGGGCGCGTATGAAGGAATTCGACCCCAACGCCAATCTCACCGAAGTTATGGAGTTCACCCTGGAAGGCATCGGCGGCGACAAACTCCAATTGTCCAGGTTGCGCGGCAAGATCGTAGTCCTCGACTTCTGGGCCACCTGGTGCGGCCCCTGCCGTGTGCAGTATCCGATGTATGAAAAGGTGAAGGAAACCTTTCGCTCCCGCGACGATATCGTCTTCCTGGGCGTCAATACCGATGAGGATCGCGCCGCGGTGAAGCCTTTCCTTCAGGAAAACAAGTGGAACAAAGCCGTCTACTTCGAGGACGGTCTTTCGGCCCTGCTGCGTGTTTCTTCCATACCCACCACCATTGTCATCGGACGGAAGGGCGAGCTTGCCGCGCGATTGAACGGCTTTGTCCCCGACCGGTTCATCGACATGCTTACCGAACGCATTCGCGAGACGCTGGCCCGTCAGTAATGAGCTTTCGCCGCGTCGTTTGGATTGTTCTCGACAGCTTGGGCATCGGCGAAATGCCTGACGCCGCTCTTTACGGCGATGAGGGTAGCGATACGCTGGGCAATATCGCCAGGCTGCGGACGCTCGATTTGCCCAATCTGTGTGCGCTCGGGCTTGCCAACATCAAGCCCATCGCCGGTCTGGCCGCCGCGGCGGCGCCCGAAGGCTGCCATGGCCGGTGTGCCCTCGCATCGCCCGGTAAGGACACCACCACGGGCCACTGGGAAATGGCCGGAATCCATCTGGAAATGCCGTTTCCGCTCTACCCGCGTGGCTTTCCCCGCGAGATCCTCGATCCCTTCGAGGCTCGCATTGGCCGGACGGCTCTGGGCAATTGCGCCGCTTCGGGCACGGAAATCATCAAAGAGCTGGGCGAAGCTCATATGCGCAGCGGCTCGCCCATCGTCTACACCTCCGCCGACAGCGTCTTTCAGATCGCCGCGCACGAAGATGTGATTCCGCTCTGGGAGCTGTACAAGATCTGTGAAACCGCCCGCGAGATTCTCCGCGGACCACATGAAGTAGGACGCGTGATCGCGCGCCCTTTCACCGGAGGCCCAGGCAGCTTCGCGCGCACCGAAAACCGCAAAGACTACGCCGTGCCGCCGCCGCGCGGGATGCTGCTCGATCAACTCGCCGGACGGAAAGTGCCGGTGTGGAGCGTCGGGAAAATCTTCGACGTTTTCCTGGGGCGGGGAATCAGCGACTATGTCAAGACCAAAAACAACGCGGACGGGATGGCGAAAACATTGGAAGCCATCGAGGAATCGGACTCGGGGCTGATTTGGGTGAACCTGGTGGATTTCGATCAGCTCTACGGTCACCGCAACAACGTTGAGGGCTATGCGGCGGCGCTCGAAGAGACCGACCGGTGGCTGCCGGCCCTTCGATCCAAACTCGACCAAGACGACCTGCTCATCCTCACCGCGGACCACGGTTGCGATCCGACTACTCCATCGACCGATCACAGCCGTGAATACGTTCCGCTGCTGGTTGCCGGGCCCCGTGCCGCGCGCGGCGTTGATCTCGGGACGCGCGCTTCGCTCGCGGATATCGGCCAGACAGTAGCCGGGAACTTCGGTTGCCGTATAGCGGCCGGAGTCAGCTTTCTGCCGCTGGTCGCTCCGGCGGCCTAAAGCTGCGCTCCATTTGCCTGGAAATTGGATCAAGAGACCGCCAAGGCCGGCCTTGCGTCCCGGAGGCAGCGGGCGTATGCTTCCTTATCGGGGGTGAATCGTGGCTTCAGACGACGTAACTTCGCTTCTTGGCGCCGTCCAGCAAGGGGATGAAAGCGCCGCGGCTCAATTGATCCCGCTGGTGTACTCGGAGTTGCGCCGGCTGGCGGCGCATCAGATGCGCTCCGAATCGCCCGATCACACACTGCAACCCACCGCCTTGGTCCATGAAGCCTTTCTTCGCCTGGTCGATCAGACCCGCATCACTTATCAGAACCGCGCGCATTTCTTTGCCCTGGCCGGGCAGCAGATGCGCCGCATCCTGGTGGACCACGCGCGCGCCAAGCGGGCGGCTAAACGTGGCAGCGGAAAGAAAATGCCTCTCGAGGATGCAGCCGGTGTCATGGATCAGCCGGGCGTGGATGTGCTCGCTCTCGACGAAGCGCTCACTAGTTTGGCTGAAATGGATCCGCAACAAGGCCGCATTGTCGAGCTGCGGTTTTTTGCCGGCCTCAGTATCGAGGAGACCGCCGCCGCGCTTGATATCTCACCCGCCACCGTCAAGCGCGACTGGAGTATGGCGAAGGCCTGGCTTCATCAGGCGCTGCTGGCCGGGCCAAAATAAAAAAACCGGAGACTGCATCGGCAGTCCCCGGTCTTAAAGGCGAACTTCTTTTCCGTGAACTAACGGCGGACTCCGGCGCGCTGTGTCGTCACCTGACCCGCCGGCGAGAACACCGCGTTCATCGTGATCGAACCGCCGGGATTGATCTGCACGCTGCGCTCCCAGGCTTCCCCGCCGCTGCGAACCGCAATCCGGTGCGGTCCAGCCGTCAACTGCAGCGTCGAGGGCGTGCTGCCCACAAACTGCCCGTCGATCTCAATCTCGGCGCCCGGCGCCGTCGAGGTAACCGTGACTTGCGCCGTGCCCGAGGAGGCCGCCGGCATCGGCGCCGGTTGTCCATTCATGTTGGCTGACACCGGCGTCATCGGCGCGAAGCCGGCTGCCTGTGCCATGGCCCGGTCCACCAGCCCGGCGTGCATGTTCGGGGAAGTGGGGGCCGTGTTCAGCACCAGGTGCGCGTCATCGGTGAACACTTCAAACGTCGCGCCCTTGGGAACGGTGGCGTCCTTGCCCTTCATCATCAGGAAGAACGGCGCGGCGGGCCAGAAAACGGCGGCCATCACTCCGGTGGTGACGCCGGCGGCCAGCATCCGGTTGCCGCCTTCCTTCTTGCTGACCGTGTAACGGACGGGAATCCATTGCCCGTCGATGGCGCGCACGCGGTCAACCGAGAAATCGAGTTTGCCGCTGCGTCCCAGGCGGCGCTTCTTCTCCGTGGTCAGCACGCTGCCGGTGGCGGCGGAGCCTTGCGGGATGACGATCGCGTTGCCGACGCGAATCGGGTCGGCTACCGAGAGGGACACGCTTTGCCCCTCCTCGGCGGTGGCCGAGGAAATCGGCTGCTCGACGCGAACGCGGATCTTGGTTCCGTCCGGAATCTGCACTTGGGCCAGGGCCAGGGACGTAAAGGTGGCGAACAATACAACGTTTTTCATTGGGGTAGCTCCTCTAGGTAATCTTCTTGAGCGTTTTCTTTTCTGCTCGCCCAATACGCGCAATCAGGGACGAAACCGGCTCAGGGTATGATTCAAGAGGATGCGAAATCGTCTGCCGCCGGTAAAACGCATGCCCCAGCCTTTGGCGTAACGATGTTCACCGTAAGAACCGTTTTCCCCGAACAGCAGCGCGTCGAAGTCGCGAACTTCGATCTCATCCCTTCGCATGAGAGGGGGCAGGCGGTCTGCTCCCTGTTTCTCGATTTCCTTGCCGGCCGGCCGGCGGAGTTTCGCGAACAGCTTCCGTTTCTCAAGAAAGGGGAAATCGAGCTCGAATGGGCTTCTGGCGGCGGCGGAGCCGCGCTCGCTTCCTTTTATGAATCGGGGATGCCTCTCTCGATGGGTATATTGCTGGCCGGTCTGCGGACGGAGTCGGATGGTCAAATGCTCCAGGCGCTGCGCCAGATTGTGGAACCCGTCTTCGGCGAGGCTACTCATCAAATGATGGATGCCCCGGAACGTCCCCTCATGGTGAACGTTGTTTTCCCCGGCAATCCAGAGCTCGTTCCGCAAATCCAGTTGCTTTCTACGGCTCTGGCGAGCGTATTTTTTCGCGCCATGATCGAGATGCGCGAAGCCGCCAAAGCAGAAGCCCCAGAGTCGTGATACTGACCAGAGCGCCCCACCGCAGCCCCTTCGACCGGTAAACGAAGTCCACGCGGTGATCGCCCGGCGGTACGCGAATGCCCTGAAACGTCCCGCGCACGCGCTCGATCGGAACCCGCGATCCATCTATGTAGGCTTCCCAGCCCGGATAGAATTGCTCCAGCAGATGGAACTCGCCGCCCTCTTTTGAACTCACGCGAAATGCCCGGCGCTCCGGCAGCCATGACGTCTTGTTCGCCGTTCCCGCTTCAAAGCGAAACGACGGTCTGGCATCCAGGTATTCAAAGACCTGGAAGTAGCTCTTGGCGGGCTCCATCAGACGGAAACGCTCGTGCTGACTCAACCGCCGCGCGACCTCCGTCTGCGAGGTGGCAATGTAGTAGCGAACCCCAAAAGCGTCCAGCACGGCAGTATGGGAAAACTCGATCCGGAACAGGCGGTTCGATTCAAACGGAGTAATCGCCTCTACTGCCTGGCGGTATTGCGCGGGCAGAAATGGATCCGCGCCTTGAGGCGTGGAAAGCTTGTAATGACGCATGTCCGTGCCATGCGGTCCCTGATCGATCGCCACGCGAAACTCGGGGTTGCGCCGCATTTCGCGGTAGACGGCAGGATCCACTCCACCCATGTCCGGACCTCCGGTCCGCATGTCGTGGGCGAACTCACGATCCACATTTCCGGGCGCGGAGTTGAAACGGCGGCTCGTGCCGTACACTTTCCACTCCATCCACGCGGTCAGCAGGACTAAGGCGAAGCTCAGCAAATGCCGCGGCGCTTTGAATAGCACAATAAGAAGCAGAACCGTCACGGCCGCTTCCCATGCCGTATTCCAGCCCGTGGCAAAGCCGGCGCCTTCCGCTCTCCAGAGCAACAGTTGCCGCAGTGACCAAGCCGCCGCCAGCGCCGCCGCGGCCCACAGCGTCCATTGCGCGTTCCAGGGCCTGATCCGCTCGAGCAAATCGCCGATTCCATTGCACGTTAACAGCGCGGCGGCAAGGGGAATGATCGGGAGGAAATTCCATTCGCGCAATACTTCCAGCAACAGCGGAGCCGAGTTGGCAATGCGTTCCACCAGGTTGCCGGGATCTTTGATCACCATCATGGCGGCTCCGGCAAGAGCGGCTGGGGCGATCAATAGCTTGAATCGCCGCGACCCTATTAGCCAAAGCAGCGCCACAATCGCCGGCGCCCCGAGGTATAAGTACTGCTCGGCGGGAGGGCCGAAGACTCCTGCCAGCCGCGACTGGTTGTAATAGTTTGGAAGAAAGAATTGCAGATAGAAGAACGCGCCCCCTTCCAAACCAAAACCGTAAACCTGCTCCTTCATCTTGAGCGCCGACGATTCCATTGCAGGTGCGATCTGAACCATCGAGAGCAACGCCGAGACCAGCAGGGCGCCTGCGCACCATGCCAAACCGCGCGCCCCGCCAACCACCAGCGCATACACGGCCGCCGCGGTCAGCATCGCGGCCCACGTCGGCGGATAACCCGCCAGCAGGCACATCGTACTCGCGGCCACCAGTTTCCAAAGAGGCCGCAAGCGATTCTGGCCGCGCGCCTCGTCGATCCCCCACAACCCCAGTGGAAACCAGGCGAAAGCGCAGATCACTCCCAGATGCTGCACTTCGGAAACAGCGTAACCGCTGAAGGCAAAGACTGCGGCCCCCAGCAGCGGCGGCAAATGGTGTCCACTGTGCCCGCGCAGCCATAGCCACGCCAAATAAAAGGCCAGCCAGAAATGAGCTATCGCCAGCGCTTCGATGCTCAGAAACCGCAGGCCGGTGCGCCCGCTGTTGGCGGCAAAAAGGACCCAGTTTGGGGGATAGAAAAGCCCCGCTTGGATGTTTCCGGCAAATCCCAGTCCGCTGTAAATGGACGGATCCCATTCCGGCAGCCGTCCCTCGCGGACGGCCTTGTAGGCGTAATTCAGCAGCGGGTAATGATAGCCTTCGATGTCGGAAATGAAATGAACTCTCTTGAGCGGCGGAAGGTATTCATGGAAGAACAGGAATGTGGCCAGAACCGAGAAGACGGCGACGCGTAGCCGCATCGCGCTATCCGCTCTCCTCAGAATTGGATTGCTCCGCATCATCGAGTTTGTTGGGCGGCTCCGGTGGAGGCGTCAACCGCCGGAAGAATCTCGGAAACTGAGCCAGGCTAAGTCCAATCAGCAAATGCACCATTAAGATATTCGTGGCGGGAATGTATTCGGAAAGCAGCGGGACAAACCGCCGCCAAAAGAATTCGTACACCATCAGTGAAATCACGATGCCGAATACCAGTGCGGCAAAGGAAATGCGCGCGTTTTGAAGGGGCCTTGGAACCAGCCAGCCGACCACAATTCCCACCAGCCCACAGGCAAATACATGGGCCGCCAAGCCGGTGAAGGTGAGCTTGGCGAAGTCATGCCCCCACGATGCGCTGTCGCGCAACGAGGCCGAGAATAGATTTATCAAACTCCACGGCGCACGGAAATACAGCGTAGACAGGATGAGAAACCAGACGATCGTTGCCAGCCCGCCGAGAATCCCCACCTGCAACCCGGCCAGCAGCCGCGGCAGCGAATTGCGGCGCGCTCCCATGAAAACAGCCTATACTAGCACAGGTATCCATTATCAGCCGTTTGATGGAGGAATGTAGAGGCAAATGAAGCGCAGAGCGGTTATCACGGGCATCGGGGCCGTAAGCCCGAACGGAATTGGACGAGAGGCTTTTTGGGAAGCCACCAAAAAGGGCGTCAGCGGCGTGCGGCGTATATCCCGTTTTGATCCCTCTCCCTATCCGGTCCAGATCGCCGGCGAAATTGTGGGATTTTCCGAAGAAGAGTACGTCCCGGTTAAGGACCGCCCTCACGTGGGACGCGTCGTGCCTCTGGCTGTGGCCGCCACAACGGAGGCGCTCGCCGATGCTGGTATCGAGCCGGATGGTTTGGACCGCGACCAGTTGCGCCGCATCGGTGTACTTGTCGGCTCCGGAGGCGGCAGTCAGGAATTCACCGAAGAACAGTACAGGCTCTATTATGCCGGTCTGCATAAACAGTGCAGCGTCTACGTAATCCCCACCTCCACGGCCGGTACTCTGGCCAGCGAGATTTCGATGCGCTTCGGTTTCCGAGGTCTCAGCCACGTGATCACCACCGGCTGTACTTCCTCCACCGATGCGCTGGGCTACGCGCTTCGCGCGATCCAGTTGGGGAACCTTGATACCGTGATTGCCGGCGGCGTCGATGCCCCCATCACGATGCTCATCTTGCGCGGCTTTCTTTTGATGCGGATTCTCAGCTCCCGATGGAATCACTCTCCGGAGCGGGCTTCCCGCCCCTTTTCCGTGGACCGGGACGGATTCGTTTTGGGCGAAGGCTCCTGGTTTTTCGTGATCGAGGAATACGAGCGCGCCCGTGCGCGCGGCGCTAAAATCTACGGCGAGATTGCCGGCTACGGATCCACTTGCGAAGCCTACCATCGCGTTCGGCTGGAAGAGTGTGGCGAAGAACCCGCGCGCGCCATGGGGCTGGCGATTGAAGAGGCCGGCGTACCTCCTGAAGCGGTTCAGTATGTCAACTATCACGGCACCTCAACCGATCTGAATGACCGTATCGAGACCCGCGCCATGAAACTGGCCTTCGGCCCCCATGCCAGCCGGCTCGCCGGATCGGCGCTCAAGAGCATGATCGGGCATCCGCAAGGCGCTTGCGGCGCCGCCGGTGTTGCCGCGACTCTTCTGGCCATGCGCGACGGAATGGTCCACCCGACCATCAACATCGATCAGGCCGATCCGGACTGCGATCTCGACTATGTGCCTAGAGAAGCCCGCAACATAGATATCGAATACGCCGTCGCCAACTGTATTGCGTTTGGCAGTAAGAACTCGGCCCTTGCCTTGCGGCGGGTCGTCTGAAATGGATCCCGGGAAGACCCTGCTGGATTCCCGGCCCGAATAACGATAAAATGCATAGCGATTGCCTCCAAACCAGGGAATAACTGAAATGCGCCAAAACCACTCTGTGTCAACTTACCTCATGCGATTGGTTTCTGTAGCTTCACTCCTCATCTTGACCGCCTCGTTGGCCAGTTCAGGCAACACGGAAAGCGCGCCCGTCCCGCCGCACGCGGCTAAAGCATTAGATGCCGCCGGGCGAGCTAGACTTGCTCAATTGTATGAGCGGCTGCCGCTTCGCTTCGAGCCCAACCAGGGACAAGCCGCGGCTAACGTCCGTTTCCTCTCCCGTGGTCAGGGCTACGCGGTATTCTTTGCCGACACGCATGCCGATATCGCATTGTCGGGCGCGGGTAAATCATCGCTGGTCAGGCTCAAAATGGATGGCGCCGCGCCGCCACGCCGGATTCGTGCGATGGAGCCTCTGGCGGGCATAACCAATCACTTTTCAGGTAGCGATCCCGCGCGGTGGCGCACCGCGATTCCTGGCTACGGCCGTATCGCCTATGATGGCGTTTATCCGGGCGTCGACCTGATCTACTACGGCAACCAGCGCCGTCTGGAGTATGACTTTCAGATCGCGGCGGGCGCTGATCCCAGCCTCATCCGCCTTTCCTTTGAAGGCGTCGAATCCAAACGGATCGATTCCAACGGCGATCTCGTGCTGGAAACCCCATCGGGACCGCTGCGTCAGCTTAAGCCCCGCGCTTATCAGGAATACGATGGCCGGCAGGTGGAGCGCTCCGCCTCCTATCGGCTCGATCCGGACGGCCGTGTAGGATTCGCGCTCGCCGGTTACGACGCCGCTCGCCCCCTCATCATCGATCCGGTTCTTGCGTATTCGACGTTCCTCGGCAGCACCAACGGCGATGCGGCGTTCGGCATCGCCGTCGATACCCTTGGGTGCGCCTACATAACCGGTTACACCCTTTCCGCCGCATTCCCTACGGCGTCGCCTCATCAAGGCGCCAATGCGGGCAACCTGGACGCGTTTGTCACCAAACTGACTGCTACCGGCAGCGCGCTGGTTTATTCAACTTATCTCGGCGGATCATCCGAGGACGGCGCCGCCGCCATCGCGCTGGATTCCACCAATGCTGCTTACATCACCGGATACACGTTCTCCACCAACTTCCCTACCATGTCTCCAGTCCAGGGAGCCAACGCCGGAGGCCGCGACGGGTTCGCCGCCAAACTCACACCGGCCGGCGCGCTTGCCTATTCCACCTATCTGGGCGGCACGGGAGACGACCGGGGGCTCTCGATCGCCGTCGAATCGACCAACGCCTACGTGGCCGGTAGCACTTCCGCCGATTTCCCCACCAGTTCCGCCTTCATCGGCGCATTCGGCGGCGGAGCGCGCGATGGTTTTGTTGCCAAACTCAATGCCGCCGGCTCCTCTCTCGTTTTCTCCACCTACCTGGGCGGTAACGGGGATGACCAGGCGACCGATATCGCCGTGGATGTTGCCGGTGCGGCGTTTGTGACCGGTTTCACGAGCTCCACCAACTTCCCGCTGGCTTCCCCGATTAACGGCGCTCCACTCGGCGGATACGATGCATTTGTCGCCAAATTCGCTCCCGCGGGATCAGCGTTGACGTACTCTACTTATCTGGGCGGCGGGAGTGATGACCGCGGCACCACTATTGCCATCGACATTACTGGCGCCGCGTATGTAGGCGGCTGGACTCATTCTCCGGACTACCCGAAAGTCGCTCCGTTCCGGTCAACCTTCGCCGGCCTGTATGAGGGGTTCGTAACCAAGCTCAATACCGCCGGCAGCGCGCTCGTTTTCTCGACTTATATTGGCGGCAATGGAGAGGACTTCGTCGCGGCAATTGCGGTCGATTCCAGCAATCAGGCGGTTGTCACCGGCTATACGTCCTCGACCGACTTTCCTGCCGTGGCCACTTCGTCCGGCTATTCGAACGGGCGCAGTGAAGGCGCTTTTGTGACACGCTTTGCCACCACCGGCAGCACCGTCTCATTTTCGACCTACCTGGGCGGAATCGCGGGCGATCAGGGCAACGCCATCGCCGTGGACCCCACGGGCGCCATCTACGTCGCGGGAGTGACGAACAACCCCAACTTCCCCGTTGTATCGGCATTCCAGTCAACGTTCCAGGGCTTCGTTGACGGCTTTGTGAGTAAGTTCATCGAAGGAACGCCTCTTACAGTCAGCGTCACTACGAACCCAGCGGGACTTGATGTGATCATCGACGGCGTTACGAAAACAGCGCCGCAGTTCGTCGGCTGGACACCAGGCACGCCGCACACAATCGGGGCGCCGTCGCCCCAGGGCGGCGGACCGACACGTCATGCGTTCGCTAGTTGGAGCAACGGCGGTTCGCAGACGCAAACCGTCACGGCGCCGGCGGCGGATACGACTTACACCGCCACGTTTAACACGCAGCACCTGCTGAACCTGCTGGCGTCTCCGCCCGGAGGGGGAACCGTTTCCTCGTCGCCATCGTCGGGCGACGGTTATCATAACGCCGGCACAAGCGTACAAATCACCGCTGTTCCGTCGGCTGGCTACAGTTTCACGGGTTTTTCCGGCGACCTGTTCGGGACAGCTCAGCCGCAGAATCTGGTGATGTCGGCGCCGCGCAACGTCACCGCGCTGTTCGCCTGCATCTATTCCCTGAGCCAGTCCGCCGCCAGCTTCGATGGAGGGGCCAATACCGGAAGCTTCTCCGTCACCACTGGCTCGACCTGTTCGTTTACCGCGACTAGTAATGCCGACTGGATCACGATTCTCTCGGGCGGCTTCGGCTTGGGAGGACGGCTCGTCAGTTTCCAACTGGCCGCAAATCCGACAGCCGCATCCAGGAGCGGCATCATCACACTTAGCACCGGCGGTTTGCCCCAGGTGTTTACGGTCAATCAAGGTCCGATGCTTCCGGCTTCCGTGACGTTCACCACTGTGCCCGCCGGGCTTCAGGTGCTAGTCGACGGGGTTGCTTATTCAACTCCCCGCACGTTTGTTTTCACCCCCGGCAGCTCACACGAAGTGGGCGCGCCCTCCCCGCAAACGGTCGGTGGAACACGCAGCAGCTTTGCCAGTTGGAGTGACGGCGGGAGCCAGACGCACCAGATCTTGGCGCCGTTAACCGGCGTGATGTTCCTCAATGCTACTTTCAGCTCCACTTTCCTGTTGACCAGAGCCTCCAATCCGAACGGAAGCGGCACGGTGACGGCCACGCCCGCCTCCGGCGACGGCTTCTATGCTCCCGGAACGGTGGTGCAGCTCGCGGCCAATCCAGCCACGGGAGCCGTGTTTAACTCCTGGTCGGGCGATGTCAGCGGCACTGCAAATCCCACTGCCGTTACCATGGACGCGCCTAAATCGGTAACGGCCAACTTCACTCCCATGACCTGTGGGAGCAATTACTCTCTGAGCCCGCAGCACTTTGTAGCCCAATCGGCCGGCGGCACCTTCACGGCAAACGTTATCACTGGGGCGGGATGTTTCTGGAGCGCGAACCTTGCGCTTTCGTTCATTAATCCGTGGGTCTCTTTGACGGGACCATCTACCGGCGCCGGCAACGGGAGCTTCCAATTCACCGTCCAGGCCAATACCACCGAGTTTCCTCGAACTGCGTCCATCAACCTGATGGGCCAGCTTGTCCAGATCGTCCAAAAGGGAGTGAACGTCGCACAGGTGTTCACCGATGTGGGGCCGGCCCACATGTTCTTCGATTACATTACGCTGCTTAAGCGCTTTGGAACTACCGACGGCTGCTCCCCCACTCAGTACTGTCCGGACACCGTGACGACGCGCGCTGCAATGGCGGAACTCGTGATCCGGGCCCTGTTCTTTAATCAGCCGTTCCCGTTCCAGACGGCGCCTTTCTTCACCGATGTGCCGCCGACCCACCCTCAATTCCCGTTCATTCAAAAAATGAGGGAACTTGGAATCACCGACGGATGCGATCCCGTCCTGTACTGCCCGAATAATCCGGTGACGCGCGGCGAAATGGCCGTGTTCCTGATTCGTGGCAGGCTCGGAGTGACGACGCCGCAGCAGTTCACTTTCAACGCAACGCCGTACTTCCCCGCGGACGCGCCAACAACTCACATGTTCTTCCCCTGGATTCAGAAAATGAAGGATCTGGGGCTCACGATGGGTTGCGGACCTGACATCTACTGCCCGGGCGCGCCCAACACACTCGGCCAGATCGCTGTGTTTGTGATACGCGCCTTCAACACGCCGTAAAGCGGCGTTGGTTACTGTCGCGACGAGGCGGCGCCCTTAATGTGAATCAGAGAATTAGGCGGAGGCTCGGAAGGCGGCAGTGTCTGCGGATCGCGCCAGAAGTCCATGTAGGAGATCTGGTGCACGCAACTGATCGTGCAATAAGGCGCGCAGCCCTTCTCGGTGACATAGCCTCGCCTCAGGTCGTCGCGTGTATACTGCTCCAGCGGCTTGGCTGGATAGCCGCGCTGCTGCGAACAGTAATGCACCAGGCCGTCTTCGCAGACGTAGAGATAGCGCCCCCCCGCCCGGCAGCGCCACCGGTTGGGCCGGCCATCGGCGATCGCTTCCTGAAACAGGTTGGCTCTTGAATAGCTGCTCTTCTCCATCCCCTTCATGGCGCGGTATACTTCCCGCTCCTTGTCCGGGAGCGGTCGAAGCTGGCCGTCGCCATCGTGGATGATCCCTACCGTAGATGTAAAGCCTAACTCCAGCGCGCGCCTGCCGATCACCAGCGCATCTTCCGGGTTTCGCGTCCCGCCCCCAACCACCGAGTTGATATTGACGTGAAACTCGGCGTGCCCGGCCAGCCACTTCAACCGCTGATCGAGCACCTTCAGACTCTTCTTGGAAACCTCGTCCGGCTTCAGGTTATCGATGCTGATCTGCAAATGGTCCAGCCCTGCCTGGTTGAGTCGTTCAATCCGTTGCACATTGAGGAGGTAGCCGTTCGTGATCAATCCAGCCAGCATGCCGCGCTGCCGGATGCGCCCGATGATCAGATCCAGCTCCGGATGAAGGAGCGGTTCCCCGCCGCTGATGGTGATGATCGTTGTGCCTAGATTTGCGAGAACATCCACCCGATGCAACATGGTCTCGATCGGCACCGGCTTCGAAAAGTCGTCATATTCATTACAGTAACCGCAATCGAGGTTACAACGGCGGGTCGGGATCAGGTGCGCCAGAATCGGGTGGCGCGTCGAAATCAGCCCTTTGGCGACCATGCGCAGCTCGCGCAGGCGTCGCTTCCATGCGATCCACCGGCGCCGCGCAGAGAAAGCCTTATCTGGCATGGGAGTACAATTTTATATTGAAACATAAACAAAACAGTCAGGATAGGCTTTCCCGTCCGAAGCCGGGTTTTCCCGGACCGAAAGGCCGAAATCATGGCTTTTTCGGTTGCGTCGTCGGCGGCGTGGCTTCCTTGTCTTCGAACTTGATGATTACGTCGCTCTTGAACTGCTTATAGTCCTCGTACTTCACGGTCATCTTGATCGGTTGGGGTCCGTTGGCAAACATCAGCACGTCGTTGGCGGTTGTAAAGGTCGGAAACCAGAACTTCTTGTCGATCTGCTCTCTGTAGGTCTCAAACTTGGGAAACTGCTGGTCGGAGCCTTTCTTGAGCAGGCCGGTAGCGCGCCCATAGCTCTTGACAATCTGCAAATCCCGGTCATCAACGTAGATCAGGCCGGTGAAGTAGCGAAGACCCTGATCCATGCGTTTGGGCTTCACGGAGAATGCGAAACACGGGATTTCATCCAGAGTCTCTTTGCCCAGATAACGAACATGGTATTTGTCAATGTCCTCGGTGGTAAGCACAAACGGTTGGACACTGCGAAGATCCTGTTCATCTTCCGGCGTAAGTTGTAGGTTTTTCAATGTAGTAACGGGTGCCCGCACCACCCGTTCGGTGCGCTTCCCGTCGCCGCTGAAGATGATGTCTGAGACCATCTCGTGGCGGCCCCGTGTGTTGCCTGCTTCATCCAGCTCCAGAACACGAACCGTTTGACGATAAGTGTAGTTTTCACGCGCCTTGGAGAACTCCGACTCTTTGGCGGCGAACTTTCGGATGATCTCGTCAACTTCCGTCTGCGACAATTCCTTCTCGGTGCCCATGAGGCACGAGGAAGCAAGAAGCAAAGCCAGGATCCATTTCATCATGACACTCCGTTACACGGTTGGACGCCGGTTCAGCGTCTTTCGTTTCTTTACGTGGACAGCAACTGCTTTGCGATCGTCATGCGTTGCATGTTGCTGGTCCCTTCATAGATTCTTCCGATTTTGGCGTCCCGATAGAGCTTCTCCACCGGGTAGTCTTTTGTAAAGCCAACGCCTCCAAATACTTCCACAGCCTTTGAAGCCACGGTTTCGGCCACTTCCGAAGCAAAGTACTTTGCCATGGCAGCTTGCTTTAAAAAAGAGTGGCCGGTTTCCTTCAGCCGCGCGGCATTGTAAACCAGTAATCGGGCCGCTTCGACTTGCGTGGCCATTTCGGCCAGCTCAAACTGCACGCCTTGGAACTCGGCGATCGGTTTGCCGAATTGCTCGCGCTGCTTTGCATAAGAGATGGCATGGTCCAAGGCGCCCTGTGCCAGCCCCACCATCTGCGCGCCGATCGCAATGCGGCCTTCGTTGAGCGTTTCAATCGCGATTTTGTATCCTTTTCCAAGCTCGCCAACGACGTTCTGCTTCGGCACCCGGCAATTATCTAGGATCAACTCACAGGTGGAAGAAGCGCGGATGCCGAGTTTATCTTCCTTCTTGCCGACCGCTAAGCCTTCAAATTGTCGCTCGACGAGAAAGCAGGTGATCCCCCGATATCCAGCTTCCGGGTTGAGGTTGGCAAACAGCAGGAACAGCCCTGCCTCGGCGGCGTTGGTAATCCAGAGTTTTTGCCCGTTAAGCAGGAAATGATCGCCTTTGTCCTCCGCGCGGGTTGCCAGTGCAAAGGCATCCGAGCCGGAGCCGGCTTCGGAAAGAGCATACGAAGCCAGGGTATCTTTTGCCAGCCGCGGCAGGTAGCGAGCTTTCTGATCCGCGCCTGCATAACGCATCATGGCGTTGTTCACAAGCGTATTCTGAACATCGATGATTACGGCAGCCGAAGGATCAATCGACGCCAGTTCCTCAATCGCCAGCACCGCCTGAAAGAAACTTCCGCCCTGACCGCCGTATTGTTCGGGGATCTCGATTCCCATCAGCCCCAGTTCGAACAACTCCGCGATCAGATCCTTGCGGAAAATGCCCGCTTCATCCATGGCGCGCACGTAGGGTTGGATCCTGTCGCGAGCGAACCGGCGGACATTGGCTTGAAAAAACCGGTCGTCTTCGCCGAGCGCGGTCAACGCGGAGGCCATACGTTCGGTAATTCCGGCTGCCATATCCAATAGTGTAGCCTTTAAACTGGAGAATGATCGACTGGCTTGGACAAGCCTGGGATGACATCTGCCGGAACACGGTTCTGTTTCCCGTAGAGCTGGCCGTAGTGATATTCTGCCTGCTTTTCCAGCAGATTCCCGGACTGAGCATCCGTGTTCCGGCTTTATGCAACAACTGGCTGCGATTCCTGTTACGCCGGCGCAGGCTGGCCGTGGCCTTCGTGTTCGTGTTTACGCTGGGTGGAAGGTTCCTGGCGGAGCCGGGCTATACCATACCCGCGCCCGGCATACACGATGAATTCAGCTACTTGCTGGCGGCGGATACGTTCGCCTCCGGCAGGGTGACGAATCCGCCGCACGCGATGAGTTACTTCTTCGAGAGTTTCCATATCCTGACCCACCCGACTTACATGTCGATGTACCCGCCAGGTCAGGGCCTGATGCTGGCGCTGGGGATCAAGATCGGCGGCCATCCGATCGTAGGCGTGTGGCTGAGCGCCGCGCTGTCTTGCGCCGCGCTGTGCTGGATGCTGCAAGGATGGACGAAACCCGGTTGGGCATTGACTGGAGGCATGATCGCCGCGGTGCGCATCGGCTGGTTCAGCTACTGGGCCAACAGTTATTGGGGAGGCTGTGTTTCGGCGCTCGGAGGAGCGTTGATTTTCGGCGCCGCCCCGCGCCTGCTGCATCGGCCCGCCTGGAAGCATGCTGCCGCGTTTGGCGCTGGCCTGCTGATCCTGGTGAACACCCGTATGTGGGAAGGATCGATCGTGGCCCTTGCCGTTACCATATGGCTGATCGTTGCCATCGCCCGGCGGCACGGATGGAAGCGCTTCACGCCGATACTGGTCCCGATCGCGTTGATCCTTGTGCCCGGGGCCGCGGGGATGGCTTATTACAACTGGCGGGTCACGGGAAATCCCCTGCGGCCGCCTTACCTGGAAAACCGCAATCAGTACGAGACGTACGGCAGCTTTTTCTGGAACACGCCCAGGACCGGCCGGCTCTACAACCACCCGATGCTGCGAAAATTCTACGTGGAATGGGAGAATTACCCGGCACAGTCCGGCTATCTGCCGCTGCAAATCGAGAAGCCGAGACGGATCTGGGTGTTCTTCTTCGGTCCCGCCCTCACTGTGTCGCTTTTCGGACTGTGGCGAAGCTGGCGCAGCCGCCGGCTTCTATTGCCATGGATCGTGCTAGGCGCCTTCACCGCCGCGCATCTTTTGGTTCAATGGCAACTGATTCCGCATTATGCCGGTCCTATCACCGCCGTTTTATATTTGCTGATGGTTGAGGGGTTTCGCGGGCTCTCGATCTGGCGCCGCCGCCGGCAAGGCGCCGGCATCCATTGGGTGCGTGCCGCCGTGGCTGCCGTGGCCGTAATGGCTCTGTTCCGCTCCGTTGCGCCTTCGCTCGGCGTCAACGTCTACCGCGAGTACACGCTGCCCTGGTACAGCTACGGGCTGCATGCAAACTTCCACCGGCTGAAGATCGAGGAACGGTTAACAGGGATGCAGGGCAAACATCTGGTGCTGGTGAGCTACGGCCCCGAACATAATACGGCGCAGGAGTGGGTATACAACCGGGCCGATATCGACGGCGCTCCCGTTGTATGGGCCCGCCATGTTGCGGATCCGAGCCGGTTGATTGCGTTGCTACAGTATTTTCGTGAGCGGCGAGTCTGGATCATCTACCCGGACTCGAATCCGGGCCAGCTCACGGATTATCGTGGAGGATTGTGATGAAAGACTATAATCGGCTTGCCGCGGCCTGCGGCATCGAATGGACCGGCGAGCAAAGCGAGCGTCAGTGCGCCGTTCTGGAGTCGCTTGAAGCCGCCTTTGAAGACTTGAAACGGCGCATTCCGCACGACATGGAGCCAGCGCCCGTTTTTATCCCCCTTCTGAATCGGGAGCCGGGTCAATGAGGACCATACTCGAAGCGGCGGATGCATTGCGAGCGGGAAGCGTGTCGAGTGTCGAGCTGACGCGCCAGTGCCTGGGGCGGATCGAAAAAACACAACCGGCGCTGAATTGCTTTATCACGGTTACCGCGCATGAGGCTCTGGCCGAGGCGGAGGCTCGCGACGCGGAGCTGCGCGGCGGCGTTGACCGCGGGCGGCTGCATGGGATTCCCATCGCGCTGAAGGATGTATTTGAGACCCGTGGCATTCTCACTACGTGCGGCTCGAGACTCTTCGCCGGACATGTCTCCTCGCGCGATGCCGCTGTCACCGAACGGCTGAGAGAAGCCGGCGCGGTGATGCTTGGCAAGACGAACATGCACGAGTTGGCCTATGGAATCACGTCCTCGAACCCGCATTATGGGCCGGTGCGCAATCCGTGGGACACCAGCCGCGTGCCCGGGGGATCGAGCGGCGGGTCCGGCGCGGCCGTGGCGGCCGATCTCTGCTACATGGCGATGGGCAGCGATACCGGCGGCTCGATTCGCATACCTGCCGCCTTTTGCGGCACGGTTGGACTGAAGCCGACCTACGGCCGTGTCAGCCGTTACGGCGTCATGCCGCTTGATTTCACGCTCGATCACATGGGGCCGCTGACACGTTCCGTGCGCGACGCGGCGCTGGTGCTCGAAGTGCTCGCGGGCCACGATGCGCGCGATCACACATCGAGTGCGGAACCGGTGGGACCGTATCTGCCGCCGCGGCAGATCTCGCTGGCCGGAGTGCGTATAGGACTCCCGGAGAATTTCTACTTCGACCGCATTGACACTGGTATCGAAAAGGCAGTCCGGCAGGTGGCCGCGACGGCGGCGGAGCTGGGCGCTGAGATCATCCCGGTTCGCGTGCCCGACATCGCCGGTTTGAACATCGTCGGCCGTGTGATTCTGCTGGCCGAGGCGTCGGCAACCATGGAGCCGTACCTTTCGCGCCGCTCCGATTTTGGCGCCGACGTACTTTCGATGTTCGATCAGGGGAGGCTGATCGGCGCTACAGACTACGTGCAAGCCCAGCGGCTGCGGCGGGTCTTCCAATCGGAATTCGCC
>Ga0187893_10006005_pt1 | contig 21154 bp, 17 predicted proteins | sample MA1701074metaG_FD_139574 | JGI IMG/M metagenome (GOLD analysis project Ga0187893, IMG submission 139574) | White microbial mat communities from a basaltic lava cave in the Kipuka Kanohina Cave System on the Island of Hawaii, USA - MA170107-4 metaG ...
AAGTCAGAAACTGGGACAGTCACCGATCGGTCTCGTCGTTGATCTTGCGAAAAGTCTGTTTCTGTTTTTCTTTTCCAGCCTCAGGGTGAAGTTTGCGCTGTTGACTTCGGGGGGCCTTATAAGTGTTGGGCGGCAGGCCGCTCAGTTCGAGGCGCCACGCACCGCCCAAGCGCGCGCCCGAAGTTGAATGCGCTCATCGCTTCGGACGCGAAGGCGTCGCCTGAGCCGCTCTCTCAGGAAGTCACGGCTTGACGGATCCAGCGACGCTACGTAGGTCGGAGCTGGCCCAGTACTGCGGAGAAAGGGTGTCCAGTACTCCTCGAAGGTGGCAAAGTCGGTCGCGATCTCCAGGGGGCCCGTTTTCACCTGCTCAAGCCCCGCCGCAAGAAAAAGCGAGGCCAGTGCCTGTGAGCGACAAAGCGGAAAACGCCGGCCTTCATCGAAGCCCGCTGCGCGAGGATCCGACGCGACCGCTTCGTCCCAGAAGCACCGCAGGAATTCCATCCCTTCCGCGTAATCCCAAACGTAGGCCGCAACGGTGCCTCCCGGACGAAGACGTTCTCGGATTGCCGCCATGGACCGTCCAGGATCCGGTAGGAAGTTCAGGACAAGTCCTGACACGACAGTATCGAATCCGCCGTCTCGCCGTGGAAGGGCTTCGGCTCCTGCGACGACGAACGATGCCCGGGCATCCGAGAGATTCTCTCGTGCGTGCTCGATAAACGGCTCTGAGGGATCGGAGGCGACGACCGAAGCTGGCTCGCAGAGATCACAAATCGAAGACGTGAGCCCTCCCGTACCGCATCCAACCTCAAGCCAATGAGCGGAGGGTTTCGGACGCAGCCACTCGATGAACAGCCTGGCGAGAGGCCGACTCCAGCGGCCCATGTACGCTTCATACGCGTCGCCGGCTACCCACCTGTCTCCCGTCGCATCCGTCATGGGATCCTCTCCTGTCCACCCAACGGCTTGCGATCGGGCGTGAGCAATGATTCTTGTCAAGAGGCACAGCCTCATACCTCCGGTGCATCGCTTTGTTTGGCCAGTGGCGGCTGATTCAGCTTGCCATTACTACGGGGTACTCCGGAGTAACGGCTTCTGCACATATTCTGATGGCAGGGAAATAATCGGATCATCTAATTGGACATGTGCTCGCCGGCGACCGACGATGCGGACGTAGCCGATGTAGTCACCCCGATCCGATTCCACGGCTTCAAGCTCAACGAGATTGTCGGGGGCAACTAGCCTCTGCCATTCTATCCAGAGTTGCCATCCATCCGGCAAGGTATCTGCCAGCTCGATATCCATAATCCCGGTCCGTTCCCAATGGCGACGCCACCACGCCGCTGAGTGCAGACACCACATACCTGGTTCCCGTCCCCACCACGCTTTCAAATGATCGGGAAGCGGCCCTTCGATCTCGCGAGTCATTCCGGCCCCGGCAATTGCGATGACACCGCCTTGCTTCACGAACCGAGCCAAATAATTCAAATAATGGTCGTCCGTCCCGTAGTATGGGAATGAGTCTATCGAGACAATGGCGTCAAAAAAGTCGCTTGCGAAGGGCAGCGACCGAGCGTCAGCGTGGATCGGGTAAACGCTCGCCTCGACACCGGCGTCTCGAATTCTGCAAAGATTTTCTGATGTGCTGAACCAGAGGTCCGTGGCCCATACGTTTACGTTGAATTCGCGGCACAGGAATATCGACGACGATGCCAGCCCGCAGCCGAGGTCCAGAACCCTCATTCCAGACTCAAGGTTCAGGGCTGATCCCAGCCACTCTGTCAGCCAAAGGGAATTGGCACCTCCGCTAACGCTGGCCATGATCCACTCGGGATGATACGCCGATGAGCGGGGGAACTTCGGAGAGACAAACCGTTCGTCCATGTTGATTGGCTCCAGGCTCTCGGCCTAACGGATCAGGGTTCAGCCGCTGGAAGATGTTTTTGGCGGTGAGTCGGCTGATGCCTGCGTTAGACTCCTTAGGCTTATTCATTGCATTGCTTAGACCGGAATCTCTCATCCTCGGTTTAGCTGTGACAGCCGGCACACCCTATTCGAGCCCCATTCGCTTGACGACAGCCTTGAAGCGCGGCTCCGAACGAAGATTGTCCAACCGCGCATCGACTCTTATCCAGACCAAAAGCGTCGACCGATCCTCATAACCTTTTTCCAGCCAGTTAAGCGCATCATCTTTGTCGCCTAGGCTGGCGTAAATCAGCGCCAGAGTGTATGGCGCAACGTATCGTTGTCGGGACAATTCCCGCAAGTTGGCGATTTCTTTAAGCGCCTCTTTTCTTCTGCCTGCTAAGGCGTAAGACTGTCCTAAGTCTCCGGAGTAGCTGTAGGGCGGCAGCGTCAGCTTCTGGAATTCGGCGATAGCCTGCTCGTGCATTCCCTTCTGGAGATAGGCGCGACCGAGCAAACTGCGCGCAAGATCAATGCTTGGGTTTATCTCCAGGACCCTTTTAAGCTGATCCACAGCCTCGTCATAGCGACGCGCTTGGTAGAGGATGTGGCCAACATTGAGGTGAATGAACAGCGAAGATGGCTCCAGCTCTTGCGCCCGCCGGATTTCGGCAAGGCCTGAATCGAAACGCCCCATCATCGTTAGATAGAGGGCATAAAAAAGACGCGTGTTCGCATAGTTCGGATTCAACTCAATGGCTTGCTGGTATTCTCTCTCCGCGCCTCTCCAGTCGTAATCGTGCTGCACTTTTATATGGCCCAGCGCGGCGTGAGCTTCGGCCAGCAACTCGTCAATCTGCAGTGCCTTCAACGCCGCCGCTTTTGACTTCGGGAAAGCTTCTTTAGGCGGCCAATGAAGGACTCCGAGGAGGGCGTAGGTATCAGCCAATCCGGCATAGGCCAGCGCATATTTTGGGTCTTTTTCAATCGCCTGGCCAAAGTATTCCATGGCTTTTTTCAGCCCTTCTTCCGTCCTTTTTTCCCAGTAAAACCGCCCGTTGATATAAAGCTGATAGGAATCGGCGTTCTCTGTGTAGTGTTTTGTCAATCGCCTCTGCTCATCGCCTGTCAGCGTTAGCGCGAGAGCGGATACGACTTTCTCGGAGATCGAGTCCTGTACGGAGAAAACGTCCGTGAACTTTTCATCGAATTGTTCCGCCCACAGTTGCCTGCCGTCGCGGACGCTGATGAGGCGCGCGGTAACTCTGATGCGGTCGCCCCATCTTTGAATTTGGCTGTCGAGTACAGATTCGACGCCTAGCTCCCGTCCGGCCGCCATCGGGTCCTGATCCAACCCGCTAAATCTGCGCACTGAGCTGATGGGTCGCACTTTGATTTCTCTGAGGTTGCTGAGCCTGACGATTAACGTGTCGGCCATGCCCATCTCCAAAGACTCATCTCGGCTTTCTGTCACCAAAGGCTTGCATGGCAGCACCGCGATTGACCTGACCTGCGAAGCAGAACGTATCGGCGTGGGACCGGAGGGCGCCGTGGTGGTCTTCCGGGCTGGCCAGAGGAAATAGGCTGCGGATCCCAATCCGACAATTATTGTCCCGGCAAGCAGGATGAGCCGCAGGTTGTTCTTAGGGCTGTCGATGGATTGATACGCTTGAGAAGCCGTCTTTCCGCTTTCACTCTCGTCCATCGGCTCTGACGCTGCAGCCTTCTTCACGGCAGCAACAAATCGGTAGCCGCGTCCCGGCACGGTCGCAATATAGCGGTTCTCGCCCCGGCTTTCTCCAAGCGCCCGGCGCAACGCTGAGATGCTTTGGTTGAGATTGTTCTCTTCCACGATGGTGTCTGGCCAAATCGCCTGCATCATCTCATCTTTGTCCCGAACCTGGCCGTGATGCTCGACCAGATACAGCAAGGTGTCAAAGACCTTGGGTGTGAGCGGAATGGACTCGCCCTTGCGGCTGAGCAGGAGGCGCCTGGCGGCATCGATGCGGAAGTCGCCGAATTCATAAGTGCTCGGTAGAAGCTTGTTCATAACCGATTTCAGAAATTTTCAGAACTTTTCAGGCACATTCTAAAGACTTTCAGAGCCTCCTGGGAAGAGCATAGCCCCGCACTGCCGTCAATTTGGCAGGAATTCTGAGATCAGAAACGGAGACAATCATGAAAGTGAAGCTACCCTTGAGCGCCATTTCAGTCGTGGTCTTAACGCCCATGTTCGTTCTGGCCGCCGTACAGATTTCTGGTTCCGGGCAAGACGCACGAAGCCTGAACTCTGAGCAATGGCAACACGGCAAAGCTGGAAGAATAGAGGGTACGTGGCGCGTAGAGTCGACGCTTCGTGACTGTCAAACTGGCGCAGCCTTGGCAACCGCGCCAATTCTGAATACGTTTCTAGCTGGAGGCTCAATGCTGTCACAAGCCTCCACCAGCCCGGCGCTGCTCAGCCCCGGCCATGGCGTATGGAATCACGTTGGCGGGCGTAGATTCACGAATACCGTAGTGCTATTCCAGTTTAACCCGGCAAACGGGATGTATGCCGGGACAGTGACGGTCAAACGAAACATCGACTTGGATTGGAACTCTGATGAATTCACCTCTACGGATGTTGGTGAAGCGGCTGATCCGAATGGCAACGTCATAGGAAAACGATGCGCCACTTCGGCAGGGCGACGTCTCGAATAGTCGGCTGGCTGCCGTGAGTTCTACTTGTGGGGCGGAAAAACGGGGCTAGATAGGCGCTGGCTGCCGTTTTCCAGCGCTCTCTGATTAGGCATTGCTGACTGGCATGTTTTTACACGCGAGAAAGGAATGAGGAATGAGTATGGTTTCAAACCGCACCCTGGGGCTGATCGTGATCGCGAGCGTTGGCTATGTCGTTCTCGTAATCTTTGCCATGCATTTCCTCCGGCCGGAGCTTAGTCCTCTCAGAGTGCCGCTGAGCGCCTACGTGTTAGGCGCTTATGGCTCTCTGATGGCCACAGTCCCCTTCGTGTGGTGCGCCGCTTGGCTGGGAGTAAGCTATGGCCTCGTGACGACCTTACCTCGCACGCGCCTTAACAGCATCGCCTTCGTCGTCGCCCTTGTCGTTTGCGTGGGCTTTTTTGTTGCAGGTAGCTTTCCGATGGATTTTCCGCCACCGGCGCGGACTATATCAGGCCGCTTGCACCTCATGGCTGGCATCTTCACGTTTCCCGCAATGGCCCTTGCGTCGAGCCTGTTCTCGCTGAGCATCAGACGTGGTGGCGATTGGGAAAGAGTATCAACGGTGACTTCGGCGCTCTCGGTTGGCATTATTGCCGCGTATGTTCTGATGGTGTGCTCGATACTTGTTCTAGGCTTTGGCGGTTACGCGCAGCGCTTGCTGGCGGCGCTACTTTTTGGCTGGATGAGCGTGGTCGGATTTCATCTGCGCCGCACCTCACGTGCTACTTGAGAGACCTGTTTCTATTTCGTATTCAGCGGGCGCTCGTGGCATTAGTTCACAGCAGACCCAAGGACACGAGAGCGCCACGTTTTTACCATCACGCCCCGTGTTCTTGGGTCAAATGCTATTTGGTGCCGCCTGCGGCAGCGCCTTGCCTGGCGATCCTTCAGACCTATCAATAAACTTGCTTACCGACCCCACTCAAGACCGCCGACGCGCGCGTGGCCATAAATAAGATCTCCTCTCCGCGCCCAGCCACGACGAGATTTAAGAGTGAGTGGCGGCCCCGCGACACTCGGAAAACCCATCTGTCCTGTCTAGTCATCATTAAGGCTTTAGGTACCTGTGGTCAAATGCCCGCAACCGAATTCAGCCCAGCCTGCCTGCAAGCCTCTCAGCTGACCGCCGTCGTCTTTTGAGCGCGAAAGCAGGGAAGCGGGCGAAAGAATACAGAAGGGGGAATAAAGTGAAGGTTCATGGCACGACCAGAACTCACTGGCCACTTGCGCTCATTGCCACATAGGCCCCATCGCCAGTTCTTTCTCCGGCGTTGGCGCCATCATTGATGACAGCGTAAGCAATGAACGGGTTCACACCAGAGGTCCGGGTCAACCGGGCATAGGCGTGCGGTGTGCCCGGTGCGTACCGGGCCAGCAGGACGTTCATCTGCATCCAGCGCTGCGGACCCACCATGACTCCATCCACTGTGCTGACCTTGGTTCCGGAGTTCCCATCGAAGATTTCAATCCGGAAGGTATTCGCGGTTTGACTCACTTCTCCGGTGTTGACCAAAGCAAGATTCGTGCGGTTTTCTGCATCCTGACGCAGGCCGTAGAACCAGCCGACGCCCGTGGAAGCTGTTCCGTAGGGGACAGCCGGATAGAACAAGCCATACTGTCCGCCACCCCCGCGGCTGCCGTTCGTGCTCCAAGAAACACCCCGCGGGCGTCTCCACTCGAGACCGTCGCAAACAAAGCCCCCACTGTAGAAGTGTCGGCCGGAGGCAGGCCGGCAACGTTGTGCTCTCGCAGGTACTGAACGATGTGGGGCAGAATGAACTGCTGGCCTGGGTTTAAAGTCATTTGGAACTGAGCTGTCGAGTTGGGCATCTGAACCGAGTCTGACACCACAGCAAGCCGCAGCGTTTTGGCAACGGCAGACCAGTTGCTCAACACGAGTTCGGTGGAGAAAGCTCCGGAATCAACGATCACGGGCAAAGTGAATCCGCTGCGACCGGCCAGAGAGCTCTCCAAAACAGGAGGCACGAAGGATCCGTCGGAGTTCACCTGATCGTTGATGACACCGTAAGCGTAGTAAGGCGCCCGGCCGCTAACGCGTTCCACCCGGAGATATCCGTTAGAGAGCCCGTACAGTCCCAGGATTCCTGAGATTTGCTTGAATCCCCCAGGTGCCAGCGTCTCGTCGGGCAGCCGTTGGGAAACAGGCGAATCACCTGAGAACACTGTGAGCCGGAGCACCACAGTGCCGTCTTGCGCCGAGCCGGCGTTTTGAATGGCGACATTCGAACGATCGGTCGTGTTCTGGCGCAGTCCGCAAAGGTAAGCCGGCCCCGTGAGCGCCTGCGACACCGGAATACCTGCGTACGCCAGGCCCGCTCTGCCGCCCGACACGCGCGACGTGGTTCGCACCGTGACAGCAGCCTCGGATGCAGCGGAAATCCCGCTAAATCGCACCGAGAGGGTCCCTCCTCGGTTGCCGCTGGCAGGAATAGGGAGGCCCCTGGCCCGCAAATATTCGATGGCGTCGGGATAGATCATCTGCTGGCCAGCCAGCAATGTGTCTGTCGTGGTTCCGGTGCCATCCCCAAAAGCAGCGGTATACGTGAGTTCCAGCAGGGCTGGATTGGTTCCTCGGTTTGTCAGCGTCAGTTCAGAGTTGAAAAAAGAATTGCTGGCACCAGCCGACGAGAGAATGATGGGCACAAACAACGTCTCTGACACGCTGCCCGTCGTCCCCGCGGCCTGAGTCACCGGAAAGGCTTTCCCACCAATGGTCATTGACCCAGAACGCTGGCTCCTCACCGAATTTGCAGCCACGCGATAGTTCACAGTCCCGTTTCCACTGCCGTTGACGCCAGAGGTGATGGTGATCCAGTTCGCGTTGCTCTGGGCGGTCCAGCTCGCGCTTGCAGAGGCGGTCACTGTCACGCTCCCGTCGCCGCCCGCAGCAGGGAAGGATTGGCTTGGGGGCGAAAGGGTCACTGAGGGAACTCGTGTGAAGTCTGCTTGAGATTGGATGGTGCAAACGAACTGGACTGTTACGCCGTCTTCTGTCCCTGATCCCTCCAGCGTTCCCGTCCCAAGTAAAGTGAACATATTGGACATGACCTGTCCGGCCGCCTCGAAGACGTTCTTCGTCAGAGTAAGCTCTGGCGAAGGAATGGCAGCCAGGCCGCGGACCGTCAATCGGTCTCCAACAATCCGGCCCGTGCGCTCTCCACCCTGGATTCCGGGGTTGTAGCGCACGGCGCAGCCTCCGGGATCCTGGAACATCGTGACTCGCGCCGAGCCGCTGAAAGGCTCGCTGTCGGTCTCGCTTTCCCCTTCAGCGGTGAACGTACAGGTGAGCGTTCCCCTCTCGTTCACCTGCCAGTCGCCGGCAATGTTGACGCACTCTTCCCCATCGCACTTGCTCTTCGGCGAATAGACGAGGGCACAGGCCAGCAAAACCAGCGACAAAAGGGCTGGCTTGCGAAGCCGCAGGGTTGGGTTCTTCAGGAAGGAAAGGACTGGCTGAGATCGACTGACACTCTGGGAACTGCTAGCGGAGCCCACAGAACGATGAATTCGGGCTCCCCTCGGCCACATGCTTTGCTCGGCTCTTTCGGTATTCTCACCGGCTGAAACCAATCGTATTCTCAACATTGGCTGTCCTCCCTCATGCTTTCCGCTTTCAACTCCAATAGCGGAAACTGGGGCGGAAACAGACCGTTTTTCCTGGGCGCTCAAGAAACGGCAAACTTTGAGGAATTGGGCGTATCCGCCTCTTGAGCTTCGCGACACCATTCCACTGTAGCGGAGAATCGGTGGGCGAGCACGTCCCACGCTTCTCACAGCTTCACTCATGTTCTTGGGAGGGGAGCTTGAGTCCGTTTGCTCGCGTGACGCTTTACCGAAGCGTGTCGCTAGGTCGGATCATATTGATGCCACAGTTGGCGGTTGCTGGTGCTAACCTGCGAGCGATCAACCGGGCCAAACAGCCGAGGCATTAGCAATCTGAGATCAAGGCAAGTCTGCCAGGAGGCCTCCTGGACACAAACGTTTTGCGCGTGTTGTTTACTTGAAAAGCCGTCATGCAGAACCCGGCATACCGGCGCCGACTCGGAGGCTCTCCTGGGGAACGGCTCTGAAAACCCCGAGAATTCGTTCTTCCGGAGCATGGCGCGCCAGGTCTGATAGATCATTGCTGGGAGCTACACTGGCAGTCCGAAACATTTCTACTGTACCTTTACGGGTCCCATCGCTTCCTTCATGGTCCGGAATGCCAGCGTGTCCACTTTCGCACTCGGGAATTCAACCTTCGGGTACTGCTTCTGAATTTGAACGGTCAGAAAGCTGCCGCGAAGCACGGGAGAATTGTGGCTGGAGAAGATCTTGCTGGTCGAACGCATGGAGTAACGGTCAATCATAGTCCTACTAAACGCAGGACCCTCCCGCGGGTCATAACCCAATTCGATCATGTTCTGCAGTGCAATGCGGTCGGCCTGGTCCTCCAGTCGCCGTGAGTAACCGTTGACGAGCGCTTCCAATCCGATTGCACCCAGGAAATTGCTCAGGTTACCGACAAAGTACGATCCGGCAATCGCCGCCATCGTGATCAAAACGCGCTTGGTTCTTGTTTCGGTAGTGTGACGCCACTGATGAGCCTGCAGCACATGGGCAATCTCGTGACTGAGGACGAACGCGAGTTGGGCCTCGTTCTGCGTTGCTCCTAGCAGGCCGGTATTTACCAGGACGGTTCCGTCTGAAAAGGCCGCTGCATTGATTCCGGAATCCTCAATGACGAAAAACCGGAACTCAAGGCCAACCCTCGCGCCACCCACACCTGCGGGCAGCAAGGAGAATGCGAGATCGCGAACATAATCTTGGACTTCAGGGACCGGGAACAACTTAATTCTCCCCTGGATCTTGTCACCCTTTCGAAACTCGACAATATCAGTGGATGTCTTCGGATCTCGACCGCGTGCGATGCGAATCGAGTGAGGAATTTCGTACGCGTCGGGCGGTGCGGGTACGCTGAGTTCGAGACTCTGGACAGCAATTGTGCCGTCGGGTTGTCGCAGTCCCTCATATTCCACTCGATAGCCAAGAAGACGCTCCTCGGGAGCCGCGGATTTCGAGCCAGGGACCGAAGCAGGAAGGGGAGGTGCCGACCAGGAGCGCCGGGACTGCGGGCTGATACGGAGTGATTCGCCATCGATCTTGAGTTGAGCGGCAGCCCCCTGACCTACCTTTTCCGCGTCGGCGGGGATGTGCATGATGTAGGCCTTTTCCCTAATGACCTTGTCACTGACCGATAGATCGACCGAGACCTTGTCGGCGCGAAAATCGTGTTTCCCGGCCCATACCCCTTCGGCTTCGACAAGCATGCCAATCTCGAGCTCGCTGGGCACGGTAACGCCTTTTTCATCAAGGCCATTCCATTCCAGCTGAATGCCGGGCCCAAGACGAACGACGTCATCAAGAATCAGTACCTTGTCGGTGCCGTCGCGGGCTGTGATGTAGCCTCGTAGTTTGACCTTGTCGATCGCAGATGCTGGATCAGGCAATAATAATAGCCAAGCCAGCGGGAATAGGAATGCTGTCGTGTAGAAAAAACGAGTGAACATGGCATCTCTCCTTCGATTCGCTGCATGACCCAGTGACGTCACAGCCTGAACAAGTGACATAGCAGCACAGCAGGCCCGAAAAGCGAGGTTGTGTTGTCTTTGGAGCGCAGGGACTTCACTTCAGCTTCAGTCCTTCCTTCATCTCCTTCACGATTTTTTTGGCCAGTGAGCGCGCCAACAGCTTTTCATTCATCCGGCTTGAAGTTTTCACCTGCAAATCTCGATCAAGCAGTTTTTCCCGGTTGCTCCGCCGATGAGCTGTGAAGCTCGCCTTCAAGCTGCGTCGTCCCGATCCAAATCCGATGAGCGATTCCTTGATCACGCTACCCTTCTTGAAGTGCACCAGCGAACCTTCGACGACCACCGACTGGGCCTCGGAGGCACTGTCGACGACCTCACCCTCACTTAGAATCTCCTTGAACAGTTTTGCCTTCTGAAGTTCTGCCCTCAGGGCTGCATACAGGAAATCTGGAAATTCCGGCGAGACCTCCACACCCTCGGCCCTTGTGAATTTCTTGCACTCTACCGACTGGTAGGAATCTCGCCCCAAACACGGCACGGCAAACAAGCAGAGAGCTGCGAACGCGATCGCGCGATTCATACGTCTTTTCCTCCTTGTGAGTTGTTGTGGTGAAATCCGTGTCATTCTCCAAGCTCCTTAACAGTGTCGCGCAGCTTTGTCCCGCGCAAGAAGTTGCGGAGCGACTCCGACAGTGCCGTCTCCAGGTTCTCTTTGACGTTCGCCAGAATATTCTTTTTGCGGACTGCCGTGCCCTGAATCGAAGTGCCAAAACCTGGGACCTCAACAGACTTGCCGGTCTTAGGATTCTTGACCAGAACGGTCAGCTCGACTTTGCCGTAGAACTCCATACCGGAGCCCTCGCCAAGTCCGAAATGAAATACATAGATGCTCAGGATGAAGTCAGCTGATTCCTGGTCGGAGGCCAGGGCACCACCAGCCGTCAGCGATTGCTCCATGGCCTCCTGGACTATCGCCTTGGGTTCCCGGTCGAGGTAAATGCCGCCGCGAGGCCGCAAGACCAAAATGGGCTGAGGGTTGCCGCTGCGATCCACGACGCTCCCAATGTAGAACTTTACCGGTTTTGAAAGAGTTTGCAGCCGAACCGGTTCCGCCAACTTGATTGCGATGGTATTCGCAGCGGTCTGCTTGGGGTCCTTCTGAGCGGCTGATGGCGCGGTTGCCAGAAGACAGACGCCTGCGAGAAGACCTAGTCTTATCAAATAAAGGGGAATGGTTTTCATAGTCGCAACATAGGGTTTTACGTGGAAAGTTGACCTATCTCAAGAACGCAGTCGCTGTGCTTTTCAGGCACTATGGGTGAGTAGCCGGGGGCGATTTAAGCCATCGCCATCTCTTTCACCCGTGAACATGCTTCTTTGCTTCATCCGATTCGTACTCGACTTTCTTGCCGCTCCGCGCTTCAAGGATCGCGATCATGGATTTTGCTCTGCCTTTGGCGATTTCCAGCACGGCACCTTGAGGCTTGCCATCTTTGTCGGTATAGCCAATAGTCAGAAAGTGCTTCCGCTTCTTTGAAAACAACGCCACCCAAGTCACCGCAATGGCCACGCCGACCCGACGGCCAGCCTTCTGTCCATATTCCAACGACGTGATTGACTTGTAGGGAATCTCAAACCCGCCCTTGTCGGAAGTGAAGGTAAACTTCTCTTCGTCTTTCGCGTTAACCCGTCCCTCGGTACCCTCAGGCACACCGGCAACTGTGCCGCCCACGTACATCACCTCTTCGCCGGTGACTTTGGCGGGAAGAGCGCCCTCGAAAAGCCAGATCAAAACCATGCAGCAGGCAACGTTCTTGCGTGTTCGCATCATCTCCTCCGGTCACAAAATAAGCAATGTAGAGCCTGGCGCGCGGACAAAGGGACGTGCTTTCTCAGTTTCCAAGGTTTTTCTTTGCTTCGTCTGACTCGTACTCCACTTGCTTGCCTGACCGGGTCTCCAGTGTTGAAAGAGCGGCACGAACCTTGCCCTTTGCCAACTCCAACACGGCCCCTTGCTGCTTTCCCTGTTCGTCTGTGAAACCGATGGTGACGTAATGTTTCCTCTTCTTTGAAAGGAGGAATAGCGGACTGACTGCAACCGCCATCCCAATGCGACGGCCGGCTTTTTGACCGTATTCCAGGGACGTGATCTTGTCGTACGGGATTGTGACCTCTCCTTTCTTCCAAGCGAACTTGGCCACTTTCTCTTGGCTCGTATCGAGTCGGCCTTCTGTCTTCTCGGGAATCGCAACTAGTGTACCCCCGATGTACTTGGCCTCATCCCCGCGAACCGCCGCCCACACGCAGACGTGACAAGCCATCGCGAACAGAAGAGACAGCGCTGTTGCTCGTCTCATGATCTACCTCCTCCTGATGTAGTTTTCCTGACGACTAGAGAAAGTCTCCACAGAGATGGCCCGTGCGACCACTGAGGAGTACGACAGCCTCAGATCCGGATGTGAGCTTGAAGCCGATTGGCGCCGAGAAAATACTTGGCACTCTATTCCTAACCGGCCTCAGAAGCAATGGGGCGAATCGGAAACCCGGCCGCAGGTTCCAGCTAGTCCTCGGTGCCAAATTCCCATGGACCTTGGCCTGGATGTCTGCATGGGCTAGCAGGATCTGGTGTCATTTTGTAGCGCAGACCCTGCCTCTCCGAGGTCTGCGGCTCTGCCGTTCGTCAGGCTCGTCTCTCTTAAGGCCTCAGACCTGAGCAAAACTCAGGTGCGCTTCAGGGCAGCACGGCTGCACGGCTATAGGGTACAGACTGGAAGTGCCACTGGCTGGCCCAGCTCACTTCCAATAGCGTGAAACCGGGGAGAATCAGCCCACTGTCCAGGCCGTAATGTCAGGAGGTGTGGACACCCTTCCAAACTCACGGGGCCACTTACTCGGACATGGGAACCCCTTCGAAATACCCTCCGGTTCTTTGGTTACTGTAGACCCGTGAGACGGCCAGCAGGGGTTTGTTATCTTGTGAGACGATCTCTAACGGGCCGAACGTCCCTGCCAGGTTCAGGCTGGATCGAATGTCCGCCTCGCTTAGCAGCCCCTGCGGAGGAACTGTCACCGACTGGGTCGCCTGAATGTTGCCCTCGTTGTCCCGCGCCGTGATCTGAACCGATGTGGGTGTGCTTGACAGGTTCACAATCGCCAGCGTCGACTTGAAGTTCCCCGCACTCGTCGTTGACGGAATCAGCAGCTTGGTAGCCGTGCTCGGCTTGCCCACCAACAGGCTTGGGTCCTGGGTCAGGTTGTCGATCTGCGACGTCCAGGCCACTATCGGCTGATCGGATTCCAGCCGCAGGGTCCCTTCCTCTCCTGTCACCTCTCCCTTGCCCAGCAGCTGCCGGTTGATGTCGTTGATCTGTTTCAGCCCGTTGGGCGCTGCCGTCTCTGTCAGGCTGCCCTTCACCAACCCGTCTTTCCCCACAAGACTTACTGTCACATTGGCCGGCGTCGTGCCCGGATTGTTGATCCCCAGATTGGTCCGGAAGTCGGTCGTATCCACCGCGTACGGCAGCACCAGCGTCTTGGCCGCTCGGGCCAGGTCCGCACCTTCCAAGTACGCACTCGTGTATTCCTTCGTGAAGATCCGTTCCGTCGCCAGCAGCTTCAACCCCGAACTGCCTTCGATTTCGATCGGCCCAAACACGTCACTCAGGCCTGCCGCCCGATAGAAGTCCCCAAAATAGAAGTAGCCCCGCGCTGCAATCGGCTGGCTCGACACTTGCAACCGCAGGGTCCCGGTTACCTCGCGCGCCCGGATCGCCACCGTCCCGTCTGTCCCGCTCGTGTTGATCACAATCAGGCTCGTCAGAAACCGGCTGGTAGACACCGACGACGGCAGCAAGATCCGGTTGGTGGCGCCTCTCTCTTCGCGGCCAATCTCCATGCTCGGGTCCAAAGAGACGTTGTCTATCTGGGAGGCCCAGGCCCCGATGTTCTGCTCCGACTCCACAATCAAGTACCCCTCGCGTCCCGTCACATCGCCGGCCCCTTCCAACTCTCGAATCACATGGCCGATCTGTTTCATCCCTCGCGCCGGCACCGTCGTTTGTTTCTGCGTCACCAGCAACCCATTGGGATCGACCAGCAGCAGGTTCACCGTGGCCGTGCTGTCGCTCAGGTTGTTAATCCCCATGTTGGTGCGAAAGTCCAGATTGTCGACCACAAAGGGAATTTGCAGTCGGTTGTAAGGCATCCCGCCGGAAGAGACAGCTACGGCCGGCACAGGCGGCAGGGTTTTGTAGGCATAGCCACCAGGCAGAGTTGCGGAACCATTCGACTGCACGACCCGGACGTCCACGTTGCCAGCTGGATTGAGCGGGGTAGTCACTTCCAGCCGGGTGCGGTCGACAAACACCACCTGGCCCACCGGCACGCCACCAAAGAACACACCTTCTCCCGGCACCTGTTTGAACACCGGTGGACCTTCATCCTCCAACTGTAGTTCTGGCGGTGCGGTTAAGGGATTGATCACTGCCGTTGTCCCGAGTTCGGGTCTGAAGTGATCCCCCAGGATCGTGACCCTGGTGTTTCCGAGCGTGGCTCCCGAGGGTGGCAGCAAGCGGGTGATCACCGGCTGCTGAGTGTCGGCGGTGATGCTGAAGGCCAACGCGTTGGACGTCATCCCGCTTTGCACGACCGTAACCTGCGCCGGGCCGGGCGACAGCACATCGCTGGTGGGAATCCTCGCCTGCAATTGCGTGCTGCTGACATAGGTAGTGGCTCGGGGAGAGCCGTTCCAGTATACTACCGCACCGTTCTGAAAGCCGCTGCCGTTCACCGTCAGTAGAAACTCCGGCTCTGCTGCGAGAACAGAACTCGGGCTCAGACTGGTTAGGGGCAATGATCCTTGCGGCAGGACGGTGAGGGTGAATACCTTGCTGGCGGAAGCCGCAGCACTGTCGGTGACGGTGATGGTGAAGTTGTAGTTTCCGGAGGCTGCGGGCGTTCCGCGGATGGTGCTGGTGGAAGTGTTGAATGCCAATCCTGGCGGCAACGAGCCAGAGGTGACCGACCAGCTGTACGGTGTCGTTCCTCCAGATGCCGCCAACGTCTGGGAGTAAGCCGTGCCTGCAGTACCCGCCGGCAGCGCGGAAAGTGTGGAAATGCTCAAGCCCTCCACGCCGGTGAAAGTCACTTTGCGGATGCGGCTATTGTTTTTGTCGGCGATAAAGAGATTCCCCGCCGCATCTGCGGCAACGGCCACCGGATCGTTGAGCTGAGCGGCGGTGGCTGGACCGCCATCCCCACTGAAACCACCTGTCCCGGTGCCCGCCACCGTTGTGATGATCCCGTTTGGAGTCACTTTCCGGACGCGGTCGTTGCCGTTGTCGGCGATAAAGAAATTCCCCGCTGCATCCACTGCGACGTCCGATGGTTCAGAAAGCCAGGCGCCCGTGGCCGCACCGCCATCCCCACTGAAGCCACGGAGTCCGCTCCCGGCGAAGGTTGTAATGATCCCGCTGGGAGTCACTTTCCGGATGCGGTCGTTGCCGGTGTCAGCGATAAAGAGATTCCCTGCCGCATCCACGGCCACAGCGAGGGGATCGGCGAGCTGAGCGGCAGTGGCAGGCCCACCGTCCCCACCGAAGCCACCTGTTTCTGTGCCCGCCACCGTCGTGATGATCCCGCCGGGAGTCACTCTTCGGATCCGGTCGTTGCCGTTGTCGGCGATAAAAAGATTTCCCACGGCGTCAACGGCCACAGCCACTGGATCAGCGAGCTGAGCAGCGGTGGCCGGACCACCGTCCCCGCTAAAACCAGATGTTCCAGTGCCCGCAACCGTTGTGATGACGCCAGCCGGGGTCACCTTCCGGATACGCTGATTGTCGGCGTCTACGATGAAAAGATTCCCTCCTGAATCTGCTGCAACACGTGGCGGATATCCAAGCTGAGCTGCGGTGGCGGGCCCGCCGTCCCCACTAAAGCCAGATGTTCCAGTGCCGGCAACCGTTGTGATGATTCCAGCCGGGTTCACCTTCCGGATGCGCGAATTGTCGACGTCCGCGATGAAAAGATTCCCTCCTGGATCTGCTGCGACGCCCATTGGTTCATCGAGCCGGGCGGCGGTGGCCGGCCCGCCTTCCCCGCTAGATCCCGAAGTCGGCCCATTACCTGCCACAGTGTCAATAGTGCCGTCTAGTGTGACTTTACGGATCCGCCCGTTCTCGGCAATAAGGAGGTTCCCCGCCGCATCCGCCTCCACACCCCTCGGGGAACGGAGCTGCGCCGCGATGGCGGGACCGCTGTCCCCACTGAAACCAGGGACTCCGTTCCCAGCGAAGGTTGTAATGATCCCGTTTGGAGTCACTCTCCGGATGCGTTCGTTGCCCGTGTCGGCGATCAAGAGATTCCCTGCCGCGTCCACAGCAACGGCCAGTGGATCGTTGAGCCGGGCAGAGGTGGCTGGACCTCCGTCACCAAGATTGGGGCTAGGCTGTCCCCCTCCTGCGACGGTCGTGATAACACCAGCCGGGTTCACCTTACGGATCCTGTGGCTGCCCCTGTCGGCGATAAAGAGATTCCCGGTAGTGTCCACTGCAACACCCCCAGGGCTGAGCAGAGCACCGGTGGCAGGACCACCGTCCCCGATCTCGCCCCCACCGAATCCGCGGCCTGCGATCGTCATAATTAGACCCGCCGACGTCACTCTCCGGATGCGGGCATTGCCTGAGTCGGCGACAAAGAGGTTCCCTGCTGCGTCTACCGCCACACCCTCCGGGGAACTGAGCTGAGCCGCCATGGCCAAACCGCCGTCCCCACTGAAACCACCAGCTCCGGTGCCTGCAACCGTCGTAATGATGCCGCTTGCTGCGATCTTTCGGAGGCGGTGGTTCCGACTGTCGGCAACGAAGAGATTCCCCGCCGCGTCCAGCGCGATACCCTCTGGACTATGGAGCTGGGCATTCGCGGCTGCACCGCCGTCTCCGGCAAAACCGGTTGCTCCAGTGCCGGCTATCACGGTGAGGCTTCCAGCCGATGTGACGCGGTATATTCGGTTCTGCTCCGAGCTGGAGAAATAGAATCCCCCTGCGCGGTCCGGCACGACTGAACTGGTATGACCCATGGCCTGAGTGGTCGCCAGAAAACCACTCACCGGCAAGGGTGGACCCACATATGTCGTGATCGTCGAGGTTTGCGCAAGACCGCTAGTGGCAAACAGTGCCAGCCCCAGGGCACAACCACCGATCGAGCCGAACCGTTTCATCTGAATCTCCGGTTTTCCTCGAGAGAATGAACCTGCCTGCCGCGTCCGGGTGTGCGACACGTCGCCGGGATCGGGTTGTCTCATTCCATTTGAATCAGCCCGCAATTCCCAGAGCCTCGTTCTCAGATCAGGTAAACCAGGCGCCATTGCGCACGCTAGCTGAATGCGCGGTAGAAGGCGCGTTGCACCCGGCATAGGCAGGGCCTTCGCCATGCCCGTGGAGTTTCTACGTTCGCGGGCCAGTCGAGGCACCTTCGTTCCCCTTGACAAGGGGAGCTGTGAAAAATTGAATCGGGACAATCCTAACGGGCCGCCAGATCCGAAAACGCGCGCGGAGCGCGCGTTCCGAGAGTTTCTACATTTGCGTCCCGGTCGAACTTCGTTTGTCCCCCTTGCCAAGGGGGACAAATGTGACGGGTCAGACCAGAGGTCTGGCCCAGCGTCGGTCGCAGACCGCGCGTTCCACGTGGGTGGAGCGGGCGCTCCTGCGCACGCTGATTGCCCGGAGGATCCGATTCTCAATTCTTCACAGCGTCAGGGGAAACAGCCAGACCAAAGGTCTGCCCTTGGCAAGGCCCTTGCCCTGCCTGGTTACTCCATACCAATCCCCTCGAAATACCCTCCAGTCCTTTGGTTGCTGTAGACCCGAGACACAGCCAGGAGCGGTTTGTTGTCCTGCGACACAATCTCCAGTGGGCCGAAGGTCCCTGCCAGGTTCAGGCTGGATCGAATGTCGGTCTCGCTTAGCAGCCCCTGCGGAGGAACTGTCACCGACCGGGTCGCCTGAATGTTGCCCTCGTTGTCCCGCGCTGTGATCTGCACTGAAGTCGGCGTGCTCGACAGATTCACCACCGCCAGCGTCGACTTGAAGTTCCCCGCACTCGTCGTTGACGGAATCAGCAGCTTGGTAGCCGTGCTCGGCTTGCCCACCACCAGGCTTGGGTCCTGGGTCAGGTTGTCGATCTGCGACGTCCAGGCCACTATCGGCTGATCGGATTCCAGCCGCAGGGTTCCTTCTTCTCCCGTCACCTCTCCCTTGCCCAGCAGCTGCCGGTTGATGTCGTTGATCTGTTTCAGCCCGTTTGGCGCAACCGTCTCCGTCAAGCTGCCTTTCACCAACCCATCCTTTGCCACCAGACTTACCATCACGTTTGCCGGTGTCGTGCCCGGATTGTTGATCCCGAGATTGGTCCGGAAGTCGGTCGTATCCACCGCGTACGGCAGCACCAGCGTCTTGGCCGCTCGGGCCAGGTCTACGCCTTCGAAGTAGGCGCTGGTGTTCTCCTGCGTAAAGATCCGCTCGGTGGCCAGCAATTGCAGCCCTTCGCTGCCTTCCACTTCGATCGGCCCAAACACGTCACTCAAGCCTGCCGCCCGGTAGAAGTCTCCAAAATAGAAGTAGCCCCGCGCTGCAATCGGCTGGCTGGAAACCAGCAGCCTGAGGTTGCCAGCTCCGTCTCGAACCCGGATGGCCACGGTGCCTGCCTTCGCACTGGTGTTGATCACGATCAGACTGGTCAGAAACCGGCCGCTCGAGACCGACGACGGCAGCAGGATCCGGTTGGTGGCTCCCGTCTCCTGCCCGCTATTTTCCAGGCTTGGGTCCAGCGACACATTGTCAATCTGGGAGGCCCAGGCGCCGATGCTCTCGGCCGAGTCGAGAATCAAGTACCCCTCTCTGCCCGTTAGTCCTGATGCTTCTTCCAGCTCGCGTATCACGTTGTTGATCTGCCTCATCCCATGGGCGGGCACCGTGACGCTCTTTTGCGTTACCAGCAGACCGTTGTTCTCGGCCAGCAGCAGGTCGACCGCGGCCGGTGTGCTGCCCAGGTTGTTGATCCCCAGGTTGGTGCGGAAGGCCAGGTTGTCGACTACGAAAGGAATCTGGTACCGGCGCTTAGGCAGCTGCAGGGTGGGGACCGGTGGCAATGTTTTATAAGTGTAGGCATTCGGCAGACCCGCCGTACCGTTGGATTGGACCACCTGCACTTCCGTGCTGCCAGAGGGATTGGGCGGCGTGGTCACTTCGAGTTGCGTGCGGTTGACAAAGACGACCTGGCCTACTCGCACGCCTCCAAAGAACACGCCTTCATGCGACGTCCTGACGACACCTCCCAAGCTGTTGCGGTGGAGGACGGTGTCCGACGCGGCCACCGGCAAGCTGCTTTCAGCCTCCATTTGGAACGCCTGGACTCCATTCAACTCTCCCGCAGCGACCTCGATCACCGTACTCTCGGATATCGGGTTGATCACCGGCGTCGTGCCTAGCCCAGGCTTGAAGTGGTCGCCGAGAATAATACACTTGGTATTTCCCAGGGTCGGCCCCGTCGGAGGCAGCACTTGAGTAATGACAGGCGGAGCGTTGTCGACCGTGATAGTAAACGTCAATGCATTGGACGAGACGCCGGCTTGGACGACGGTCACCTGCGCCGTCCCCGAGCTGAAGACATCAGCCGTCAGTATCCTGGCCTGCAGCTGAGTGCCGCTAACATAGGTGGTGGAACGTGGGGAGCTGTTCCACTGCACCACCACACCGCTGGCAAACCCCGCACCCGTCACTGTCAATGCAAAGCTCGGTTCGTTTTCGGCCACCGAGCTGGGGTTCAGGCTGGTGAGCGTGAGACCAGATTGACCCTGACAGATCAAGTTCAAGCTATAGTCGCCGAGGTTGTCGAAACCGGCGTCATAGACCATCAGCGTGTAGGCGCCGGTCGCAGGCAGGGCAAAGCTGCCCGTCGTGCCGTTGCAGTTGTTATAAGTGAGACGTGTGCCGGAGGGATTGTACAGCTCCACGTAGCTGCACAGCGGCGCGGCCAGGCCAACGGCCGTGACGATCACCGCTTCGCCCGCATTGCCGCTGAAGGTGTACACGTCATGCTGTGTTCTATTGGCGAGAGTCCCGGTCCGCGTCTGGGCGCAGCTGATTCCCGTCCCACAACGTCCTGTCGTGAACTGCAGGTTCAGTTCGTAGTTGCCGAGGTTGTCGAAACCGGCGTCATAGACCATCAGCGTGTAGGCGCCGGTCGCAGGCAGGGCAAAGCTGCCCGTCGTGCCGTTGCAGTTGTTATAAGTGAGACGGGTGCCGGAGGGATTGTACAGCTCCACGTAGCTGCACAGCGGCGCGGCCAAGCCAACGGCCGTGACGATTACGGCTTCGCCCGCATTGCCGCTGAAGGTATACACGTCATGCTGCGTTCTATTGGAGAGAGTCCCGGTCCGCGTCTGGGCGCAGCTGATTCCGGTCCCGCAGCGGCCAGTCGTGAACTGCAGGTTCAGTTCGTAGTTGCCGAGGTTGTCGAAACCGGCGTCATAGACCATCAGCGTGTAGGCGCCGGTCGCAGGCAGGGCAAAGCTGCCCGTCGTACCGTTGCAGTTGTTATAAGTGAGACGGGTGCCGGAGGGATTGTACAGCTCCACGTAGCTGCACAGCGGCGCGGCCAGGCCAACGGCCGTGACGATTACGGCTTCGCCCGCATTGCCGCTGAAGGTGTACACGTCATGCTGCGTTCTATTGGCGAGAGTCCCGGTCCGCGTCTGGGCGCAGCTGATTCCGGTCCCGCAGCGGCCAGTCGTGAACTGCAGGTTCAGCTCGTAGTTGCCGAGGTTGTCGAAACCGGCGTCATAGACCATCAGCGTGTAGGCGCCGGTCGCCGGCAGGGCAAAGCTGCCCGTCGTACCGTTGCAGTTGTTATAAGTGAGACGGGTGCCGGAGGGATTG
>Ga0187893_10006006_pt1 | contig 21154 bp, 19 predicted proteins | sample MA1701074metaG_FD_139574 | JGI IMG/M metagenome (GOLD analysis project Ga0187893, IMG submission 139574) | White microbial mat communities from a basaltic lava cave in the Kipuka Kanohina Cave System on the Island of Hawaii, USA - MA170107-4 metaG ...
CCCCGGATGTCAATATCCCCGATGGAGATTCCTGGTATCGTGAGGGCGTGGTGCAGACGCTCCTCACTCTGGGACGGGGGCTCCTGATCTTGGAGCTCGTGTCCGCAAGCAAAGGACCGGTGGGCGCCCGTGCTTTGTCAACTTCGAGCGGCGTCAACCTCAGCACCACCTACCAGATCCTCCGTACGCTGCGTGACGGCGAGTACGTGGTGCGTCATCGGGGTGGCGCGTACTCCGTCGGGCCGGCTGTTGTGCGGATGGCCGGACAACTCCGAGCGATGCCGAGCGCCCTTCCGGCAGTCGAGAGTGCGTTGAAAGGTCTCTTCCTGGGAACCGGTGAGACTTCGTACCTCGTTGGATGGTGGCTCTCCCGCATCGTAATCTGCTCCGCCTTCGAAGGAGACCAGGCGCTTAGGGTAGGGCGACTCGATGTCGGCTACAGCGGCGCCCCCCATGCCCGGGCATCGTGCAAGGCCATCATGGCCTACTTGCGCCCGGAGGACGTCAGGTCGTATCTCGCTGAGTTTGAACTGGAACCGCTCACGCCCAACACGCTGACGACCCTGGACATGCTTGAGAGGGACCTGAAAAGGACACGGGCCCGCGGCTACGCGGTGGACGGCGAAGAGTTCGCGCTGGGTGTCGTTTGCTACTCCGCCCCGGTCTTTGACGCGGATAACTTCCCACGGTATTCGCTGACCGTTTCTCTGCCCCAGGCGCGGGTCGGATCGCGAGAGTTGGCCATCGTCGACCACCTGCTCGGAGCGGCCAGGACCGCATCGAGGAGTCTTGGCTATCGCGGCGCCTTTCCGAGGAAAGGCGTGGCGTCACTCGAGCCACAGACCCCCCAGACGCCATTGGGAGTCGCGGCAACATGACCGGTCGAGGGGGCATGTGGAACGAAGGGCCAGATTCGTTGACCGCAGTTCTGGAACGCTTGCTCGACGACGTGCCGACGATTTCAGGAGCGGTCACCTGGCTGGAGACGCGCGAGGGGGTGTCGTTCGCTCGTTCGGTTGGGTCGTTGACCCAGGAGCGCTTGGATCCCGTCCCCGTTGATGCCTCGTATCGCCTCGCCAGCAATACGAAGACTTTCGCCGCGGCGACCGTCCTCCGGATGGCCGAGGATGGCCTCGTCTCCCTGGCTCGTCCGATTGTCGAACTGCTGCCTCGTGACGTGACGGAGTCGTGGGAGTCGGTGCCCGGATTTCGCTACCTGAAGGAAATCCGACTCGTGCATCTCCTCGGCCACACAAGCGGGCTGCCATCGCCGGCGAATACCGCATATATGGAGCTCGTGCTGCAGGCCCCGGACAAGAGGTGGGATCCCTTGGATCAGATCGCCGTCTTTGTAGGCGACCAGTCACCCACTGCAAGGCCGGGTGCGAGGGCGGTCTATTCGGATACTGGTTACGTTGTGCTCGCCCTCGTCATCGAAGAAATCACGGGGATGGGACTGGCCGAGTCGTACCGAACGCTGCTCGGGTTCGATCGCCTCGGCCTCTCCAGCACGTATCTTGAAACCTGCGAACCGCCACCTCCAGAGCTCGGCCCCCGGGCTCACCAATACTTCCGTGCGGTCGATGTGACCCCGATCGACCCGTCATTCGACCTGTACGGCGCGGGTGGCCTCGTTTCGTCCTCCAGAGATCTGTGTCGCTTCTGGCGAGGGCTCTTTTCGGGTGAGGTGTTTCGGGACGCAGCCACCTTGCAGACGATGTGCACAACCGTCCCGTTTGCGGACCGGGCCGGCGGTGCTGGCCTAGGCCTGTTTCGCCGCGACATCGCGGGCCAGCTGATGTGGTGTCACACGGGGTACTTCGGCACCTTCGCCGTACACGACCCTTCCAGCGGTGTGACTGCGGCGGGCCTCGCCAACCAGGCCGGATCGGAATGGCCTGCGTCGCGCAGCCTGGATGATCTCCTAAGCGCCGTAGTGAGGACGGCCCTACAGACTTCATGGTCCTCAGGCTGACCCATGCGAAAGGACCGAGCTGACCAACTTCCTCGTGTAGGCATGGTCCGGGTCGTCGAGGACATGGTCGACCGGGCCCGACTCCACCACATGACCCCGGTAGAGGACATAGAGACGATCGACCATCTGGCGCACGATGGCAAGGTCGTGGGTTATGAACAGGTACTGAAGTCCCAGGTCCTGGCGGAGTAACCTGAGCAACTCCAGAATCTGCGCCTGCACCGACACGTCCAGCGCCGAGACCGGCTCGTCGCAGATCAGGATTCGGGGCCGAACGGCAATCGCCCGGGCAATGGCGACCCGTTGCCTCTCCCCTCCCGACAGTGCGGACGGGAGGCGTCGGGCGTAACGGATGGGAAGGCCAACCAAGCGAAGCAGCTCGGCGGCGTCGCCCATGCGGTCGCCCGGTTCCCGGATGGCAGCCGCCTCCTCGAGGGTTGACCCGATCGTCCGTGCCGGGTTCAAGGACGAGTACGGGTCTTGGAAGACGATCTGGACGTTCCTGTGGAGCCATCTCCGGTCGTGAACGGTCATGTGGGCGTAGTGCGTGACGTCACGGCCGTCGAGAACGATCCGCCCCGACGTTGGCGACTCAAGACCGGCGATGCACCTCCCAAGAGTGGTCTTCCCCGAGCCCGACTCACCCACCAGGCCCACGCTCTCGTGCCCGAACATGTCGATCGAGGCCTCCGTCAGCGCCACCACGCGTTGCCCCGAGCGTCCTCCCCGGACGAAAACCTTGCCCAGACTATCAACCGACAGGACCCGAGGCTGGTTCGTCTGGAGATGGACCGGCGCCGCGCGAGTCAGGGGCGCCATCACAAGGAGTCCGCGAATCTCGTCGACCCGTCTGCAGGCCGACATCCTCCCTTCGCCCACCTCCTTCAGTTCCGGTTTGCTCTGGCGACACTGGTCCTGCGCGTGTGGGCATCGTTCCGCGAACGGGCACGTGTCGGCAAGGGTGTCAGGATCAGGAACGGACCCCGGCACTCCGACGAGTCTGGCGGCTCGATATGCGATCGGCGGCTCGCTGAGCAGCAACCCGTGCGAGTAAGGGTGCAATGGTTGCTGCAGGAGCTCGCCGGAGCCGGCCATCTCCATGATCGAGCCGGCATACATCACGTAGACCCGCTGGGCCACCGTGAAGGCCACACGAAGATCGTGTGTTACCAGCAGGAGGCTCATCTTCCGGGACGATTGGAGCTTGAGGAGCAGATCGAGGATCTCCCGCTGGATGGTCACGTCGAGAGCGGTGGTTGCTTCATCGGCGATCAGTAGGCCAGGGTCTCCGGCCAGCGCTGCCGCTAGTCCCACGCGCTGTCGCATTCCACCTGACAGCTCGAACGGGAATTGCCGGCCGATCCCTTCCCGGTTGATGCCCACCTCTGCCAGCCGGCGTCTCGCCTCGTCCGTCCGGGCCGCCCGGGTGGCCTTGCTCCACTGTTGGCCACGCAGGCTCTCGATCACGTGATCCTCAACACGCATGAGGGGATTCAGCATCGTAAACGGGTCCTGCATGACCAAGCCGATGGCGCGCCCCCGGATCTGGTTCAGGTCTTGCTGGTTCATCTCCAGCAGAGAAGTCCCGTTGTACTCGATGTGGCCGGTGGCCGACACCCCGGTGGGAAGGAGGCCAAGGATTGCGCGGGTGGTCAATGATTTGCCGCTGCCCGATTCTCCGACGATCGCCACGGCCTCGCCCTCATGAACCGTCAGGTCGATGCCGGCGGTGATCGTCCTCCCATCAGCCGTAGCCCGTATGGCGAGGTCGCGAACGTTCAGCAACGGCCGATCACGGTCTCTGCCCTCGCCTCTTTGTGTACCAATCGAAGAAAGCGTTACCGAGCAGGTCCATGCTCGCGGCGAGCAGGACAAGGGCGATTCCAGGAACAAGGGCCGCCAGCGGGTTCTCGGTGAGCAGCCGACGGCCATCCGACAGCATCCGTCCCCAATCTGGCGTCCCGGGATCCACCCCGAGACCGAGGTAGGAGAGCGACGCGAACGCAGTTATGCCCCAGGCGATCGTCAGGAAGGCGTTGGCGAGCTCGACCGGTGCCACGTTGGGCCAGATGTGCGCGAGCATGATCTGGCGACGAGGTAAGCCAAGGCCGCGGGCAGCCTCGACGTACGCCCGAGGCTTTTGCTCGAGCGTGGCGCCTCGAACGATCCGAGCGTCGAAGGGAGCGATGAGGATGATGTACAGCGCGACGGCCGTGACGTAACCCCCGCCGATGATGCCGACAACCACCAATACGATCAGCAGCGCCGGCAGCGCATACATCAGCTCGGCCCAGCGCATGACAACTCCGTCGATCCGGCCGCCCATGTAGCCGGCGACAACCCCGATCACGCTCCCGATGATCATCGCGCCTATCGCAACCAAGACTGGCCCGGCAAGCGCGGTTCTGGCGCCGACGATCAAACGTGAGAGCACGTCTCGCCCCAGGGCGTCGGTGCCAAGCGGGTGGCCGGGGACGGGCGGGCTCACCCCGATCGACAGGTCCGTGGCGTTCGGGTCTGTAGGGGCGATCAGTGGCCCGAACACGGCGAACACCAGGGTGGTCAGGACGACCAGGCCGGCGCCAACCACCAGTGGCGACGGGCGCTCGCGCGACATCGAGTCGCGCTGCAGACGCCTGGGCCGCAGGATCCTGGTGAGGTAGCGCTCGGTCACGCGACGCTATCGAAGCGGATCCTCGGGTCGACTCTCTGGTACAGGAGGTCGACACCTAGGTTGACCAAGACCAGGATGACCGCAGTCAGCATCACCAGTGCCTGCAGCACGGGAATATCCTTGAAATTGATCGACTCCACGAGGAGAGTCCCAAGGCCAGGAAGGGCGAATGTGACCTCGATCAGGACGGCTCCGGTGAGCATGTAGCCGAGGATGAGACCGCCAGCGGTGATACAGGGAATGAGCGCGTTCCGCAGGCCATAGAGGAAGATCACCCGGGTTCGCGGGATCCCACGTGATCGGGCGAACACCACGTAGTCCTGCTGCATCGCGTTGATCATCGACGTCCTGGTGAGCTTCACCAGCAGGGCCATCGAGGTGAGGGCGAGTGCGACGGCAGGCAGCGCATAGTGCCACAGCCCGTCGAGGATTCCGTCTCCCGAGCCGAAGATGGGGAACCAGCGTAGGTTCACCGCGAATATGTAGAGCAGGATCAGACCGGTGACGAACGCGGGAGCACTGATCCCAACGACAACGAGGGCGACGATGCCGCGGTCAACGGAACTGCCCGCGCGAAGCGCCGAGATCACCCCCAGCCCGATACCGCCGATGACCGTGATAGCAAACGCGTACAGGCCGAGGAATGCGGTCACCCCGACACGATCGGCGATCAGGTCGGACACGGGCTGGCGGGTGCGCAACGACCGCCCGAAGTCGAGGACGATGGCGCCGCGGGCCCAGATCGCATACTGGACCAGGAGCGGCTCGTCCAGATGGTATGCCTTCCTGATCGCGGCCAGGGCCGCCGGCGTCGCCGGCCTCCCTGCCAGCATCGCCGACTCGGTGGAACCGGGCGCCAGTTCGGCAAGGGAGAAGACAAAGAAAGAGATCAAGACCAGCATCACCGGCAGGACTCGGAGACGGCGCAGAATCATCCGTCAGCCATCTCCGCGTTGCCTACTAGTGATGACGACCCTGCAGGTGGCCCTTACCCTACGTCAACTGCCCGCCCGTGTGATCCAGTTCGCCCAGGGCTGGATGACGTACCAGGCGGCATGGAACCCTTCCATCACGTACTCGTTGCGGACCGCGGCCGCTCCCTGGTTCCACAGGATCGGCGCATACGGCGCGTCCTCGGCCGCGATCCGGAGGGCTGCGGCCATCGCATCCGCCCGCACCTTCGGGTCAGTCGACTCGGTCTGCGTCACCCAGAGGTCTTCAACTTCCTGGTTGATGTAGTTTGCCGTGTTGTACCCACCGGCGACGTTGTATTGGGCGGTGAGCATCTGTCCCGGGAAGTCAGACGGGTCCTGGGCGCTTGGGCCGTTGAGGATCAGCTGAATCCCTGTGTTCTCCTTGGTCTCAAACCACGCTCCTCGATAGGCCTCGAAGCTTACATTCTTGACTTGGAGGTCGATCCCGATCCCCTTGAGATTCTGGCTGAGGCTCAGCGCGATCTGCTCGAGCTCCGTGGCTCCGCTCGGCACCTGCAGGTCGGCGGTGAAACCATCCGGGAACGCCGACTGCGCCAGCTCTTGAGCGGCCTTCTCGAGACTGAACTCGAGGTCGGGAATACTCTCGTAGAGACTTGTCACCTCGTCCGGTGAAAGAAGAGCCGCCCACTTCTCAGGCGGTGGGTATGTGGTTGCGACCTGGGCCTTGCCTCTGAACGTCGCGGAAACGATCCCCGCCTTGTCCACGGCGTGCGATACCGCCTTACGGACATGAATATCGCTCCATGGTTCCTGCTTGGTATCGAAGCTCAAGTATCCGAACTGGAGGTTGGGCGCAGCAATGAGCGTCACATTCTCAGCGGCCCATTGGTCGGATAGCGACGTCGGCACGTTGAAGGCGCCATGGATCTCGCCCGATTGTAGGGCGAGTCTCCGGGTCTCATTGTCTTGGATCGAACGGAAGTTGATGCGTTTGGCCGCCGGCTTGGCGCCCCAATACCCGTCGTATAGGTCGAGCACAACACCCTCGCCGGTCACCCATTCGGTCAGCTTGTACGGACCGGTGTAGATGCCGAGAGCGTCCGGCGAACCCAACTCCTCCTCGTGTTGCTCGGTGTAGGCCTTCTGTCCCACAAATAGGAAGACCGCCCTCTGGATAAAGGTGGGGCTGGCGAGCTTCAGTTTGAAGGTCAACTCCAAGTCGCCGGTCTGGTCGAACGAGGCGACGTCGGCGAAGTAGCCCTGAAAGATCGACCGGCCGTTCTTAATGATCCGATCCATCCAGTACATGACGTCGTCCATCGTCATCGGAGTCCCATCCCAGAAGGTGACGTTGTCTCGCAGTTTGAACACGTACGTCGTCGCGTCGGGCTGGGTCCACGACTCGGCGAGGTAGGGCTGGATGACTCCGTCGCTGTCATACACGACGAGCGCCTCAACTGAGTTCGAAATCGCAGCCTCAGATGCGAGATCGCCAGCGAGCATCGGATCGAGGGTCGACGCGGGCGTATCGAACGACCAGACCAGCTCCTCAATGGCGCCGGTCGCAGCACTTGGCTCGGTCGTCGATGGCGAGGCCGAGCCTCCAGCCGTTCCAGCGGGCCCGCTGGACGTCGGTGAGGGGCCGCCACAGGCCGCTGAGGACAGCGCAAGGACCAGCAGCCCCGCGATCCTCGCCATTCCGCGAGGCCGCGTCAATGGACCCGACCGCCGACGCGTTGGTGTGATGGGCGACATGTCGGCGTCCTTTCACATGGCAGGGAAACATGCACTCGCGAATCGCCGATGCTGGCTCGATGATGCCGACAGTCCGGAACGACTGTCAATATCACGCGATGAGGTTCCGGATATCCTGACCGTCGAGCCGACGGTCGTCGACGCGAGGTCCCGGACGCCGGCGTTTCGGTCGGCGACCGACCGGAGCACTCGGCCCGGGTCGACACGCATCGTTCGAGCAAGCCCGCGCTCTTGGTGCGGCGGGAACTAGTGCGCTGGGAGGAAGACAGCGCCGAGGTCGCCTGTTCCATCGCGCGGAGTATCGCGCCCGTGCGCCGCCCCCGATAGCGGCGTGCCCACACCGACGGTCGATTCGGGCCAGCAACAGCGTCGCATCGATCATCTGGCGCTGCGGGATCGCCTCCCGCGCACACCCGCGTACCGCTAGGCGCCGGTCCGAAAACGAAGGGCATGGCCAGGTGTCGTTGTTGTCCGTTCTCCAGCGTCAACGACAACAACGCCGTTTACGATTACGTAGGCAATGCCGTCGGGATACTGCCGCGGATTGGCGCGTGTAGCGTTCGAACCGACGAGCTCGGCGTCGAACACCGCTAGGTCCGCCTTGAAACCGTCTCTCAGGATGCCTCGGTCGGGGATCCCCAATCGTTGTGCTGGCATGGATGTGATCTTCCGTATGGCCTCGGTAAGAGGCATTACGGGTTCGTCCCGTGAATAGTCGGACAGCATGGCCACGAACGAGGCAGAGGTCCGTAGTGGAGGGTGCTCCCCCAGCAGCACGGCATCGCTGGCTGCCATCGCGAGTGGATGAGCGAGGAATCGTGGCAGATTCCGGAGGTCCGCGTTCATATAGCTGAAGCTCACCCTCAGATCCTCATCGAGGAGCAGCTCGCACAGCGTGTCGACAGGATGCTGCGACTGAGCGTCGGCGATCTGGGCGATATTGCGTCCACTCAAGGACCGATTCTGTTCCGAGGCGAAGTTGGTCAGCCACATGTCCGCCCAACTCGCGTCAGGGCCACTCACGACCTCGGTCCTGAGCCGCTCCCGAACGGCCGGATCGCGTAGACGCGACTTGAGCTCTTGCGGTCCACCATCCTGCACCCAGTCCGGAAAGAGAATCAGCAATCGCGTCGAGCCCGGATAGAGGGGAATACTGTCGAACGTAATGTCCAGGCCGTCAGATGCGGCAGACTCCACCAGGCGAAGGAGCCCCTGCGCACTCTTGTAGGAATTGCGCGGGGCGAGATGCGTGATGTGGACTGGGGTTCCACTCCTCCTGCCAATCTCGATTGCTTCTCGGTGGGGGTCGAGGTATCGATCGCCCAAGCGATAACGGACATGGGTGTGGTAGATGCCGCCCAGCTTCCCCACCTCTGTCGCCAGGGCCACGAGTTCGTCGGTGTCGGCGAAGGATCCGGGTGGATAGTCCAGTCCGGTCGAGAGTCCAAACGAACCTTCGTCAATGGCGGATCGGAGCATCGCTCGCATCTCGGTAAGAGCCATCGGGGTCGCCTGCCGATTCGACCAACCGATGGCATTGATGCGTAGCGCTGTGTTCCCCACGATTACGGCAACGTTGACTGGAGAACGCTGCTCGAACAGGTCTAGATACGAACCTACGGACGCCCATTCATAGTTGAGCGCTGGATCGCCGTCGAGCCCGGCGTTCATCCGCACCAACGCCAGTAGATCATCCCGTTCGCGAATGGGAGCGTACGACAGACCGTCCACGCCCACGAGTTCCGTCGTCACTCCCTGACGAACCTTGGCATCGTGACCCTTGTCGGCCAGCAGCATGAGGCCGGAGTGCGCATGGATGTCGATGAACCCAGGCGTAGTCGTCAAGCCCTTGGCGTCAATTCTGCGCGCGCTATCGACGCTGGAAGAATCACCGCGAATGAGGACGATGGCCTCGTCTTTGACGCCCACGGAGGCAAGAAAACCCGGGTTGCCGGTGCCATCAATGATTCGACCGCCTTCAACAATCAGGTCAAGCACGTGTGAATGTTCCTGCAGTCCTGGGCTTCCGAAGACAGCGGATGGAGGGCAGTAAGAGCACGGCCCGCCCGACGACATCGCATCTGTCGATCAATGCGCGTCGCGGTGCGTTGATGAGAAGTACCGGCGGGGATTCCGTACGAGGATCGTTGCAATCTGCTCCTCCGTAACGCCCTGCTCCCGGAGTGTTGGAAGGAACGTCCGGAGGATGTACCCGTATCCTCCGCCACCATAGGCAGTCAGCATGACCTTCATGTGGACGTCACTCGAGACGAGGATCTGGTCGACAAAACCGGCGTCGATCATCCGCCGAATCTCCGCCGCGATTTCGTGATCGCATCGGCCGCTACCACGCGATCCCCAGTTGTAGTCCGAGCCAATCGTGTCATAGCCAAGGAAGGCACCGCGTCGCGCAACCTCGAGGTGGGTTTCGAAGTCGCTGGGACGCAGGCTTACATGGTCGATCATCGTATGGCGGATATCGGCGCCCTCTTCTTCGACGATGTCGAGGATCCGCCGTCGCGTGCCTGGCGCCGAGGCGCCGCTGGTATGGATGCTGAGCGGCACTCCGGTCCGTCGCGAGGCGCGAGACGCGCCACGAAGGTTCTTCGCTTCCTCGGCGGTGAAGTCGTTGTCGACGCCGATCTCACCGATTACACCAGCCCGCACGCCGGTGCCAGGGATGCCTTCAATGACATCGCGGACAACGTCGTCAGCGATGTCATCGGCGGACATGCCTCGGAGTCGTGGCGGGTGAGAGAGCTCGATGAAGTAGCCCGCGCCCAGGATGATGTTGACGCCCGAGCGGCGGCTAACCTGTTGCACTCCGACGGGGTCGCGACCGATCCCCTCCAGCGTCGGCTCAACGATCGTCCGACCGCCTAAGGACCCGTACTTTCGGAGCTCACGAGCGGCCAGGCTAATGTCGCCGAGCCTCTGGTTGTCGCGGTTCGCTTGAGGTCGCTCGCGAACGTCCGTCAGAACCTCAAGCGTGAGCGGCCGGTGAAACAGATGCTTCTTCGACGCTTCGGCGGGCTCGGGACCGTTGATTCCGCCGTCGACGAGCGTGTGCTCGTGTACGAGCGTGATCCCGAGGTCCTCAACCGGCAACGGACCGAGCACCGTCATGACACGGCCACTCGCTACCCCGATCTCCGACCTCGCGACGGCCACCTGGCGCTCTCCTTCGGCAGTGGCCGACCATCATAGCGGGTCCGATATTGGCGATGGTCCACCGGTCCGCCAGTATCGTTCGACCCCACGTCGGTCCAACGACGTCGATGAGCACCTCGCGTACGGGCCGCTGTCAAGCCCGGCAGTCCCACATGCGGAGGGGGGCGCGAACCGTGCGCCGACGGTAACGTGCCCGAGCACCGCCGCCGTCACTCGAGCGTGCTCCGGTGCGGGACAACGTCGCAAAGCTCGTCGATTGCGGCTGGCGCGCAGGAGTCCGGCTGCGAGGTGTCCGCATGGAGGACGCTCGATACGATCCCGACATCTAGACCTGACCCGGACCTCGAGTGGGTGGCGTTCCTGCCCTGCCACGCTGAGCTGGGCTGGATGACCAGCGAGCCGCCCGGGCAATGCCCGAAGTGCCGATTCGGCGCCCGGCCAACTGCGTCCTCAGATCACGCCGCCAACGGTCCGCGGTGGCGAGCGGCCGAGCCACGGCCGCGGCCGTGGCTGGCCGGATCTCGTGACCGGCGATGGTCGAGCGCGTCAACCCGCGGCTAACCCTGGTTGTGAATCTGGCGCCGGATCCTCGCGCGGCATAAGATGTGCGCCTGACTAGCGCCGGGATGTGCGCCTGACTCACCCCGGATTCAGACGGCGCAAGGCGTCCGATCTGAGGTCGAAACAGGGGCCCGTGAACGTGAGATCGGGCCCGGCACTGGCGAGTGGCCAAGCGGTAAGGCGCCTGACTACTCATCATGCGCAATCGCGTTCGCTTCATCGAGATGGACGGCGCCGCCCTGCTCTATCAGGCGATGAAGGTGCGTCGAGCAAAGCGGCTGAACGACCTGAGCCTCCGGTGATCGCAAACTGAACCAACCTCGACGCCCGCACCGCCGCAAGCCGAGGCGGTCATCGATGATCGCGCGGCACCTGCCACCTTCGATTCCCTGAGCCCGGCCAACCGAATGGATGACCGCGGTGCCGCGCGGGCGGAGAGAGACCGTAATGAGTTGGTCGTGCCCCCGCATCGAATCGCTACGCCGTAGTGCGTCGTCAGGCGTTCGACCTGACGTTGATGCGGTCACGTTCGGCTCGCCATGAGGGCCGGCATTTGCTGACGGTCCGGGAGCTCGAGGCCCTTGAGCTTGGAGCCGTGCCGGAGGCAATCCGTCTCCTCAGGGAAGAGATCTCGAGGAGACGGATGACAGGGCCGGGTGCTGCGAAGAGCGTCTGAGCGCGCATCAGGCCGATCGAACGAGACCCGCGCGCAGGCCGATGGCCTCGTCGCAGTACAACGCCCTGATGCCCTGTGGGGCGAGAGGATCGGATTTCTTGGCTCGACCTGCTTGGTAGGGTCAGGTCTTCGCAGGACCGCCCGAAATCGCAACAACGGCCAGCGACGCGACGAGCCGCTGAAGGACGGCAACCGAGCTACCGCTGCGACCATCGCGCCGCCTCGCGGTCCTGCCCAGGTTCAGCGGGTGAGCGGCTGCCGTTCGGCCAGTACTGCTCGGTCCTAACGAGCTCCTGCGGGAAGCCGCGGTCGGCCAGGATCGTCTGGGCCGAGCGAATCATGTCCGGGTTGCCGCACAAATAGGCAATTGCGTTGGCGGGCGTCAGGCAGTGCGCGTCGAGAACCTCACCTAAGACGGCCTCGGCTCGCCCGACACGTCCAGCCCATGGAGCATTCGACTCCTCTCCAGGCCGCGAGATGGTCGGCTCGTAGACAACCGGGTAGGCTCCACTCTGCTGCCAGCCCTCAATTAGGTCGCGATAGCCCAGCTCCGCGATGTATGACACGCCGTTGAGGAACAGGACTGGGCGCGGGGCTCCCACCTCCATGGAACGGAGAATCATCGAAACGAACGGTGCGTTTCCCGTTCCGGTCGAGACGAATACGTGGGTCCTGGTGTCATCCGGACCGAGCGTGAACTTGCCTTTCGGGCCGATCATCCTCAACCGGTGGCCGACCGGCAGGGCCCAGAGGATGGGCGTGAATTCGCCGCCGGTGACGAGTCGTACGTACAGCTCATAGCCCGCCTCGCCGGCGACCGCGGCCGATGAGGCGACCGAATACGGCCGCTGGACAAGCCGGCCGTATACGACAACGCCGATCGTCATGTACTGTCCTGGCTCGAACGAGATCGGCTTCTCGTCCAAGCGGACCCAGAACCGGGCAAGCGACGAGGTCGCCTCGTCGCGCCTGACAAGCGTGGCGTTGTATATCGCCGCGTCCTGTTTAACGTCGCGGTTTGTAGCCACACGTTGGACTGCGCTCATGAGCGGGTCATCCGGTCCAGTGCGGCGCGCGCGGCATCGCGATCGCGGAACCAGGTCGCGTTGATAGCCGCATGCGCGGCCCATTCCGCTGGCAGCTTCTCGATCGGAAGGATGGCGTCGACCGGGCACTCGGGCTCGCATGCGCCGCAGTCGATGCACTCGTTGGGGTCGATGAATGCCTTGCGGTCGACGCCGTCCTCGAGGTGGATGCAGTCCACGGGACAGACGGCGATGCAGCTCTGGTCGAGTTCACCGATGCACGGTTCCGCGATGACGTAGGGCACGCTGGGGTCTCCTGGGGTCTATAGGTGCTCGGCGAACCAAGCGAGGGACGAGGTGACGTGTTCCGACCAGTAGGTCCAGTCGTGGCCGCCCGGCGACTCCTCGTAGACGTGATCGATACCCGCAGCCGCGAGATCGGCGTGTAGCGCCCGGTTGGCATCGACCAGCCGGTCATCGATGCCACAGTCGAAGCGAAGCGCAGGCAGCCTCCGGTCTCGCGCCGACTTGATTGCCTCCGCCACGTCGGGGAACGGTTCGCCCACGTCGGCGAGGCCGGGCGCCGGCGAGCAGAAGGTCGCAACGTCGGCCAGCTGGGTGATCGCCGAGTGGGCGCTCACCGCCTTCACTCCGTCCGCATGGCTCGCCCCGAGTCGCAGGGCTCCATAGCCACCCATCGACAGCCCGCCGAGGAACAGCGGCAGGTGCTCGTCGATCGAGGCGACTTCGCGGACGACGCTCGGCACTTCGGACAGGACCCACCGCGCGAAGTCGATCCCGTGGTGGAGGACGTAGCCACTGCCGCAGCCCCACAGTCCGTCGCTCGGCATCGCGATGGTGAGCGGCGGGATCGTCCCGTCTCGGACCATCCGCCGAAGGGTGTGATGAACGCCACCCTGGAGGGTCCAGCTCCAGTGACTGCCGCGGACGCCATGGAGGAGGATGACGAGACCCTGCGGAGGTCCGGCCTCGGGTACGCCCGGAATCAGCGTGACGTCGGCGCGTCCCCCGAGCGAGGCGCTCAGAACCGTGATCAGACGGAGCTTGTCAGACTCGAGGCGAGGATCGGAGATCTCGAACGTGAGCGTGCTCATGTCGCATCGAAGTCGATGACGCCTTTGACGATCTTTCCCGATGCCAGATCTGAAAACGCCGTGGCGATCTCGTCGAGACTGTAGATCCGCGACACGAGCGCATCGATCTCGAAGCGACCTGTAGCGTAGAGGTCGAGGATCCGAGGGATGTCCTCCCTTGGTCGGCACTGGCCGTAGAGCGGGTTGAGATAGGTCTTGTCCCACTCGAACAGGGTGAGGTCGACCGGGACCGTGACCTCGTTCCCGGAGACCTGAACCGCTGTCCCGCCATGGCGGACGAGGACCAAGGGGATCGTCGCAAGCTCGGGTACACCGGTGCATTCGAATGCGTAGTCGGCGCCTCTGCCACCGGTCAGTTCGCGCACCTGCTTGGCGGCCGAACGGAGGTCGGCATCGACGATCGCAACCTCATCCGTGGCCCCGAACGCCCTGGCAGTCGCGAGCCGCGAAGGCGAGCGACCGATCGCGATCACCCGACGGGCGCCTGCGAGCCGGGCCGTCTGCACGACGTTCAGACCGACGCTCCCAAGGCCGATGACCGCGACCGTGGTGCCGGCGTGAACCCGAGCTGCGTTGACAACCGAGCCGTACCCGGTCATGCCGGCACACCCGATGAGGCAGGCACTCCGAGGCGCAATGTCGACGTGGATTGGCACCACCGCTTCGGCGCGGACCACCGTGAGGGGCGTCATGGTGCCGAGCCAGAACGATCGCGAGATTGGCGCATCGTCGAGGGTCGGAGATGGCGGCTGCCAGTCAGTGTCGTCTCGGCGCTCGCAAAGCGATTGGCGCCCGGCGCTGCACTGGAAGCAACTCCCGCACGGAATTGCCCAGTTGAGGACGATCGGTGTTCCGACCAAAAGATCGACCTCCGGCCCGACGGCGCGCACTCGGCCAGCGCCTTCGTGACCGAGGACCAGCGGACGTCCCCAGGTGAGGGAATCGATATCGGTATGGCACAAGCCCGCCGCGGCGATCTCCACCAGGACCTCGCCCTTCCCTGGCTGGGCGATCTCGATCTCGGCAACCCGGAGTGCGCCGCTCCCGTCGGTCACGGCGGCGGGCACGCGCATCCTCGGGAGCCCGACGTCCATCGGCTAGCCCTTGACCGAGCCGGCGAGGATGCCGCGGACGAAGAATCGCTGGAGGGCGAAGAAGACAGCGAGCGGGAGCGCCATCGACACAAAGGCGGCAGCGGTCAGGAGTTGCCAGCCCTCGCCCTGGGAGCTGAGGAGGTTACTCACGGCAACCGTTAGCGGGGCAACCGTCTGTCGGCCGCCGAGAAAGATCAACGCCACGAGGAGGTCGTTCCAGACCCACAGGAACTGGAAGATCGCCAGGGACGCAAGGCCGGGGACCGACGTCGGGAGGGCCAGGCGGAGGAAAGCCGTCAACGGCGAGGCCCCATCAATGTAGGCGGATTCGAACATGTCACGCGGCAGCGAAGCGAAGAAGTTCCGCAGCAGGTAGATCGCGAATGGCAGCCCGAAGCCCGCATGGGCCAGCCAGACCCCAAGGAACGTGCCGGTCAGCCCGACTGCGTTGAAGAGCCGGAGCAGGGGCACGAGCGTGATCTGGACCGGCACGATCATAAGGCCGACGACCACGATGAACAGCCATTGGCGCCCTGGGAAACGCATCCACGCGAACGCATATCCGGCAAACGCCGCGACAAGGACCGTAAGGATGGTCGCGGGGATCGTGACCAGCAGGCTATTCATGAAAGCCGTGCCCAGATTTCGGCCGCCGAGAACGCCGACGTAGTTCTCCAGCGTGAACGCGAACGGAGGGCTGAGCGCGGTCCACCACCCCGTCGTCGCCACCTGGTTGCCGGGGCGGAATGAGCTGATCAATAGAGCGAGCGAGGGGACCACCCAGACGACGCAGATCGTAACGATCGCGAGATGGATCGGGATTCTGCGCAACCGGCGGGCACGAGGTGTCGCGAGAAGTCGGCGCGCTGCGACTTGGATCGAGCCCGCGTTCATTGCATCGCCTCTTGGCGCCGGAAGGACCGCATGTTCCAGATCATCACCGGCACGACGGCGATGACCAACACGACGGCGATCGCGCTGGCTTGACCGAAGTCGCGCGAGCTGAAGAGTTCCTTGTACATCTTGGTCGCGATGACGTCGGTATCGAAATTGCCATTCGTCATCACATAGACGACGTCGAACGCCTTGAGAGCGGTGATTGCCATCGTTGTCGCAACGACGGCAATCGTCGGGCCGAGTAGGGGCACTATCACCCGGCGAAAGACTTGCCATTCAGTCGCCCCGTCGACCCGAGCGGCCTCGAGGAGCTCGCGCGGCAGGCCCTTCAGCCCGGCCGACAGGATGACCATGCAGAAACCTGTGAACATCCACACCATCGCGAAGATGAGCGCGCCGTTGTTCGTCGCCGAATCGATGAGCCAGGTGACCGGGTCAGCGCCGACGTTCGTCAGCACGGCGTTGAGGGTGCCCGTCTGCGGTGCTCCAGGCGGCCGATAGTCGTACATGAATCGCCAGATCACGCCGGCCGCAACGAACGAGATCGCCATCGGCATGAACAGGATCGCCTTCGCGATCCCCTCGTAGCGCACCCGGTCCGCGAGCACGGCCATGACAAGTCCCACCGAGACGGTCGCCAGCGTCAGGCCCACCAGCCAGAGCACGCTGTTCCCGATGGCACTCTGCATCGAGCGATCCGACAGGATCGCCCCGAAGTTATCGAGCCCGATGAATCGACTCGACCCGGCATCCAGTAGGCTCAGGACAAAGGTCCCGACGAGCGGGATGAGCAGGAAGATCAGGAGGAACGCAAGCGCGGGGGCCATCCACAGCAGCGGCTGGACGCGCGCCTGACGACGATGGGGAAGGATGCGAACGATCGCTTCTGTGATCGCTAGATACGCGAAAAGGACCACCGAGATGCCGAGGCTGGCAACGACCACCTGAATCGCGCGATCAACCACAGCCAACCCTCGTGCAGTCGCCTGAAGCGGCCACGAACGGTCGTGAAGGGTGGCGGACCCGGAGGAGCAGGATCCGCCACCCGGAGCTCGACGCTACTTGTAGGCCTCCAGTCGGATCCGGTCGAGCTCGGCCAGTACCGCATCGAGGCTGGCTGGCTCCTTCACATAGTTCAGGACTTCGTGCCAGAAGCCCTCGTTCATGGCCTGGGGCATCAGGTCTGACGGATCGAACCGAACCGCGTCGGCCTCGACCAGCTGCTGTGCGGCCTGACGAGTCAAGTCGGTCGGATAGCTGGACGCTGGAACCCGCTTGTTTGGCGCCAGCCAGAGCCCTGTCGTCGCGAGGATCGCTTGCGCTTCGGGCGAGGCCGTGTACTTCATGAAGGCTCGGACCTGGGGCGTGTCGTTGAATGCGGCCAGCATTTCGCCGGCAGATTCGGCGACTCGCCCGTGCTCCGAGTTGATCGCCGGGAACGGGAAGAAGTTGTAGTCCTCCACCGGCTTCAAGCCAGGGAAGTTGCCCGCGGCGACGCCCCCGAACCAGTCGGCTTGGTGATGGAGATAGCAGTTCGGCGGATCAGTGAAGAGACCGTCCCCACCGTTGAGGAAGGCCGTCGCCAGCACAGCCTTCGATCCACCGTAGACGACCTTCGGGTCGGTCGCGATGGCACCGAACGCCTCGAACGCGGCTCGAACCTCAGGCGAGGTCCAAGCCAGCTCGCCACGCCACCAAGCGTCCGAGACTTCAGGCCCGGACTGCCGGAGCAGGAAGTCCTCGATCCAGTCAGTTGCAGGCCAGCCACTCGCCGCGCCGCTCTCCAGGCCGATGCACCACGGTGTGGTGCCCCCATCCGACGTTGTCTTCGCCCAAGCTGCAAGCTCGTCCCAGGTGGCCGGATTCGTTGGCCCTTTGTACGTCTTGGCGTTGTACCAGATGAGCCCCTTGGCGGCCGAAATGTTGAATATCGCGTAGAGCTTGCCGTCCCGGCTGGCGAGGTCGATCCAGCCCTGGTCCCAGTCCTGCCCGAATGTGGCCATGTCGAGGAACTGGCTCAAGTCGATGACTTTGCCGGCTTTGATGAACGCCAACATCTGGCCGATTCCTGGTGTCGCCGCGACATCGGGCGGATTGCCGCCATCGACCCTCGTTTGGAGGACGGCGAGGAGATCTCGCGTGCTCTCGTATTCGATCGTGATGCCGGTCGCTTCTTCGAACGGCTTGTAGACCGATAGGTAGGAGTCCTGCTCCTTGCCACCTAGAACCCCGAGAAGGTTGACCGTGCCTCCGATTGCCTGCCCGCCGGCTGCCTCGAGGGCGACCTCCTTTGCGTCGCGTAGGCCCGCACTTGCCGTAGGCTCGGCGGACGCCGAGGAGGTCGCCACGGGCGGCGAACTCGTTTCGGCGGATCCTGGAGGCGTTGAGGGCGACGACGCTGCGCCACCACAGGCTGTCACCATCAGTGCCAGGGTCATGCTGAGAACGGCAATCGCTCGGGTCATCGGGTCTCCTCCTTACTGGTGGTCGTCGCCAGGTGACGGAAGCGGTGAATTGCCTCCGACTGCGTTCAGGCCGTACTTGATCGTTCCGTCGGAGCCGATCAGGGAGATCGCCTCCATCGGGCACTCCTCCGCGATCTCGAGCATCTGGTCGAATTCGCGTTCGACGTCGCGGGCCGAGGACTTTCCCTCAGCGTCCAGGGAAAACAGGTCAGGCGCCGCCTCGACGCATCTCGCGTAGGAAAAGCACGTCTCCCTGTCCACGACGGCTTTGACGAGATCGCTCAATCCCGCACCAGGAGGTGAAGGCTCTCGAATCGGTGCGGCACACGACCGCCCGGCACGTCCAGCCAGCGGACATCCGCCTGCGAGATCCCGAAATCCGGTGCCCGCGTGAGCAGCTCCTCGAGAAAGACCCGACCTTCCAGCCGAGCGAGGTGCGCGCCGATACAGGCGTGAGGTCCGTGTCCGAAGGCAAGATGGGGGTTGGGTTGGCGATCGATGCGAATCTGTAGCGGATCGTTGAAGACGGTCGGATCAAAGTTCGCCGGATAGAACGGCAACCGCCCTGGTTGGCCGGCCCGGACGACTGTTTCTCCGACAACCACGTCGTGGACAGCGACCCGAGGGATGTCCGGCAGCGGCGAGAGGTAGCGCAGAAACTCCTCGAGGGCGATCGGAATCAAGTCCGGTTCCGCAGCGAGGCGGGTTCGGTCCGCTTCGTTCGAGCCAAGGTGCCAGACAGCGCCCGCGATCAGATTCACGACGGTGTCCCGGCCACCCGCGAGGACCAGGTCGGCCAGTCCGATCATCTCGTTCCGAGTCAGCGGCCGTCCGTCGACTGAGGCCGTGGCGATCCGGCCGAATACGTCGTCGCCCGGCGCAGCGATCGATTCGTCGATAACCCGCGCGAGGTACTCTTGGAGATGAGTCGCGTCTGGTCGACCATCGCGTAACAGAAAGACCTGGGTACCCCAGGACAGCCATGTGGCCACGTCGTCCTCGGACCGGCCGAACACGACGGCGAGCGCACGGATGACCATCGGAAGGGCGAGATTTGCGACCATCTCGACGGGTTGTCCAGGGTGGATCTGGTCAATCAGCTCATGCGCTACGGCCCGGATCTCCGGTTCAAGCGCCACGATCCGCGGGCGCTCGAAGACCGGACCGATGATCGAGCGGTATTTCGAGTGCTCCGGGGGGTCCACCTCGAGAGGGAACTGGCGGTACGGCCTGATGTGCGGCTGACCGTTGAGAGACGACGAGAGGACTCGCCAATCTCGTGCCGCTTCACGCACTTCCTCATACGAAGCTGCCAACGGCAGGAGCTCGGGATACTCCTCCGGTTCTCGCATCCGGTCGACGTACGTTTCGCCCGTCAACGTCGCTCCTCGTGGTCGATCGGGTTGCGCGTGCTCGTGCGCGTCCACCGATCGCAACGATTCGCAGTGTCAGAGGGCGGGCTATCTCGTATCTACTCCTCGGTAGGCCGACACTGACACCCTATTGACCTGATAGGTGCCACCACGCTTCTGGCGAGGCATACAGGAGAGGCATGAGGGTCCGGCAGGAGCACCACCCGGATGCGATCGACAGGAGCGTCGTCGTCGGTCGTCATCCCGGACCGCGGTTCGGTTTCGACTGGCATTACCACCCCCAACTGGAGGTGACGCTGATCGTGAGCGGGCGGGGGGTGCGGCTTGTCGGGGATTCGCTGGCCGAGTCGGGCCCGGGTGACCTTGTCGTCATCGGGCCGAATCTCGCGCACACCTGGGCTTCCGAGCCATCAGCAATGATGCCTGCCGACGCGGTCTGGGCGCTGTGTTCGACCGAACACCTTCGCTCGATCCCGGAGCTCAGACGACTCAACGGGTTGATCGCCGCGAGCGATCGAGGGCTCGCGTTCGGCATCGAAGTGGACGACGCTCGCTCGCTGCTCGCCTCGGCCGACAGCCTCTCCGAGTACGACCAAGTCGTCGCAGTCCTGCGCGTATTGGCGATTCTGGCGGATCACATCGACCAAGCGGCCCGCTTAGCGACACCGCACTACGTGGAGCTGGCTGCAAACCGGCGGCCAGTCGGCGATGTGGCGACGAACCGCCTAACCCAAGTATTTGCTCATGTCGCCGCTCACCATGGCGAGCCGATCCGGCATGAGGACGTCTGCGCCCTCGTCGGCATGTCGCCGGCTGGGTTCAGCCGCTTCTTCCGGCTGGTGACCGGTCGGACGTTCACGACGTACGTGAATGAGTACAGGATCGCGGAGGCGTGTCACCGGCTCGGCAATTCTGACGAGACGGTGGCCGGCATCGCTCAGGACGTTGGCTTTGGAAGTCTCGCCAACTTCAACCGAACGTTTCTTCGTTTGAAGGGCGTCAGTCCATCGGCGTGGCGCCGCAACCTCGAGCGCTATCAGACCTAGTGGAACAAATCCTCGACGCAGTAACGGCGCCGGGCGCTCAATGCAGGCGAGTCCGTCGGACCGGCAATCCCCAAGTAACTCAGGAATGGCCAATCTGCTGCCTGGATCCCTAATACGGAGTTAGGTGCCCAGACCAGACGGAATCTGAGCAGGGAACCTTGACCTCGAAATCAGGTTGTTTTCACGGACGCGGGAGTATTCGCCCGACAGGACGGCAGCGTCGCGAGCGGAACTGTTGGCGCCTGATTCAAGCGATTGGTTAGAATGTGCGCCTGACTAGTCCCGGGATGTGCGCCTGACTCACCCCGGATTCGAGGCCGATCCGGTCTTCGATCACGCTCAGCCGCCACCGATTCGGCGGTCCGGCTGGCGCCTGACTCTGGATCAGGAGA
>Ga0187893_10006007_pt1 | contig 21152 bp, 15 predicted proteins | sample MA1701074metaG_FD_139574 | JGI IMG/M metagenome (GOLD analysis project Ga0187893, IMG submission 139574) | White microbial mat communities from a basaltic lava cave in the Kipuka Kanohina Cave System on the Island of Hawaii, USA - MA170107-4 metaG ...
AGCGAAGGAAAGTTCGAGCGAGTCATCGCGACCGAGGTCTCGGCCGAAGCAAAAGCCGTCACGCAGATGAACGCAGATTCCCTCGCCACTCCCCACGCCCACGCAGATATACGCAGAGGAGATCTTTTGTCCCCCCTCGCCCCTGAGGATGGTATTACCGCGGTCGTCTCCAATCCGCCCTATATCGCGCCTGACGAGATGGCGGACCTGCCGCCGTCAGTTCGTGATTGGGAGCCACACCAGGCGCTCGTCTCGGAAAATGACGGCTTGGCGCACACCTTCCGAATCGTCGTCGATGCGCCGCGCGTGCTGCAAGCGGGTGGACTGCTCGCGCTGGAAGTCGACTCGCGCCGCGCACAGCGCGTGGCAGACTATGTCAGCGCGCACGGCTGCTATCGAGACGTGACGCTGCACAAGGACTTCTGCGAACGGGATCGCTACGTCCTTGCGCGCCGTCGTTAGGCAGCCGCGGTCAGAATGAATCTCTGACCTCAGACCTCAGACCTCTGACCTATTGTTAAATGCTCGACCAGAAAGCCAAAGATCTGGGCCGCATGATCGGCCAAAGCCCGGAATACCAAGCCGTCAAACGGGCCAACGACACGCTGCATAACGATCGCGATGCGGTGACTTCGCTCAACCGCATGGAGACCCTGCGCCAGGAAGCGCAGCGCCTGCTGGCTCAGGGCAAGGAGCCGTCCGACGAGATGGAGCGCGAGCTGGACGATTTGCTGACCAAAGTCCAGAGCAGCTCTGTGTATCAGATGGCGATTTCGGCGCAGGAGAACTTCGACAAACTCATGATCCAGGTGAACGGCTGGATTTCGGAAGGGATGAAGAGCGGGGCAGCGAGTCCAATCATTACGTTAGGGTAGAATGACGGGGAAGCTTATCGTCTTCGACGGCGCGGAGGGCGTGGGTAAGTCCACACACATCCGTCGAGTCGCTGACTTGTTGCAAGCGAACGGCACATCGTGCCTAACGGTCCGTGAACCTGGCGGCACACCCGTTGGAGACGACATCCGCGGCATCCTGTTGCACTCCGCCCACGACCTGGCACCAGCCACAGAAGCGCTGTTGTTCATCGCTTCGCGCGCGCAACATGTCGAGCGGGTCATTCGACCGGCGCTCAAGCAGGGAACGGTCGTCCTCGCCGATCGCTTCTTCCTGGCGACGTACGCCTATCAAATTGTTGGACGTGGCCTGGATGAAGAGACCGTCATCGCGGCCAACAGACTCGCGACGGGCGATCTCGTCCCCGATCTCACCATCCTGTTCGATCTACCAGGCGATGAAGGACTGCAGCGCGCCATCACTCGGAGCGGCGCGGACCGCGTGGAGCGCAGCGATCGCGACTTCCATACGCGGGTGCGCGACGCGTTCCGGCGTTTTGCGACGGCTGAATGGCAGCGGGAACACCCAGAGGCCGGGCGGATAGTATTGATCGACGCTACGGGCACAGAGGATGCCGTGCAACGACGTGTGCTGACCGCACTCGGCAAGAACCTCCCGCAAACGTTCCGCGCGCTCGCGGCGTCACATTCCTAACGTGACCACGGAGTCCACGCGCTCGCGCGCTCTCGCGACGCTCACAGTCATGGCCGCAGCCTTGGCGACCGGCGGCTGGCTCTTCGCGCGTGGGCTACAGACAGCGTCAACGCCTGGCCCCTCGCGCACGCTTGTGGACGACGTGCTGCAGATCGTGCACGAGCGGTACATCGATAGCGTGCCGACGGCACAGCTGTACGAGCGTGCCGTGGCGGGGCTCCTGGAAGAGCTGGGCGACCCGTACACAACGTACCTAACGAGAGAGCGCTTCGACCGCATCGAAGAGCGCGCCTCGGCGCAATACGCCGGCGTTGGTCTGCGCGTGGACCTGCGTGACGGCTGGCCGATGGTCACCGCACCGATCCAAGGATCGCCCGGCGAGCGATCCGGCATCAAAGCCGGAGACCGCATCACCGAAATCGACGGAAAGTCCACGAAAGGTTGGGGCAACGAAGAAACCACGCGCGCACTGCGCGGAGACCCGGGTTCGCAGGTGCAAGTGACTGTCGAACGATCCGGCCTAGCGGAACCGATCAAGCACACCCTAACGCGGGGCGAGATCTATCGGCGCGCCATCAGCCGCACGCTGCTCATGGCCGGCGGCGCGGGCTACATCGACGTCAACATTTTCAGCGATTCAACAGAACACGAGCTCAGGCATGCGATCGACTCGTTGCTCAAAGAGGGAATGCGCACGCTCGTGCTCGATCTGCGCGGCAATCCGGGTGGCGTCCTGGCGCAGGGTGTCGCCGTGTCGGAGCTGTTCCTCGATCCGCGGCAAACGATTGTGACGATGCATGGGCGCACAGACGACATGAATCGGACGTACGCCGACACTGGACGCCAGCTCTGGACACACCTGCCGCTGGTCGTGCTGATCGACGGTCGATCGGCGAGCGCGTCGGAGATCGTCGCCGGTGCGCTACAAGACCACGATCGCGCCGTGATCATGGGCGCGCCGTCCTATGGGAAGGGAAGCGCACAGTCGCTATTTCCGCTGCCGAGTGGCGCTGGAGTTCGCCTAACGACAGCACGCTGGTTCACGCCGTCGGGGCGCTCGATCGACAGGCTCCAGAGCGCGGAGGAGGTGGAAGCCGGCGACGGCGCGGTGCGGAAGAAGCGTCCCGCCTTCAAGACCGACAAGGGGCGCGTTGTGTACGGTGGCGGCGGGATCGTCCCGGACACGCACGCCTTCGATTCGACGTTCTTCCTGCAGGAGCTGGCGCTGAGCGGCGCGTTAGGCGGCGCCATCCCGCAGTTCCGCGATGCGCTGACTGCGCACGCCATCGAGCTGAGGCGGACGTCGGCCGTTCGCTCTCCCGACTTCAGCGTCTCCGCGCAGATGCGCGAAGACTTCTGGCGCGTGTTGCAAATCCGGCGAGTGCGGCTCGATCGTGAGGCCTTCGACGCGAACGCTGAATTCGTGACGCGCTTGATGACATCGGAGATCGCGCGGATCGTTTTTGGGCCGACCGTGGAAGCGAGGCGATCGGCCGAGCGCGACCTCGTGGTGCGTCAGGCCGTTAGTTTCGTCGCGGGTGTGCGCTCGCGCGACGAGCTTCTCGCGCGCGTTACGCCGCGCGAATCGCCGCCGCCGGCCGGTTCACAAGGCAACGGCGCGTCGGCGCGCAACGAGTAAGTAGACCACCGCGGACGAACGCACACAAGAACAACAAGGCACGCGGATCGCGATCTGATGAAGGGTCGGATCCGCGTGCGTTTGCGTTATGCTAGACTAGTGGACGATTACCGTTCCGGTCATTCCTGCGTGCAGGGTGCAATCATACGTGAATGTCCCCGCCGTGTTGAACGTCCTAGAAACATCGGTGTTGGTGCTGTTGGGGATGTTAGCAGGCGCGCCAGCGGCGCCCGCGAAGGTCACGTTGTGCGTGAGGGACTGGAACGTCCACGTCACCGATCCACCGACGGAGATGTCAACCGAGTTGGGTGTGAACTGTGAATTGGTTCCGGCGACGACGCCAGCGGTGCTGGGGAACATCATTGCCGTCACGGTCACTGCGGACTCTGCGAACTTCATCGCGTCCGCTTGCGACGTTGCACGGATGTTCACCGTCCCGGCGGCGACGCCAGTGACCTTTCCAGTCTGATCTACAGTTGCGAGCGCGACGTTTGCGCTACTCCAATTGACTTGAGTCGACGCGTTGTTCCCGACAGACACAGTCGCGTTGAGTTGACCGCTCGCGCCGACTGCCACTGAGAGCGTGGCCGGCTGCACGGTGACCGAATTGACGATGGCTGAAGCATCCACTCGGATCGCTGCTGAGCCGCTTTTGGTCGCGTCGAAGGTCGACGTCGCGGTGATGTTCACGTTGCCCGGCGCAACGGCGGTAACGAGACCGGTTGCGCTCACCGTCGCGACAGCATTCGCGCTGCCACTCCACGTTACCGTTGTGGGCGCGCCGCCAACTGTTGATACTTGCGCAGTGAGCTGAGCCGTCGTTCCCGCAATGAGCGCCGCGAATGGACTGACCACGACCACCGAATTGACCGCAGGTCTCGGGTTCACCGTTAGGCGCGCGCTACCGGATTTCGTCGCATCGAATGTCGACGTGGCCGTGATCGTCACTGCCCCTGGCGCAACCGCCGTGACTTGTCCGGTTTGCGTCACGGTGGCGATTGCCGGATCGCCGGACGACCAGGTGACCGTCGTTGCCGCGCCGCTCACGACCGTGACGTTCGCGGTGAGTTGCACCTGGTCTCCCACGACCGCCGTGGGGGTCGCGGGAGTGACGGTGACGGAGACGACGGCTGGCGGCGGCGGGTTCACAACAACAGGAACTGTTGCCGACTTGGTAGGATCGGCGACCGACGTCGCAGTGATGTTCGCGTTACCAACTGCGACGCCCGTGAGCACACCGGCGCTCGTCACGGATGCGATGGCAGTGTTGGAGCTGCTCCACGTCACGGTGGTCGATGCGCCTCCCACAACGGTGACGGTCGCGGTGAGTGGCAGATTCTGACCGACTATGACGGACGGCGCGGATGGCGTGATAGCGACGGAGACGACCGCGGGTCTCGGATTGACCGTGACGGCGGACGTCGCACTCTTCGTGGCGTCGAAGCTCGACGTCGCTGTGATGTTCGCCGAGCCAACTGCGACGGCTAGTACTTGACCGCTCGACGAGACGCTCGCGACTGCGGCGTTCGATGTTGACCAGGCGACGGCCGTCGATGCGCCGTTCACAGCGCTCACGGTCGCCGTGAATTGCTGCTGATCACCCACGACCATCGTGGCCGTGGTTGGTGCAATGCTGATGGCTGTTACGCGAGGTGTAGTGTCCGGGGGCGTGCCGCCATCACCGCCGCCACCACCGCACGCCAGGAGAACGAGAGCTGTGGCCGGACGAACTACAGGGCGCCAACGAAGAAGGGTCATGAGCATCCTCTCCGTGAAGAGTTGAAAGCGTGGTCAACCTCATGGCGCACTAGTGTGTGACGAATTCCATCACATGGCAACTATCTCCGCATGAGGGAGGTCTGACCGGCTAGTCCTCGCGCAGGGCGACCAAGGGTGCCACGCGTGACGCGCGCAGCGACGGAATGAGCGCCGCGACCAACCCGCTCACTCCGAGCACCACGACGGCCGCGATGAGCGCGAACGGGTCAGTCGGCTTGACATCATGGAGTTGGGTTCTGATCAGTTGCATGACGCCGAGTGCGAGCGGAATGCCCAGCGCAACACCGACGATCACGAGACGCAGCGCGTCGGTCAGCACCATGCTGATCACGGTTGCTCGACGAGCGCCTAACGCCACGCGCAGGCCGATCTCGCCCGTTCGGCGTCCAATCGCATACGTCAACACGCCGTAGAGGCCGATCGCGGCGAGTAATAGCGCGACGATCCCGAAGCCGCTGGCTAGCCGAGCCAGCAAGCGCTCCTGCCTGACGGAAACTCGCATAAGAGAAGACAGCGGGTCGATAGCTTCGATTGGAAGCTGCGCATCGTATTCACGCAGCGCGCGACGAACAGGATCGATGATGCGCGAGGGATCTCCTCCCGTTCGCACGATGTATCGAAGGTGACCGGGTTCTTCGAACGGATGCTGCTGGTACGCGTAGTAGTAGCGCCGCTCCGCGTCGGCCGTGAGCTCGTGATCTTTCGTGTCCGCTATGACGCCGACGATCTGCGCGCTCGTGGAATCGCCAATGCGAATCGTTGTTCCTGCCGCACGATCGGCCCGGCCGAAGTAGAAGCGAGCGAACGTCTCATTGACCAGAATGACTGGCATGCCACTCGCGATGTCTGTCGCGAGAACATCGCGGCCTCTCAAGAGTCGCGCACCCGTTGCGCGCGCATAGCCCGGCCCTATCGCATCGTAGCGAGTGATGGAGTCGTCCGCCTGACGTGCAGTGAAGCCAGGCACGCCGATGTTGCTCGCCGATTCCGTTCCGCTGAAGATGCCGTTCTCGGAGTAGCTGACCGCCTTGACGCCTGCTATGGCTTGCAGCCGATCGCTCAGTTCGCGCGCGTATGGATACAGTCGTTCACCAGTATGCCCGCCGCCATTCGCATCCACGTCGACGATGAGGAGGTGATCGCGATCGAGACCGGTCGCTGCCGCTTCCACGCCGCGCAAGCTGCGCACGAGCAACGCGGCGCCGACCAGCAAGACGAGCGACAGCGCGACCTGCGCCGAGATCAGCATCTTCCCGATCGGAATTCGCGGGCCCGTTAGGCTGCCGCCCGTAACGGCCTTCGCATTGGCGCGCATGACCGACTGCAAATCGACTCGTGAGGCACGCAGCGCCGGCGCGAGCCCGAACACGAGGACGGCGATCATCGATAGGCCAATCGTAAAGGCAAAGACGGGAAGGTCGAGCGCCGTGTCCAGCGGGATACGAGTACCGCCATCGGCGGCGAGAGCGAGAAGCAGCCGGGTTCCCCAACGCGCCACGAGCAGGCCCGCCACCGCACCGCAGAGCGCGAGCACGACGCCTTCAGTGAGCAGCTGCCGCACGAGGCGCATCCGCGCTGCACCTAACGCGAGCCGCACACTCATCTCTTTTGCTCTCGCGACAGCGCGCGCGAGCAAGAGGCTGGCGACGTTGGCGCAGATGATAAGGAGGAGCACGCTGACGCCACCTAGGAGGGCGATGAGCGGCGCTTTAAAGCTGGCGCGCACGCGGGAGAGCCCTCTCGCGCCTGACGAGATCGGAACCGGCAGCGAGTCAACGCCGGCCGCGACGGTGGAGTTCGTTGCCTGTTCCTTGAGCAACCCGCGAAGGGCCGACGTAAACCGATCCTGCGCTTGCTGGAGCGAAACGCCGGCGCTACGCCGACCGACTAGCAACAGCCAGTATCCCTGTGACGTCTCGAGGATGTTCGGGCGATTCGGCGTCAGCACGCGCTGCATCGTGATGGGGATCCAGATGTCGGTGCTCGAACCGACGATCTCGCCCGTGTACCACGGCGGCGTGACACCGATAATCGTGAATCGCGCGTCGTTGATATGGATGTCGCGGCCGATCACGCGGTCGTCGCCGGCGAAGCGCCGCATCCAGTAGCCGTAGCTGATCGTGACCATCGGTGCGCCACCGACGGTGTTGTCCTCACTGCCGTCGAAAACGCGCCCGCGGAATGGCGGCACCTGCAGCACTTTGAAGTAGTTGCCGCTGACCATGCGTCCGCGCGGACGCTCCGACTCAGCACCGTCCTCGGTGCGCACGTCGAGTCGTTCGGTACGCCCACTCGCCGCCAGGCCGGAGACGATGTCGGTCTCTTTGCGCAGTGCAAGGTAAGTCTTCCACGAATGCAGATCGGCGCGCGCGTTGTCGCCCCAGGACATGGTGCCGGTGCGAGACGGGTCGCCGAGTACAAGGAGCTCGTCCGGATTGGGGACCGGCAGCTTGCGCAGCAGCACGGCGTTCACGAGCGCAAAGATGGCCGTGTTGGCGCCGATGCCTAACGCGAGCGTCAGGACGATGATGCTGGTGACGCCGATGTTGCGCCGCAGCATCCGAAAGGCAAAGCCGACATCCTGACGCAGCTCGTCCAGGTAGTTCTTGCGTCTCATCGCGTGTTCTCTCTGGTTGTCGAGTGTGACGCACATTCGGCGCACGCCTTCGAGGTCGCCGAACTGGCGCATTGCTTCCTTGCGCGCCGCTTCTACGGAGAGCCCGGACGCGACGAGCTTTTCCACCTTCGACTGGATGTGGAATGCGATCTCGTCGTCCACGGCGCGAACGACATCACTGCGACGCAATCCCAAACGCAGCGCGCGACGCATCAGTCGCTCATACGGCGTCAGGCACGGCGGCCGTGAGTGCCTTCGTTACGGCGCGAGCGTAGCGCTCCCAGCCCGAGACCTCGGTGCGCAGTTGCTGGCGTCCGGATCGAGTGAGCTCGTAGTACTTCGCGCGACGGTTGTTCTCCGAATAGCCCCACTCGGCGGAGAGCCAGCCTTTTTTCTCGAGACGGTGCAGGGCAGTGTAGAGCGGCCCCTCTTCGACGAGGAGTTGCTCGTCGGTCACCATGCGAATCCATTCCGCGACGGCGTAGCCGTGTCGCGGTCCCCAAGAGATTGCCTTGAGGATCAGAACGTCGAGAGTGCCGCGAAGTAGTCCGCCATACGGATCGAGCATCGTAGTCCCCTCTGTGTTAGAGGGGACGATAATCAAAAGGGTTGGCAGGGCGCTAGCTCGGGAGTTCGGACCATCCCCAGCCCATCGCCGCTTTGTCGCAAGGCAAAACAAACGACTCTGAGTTAAAGAAGAGGTCGGTGTGAATCGCCGCGGGATTGTCGGAGGCTCCAATGCTTGAGAGGTTGGAGTCATGGACAAACGCACGCGGTTTTCCCCCGAATTTCGTGAACGCGCCGTCCGCCTCGTTCGCGAGCATCAGCAGGAGTATCCGTCACAGTGGGCCGCCATCCGATCGATCGCAGAGAAAGTAGGCTGTTCGTCCGAAGCACTGCGGAATTGGATGCGACGCATGGAGGTCGATGCGGGCCTGCGCCCGGGCCTAACGACGCAAGAGCTGCAGCGGATCAAGGAGCTCGAACGCGAGAATCGTGAGCTGAGGCGCGCCAATGAGATTCTGCGTAAGGCGTCGGCGTATTTTGCCCAGGCGGAGCTCGACCGCCGCGGGACGTAATGGTGGCGTTCATCGACGATCACCGCGAGAAGTAGGAGTCGAGCCGATCTGCCAGGTACTGCCGATCGCTCCGTCGACGTACTACGAGCAGAAAGCTTGTCAGGCCGATCCGACGCGCCTTCCAGTGCGTACGCAGCGGGATGCGCGGTTGCGGCCGGAGATTGAGCGGGTGTGGCGCGCGAATCGACGGCTGTATGGCGCGAAGAAAGTGTGGAAGGAGTTGAAGCGTGAGCAAATACCGGTGGCGCGGTGCACCGTGGCGCGGCTGATGGATGAGATGGGGCTGCGAGGCGTGGTCCGAGGCCGTCGGGTGAAGACGACCACGATCCCAGCAGCGATCTCTGAGCGGCCGCGGGATCTCGTGGATCGAAACTTCACCGCGATGAGGCCTAACGAGCTGTGGGTCGCCGATCTGACGTACGTGGTGACGTGGCGCGGCTTCGTGTACGTGGCGTTCGTCGTCGATGTGTTCTCGCGACGCATTGTCGGGTGGCGCGCGTCGAGTTCGTTGCGCAGTGATCTCGCGTTGGACGCGCTCGAGCAGGCGCTGTACGACCGGGACACCGACGCCGGTTTGGTCCATCACAGCGATCGTGGCGTGCAGTATCTCTTGATCCGCTACACGGAACGACTGGCAGAAGCCGGCATCGAATCGTCGGTGGGCAGTCGCGGCGATTCGTACGACAACGCCCTCGCGGAGACCGTGATTGGCTTGTACAAAACCGAAGTGATTCACCACGATGGCCCGTGGCGTGGACTGGATCATGTCGAATTCGCGACGCTCGAATGGGTCGCGTGGTTGAACACTGAACGCTTGCTCGAACCACTCGGCTACTTACCGCCAGCGGAGTACGAGGAACAATTTCACCGCCTCACACCACTCCCGTGGCAGTGGGGGCACTCACATAACGAGCTCTCCTGAAATCCTGGGTCGATTCACATTGGTGTCGTGCTGAGATCCAGCGTCTCATCGATAATGCTTGGCAAACGGTGCAAAACACCATTTGCACTTTGGGCCAACCACCGTACCTGGTGATCGAACCACGCGATTCCGCTGACCAGAGCTTTGATGTGTATGCGTTTCCCGATTCCGGCCACCCCTACGGTGATGCTCGATTGGTTGCAGGTACGTATCGACTAATTCTCGAAATCGCGACGAGGAAGGATTCTCAAGAATTGGAAGTCGTTCCGCTTTCTAGTCGCACAACGCAACCCTTTGCGGTACGGGATCCGTAGATCCGCACACCTAACGAGAGAGCTGATAATCAGACCCCGCACGGCTACAACGTGCGGGGTTTCTGTTGAGTGGATCGAAGAATTAGAAGTATCCGTGACGGCACGCTGACACCACGACGTACGTTCCGTGCGCATGTGTCACGCTCTTAACCCCAGCCGGCGCATGTACACGCATGCCCGATAGAAAACGATTCCATTACACCGGCTACATCACGCGCCTAAAACTCGTCCGTACGGGCTGTCGCAAGGAACTCTACGCCATCCGATTTCCGCGCGACGTCTACACGCTCTTCGAACGTCTCCCGGACGAAGCCTGCAAACACTTTCGATGAAGCGTTTCTCAACGCGCAACAGGACGTGGCGGCGTCTACCTCGTTAGCAAAGGTGGGTATCCACGTCACTTGTTGACTCACGCGCTGTCTTCAGCGCCGCCCTTCTAGTCGGCGCGCACAATGTGATTTTGGTGCACAATCATCCGAGTGGTGGTCCCTCTCCCAGTCTGGGCGACCGGATGATCGAATGCGCTCGTGTTAGGTGGTCGGCTTCTCGACATGCCCGTGATGGATCATGTGATTATCGGATACGGTCGCTACGTCAGTTTCGTCGAAGCCGGCCTTCTCGAGCGACCTGCGAATCGTTGGCGGCCTGATCGTCCTGGCGTCCCTAACGATTGTCGCGGTGGCTTGGGCAATCGTTCGGGTTCGTATCAAGATCCACGGCCCGCGCGGGCATATCGACATCGCACCACGGCCGCCGTTCCGCCCGCCACCGTTCGGCATCCAACCTTCAAAGCAAGAGAGACCACGCTCCAAGCGAAAGCGCCTGTTCGCGCGTCTTCGTGGCGAGCGACGTCAGAAGCGCTGGGCCGTCTCGCCTCTGCGATGCGTACACCTCGCGCGCAGCCCTGCTGACACCTCGGTCGCTCGGCGTCGTTCGGGGGCTGCGCGTACCGCCGCACTGGCATCGTTAGGCGATCATCGAAAGCCTTAAGACTAAGGACAGCTATGTATTTTGCCCCAACGTGGAGGACTGACTAGGTCAACGGTCGCTGTTTGTCTAACCGCCGATGGCGTCGCGATCGACCACGCGCACGCCCTTGGGGCGTTTGAAGACGAACGCCGAGGCGCTCACTTCCGCGTTAGGCGTGAAGCTCGTGATGCGAACCTTGCGCGTGATTCCGCTGGGCTCCTCGGCCTCGAATTGCAGCAGCTTCCCATTGCTCGTGTCGATCCACACCGTGGCTTTGACGAACGAGGCGTCTTTGCGCGCGGGCGTCAGCAACACAGCACGGGCGGCCTTGCCGTCGATCGTCGCCGTGCCGCCGTCCTTGACGGTGTAGCGCGATTTGGGTGAGTCGAAGAATTCAGAGATGAGATCGAGCGAGCCCGCACCGCCATCGGCCAGCGCGATTCGGATCACCTGGTCGGGCTGCGAGCTGGGGAGGTATACCCAGACGAACTTTCCGTCGCTGATGATCTTGTCGCCCTTGGGATCGCTGAAGCGGAAGGCGAACTTGTTCGGGCGGCGCTGCTCGAACTCCCCGCGCGAATTCAGCGTGGTGCCAACCAGCGGATTCACGATCGTCTGCTCGAAGGTCGCGCGCGCGGTGCGAACGTCAGCGTACCACGCCACGGCCTTTGAGAGAGCAGCGTCGGCAGCGTTGGGCTGCCTAACGGCACTCGGGGCGCTAGGCCTTCGGTCATAGGCCTTAGGGATGTGTTCCGTCGGACGTACGAGGACGGATCCACACAGAAACATGCACGCAAGTAGTGTTGTCATTTCAGTAGCAGTTACAGCGTCAGTCGCAGTTGCGGCCAAGTCGGCGCGGCGCGCTGGCGCTCTTGATTGTGCTACCCAACCTCGACGGGTGCGGTTCCGGGTGACGGCGCCACGCGACGACCGATCGCCTCAGCAATAAGCCGAAGTTCCATCATTAGTCGCGTGAATTGTTCCGGATACAGGCTCTGCGCCCCATCCGACAGCGCTCGCTCAGGCGTGGGATGCACCTCGACAATAATGCCATCAGCACCGGCGGCCACGGCGGCGCGCGCCATTGGCGTCACCTTATCGCGCAATCCAGTCGCGTGGCTCGGGTCCGCGATGATTGGCAGATGCGAAAGTTTTTGCACGATCGGGATCGCGTTCAAGTCGAACATATTGCGCGTCATGTTGTCGAAGCTGCGCACGCCGCGCTCGCAGAGAATCACGTTCGGGTTTCCTTCCGCGAGTATGTACTCGGCGCTCAACAACAATTCCTGAATCGTGGCGGCCATGCCGCGCTTGAGCAGCACAGGCCTGCCTAACCGTCCAACGGCGCGCAACAGCGAATAGTTCTGCATGTTGCGCGCACCGACCTGAATGCAATCGGCGTGTTCGGCGACAAGCTCAGCGCCCGCTTCGTCCATCGCTTCACTGACGATCGGGAGGCCGGTCTCGCGCTTTGCGAGCGACAGAAGCTCCAAGCCTTTGAGCCCAAGTCCCTGGAAAGAATACGGCGAGCTGCGCGGCTTAAAGGCGCCGCCTCGTAAGGCAGTCGCGCCAGCGGCTCGCACGGCGCGCGCGGCAGTGATAATCTGCTGCTCGGATTCAACCGAGCACGGGCCCGCGATCACAACAACGTCGTTGCCGCCGACAACGACTCCCGGAGCGAGCTGCACCTGCGTCGTCTCCGGCTTCCATTCACGCGAGACCTGCTTGAACGGTTTGGAGACGTGGATGACCTGCGCCACGCCCGACAACCCGACGATCTGGGAATCGTCGACTTTCCCGTCGTTGCCAACGAGTCCGATGGCAGTGCGCTGGCCGCCCGGCATCGGCACGGCCTTGTAGCCCATTTCGCCGATGACGCGACACACCGTGTCGATCTGCGCTTGACTTGCGTCGGACTGCATTACAACGAGCATCAGGTCTCCTCAGCGGACCACGACCAGCCGTCGCTGCACAACGCTATCGCACCGTCGAACGATTCTGCTACCTGCTCGCGAATGTCCACGTCTTCGACGGGTGGATAGAAATGGGTCAACGCCAGCAGCTTCGGTTGTGCGATCCCAGCCAGCGCACCGCACTGACGCGGCGTCAGGTGCATGGGGATCGCGAGCTCGTCAGGAAGGGAACACTCGAGTAGTAGCATGTCGCTCCCCGCGGCCCATTTGGCGAACGCTTCATCGTGCCCGGTGTCGCCGGAGAACACGAATCGCGCGCCGCCTCCAGAGACGGAATATGCTACGCTCTCGGCGCTATGTGGGACCTTGAAGGCTTGGATACGGAGGTCAGAGGCCTGAGGCCAGAGGTCAGAGGACGCGCCCGGCTCTAGCTCGACGATACGAACCGGGAATGTGAGCTGGGCGAATGGCTCGTTGTAGAGCTCGGCGAGCCTTTGAGCGAAGGCGCCGACGCCGACTGGCCCGATGAGCGTCAAGGGCTCCGTGCGCTGCGGCAGCTGCCCCCACTTCCAGGCCACAATCAGTGCGACAAGATCGATCGTATGATCGGAATGGAAGTGAGTGATCGCGACGTGGGTGATGTCTTTCCATGCGTGATCGAGCGCTGCGAGCCGGTGCGTGATGCCGCTACCGCAGTCAATCAACAGGCGCACTGGGGGTGCGTCGACGAGGACTCCTGTTTGCACGCGATCGGCGTACGGCGATGCCCCGGCAGTACCGAGAACCGTGACGCGCATCAGCGGCCGCGGAAGACGGCGCGCTTGTAGCCCTCAAACGCGGACGTCTTGAGCCTAACGAGATAGACGCCGGTCGGCACCAGATTGCCGCGATCGTCCGTGCCGTCCCAGGCCAGGCTGGGCTCGCAGCCGGACTCGCCGTCGATGCCGCGTCCGTAGCGTCCAGCGAGGTAGCGATCGGAGGCTCCGGGCGCCGGGATAATCGTGCGCACGAGGTTGCCGCGGATGTCATGAACCGTTAGGCGCACACGGGTTTCCCGGTGGATGTCGAACCAGATGCACGTCGAAGCGGAACTTGTCGACGGAAAGGGATTGGGGAAGTTCTGATACAGCAACGTCACCATTGGGATGCTCAGATCGGCGATCACGAAGGTGCCCGGGCTGCGCACCGTCGTCGTATCATTGCCGGCCAGGCGTGCCGTCACGCTCCAGCGATACGACGCATTGAATTCCAGGGCTCGAGGAAGCACGAACTGCGTCTCGCTGAGGTTGGCGTAGCGGAGAATTTCGCGCGTGGCGACATTCTCGACAGAGAGGTCGAAGCGCCAGGGCCCTGGAGGAGATGCGATCTGCGCGGCGCGCCAGAGGAACGTCGGGCGCCGAGTGAGAAGAGTGACGCCGCCGAGGGGGTTGGGAGCCACGAGTCGAACCCACGGTGCGCTGACCTTGGGCCCGGTCACGGGGCTTGTCACAGTCACGCCGCCATTTGTCGTCGCGCGTCCGCGCCAGTAGATCGTGACGGCGTGGGGCAGCGGCCGCAGCGGCACGAAGCGCGCGCTGTCACCGATCGCGCGATCGAAATACGTCAGCTGCCCGAAATCGGACCGGTTGCTCAGCTCGATCATGACGACGATCGGTCGCTCGTTAGGTGTGACCGAATCGGCGTTGACGCTGAACGTCGGCGTCGCCGAGAGGAGCGTGTCTTCAGCCGGGCCGCTGACAGTGACGCGCGGCGTTGTGCGGGAGACGGTGAATGCGCCGGCCGCCAGCAACGTGCAGGAACCAGCCAGCGCGCTGAGCGCGCGGCTCACGCGCTAGCCGCGAGCGGCTCGAATTCGATCCCTGCTCCCTCGGACTCCTCGCCGTCGTCCACACCAGCACCGCGCATTCGTACGCTCACGAGCGAAGAAACTCCGGGCTCCTGCATCGTCACGCCGTACACCGAGTCCGCCGCTTCGGTCGTCGTGCGCGGATTGTGTGTAATGACGATGAACTGCGTGTGCTGCTTGAACTGCGTGAGCATGCGCACGAAGCGGCCGATGTTCGCGTCGTCGAGTGGTGCGTCCACTTCGTCGAGCAGACAGAACGGACTCGGCTTCGTCAGGAAGATTCCAAATAGCAGTGACATCGCTACGAGCGCGCGCTCGCCGCTGGAGAGGAGGTGGATGCGCTGGGTGCGTTTGCCGCGGGGCGATGCGTGAATCTCAATGTCGCAGTCGAGCGGTAAGTCGGGATTCTCGAGCTTGAGCTCGCAGTCGCCACCGCCGAACAGCGTCATGAAGATTTCGCGGAAGTGGCGCTGAATCTCCGCGAACGTGGAGAGGAACATCTCGCGCGCCGTGACGTCGATCTCGCGAATGGCGACGAGCAGCGAGTTCTTCGCGTCGTGCAGGTCGTTGCGCTGTGTCGTTAGGAAGTCGAGGCGCTTTTGTTCCTCTTCATGCTCTTCGACGGCCAGCGGATTCACGGGGCCTAACGCCTCGATCTGGCTTCGCAGGGAGTCCGACTCCGCGCGCAACGTCTCATCATCGAGGTCCAGCGGCTGGAATTGGTCGAAGAGCTGGTGCAGCGGCCGGCGCCATTCGGCCTCCAGACGCTCACGGATCATCGATCGGCGTCCGGACAGCTCACTAAAGCGCAATTCCGCGTGATGCAGGGCGTCCGACGCTGCTTGAGCGGCGCGGCGCGCGCCGTCCAAGGCATGCTCGGCCGCTGTCAGCGCGGCGTCGGCGCCGTGCACGCGCTCCTCGGCGGACTGCACGCGGCTTTCCGCGTCGCGCAGCACGGCGGCTTCGACTTCGAGCTCGCCGCGCTGGTTTGTTAGGCGCCGAACGAGTTCCTGCTCTGAATGCGTCAGGGACTGCAGCTCGGTTTCGAGTGAGGAGAGCCGCGACGTCGCGGCGTGTTGTTCCTCGAGCAGTCGCGTGACGCGATCCGCCGCCACTTGATGCCGCGCCTGCGCCTGAGCGAGCGAGACTTGCGTGGCGGATCTCTCATCACGCGCGAGCTCTAGGCGACGCTCGGCACTTACGACTGCTGCGCGCTGGCTCTCCACCGTCGCGTCGGCGGCGTCGATCACCGCTGCCGCTTCGGCATCGTGCGCGTCCAGCGCGCTGAGCCGCTCGAGCAGGGCACTGCGGTTGCGCGTTAGGTTGTCGGAGAGCTGCGATGCGTCGTCGGCGTCGCGTTGCACGCGCTCGCGCCTGCGTTCTACCTCGCCGCGTGTGTCAATCGCTCGCCGATGGTCGGTCTCCGCGCTCGACGCCAGGTCCAGCGCCGATGCGAGTTGCCGTTCGGCGGCTTCCAGGGCCAGCCGCGCATTTTCGGCGGCCGTCAGCGCGTCGGCGCGGGCGGCGTTATGCGCCGAAAGCTCGGCGCGCAGGGCAAAGAGCTCGGCGCGTCGGCGAAGGGGACCGGGACCACCGGCTGGACCGGGCAGCCAGATCGCGCCGCGCGAATCGACGAAGGCCGCGCCATTGGCGAGCGGCCGCACGCCGGCGAGCAGCGTCTTGACCCAGGCCTTCGCGGTTTCAGTCACATCCAGCGCGTGAGCCATCTCGGCAGCACCTAACGAGGCGCTCGCGTTGGCATCTAGCGGTAGGAGCAGCAGTGGACCAGGCGCCGTCGTCGCGTGCCACTCTCGCACCGCTTCGGCCACATGAGCGTCTCGCACGACGATGGCGTGCACGGTCATTCCGAGGTAACGCTCGACGAGCGACGCCAACGTCGGGGACGCGGAGATGAAGTCGGAGAGCGGGCCTAACACGGCGCCGTCGCCGAAACGTGCCCGGTCGCGCAACAGACGCGCGGCGGCCGGAGCGATCCCGACCCGATCGCGCTCCAGCGCTTCGAGCCCGCTCACTTTTCCCTCGAGCGAGGCGAGGATTTCTTCGGCGCGCGCGAGCTCGGCTCGCGCCGCTGCGTCTTCCTCGCGCACAGTGCGCGCGCGCTCTCGCGCCACATCGCGAACCTCGCCGGCCGCGCGCGCCGCGCCGCGTGCCACCTCGACCATCTCGGTCGCCGCCTCGAGCTCTCGCGTTAGGCTGTTCAGTGCATTCGCCAGCTGCCCGCGATCGGCGGCCAGGCGCTGCGCGCGATGCTCCAGCTCGGCCAGCTCGCGCTTCGTGGCTTCGCGATCGTGCTCGAGGCGACGCGCCTGGTTGTACGCCTCACGCGCCTCGCGCTCGGCGGCGTCGAGGGCAGCGCGCGCCGCGAGTACCGCGTCGCGCGCTCCGGCTTCAGCACCGTTCTGGGTTGTTAGGTCGGCGTCGATCGATCTGAGGGAGTCCTGGATGGCGCCCAAGTCCGCTGCCGCGCGCTCACGATCGTTGACGAGACGCTGGCCAAGCACAGTGCCGTGCTGGCGCTCGGCTTCCGCGCGCTGACGCTGTACATCGGAGCTGCGCTGTCGTTCTTCGGCGACGGCGATGTCGGCGCGCAGCGTCTGGACGCGTTCCTGTTGCTGAGCGAGCAGACGCAAAAGCTCCGTGCGTTCGGCGTCAGCGTTAGCGCGTCCTCCGTGCGCCAGGTCTCGTGCCCTCTCGGCCTCGACTACGACTGCCTCAGCGTTAGGTGCGCTCTGGCGCAGCTCGGTGACGCGAAGCTCAAGCGCGGCGAGCTCTTGCTGCCACGCCGCCATTTCGCGCTCAGCGAGCGTCAGATCGACGGCGAAGCGCCGCGCGTTCATTTCGGCGAAACGCTCGGCGCGCTTGCGCTGCCGCGCGAGCGAGCGCACCTGCGTCTGGACTTCGCTGATCAGATCGTCCAGGCGCGCGAGATCGAGCGTCGTCTCTTCGAGACGCCGTTCGGCGCTGCGCTTGCGATCGCGATACAGACCGACGCCGGCTGCTTCCTCGAACAGCTCGCGGCGCTCGTCAGGCCTGTCTGACAAAAGGGCGTCGATCATCTTGGCTTCGATGACGACGCCCGCTTCGGCGCCTAATCCGGTCCCTCGTAAGAGATCGTGGATGTCGCGCAGCCGGCAGACGCTGCCATTGAGGAGGTAGTCGCTCTCGCCCGAGCGCGAGAGGCGCCGCGCGATCACGACTTCACGGAACGCGATCGGGAGCAGGCCTTCGTCATTCTCGAAGGTGAGCGCGACCTCGGCGACGTTGACGGGGCGCCGCGCCGACGAGCCCTGGAAAATGACTTCTTCCATCTTGGCGCCGCGCAGCATGCGTGCGCGCTGCTCGCCGAGCACCCAGCGGACGGCGTCGGAGACGTTGGACTTTCCACAGCCGTTAGGCCCTACGATCGCGGTGACGCCCGGGTCGAAGCGCATCACCGTGTGATCCGCAAACGACTTGAACCCGATGAGCTCGAGTTTCGTTAGGCGCACCTAGTAGGGTCCTCCCTAGTAGGGTCCGCCGACTCGATAGGCAAGCGCGGCGTTGATATTGGCGGCGATGAGCGTCCCGCGCATCCGCTCCGCATCGAGCGGCGACTCGAAGGCCCCGACATAGATCCGTACAAGGTCGTTGCTATCAGCAAGGCCGTACGCAGGGACTCCTCGTTGGCGATAGGTCTCGACGAGCTCACGCGCGAGCCCGCTCCGCGTCGAGTCTATAACGAAGGCGAATGGTGCACGAATGACCGCGCCAATTCCAGTGGTCCCTTCAAATCTCGTGCGCATCGAGTCGACAAACGCAGCAGCGTCGCTCGCGCGCGCGAAAGCGCCTAACCGGACGCGATACCAAACCGCCGCGCCTTCATTCTGCTGCACGGGAATGAAGGTGGCGACAGGAATCGCCGAGCTCCATGTGCGCATCGCTTCGAACGCACCGAATGTGGTGTTCGCGGCGATCGCTTCAATGCTGAAAGCTGCCGCGCGCGTGGAGTCGAGCGGGTTCATGACTGCGCGCTCATCTACATACGCTGTACCGGTTGCGGAGATAGTATCCACAGCAGTATCGCGCGAGGATGTTTGTGATCTACGATTAGCGAACGCGAAATATCCCACCACCATGAGCACCGCGGCGGCGACGAGACCGATCGCCGTTGTCGTCCACGCAATGGGATGCTCGTTATGCTTCGGCTTCGGCCGCTCGTGCTGCCGTTTGGGCGGAGGCTCCACAACCACCGGCGGCCGGTGAGCGTGCGGCGTTCCCGCAGCAGGCGTTGCAGGCGTGCGCCTAACGGCCCGAGTGACTTCAGCCAGCACCTTCGAGTGCGACGCTGTCGTGGCGGGCGTATCGACAGTCACCACGCCGTCCACGACGTCGAGCAGGGGACGGATGCTCGCTGCGTTCGCCGGCAATGCCAGCAGCAGCAGCGCATCGGCGTCGTGGAATTCGGCGGCGAGGCGGCGCCAGCGCGGATGCTCCAGCACCGCCGGCGAGAGAGGAGTGTCGTAACCGGGTGGAACGACGAGCAGATTGCCGACGCGATCGGCGTGGCGCGCGGCGTAGCCTAGCGAGACCCCATGCTCGATCACATCGCTCACGCCCGTGAGGTCACCGTCCCCCACGAGTTGAGTGATCGCACTTCCTTCTTCGAAGAGATCGCAGAGCACGACGCGGCGCCTCTGCGATTGCGCGCGCGCAAGCCCGAGCGCGACAGCGGCGGTGGACGCCGGATCGACGCCTAACACGGCCGCGATCGAAACGCCGGTGAGGGAAGGCGCGGCGCGTTGCCCGGCCGATTCCCATAACGAGGCTGCTTGTGGCGCAATCATCACCATTACGGAACTCCGTCGTAGACCCAATACTGGCGCCCTGAAGCTTTGCCGACGCGCTCGGCGTCCGCGCGCGTCCGATACGGACCCAACACGACACGGAAGACGTTGGTTTCGCCAGACCGCCCAGGCACAACATGCGCTCTTTCGCCGTCAACCACTATTTCGCCGGCGACCGAGCGCGCCCGTTCCTCCGAAAGGACCACGGCGAAGGAGACCGTCCAGGACGTCGTGGCCGGTGGCGGCGGCGGGGTCCGCGCGGCGTCGATCCGCGCCGGCGGCGCCGTAGCCGTCGCGCGGCGGGCCGAGTCGGCGGCTCCCGCACCCCCGACGAAGGCGATGCGCCCCGTATCACCTAACGCGGCCGCGATCAGGCTGTCCTGCCCGCGCCAGGAGAACTGCACCGGTTGATCGATGCCTTGTGCGCGCGGCCGGAAGCCGTTCCAGAGCATGAAGTACCAGACGTCGCCCGCTCCCCCCTTCGCTTGCCCCACCTGCTGCATGTTGCTTGGATCGACGAACACCACATTAACGCCACGCACGGTCGCGATCACCCCGTCGACGCCGACGGCCGGGAGGTCACTGCGCCATGTCCCGGCGATCGCGCCGAGGTAGCGGTTGGAACCAGTCGAGATGACCCAGGCGGTGTCGCCTAACGCGGAACGAGCGAGGAGGTAGCGCCCGAAGCCGTCCATGCGAAGCTCCGTCACGACGCCGGGAACCTGCACGCGCGCGACAACCTCGTTGCGGTAACGATCGTAGACATCGATCGCGTCGCTCTGTGAGACGACATAAATCCGGTCGCCGCTCGGCGTAGGAGCGAGCGCCGTGATCTCACCGGATATTCGCACGTTCGCGGCCTCACGCAGGTTCGCGGTGCTCACGGCCTGCAGCTGGCGCCCAACCGAGAAGTACACGCGATCGCCGACGTCGGTGCGTGCAACGTGCTCAGGCCGTTCCAGCTCGAGAGAATCGAGCCAGCGGCTGTCGGGAGGACGCAGGCGCATAACGAGTGTTTTTGCGTCGCCGCCGTCGAAGAGCACCAGCAACGTGCCGTCTTCCTGCGGAAGCAAGTCGCTGATCACTCGGTTCTTCACCGACAGCGTCCAGTCGCCAGCCGGAGTGAATCGAACGATGTCGCTCTTACCGGAGATGCCGTAGACCGACCACCCATCGGCAGTCGCCGGCGACGTCACGCGCTTTCGCGTCGCGGGGCGTACGGATCCCAGTCGCAGATCGATCCAGCCAGCCATCCCAGCGCTATCAGCGTAGGCTAAGAGACCGTTCTCGTGGTCGAATGCCATCAGCGATGAGACAGCCGGGACGTTCTGCGCCGATGTCCAAACGGCTGAGTCCAGCGCGGGATAGCGGTACGCTCGGGCCTTGCCACCCTTTCGCGCCGCGCGCACGACGATTGGATCGGGCCCGGCGAGCGTGCCTTTAGTCAGTGGGCCATCGCCACTGCCGCGGCCGCATGCCGTGACAGCGACGAAAGCGCACAGAATTGCAGCTGCGAGACGCGGGGACCGAGGCGAGAACAGAAGAGGCACGATCAAAAGTACCGCTGGCGGACCATCCTCGCCGTACCCCGATAAAAGGCCAGAGGTCTGAGGTCAGAGGCCTGAGCAAGAAAATGCCCCAAGACCTCGAACCTCAGACCTCCAGCCTCTGGCCTCTGGCCT